>Ga0184637_10002302_pt1 | contig 12330 bp, 11 predicted proteins | sample PLM3_127_b2_FD_133143 | JGI IMG/M metagenome (GOLD analysis project Ga0184637, IMG submission 133143) | Groundwater sediment microbial communities from an aquifer in East River, Colorado, USA - PLM3_127_b2 | ecosystem: Environmental > Terrestrial > Soil > Riparian zone | place: USA: East River...
AACGTGCTTGTTCTTGTATGCCTCCAATTCGCCTGCATGGTCGGCGAGGTCTTTCAGCGGAATCAGCTTGCTCCCTGGAATATGCCCCAGCTCGCCGCTGTATTCGTTAGGCTCGCGCACATCAAGAACTAACGGCGGGGAATCGCTGTGTACCAGCGCCAGCACTTCGACGGGGCTCAACTGCCGCACTTGATTGAGTTCGGCAATGGTGGGAAAAGCAATACGGTCGTCATCGAGCGCGGTTTGATTGGGTTGCAGAACTTCCTGGATTTTGGACGGCAAAGGCAACGCGAGTTTTGCCATCAGTTCCACGTATTCCGATCTGGAGCGGTTGGCAATGCGGGGATTCAAGCGCTTCTCTTCGCCGATGCTGGTCTGGGTGTTGCCGCGGTAGTCATGCGCGGGATACACCAGCGTGTCATCCGGCAAAGCAAACAGCTTGTTGGTGATGCTGTCGTACTGCATCCCGGCATCGCCGCCGGAGAAATCGGTGCGCCCGGTGCCGCGAATCAGCAGCGTATCGCCGGTGAAAACCTTTCCTTGGGCATACAGGCTCATGCCATCGGGAGTGTGGCCCGGCGTTGCCAATACCCGCAGCTGGATTTCCCCGCAAGCTATGGTCTGCCCGTCCTGGACATGGATGTCCACATGCGGGGCGGGCGCGCGGCGGTGCATCACCACTTTGGCGCCGGTGAGTTCTTTCAGCTCAAATACCGCGGTGCGGTGGTCGGCATGCGTGTGCGTGTCTATCACCAGCTCCAGAGTACAGCCGTAATATGCCAGCGCGGCCAGGTAGCGGTCGGTCTTCTCCCGGATAGGGTCAATCAACAGCGCTTTGCGGGTCTTTTCACAGGCCAGCAAATAAGTTTTGCATTTGCCCTGATTCAGTTCGCGAAACAACATGCCGTCCCCGGCGAAGTTTGACTACCCATTATAGATCTTGGCGCGGGCCGTCGTTCAGCTCTTGCTGAAGACAAACTTGCCACCCTTGCAATCCACTTTGACTTTGTCCTTGGCGGCAAACCGGCCTTCGAGGAGAGCCGATGCCAGCGGGTTTTCAATCTGCGACTGGATCGCGCGCTTCAAGGGGCGTGCGCCGTACACCGGGTCGAATCCGGTTTTGGCGAGCTCGGTCAGCGCCGAATCCTCGACTTCGAGCCGGATATCCATTTGCGCAAGCCGCTTCTCGACAAACCCAAGCTGGATTTTGGCAATGGATTTGATGTGTTTTTCGTCGAGCGCGTGGAACACCACCACTTCATCAATGCGGTTGATGAACTCGGGGCGGAAATAGGTCTTCACTTCGGCGAGCACCGCGAGCTTGATGACCTGGTAGTCATCGCCCGCCATCCGCTGAATCATCTGCGAACCGAGGTTGGAGGTCATCACGATCACCGTGTTCTTGAAATTCACGGTGCGCCCCTGGCCGTCGGTCATGCGCCCGTCGTCGAGCACTTGCAGCAGCACATTGAAAACGTCCGGGTGCGCTTTCTCCACCTCGTCGAGCAGGATCACCGAGTAAGGCTTGCGCCGCACCGCTTCGGTAAGATAGCCGCCCTCTTCATAGCCGACATAACCGGGAGGCGCGCCGATCAACCGCGCCACCGAATGCTTTTCCATGAATTCCGACATATCTATGCGGATAAGATGATCTTCCGAATCAAACAGGAATTCCGCCAGCGCCTTGCACAACTCGGTTTTGCCGACGCCGGTGGGACCGAGGAACAGGAACGAGCCGTAAGGCCGCTTCGGGTCGGCCAGCCCGGCACGCGAGCGGCGAATCGCGTCCGACACCAGACGCACTGCTTCGTCCTGCCCCACCACGCGGCTATGCAGCTTTTGTTCCATGTGCAGCAGTCTTTCGCGCTCGCCCTGCATCATCTTCGATACCGGAATGCCGGTCGCGCGCGAGACCACTTCGGCGATTTCTTCCGCGCCGACCTGAGTGCGCAGCAGCTTGTGTTTCGCCTGCTGGCTGCCCGACTTGTCGGCTTGCTTCAACTGCGCTTCGAGCTGCGGCATGCGCCCGTATTGCAATTCCGAAACTTTCTGCCAATCGCTCTTGCGCTTGGCCGCTTCCATTTCGATTTTGAGCTTTTCCAGCTCTTCCTTGATGTGCTGCGAACCCTGCACCTGGGCTTTTTCCGCTTTCCAGACATCTTCCAGGTCGGCGTATTCCCTCTCGAGTTTCTTGATTTCTCCTTCAAGAAGAGACAAGCGTTTCTGGGAGGCTTCGTCTTTTTCCTTCTTCACCGCCTCGCGCTCGATCTTCAACTGGATCAGTCGCCGCTCAAGCTTGTCCATCGCCTCCGGCTTGGAATCAATTTCCATCTTGATGCGCGCCGCCGCTTCGTCCATCAGGTCAATCGCCTTGTCGGGAAGAAAACGGTCAGTGATATAACGGTGCGAAAGTTCCGCCGCGGCGACTATCGCCGGGTCGGTGATTTCCACGCCGTGATGCAGTTCGTATTTTTCCTGCAGGCCGCGCAAAATGGCGATGGTGTCTTCAACCGTCGGCTCGTCCACCAGCACCTTCTGGAAGCGCCGCTCCAGCGCCGCGTCTTTCTCGACGTATTTGCGGTATTCGTCGAGGGTGGTCGCGCCCACGCAATGCAGGTCGCCGCGCGCCAGCGCCGGTTTCAGCATGTTGCCGGCGTCAATTGCGCCCTCCGCCCTGCCGGCGCCGACCATGGTGTGGAGCTCGTCTATGAAAACGATGATGCGGCCTTCTTCCTTGGCGATTTCCTTGAGCACCGATTTCAGCCGCTCTTCGAATTCACCGCGGTATTTCGTGCCCGCCAGGAGCCCCGCCAGGTCGAGCGCAAGCACGCGTTTGTTTTTCAGCGTCTCAGGCACTTCGCCATTGACGATGCGCTGCGCCAGGCCTTCGACAATCGCGGTTTTGCCCACGCCCGGCTCGCCGATTAATACCGGATTGTTCTTGGTGCGCCTTTGCAGCACCTGAATGGTGCGGCGGATTTCATCGTCGCGCCCGATCACCGGGTCGAGCTTGCCCAGGCGCGCGCGCTCGGTGATATCCAGCGTGAATTTCTTCAAGGCTTCACGGCTGCCTTCGGCCTCCGGGTTCGCCACATTCTCTCCGCCGCGCACTGCGCTTATCGCCTGTTCCAGATGCTTGCGGTCCGCGCCATGCTGCTTGAACAGCCTGCCGGTCTCGCCCTTATCCTGTGTCAACGCCAGAAGAAAAAGCTCGGAGGCGATAAACTGATCACCCCGCTTCTGCGCTTCCTTGTCGGTGAGGTTAAGCAAGCTCGCCAGCTCGCGCGAGACGCTGATTTCGCCGGCATTGCCTTCGACCTTGGATAAAGCTTCTATGTTTTTCTTGAGAGCTGCGCGCAATGGCGGCACATTGACCCCGGCGCGCCCTAAAAGCGAAGCAGTGCCGCCGTCCTCCTGATCAAGCAGCGCCAGCAGCAGGTGCTGCGGCTCGATATACGGATTATCGTGGCCGATGGCGATGCTTTGCGCATCGGAGAACGCCTGCTGGAACTTGGTGGTGAATTTATCAAAACGCATAAAAACTCCGGGGTTTGAAACCGGTTGTTGGAACTATAAATGGGGCTTTAGCGCGCTGTTTCAAGCCGCCGCGTCATTAAGAATCTGGTCTGCTGTGCGGTTTTGGAGCAAAATAGACCATCCGCAGGCAATACACAAGGAGCGCGTCATGGCAAAAGTCAAAATGGAAACCAAGCTCGTGGTTCCGGCAAATATTTTGTGGGATGCCATAGGACGTTTCGGCGCGCTGGGAGACTGGCACCCCGCTGTGGAAAAATGCGTATCGGACGGCGAAAGCAAGGGTTCGGTGCGCAAGCTGAGCCTGGTCGGCGGCGGCGGCATTGTCGAACGGCTGGAACACATCAGCAACAAGGAAAAGCTCTACCGCTATTCGATTACCGACAGCCCGCTTCCGGTTGCCGAATACACCGCCGAAATCAGGGTCAAGGACAACGGCGACGGCACCTCTACCGTCGAGTGGTCCAGCAACTTTGAACCTAAAGGCGCAAAAGCGGACGAGGCGGTAAGAATCATTCAGGGCATTTATCAGGCCGGTTTCGACAATTTGAAGAAGATGTATCCCAAGAAATAGCTGATCAGGCTTTGTCTCCGATTCCATTGTAATTAATTCGGACATGAGCGAACGACCCAGACCGCGCCTCTCCCCGCTTGGGCGCGACATCACGCTGATGCTGATTATCAAGGCCATCGCGCTTTATCTCATCTGGCTCGCCTGGTTTTCCGGCCCGCAAGACAAAAATCTCGATGCTGACCAGGTGGGAAAAACCTTGATTAACAGCGCCGTCAAGGACGCAAACCATGCCCAGCGCTGAAGTCGTCGATCTGTCCCGGCTGCAGTTCGCGGTCACCGCGCTCTACCATTTCCTGTTCGTGCCGTTGACGCTAGGTTTGTCGTGGATCCTGGTCATCATGGAGTCCGTCTACGTGATGACCGGCAAGCCGATCTACCGCGACATGACGCAGTTCTGGGGCAAGCTGTTCGGCATCAATTTCGCCATGGGGGTGGCGACCGGCATCACCTTGGAATTCCAGTTCGGCACCAACTGGGCGTATTTCTCGCATTACGTGGGGGATATCTTCGGCGCGCCGCTCGCCCTGGAAGGACTGATGGCGTTCTTTCTCGAATCCACCTTTGTCGGGCTGTTTTTCTTCGGCTGGCAGAGGCTGACCAAAGTGCAGCATCTGGGCGTGACCTTCCTGGTGGCGTTGGGCTCCAATCTCTCGGCGCTGTGGATACTGATTGCCAATGCCTGGATGCAAAACCCGGTGGGCGCGGAATTCAATTATGAAACCATGCGCATGGAACTGGTGAGCTTCCCGCAGCTCTTCTTCAATCCGGTGGCGGGAGTGAAATTCGTGCACACCTTGGCCGCGGGTTATGTCACCGCCTCGCTTTTCGTGCTCGGCATTTCCAGCTATTACCTGCTCAAAAACCGCGACACCGGATTCGCCTTGCGCTCGTTTGCCGTGGCAGCCGGGTTTGGGCTTGCTTCCACCCTTTCGGTCATTGTGCTCGGTGATGAAAGCGGCTACACCACCGGCGAAGTACAAAAAGTAAAGCTCGCGGTGATAGAGGCGGAATGGGAAACCCAGCCACCTCCCGCGGCATTCACCCTCTTTGGCATTCCCAACGATGAAAAAGAGCGCACCGATTACGCCCTGCGAATCCCCTACGTGCTGGGGCTGATCGCCACCCGCTCGGTGGACGAGAAAGTGGTCGGCATCAAAGAGCTAAAGGCCGAACATTTAAAGCGCATAGACAGCGGCATCATCGCCTATGAAGCATTACAAAAGCTGCGCAGCGGCGACAAAAACCAGGAAGTGCTGGAAACCTTTGCCAAGCACAAGGCCGATTTGGGCTACGCCCTGCTGCTCAAGAAATACACGCCCAACGTGGTGGATGCGACCCTGGAGCAGAAAGTCAGAGCGGCCAATGACACCATCCCGAAAGTCTGGCCGGTGTTCTGGTCGTTCCGCATCATGGTCGGGTTGGGAATCCTCTTTTTGTTTATTTTTTCTTGCGCTTTCTATTTTTGCGCCAGGCGCGACGTTCATCACCAGACCTGGCTGCTGAAACTTGCGCTCTACTCCATCCCGCTGCCATGGATCGCAGCGGAACTGGGCTGGATCGTCGCGGAATACGGCCGCCAGCCGTGGGCCATTTCCGGCGTGCTGCCGACTTTTTTGGGCACCTCCAATATTGAAGCAGGCAAGATTTATTTCAGCCTCGCTGGATTTATTTTCTTCTATACCTTCCTGCTCATCGTCGAACTGTACCTGATGTTCAAGTACGCGCGGCTGGGACCGAGCAGCCTGGGAACCGGCAACTACCACCACGAAGCCGCGGGAGCACGCGCATGATTTTCGACTATGTGACGCTCAAGCTCATCTGGTGGCTGTTCGTCGGCCTGCTGCTGATTGGATTCGCCGTGATGGACGGTTTCGACATGGGCGTCGGTACGCTGCTTCCCTTCCTCGGCAAAACCGACGAAGAGCGCCGCGTCATCATCAATTCGGTGGGCGCGACCTGGGAAGGCAATCAGACCTGGTTCATCACCGCCGGCGGCGCCATTTTCGCAGCCTGGCCGCTGCTCTATGCCGCAGCGTTCTCCAGTTTTTACATCGCTTTGATGCTCACCTTGTTCGCGCTGTTTTTCCGGCCGGTGGGCTTCGACTACCGCAGCAAAGTGCACGATCCGCGCTGGCGGAATGCCTGGGACTGGGGATTGTTTGCCGGCGGCACTGTTCCGGCTATTATTTTCGGCGTGGCCTTCGGCAATCTCCTGTTGGGCATGCCGTTTCAATACGACGCCGATTTGCGCGTGACCTACACCGGCTCGTTCTGGGCGCTGTTAAATCCGTTCGCGCTGTTGGCCGGGGTGGTAAGCCTCTCCATGCTCACCATGCACGGGGCGGTGTACCTGCAGCACCGCACCGATGGCGAAATTTGCGCGCGCGCTAAGGCAGCCGTCAAAGCATCGGCCATAGTGCTGATTATCACTTTTGTGCTTGCCGGGATCTGGATTGCAACTGGAATCGAAGGCTACAAAATAATTTCCATGCCTTCGCCGAATGCCGCCTTCACCCCGCTTGCCAAGGTGGTGGAAAAATCCGCCGGCGCGTGGCTCAACAATTACACCCTTTATCCGTGGACCATCTTTGCGCCCATACTGGCAATCGGCGCGGCGATTGTCGCCCTGTTACTGTCCGCAGCCAACCGCACGGCCACCGCTTTTATTTTCAGCGCACTGTCTGTTGCGGGGGTGATTTTGACTGCGGGGCTGGCGATGTTTCCGTTCATCATGCCGTCTTCGACTTCCCCCAACAGCAGCCTGACGGCCTGGGATGCGGTGTCGAGCCGGCGCACGCTTTCCATCATGTTCTGGGCCACTGTGGTTTTTCTGCCGCTGATTGCCGCCTACACCTCGTGGGTATTCCGCGTGCTGCGCGGAAAGATTACGGTGCAGACGATACGCGAAAATGAGCACACTTCGTACTAGATGTCATCCTGAGTGCAACGAAGGATCTGCTTTTAATCCAAAACAGATTCTTCGGCGGAGCCTGCACTGAGCATTGTCGAAGTGCCTCAGAATGACAGCAAAATGACAAAAGGAAATTAGCATGTGGTACTTCACTTGGATTTTGGGCATCGGCGTGGCGCTGGCTTTCGGCATCATCAACGTGATGTGGCTGGAAGCGGAATATTTCACCAGGGAAGATAAATCAGAGAAAAAGTGAGCCGCAAGCCGCCAATCAAGGCGCTGGTGTTCGATGCCTATGGCACATTGTTCGACGTGCATTCGGTGATCGCGCTGTGCGATGAGCTTTTCCCCGGTCAGGGCGCTCAGTTAAGCCAGACCTGGCGCGCCAAGCAACTGGAATACACCTGGCTGAAAAGCCTGATCACGCCTCGCCCTGCATCCGAATTGCACACCGTCGCAACCGCGTGGGACTTAATCAGAGGTTCCCTAGGTCTCATTGCCCACGGCCACCGGGTAGGGACCGCTTCTAGTGCGTTTCACCAGTCTCGCCATAAAACCTCCTTTAATCACTCAGCCGTTCACTTCCGCTACCCATCCCTCATTCGGGTAGAATCATTCCTACGTACTAAGGCGAAATAATGTAACCGAATACCGTTCATGCTGAGTGTTTCCCGTTCATCCTTCGATTGCAGCAGGCGTGCACTCAGGACGAACGGGAAACGTATCGAAGCATGAATGGTATTCGCATATTTTCGTACCTATAGTAATGATAGAGGATAACAATGAATTTAGCATCGGCAATTAGTGAAAACGTTAATGCAGCGCTCAAGGAAGACTTGGGGCGTGGTGATTTGACTGCGAAGCTGATACCGGTCAAGGCGCGCGCCCAGGCGACGGTCATCACCCGCGAGGCAGCGGTGCTGTGCGGCACGGCGTGGTTTGAGGCGTGTTTCAGGAAACTCGATCCCAAAGTGAAAATCCGCTGGACAGCCCACGACGGCGACGATATCAAAGCGGGGCAGGCGCTGTGTGAAATCAACGGAAGAGCGCGCGAGATGCTCACTGCCGAGCGTCCCGCCCTTAATTTCCTGCAAACGCTTTCTGCCACTGCAACACTCACCCGGCGCTATGCCGAAGCGGTCAAAGGCGCTCAGGCTGTCATCATGGACACGCGCAAGACCTTGCCCGGTTTACGCATCGCTCAAAAATATGCCGTGAGAGTGGGCGGCGGGAAAAACCAGCGCATCGGCTTGTTTGACGGCATCCTCATCAAGGATAACCATATCCTGGCCGCAGGCGGCATCAGGCAAGCACTGCAACAAGCAAAAAAGCTGGCGAAGCCAGGAGTGTCAATTCAAATCGAAGTGGAGAATTTGCAAGAACTGAAAGAAGCGTTAAACGCGGGCGCGAAACTTATTCTGCTCGACAATTTCAATCTTGAGCAGTTGCGCGAAGCCGTGCGCATCACGGGAAAGAGCGCCGTGCTAGAAGCTTCGGGCGGGGTTAGCCTTGACAACGTGCGTGCGATTGCCGAAACCGGCGTGGATAGAATTTCCATCGGCAGCCTGACTAAGAACGTCAAGGCGGTGGATTTGTCATTACGATTTGAAAAGAACTTTTAACCGCAGAGGACGCTGAGGAAAAGCAAAAGTTTTTAGATTTACTTATAGCGTTGCCGAACAAGAAACGGGTTTACTCTCTTCGCTTCTCACCCCTAACTCACCCCGTTGACTCCGGACTTAGGTACGAGGTTTAAGATATGAGTATTCAAGCGGCCAAGCCAGGGATGAGAAAGAAATACGCGTTCAATAGGTAAAGCCCAGAAAGGATCAGCACCAATCCCCCTATCACCTCGAATACCTTCTGGAAGTCGGTGAGTACCTTTAGGCTTTCTAGCCAACCAATCGCTAAGGCCCCCAAGATGATCGGAATCGCCCGCCCCAGGGCGAATGCGAGTAGCAGGGTGACGCCGAACAAGGGTGAACCAATCCCGGCAACGACCCCAAGCAAGATCACGAGAGCGGGCGTGCAAAAAGGGCAGATGGCCACGGAGAACGGAACCGCAAGTACGAACGCACCCCAGGTTGTCGCCACTTGCTTTGCCCGGAAGCTGATCGCTGGCAGCGGCAGATGAATCCACCCGGGCCACATGAGTCCCAAGATAATCAGCAACGGGCCGAGCACGAGACCCCAGTGGCGACCCAGAAGCTGTTGAACCCAGTTGCCGCCGAGACTGGCGATTAACCCCAACAGCGCATGGGTTACGATCAGGCCAAGAATGAACATGCTGCCAAACATGATGGCCCTGGTCGTTTCGCGCGCCTTGGTGACATAAGCTAACGAGACCGGTATCGCCGCGAGTGCGACGGGGTTGAAGCTGAAGATAAACCCGGTCAGCAAGCCGACCCACAAAGCCGCAATATTGGCATGTTCGACGGCGCTGCGTAGCGCTTCACTGTCCACTTGAACTCCTCGGTTGAGCTGGATGGCCAAGAACCTTCTTTAGCTCAGTCTCGAATTCGGTCGGACTAGGCAGCGAGGAAAACACAAGCCTCCCGTTGATCGCGATTGCGGGCAACGATATTACGCCAAGTTCTACGGCATATTCGATCTCATCCAGAACCTCCACATGACGCCAGGCAAGCTGGGCATCGGCAAGGGATTCGGCGAGCCTTTGCAGCGCAGTTTCCGCTGTCAAGCACTTCTCGCACCTTACCGATGAGAACACTTCAATCTTGAGCATTCTTGCGTCTAGCTCCCCGAAGGTTGGTCGTGGTTTCCAGAGCGATTAGGATGGGGCACTCGTCCAGCGGCTTCGTGCCGTCGTCGCAAATCCGGACCAACTCCGTGAGGGCGTTCGACATCATCTTCATCGTCTTGATCTTCTGCTCCAGCTGCAGCTTCTTCATGATCGCAAGGCCGCGCACCTCGTCACAGCATGCCCCGGTTCGGCTTTCCAGCTCAAGCAATTTGCGTATCTCCGCCAGGGTGAAACCACACTCCTGCGCATGCTTAATGAAATGGATTCGGCGCAGGGCATTCGGGTCGTAGAGGCGGTAGCCGACTTCCGTTTTGCGCGCGGGGCGCAGTAGACCCTCTTTCTCGTAATAGCGGATCGCGTCCACGCTGATTGCGGCCTGCGCGGCAAGTTTCCCAATCGTCAACATTAAGTTCTCCTTAGTTTCATAGCTTAAACCCTGGGGCTAAGACCAGAGTCAAGCACTAAAGTTTTCAATCTCTTAGAACCCATAGTCTGACCGTCAAATCGCTATTGACTCTGGACCTTACACCATGGTTTACCCTGTTTCACACGCTAAACGGCTGGAAGCTCTTAGAGACACCGTCTGACGCCGACATATCCAAAGATCAGGCGAGAGGAGCTTGCTGCAAGGTCTAGCATTGATACGGAGGTGTCATTATGAGTACCGCAACGACCGTCGAATCCACTCAACATTTCTGGAGCGAAGAACCTTCCAAACTACCGGGCCGACGCCGAATCCGCGCGCATATCGGGGGGCTGCACTGTTCGTTGTGCACCAGCACGATCGAAAAGGCGCTGGGCCGGCGACCTGGCGTAGACAAAGTTGCGGTGAGTTTGACGCACGAACAGGCGCTTATCGAGTACGACCCGAGCGTAGCGCGAGCCGAGGATCTGCTACAGACCCTCAAGGACATCGGCTACACGATCTCCGATCCACGCAAGCTGCGTCCGTTTGAGGAAGAGGAGCACGCGTTGGTGCGTGAGCGCACGCGTTTCGTTAGCGCACTAGCCATGAGCATTGTCGCAATGGGGTTAGCTGGGTACCCGGTCGATAGCGCGTGGTTCGCACTGTGCGTGTTTTCCATCGCGAGCCTCGTAGTATTCTCCTTCGTAGTCTTACGCAGCTATGGTTTGGGCTGGGCGTTTAGCGGCTCGGCGCTTCTCGCTGCGTTGGGCGCCGGGATCTATACTCTCCAGTTGCAGGGCGCGTTCGGCGGCGCCACCCCGTGGCTCGCCGGAGCGCTCGCCGTGTTCCTCATCTTCGGCGTGGGCGGGCACATTGTGCGCATGGCAGCGGCGGCACTGCGGCGCGGCATTCTCAATCAGCACGTGCTGGTTGAATTCGGCGCGTTTGCAGGACTTGCCGGCGGGTCAATAGGCCTGGCATTCCACCCGCCGGGTTATCCGACGACACCGTTTTTCGCGGTGGTGGTCATGGTGCTCAGTTATCACATCTTTTCCGAGTGGCTGTCGCTAATCGTGAAAACCCGCAGTTCGCAGGCGGTCAAGAAGCTGTTGGACCTCCAGCCTGACGTTGCGCACGTCCTCAAGGACGGAAGAGAACAGCAGGTGCCGCTCGAACAGGTGCGCGTCGGCGACTTGGTGCGGATCCGCCCAGGTCAGCGGGTGCCGGTGGACGGTGAGGTCGAATCGGGACAATCGGACGTGGACGAATCGCTCGTCACCGGCGAGCCGCTACCCGTCGAGAAGCGCGCGGGAGATCGGACTGTGAGTGGCTCACTGAATGGTCATGGCACGCTGCTCGTGCGCGTGACTGTGGTGGGCGAAGAAAGTTTTCTCAGGCAGGTGATTCGAAGCGTGGAAGACGCCCGGGCTCTGAAACCCGGCCTGTTGCACCTAGTGGACCGCGTGTTGCGCGTATACACACCGCTCGTGCTGCTCACCGCGGCCGGCGCGACGCTATTCTGGCTGCTCGGTCCACTGGTCGTCGGAGGCTCCCCCGATTTGCAGCGGGCAATGTTTGCTGGCCTGAGCGTGCTCATAATGGGCTATCCCTGCGCAGTGGGGATCTCAGCGCCGCTGTCCATTGTCCGTGGAGCGGGCGAAGCGGCCGAGCGCGGCGTGCTGATGCGCACGGGTGAGGCCTTTCAGGCGCTAAGGCGCGTGCAGCGCGTGGTCTTCGACAAGACCGGCACGTTGACCGAGGGCCACCCGGCCTTGCGGGCGAGCGTCCCCGTGGCCGGCACGGAAGAAGAACTGCTCGCGCTGGCAGGAGCCGCAGAGGCCGGGTCCGAACACCCGCTCGCCCGAGCAGTGGTGGAAGAGACATTTAAACGCAGTATCGCTTTGCCCGAGGTGCAGGGATTCGAGGCCGTTGCGGGCCGAGGCGTCAGGGCGCGACTGGACGACAAGAAACTGATTGTTGGCAGCCCGTCTTTTCTCGCGAGCGAGGGAGTGAACCTCGCGCTTCAGGAAAAACGCATCAAAGAACTCGAAGCGCAGGGACTGACGGTCATCGGCGCTGCACGCGAAGGCGAGCTTATCGGTCTGCTGGCGCTCGGCGATGCACTGCGGCCCGACGCGGCGGAG
>Ga0184637_10002303_pt1 | contig 12327 bp, 30 predicted proteins | sample PLM3_127_b2_FD_133143 | JGI IMG/M metagenome (GOLD analysis project Ga0184637, IMG submission 133143) | Groundwater sediment microbial communities from an aquifer in East River, Colorado, USA - PLM3_127_b2 | ecosystem: Environmental > Terrestrial > Soil > Riparian zone | place: USA: East River...
AGCAGCGTAGCAGCCTCTTCACCAAGCTCACGCTTGATCAACGCTAGCACTTCGTCGCTACTCTGCAGTCCTGCGAAGTCTCCAGGCTGGCCACTCTCCTTGCGGTCGACGAGCAACCCGACGAGCTTTGCGCTTAGCTGCGTTGCTGCGATGGCCGCCGATGGCTGCCCGAGCGTGCGCGCTAACGCGCGGTCCTCTGCGAGGTCTTGCAGCAGAGTGTCGACGGTTATGCGGTTTCTGTCTGCCATTTGCTGCCGTAGCTCCGTTAGTCGGCGTTTCACCTTAGTATGTCTAAGCAAGCGGCATGCGTTCACGTCCAGGCCGTTGCGTGACGTGTTGTTATAACCTGCTTTGCGATAAGCTCTTGCAGCAACGCCGCATTTCATAAATGCGCGTGCGAATCGTTCGTGTCTTGGGTTGGCGAGCGCTGGCATGTCTGCGCACCCTACTTCGTGGTGCTGGGCCGCTGCAAGGGTTGAGCGAGCGTTCTTGGGGATGGGAGCCGCGCGCGAGACGGCATGATGTCTTATGCATCTGTCAAGTGGGTTGTTAATCTCTTGATGTTGCTCATTCATTCACAAACTGTTCTGCCGATCGTTAGTGTACAAACAATTCACTCGATGCAGGTGCATTCAGTATGCTTTGAGCGCGTGCTCAATTATTGAAAGATAATTCTCTCTTCCCTCATTCTTTGAAAAATCTTTCCACACGCCGTTCTTGCATCTGCGCCATATTGGCGTATTGTTTTGGACATGGGCAGCCGTTGGCGCGGTGCCCGCAACTGAGAGGGTCACATGAATACCTATCGCGTTTACTCCATCTTCCATCCCGGCGCAGTCGAGATTATCGAGGCGGAAACGAGCTTCGCGGCCCGCCAGCGTTTTGCGGCGTTCCACCGCTATCATCTCCTCGATTGCGTCGCTCGCCGCGCCTTTGAGTTTGATCGCCCGGCAACTGCGACAACTCACGCGCAATCGCACCATGACGTGATGCGCACCAGGTAACGCGTGCACCGCACCAAACCAGACCTTACGCCCGGCAGCTGCAAAGCTCACCGGGCTTAGGGCATTAGAAGCGGCGTTGGCGCGCTGCTCAAACTGAGAGGATAATCCAATGCCTGCATTCTGCGCACCATCGATCCGCATGCCCGAAGCTCCGGCTCTGACCGAAAAGCAAATCGTCTGGGCAAAGTCTCATGACTGGTTTTACGACGTGAACAGCTCTGGCCAGCTCGTTGTCATGTCCTGCTACACCAAAGACGGCGTTTATTCCGAAGAGCGAATCGTTTGGAGCGCGGGATTTCGTGCCTTGCGTGACTGGGCGGGATACTAACCATGACAAATCTTCAAAAGCGGGACCGGGTTCGCATCCTCGACGCGAAGCCCTTGCCCTCTGGCAAGTCCGTCCAGTTGGTTGCGCTGGTCGACTATTTCCGTCCCGATGGCTTGATCGAAGTTCGCGTGTGCACCGCAGGTCTATACTCGGGAGGCATCTTCAAGGTGACCGCTGCCGAAATCGAAAAGATCGGCTGATGTTTCGACACTGCGGCCCATGTGGCCGCAGCACGAAGCAACACCGCTTCACCGGCCCTTTGGCGAGGGTTACAACTGAGAGGGACAATCCAAATGCCCGAATTCTACTTAGATGTTCATGACGATTATGCGCGGTGGAATCGTCTCGACTCGTTCACGCAAGGTTACGTGCAGGCGCTGTTCTTTACTGAAATGGAGCACGGCACAACGTCCGACGATTGGAACCCGGAAACGCAATCCAGCTTGCCCGGTGACGTGACTTTCGCGGACCTCTCACAAACCGCACACGCAACCATCGTTGCCGATTGCGCCGCGTTCCAGGAAAAGCATGCAACGCTTTTGGACATGGCACGCGAGCTTGTTCCGGGCGAGGCTGGCCTGACATACGCGCGCGACGCTCTGGACGATACGCGACTCGGGCAATTGTTCTGGTATGCCCGCAATGGCCACGGCGTTGGCTTTACCGATGACGGCTACGCGGATTGTCTCGAATCCCTGCAGCAAGCGGCGCAGGCTTGCAGCGGGCTGGATGTCTACTATGGCGACGATGAAATGGTGCATCTCGCGTAAATACTCTCCCGGGTATGCCCGGGAATTGCTACAATAGAGCGAAACCAGCCCATGGCGGGCTAACTGAGAGGGACTACCATGCGAACAATCGAACAAATGGTGCAGCAAGAGATTAATTGCTGCCTTTCGTCGCTTATCTTCACTCTGGCGAATGGCGACTCACAAGCGGGCTCTGATCTTTCGACGCTCTGCGACCAGGCCATGGAACTTGCATCGCCCGTGCCTGACTATGAGGAGGCCGCGATCCAAGATGGATGGGAAGAATTCCGTGACGAATTCGGCGCGCGGTGCTGGCGCAAAGACGGCGAGACATGGGCCGGAACGGCCGAATCGCTCTGCACCGAATTCGCCGAATTAGACCCTATCGATTCCGAAGTTTATGAGCATTGGGCCGTCTCGCCGTGGCTGGCGGCAAAGTTGGCCGCGCAGGGCGAGAAGGTCAACATGGATTTTGCAAACCTGAATGTTTGGGCACGGCAGACCACCGGGCAGGGCATCGCCCAGGACGGCGTGATTGAGCGGATTTATGCCGCGATGATGAAGGCCTGAGCCATGACAACCTACAAAATCGTTCGCATGTTCCAGCGCGACGGCAAACGGCCGCGCACCATCAAAACAGGCATGACGCTTGAAGAGGCGCAAGCGCATTGCCGTGAGCCGGAGACATCTTCAAGCAAATGCACCAGCGCGAAAATGAAGCGCTACACCGCACAACATGGCCCATGGTTTGATGGGTACGACAAGGAGAAATGAAAATGCGTCCATATCGCGAAATCACAACGGCCGATATCGGCAAGTCGACGTTTCACGCTTTCGGCAAGGCTTGGCAAACAAGCGGTTTTATCGGCCGCATTCTGCCGGGCGATGTCGGAAAGCGCGTCTACCTTGTCGGCGATATCCTGCAGGTGGAAAACGACGAACAGCGCGACAAGCGTCTATCGCTCGCATAGGCGAACAGTGTTGCAGCCCATGCCCCGACACAGCGCGGGGCATGATCGGCAACACTGCCGGCGGACCTTGGCGGGTCCGTTAACTGAGAGGGATCATTATGCGTTCAATCAAACTCGACCGCTTGGAGGCGGGATTTGTGCTTATCTGTTTCGTCATCATCGGCTTTATTGTCGCGGCAGGTGCGCTATGACGTTCATACCGAAACAATTCGGCCCTGAATATCCGCGCGAGCTTGGTGCTACCGTCGCAAAGTATCGCAACAAAGCCAAAGACTCCATTTTTGCGCTTTCAAAAGCCGAGCGCAACGCTTGGGCGGACGCTATCGAAAAGTCCATTCTGGCCAAGCAGCGTAGCGCATTACTCGGGCAAGGATCGCCCCCGGCACGGCCCCGTCCCATCGGCGACGCGCTCCGTGAACAGCTTCGCAATGCCTTGTTGGCATATCCTGCGAAGGTACGGCGAGAACGCACACCCGAGGCATGGCAAGAAATGTATGACCATGCGATGAAACAAAAGCACCAGCAACAATCCGAGATGCAGGAAGCAGCTTAAGGAAGGTGAACATGGCACAAGGGGATATAAAATGACCAAAGCAACAGCCGCCCAAGTCCGCAAGCACTACATCGATCAAGGTTACGAGGTCAGGATCAGCGAAGACGGTCACGTAGAATTCCGCCATGACGGCGCATGGATGGAGGGCCGCTACGTCAGCGAATACCGCGTCGTTGACGGCAACGTGCACCTGACGTGAGCCCCACCCGGGACTCATGACGTCCTGGGCAACGAGAAAAGTGAAAAGGTGGCCGGCAGGGATTGGCGTCCCCGCCGGCCTGTCACCGCAGGCCTAATCGGGCCTGAGAGGACACCGGAAAGGCCACGCAATGACAAACGCACAATACCGATTATTGTTGGAACATCTAGGCCTTAACGTCCTGGCTGCTGGGCGCGTGCTGGGCATCTCGCCACGCCAGGCGCAACGCTACGCCGCAAACGACGCAATCCCCGGGCCAGTCGCCAAATTGATGCGACTCATGGCGGAAAAGAATATTGATCCGAAGCATGTTGAGGCGCTGAAATAGCGCAAGGGGAGAGCACGAATGAATGTCTGCAATTGTCTGATGTGTTTGGCGGAAGGCGATAATAGCCCGCACCGCCTGCGGGCAGTGATTGCCTCATCGGGCTTCGAGCGCCCGCAGGCGGATGAAATCGAAAGATTGGGTTGGGTTTGTCGAAATCCAACCAACTGCAATTATTCTTATTGTGGCTGCTGGGCGGGGAACATCGCCGTACCGCCGCGATCATTGAAGGAATAGCATTCATGGCATACCGCAAAACCGAAAAGGTGCTCGCCAGCCTAGAGGCGCGCCGCAATTCTATTCTTGCCTCTGCAATTGACGTCATCGCGCGAGCCGGGATGGAAGGCCTCACCACGGACGCGGTCGCCGCGCGCGCCGAGGTCGCCGAGGGCCTAATCTACAAATACTTTGCCGATAAAACCGAATTGATCGCGGCTGTCGTGGCGCATTTGCTCGCTCGCGATCTCGCGGCTATGCAGGAGGCGGCGAGCGTCGAGAAAACGCCATTGCCCGCGCTCGCGGCGGCAATAGCGGTATTCTTTGCACGCATGGACAGCGCACACCTCGTGCGGGCCATGGCGGGCGCGCCGGTCTACCAGATCGGGATTCGGGCAGAGGTGGAACGCCTGATCCGCGCCACGGACCTGGACCTGACGCCTAAGGCCCGAACGCTGGCAGCCGCTGGCGCGCTGGGCGCGCTCTATGGTTTCTTTGGTGTGAGTGACGGCTCAAAAAATAGGGCACCAGCGGCCATCCTGTTCGTTCTGAGGGGCATCGGTGCTTCGGACGCGGTAGCGCGCAAAACCGTGGCCCGGATGTACGGGTCTTCTATGGTGCCCGCCTGAATGTCATGCGCCTTGGCTCGTAAGCCGCAGGTGCTCCCAAAGCTCGGCCTCGTATTCGGCTTTTTGTTCGGCCGTGCGGAATACTCCATCGACGCAACGGACCAATTCGAGGCCATTATCGGCAATCACATGCGAATCGGTCGCGGCCTTCTGCTTCAGATATTCAATGTCGGCGTGCTCATAAATCATGCACATTTGTCAGCTCGATTTCGCCGTCGTCATGTCCTCGCGGGACAGTTCCCAAGGCCAGAACATCGGCCAAGAGGTTTCGGTGTCGCGTACCAGCATATGGCCAGCGTCGCGCAGCTCCTTGTGATGCGCGATGGTCTCAGGCCCGATCGCGCCAAGGCGTAGCGCCAGATCACGGGTGCAGCGCAGTTCCATTCACGACCCTCCCGGCCTCGGCCAACGCCTGGGCGAGCTTATCTTTGGTGTGCATCGACCTCAATCCGGAAATGGGGCAACGGCGACAGGACCATGGGGGCTGAATTCCTGATCCTGTCGCCGCCCGATCAGGTTCGCTGGTACTAGGGGGGACTGCGCGAACCCGAATCTAATCTAATTCTAGCACGTCACGGCGCGCTGTCCAAAATTAGACTCCAAAGCCGATTTATTTTATGCGCTGAACGACGATTTGAACGCTGAGCAAAGAAAAGGCCTCGTGCGGGCGAGCACCGAGGCCTTTTTCCCCCTCCTCATGGGCTTCCTAGGGTTGAAGTAGGAAGCCCACGCGAGCCTTCATGACACTCGCGAGTGCGCCATCGTCAGCCCGGTGTACAGGCCGATCAAAAGCACCGCCATAATGAGATGATCGAGCATTTCCATGGGACCGCGAGCCTTCAGCGACCGAAGCTGTAATTGAGGCGCACGGTCGCCATGTCGATATCGCCGTTGATCGACTCGTTGCGGCTCGGCACGCCGGCCGGGCTGGTGAGCGGAAGTGCGGCACCGTTGAGGGTTGCAGATGCGCCCGTATAGGCGAATCCGACTTTCTGGCTTCCCATGAACAGATGATTGTACTCGACGCCGAGCGACCATCCCGGGGCAAGCATGAAGTCGACACCGGTCCCGACGACCCCGCCGAACCGGACCGCCGATGCGTGATCAGTCGCCGTCAACGAAAACACCTCGCGGCCTTCTTGCGTGAATGATGCATTGAGAACGCCATCATACTTGTTGTTGGTGACGGCCGCGCCGCCCTTCACGTACCAGAGAGCCGGGCCGAACGAGTAGCCGACCTGACCCGTGAACATGCCGATCGCGTCGACCTTGCTGGTGTTGACGAGCGACAGGGCGCCGCCCGGCGGGAGGGTGAGGCCACTAAAGAGATTGCTCGTGTTGCTGCCCTTGATGTTGGCCCAGTCGCCCTGTGCTTCGATGCCGAACACAAAGTTGTTCACCTGGTGCCGGTAGCCGACCTGAGCGCCGGCTACCGCGCCTTTGCCGTTGTTGCAGCCCTCCGAAAGGGCCGGGTCGAAAGCGGCGCTGACGCCGATGAAGGCGTTGCCGCCAGGAAACGGTCCGCCGACAAGCGGCACGTTGGCACCGTTGAGGTCCCAGCAGTTGTTGCTGCGCGCGTAGCCGCCGTTGATGCCGAGATAGAAGCCACTCCAATCATAGGCCGGCGCGGCGCGCGGTGCCTTGTAGGCTGTCGGCGCTAAATCAGCGGCCCCGGCGGCACCCGAAAGCGCCAAGAGGGCGACGCTGCACAAAATTACTCTACGCATACTCATGGTAAAACACGCTCCCAATAGCCGCGCCCCAATTGGCGGGCCTAAAGGAATCATTAACATTTTACGCGTCTGCGATGGTGACATTTTGGCACCGCCATGGCGATAATCCGTGCTGTCCAAAACGAGACTGTCCAAAACGAGACTCGTCAACCGTTCCCTTTCTTGGTGCCGGCGAGCACGAGGTAGGCACCGACCGCAAACCAGAAGGCGTAATTGCTGGCGATCGGCACCCGGATGAACACACCGACGACGGCGAGGATGATTAAAATAAACGACACCATAAACCAACCATTCATAGCCACACCTCGACGATCTTCGGGTCGTCCTGTTCGTACCGGTGGATGCGATAGAGCCCCGGCGGCAGCAACGCCCGCACCTCATCCAGCGTGTCGCCCGTAAACATCTCATCCGTGTGTGTGACGGTGTTCACTCCGATGACGCATTTGCGCGCGGCGAAGCCGTCCGGATAGTCGAGCGGATGGTCGTACACGGTCCACATTTCCATCATGGCACCTCCTCGACGGTGACGCTGTAGGCGGTCATCGGCCGGTTCGGCTTGCCGTCGGGACGCCTGGGCACCAGTGCGCTCTGTGCTTTCCAGCACTCCATGGCCGCCGTGAAAGTCGGGAATCGTTTTGCCTTGGCGAGGTCGGCCGTCCACCGATCATCGCCAAGGCCGAAATTGGCGTCGGGGTCCGACCATTCGAGATAATCGCCGATCACGACGTTGCCAACGATGCTCGCGGTGGCCAGATCGACCGCCGTCGCCTCATCGGCTCTTGCCGACTTGCCCGCCGGATGGATTTGTCGAAGTACAAAGCTCATGACAATTTGCCTAACAATCGTTGACGATGAGCTTCGCGTCCCACGCCTTCACCTGCGCTTCGAAGTCTGGCTTGAAGTGTTCGCTCAGTGGATTGGACCCCGTACCAACAATCAGTTCGTGCCCGCACCCCTGACAGGACCAGAGGTCGCCCATCCATAGCTTGTATGGCTGCCACATATCGCGGTCGGATGTGCCCGGTGGTGCCACTTGCGGGCCACCCTTCGGCATCATCTCGACGAACGGAGTGCCGTTCTTTTTCGGACGATAGAAGCGCTCACATTTAACGCAGATCGGTTTCATGCCGCCAACTCCCGCTCCAGACAAACCGGCCGGCAGAACGTGATCTTGCGCGCAACCAGCTTGCGCGGGATGAAGCGCCCGCAACTGCAGCGCGGCTTGACATAGCGGCTCAGTTCCAACAGCGGCGTGATTTCTGCCGTTTCCTCGCCATCGGCGCGCGCTGCTTCAACCACCAACCAAGCGATGAAGTGCCTGACCGGAATGTCCAGCATCTCGCCCTGGCGCACGCCCAGCTCGCCGCAAAACTTGATGAACGATTCGAGCTTGTCGGACGCGTTGATGAACGAATTGAAGTCGCGCATCCGGTTGGCGCGATAGATCACCTTGGCGTCTTTGTCGTTGATCCGGTAGGAGCCGTCGGCGTCGACCTCAAGCATACCACCATCGGGCAACTTGATCTTGCACGGTTCGCCATCCTCAATTTCACACTCGCCCATCAGGCGCAGCGCGTCGCGCACCAGCGCCGTATCCCACGCCGCCATCTGCTGGGCCTGCGACGAATAGAGCGAGTTCATGATGCTGTTCCCGACCGACGAAGTTACGGTGTGCGTGTGCACCGTTGTCGGCACCGTGGTGACGGTGTTCGTCGCCCAAACATTCGTTGCCTGGGTGCCACCGAACAGCGAGCCCAAACCGGACGTCGTCTGTGTCGGATTGTTAATTGCCTGCTGGATCAGCGATATTGGCCATGATGCCATCACAGCGACCTTTCGAGCCAGCGCTGCCGGATGAACTCCGCCGCCGATGATGTCCGTGCCGGCAGCGCGTCGGCTTTCCAGACCCGGCGCGGTCGCAACGCGTCACGGGTCTTGTCATCGCCGAACCGTGACGACCAGCGCTCGCCCGTGATCTTGCCCTCAACGATGACGCGGCAATGCTCGTGGCCACAATGCGCGCATTCGATGATGTGGTTGCCGTTGACGGTGTAGTCGAGCAGCGCCACGAATTGCTTGTGGCACTGGTGACAGTCAAGCACGGTTTTGGTTTCTTTGTCGTGGGTCAGATGATCTAGGCTCATTCCGGCGGACCTTCTTTCGCAACTCTCTGCAGCGTTCCCGCAATCATGCCGCAGAGGAATGCTCGAACATCATCAGAGACGAGCCCTGGCTTGACGGCGTCGAGAATGCGCCACGCTTCATCGGTGGCCCAGTGCACGCCGGGCGGATACCTGCTCGGGTAGGTATGTTTTGCGTCGCTCACTTGCCCAGCTCCGCAATCGCCCTCGACAGCTTGTCCCAGACGCCGCGAGAGCGGCTGACGGTCTGCTCGGCGCGGTGCCCGAGATCGCGCGAGATCGCCTCGCCCTTCAGCCGCAGGCTATCCCTGATGCGATCGGCGGCGGTCTCGACGTGTTCGGCGAAGGCATGGCGCGGACCGTCCTGGCCGCCGGCCCTGATGATCCTGTTCCAGTCGAACGGGGTCTTGTCGTGCCACGTCCAGACCTCATTGAGGTCGTTGCCGAACGAGAATGTTTTCTCGAATGTCGGCTGCGCCATCGCGTCGCGGTATTCGACCGGTGGCGTCTTCGCCATGTCGAACATCGAATAAATGACACGGTCACCCTCGGTGCTCTCAACAAAGATCAATGAACCGTCATCGTGCTCGGCCCAACAGCCAAGTTTGAGTTCATCATGGTTGTCGGGATTAGCCCCCGGTACATCGTGCGTTGACATCTACTTTGCTCCCTTCGCCGCTTCCCTGCGCCGTTTCTTTTCCAGCGCGGCCCTGTAATCCTTGTACTGCTCGCGCGCCTTGGGAAGCTCACGGACATAGTTAGGCTCGTGATCGCGGACCAGATCGTATTTGTAGCCGAGCGCTCCGGCCATCTTCGCGAACGTCGCGTGCTGCGGTCGCCGCGTCTTGCCGCCGAACATGTTGGCAACGGTTGATGGCGCGAGTCCCGATAGCACCGCAAGATCGCTTTCCTTGATGTGTTCTTTTTGCCAGAGCGTGCGAAAGCGGTCGCACTCCGGGTCCTTGTCGACAAAATTATACGATCGTGTGAGCCACAGCGATCCGGAGTTATGTCCGGATCGCGCATGTCCGTTTAACTTTTTAGCCATTTATAGTCCCCTCTTGTGGTGATGCTTGCGCGCCGTCCAGCTTGGCGGCGTCGCGTTCGGCTCGCTTGCGTAGCTTATCCCTGTTGCGCTTTTCTGCCGGCGTCACCGGCTTCACTTTTTTTCCAACCTTTTTGCCCCACGCATAGGTGCCACTACCGAGCGCTGTGATCACCTTGGCCTGGGCCAGCAGGGCAACTATCGGCCCGACCGACTTCGGGTTCCGCCTTTGGTTGAGGAACAGGTCACGCAGTTCCTTGACGGTGAATTTGGAACGCCCCTTGATGCGCTTGAGGATCACATCCTCGTTCTTCGTCTCATAGCGGCGGGCCTTGTTGGCTGGACGCTTGAGCGCTTTGTCTTTGGTCGGCTTCTTCGGCGGAGCCAGCGCCTTGACGTCGGCGCGCTGATAGTTGCCGGCCGAGAGTTTCTTGAGGAAACCTTCCTGCACCAGATTGCGTATCGCGCCATAGGCTGAATTTGCGGGTCGGTCGTTTGCCCTGAAGTGATTGACGAGTTCAATCGCTCCGAAGCTCGCATTCTCTGCGATGAACTCTCGGGCGAAGGCATCAATGGTTACGTCATGCACCTTGCGCGGGCCGTTCTTCTTGAATGTCACGATGTCGGTGATCAGTTCATAACCGATGTTCGACAGGCCCAGCTTGGTCAGCTCGGCGAGGATATGGCCCATCTGTTCCATCGATGTTTCGGCATGGATTCTAAATCGCTCTACAGTTGCAGCAGGTGTCTTGGCCATGATTTCCCCCAGATATTAACAATTGTGCGGCGAGGTCGCGCGTTTATCATCTTCAGAAAAACCCTGCGAGTCCAATTTTGGACATCTAGCGAACACGAACAAAAAAATGCTAGGTCACAATTCGGGCATTTGCAAGCACAGCTATTATCAGGCAAAAGACACTCCGTGAGATATTTCACGCATAACGGGAAAGGCCATTAGCCATGAGAAAGTCTAAAATTGGACAGCCATTGATTCGGACCACGCGCGGGGTCGGCGCGGTCGACCTCCATGTCGGGGGCCGAATTCGCGCGCTGCGGAACCTCAATGAGATGAGCCAGGAGGAGTTGGGGGAGGCCCTCGGGGTCTCGTTCCAGCAGGTACAGAAGTACGAGAAAGGCATGAACCGGGTTTCGGGCGGCCGGCTCCTGCAGATCGCTGCGACCCTTGGCTGCGATGCGTCCTATCTGCTTGAAAATGCTCCCACCAACGGCAAGCCGGTCAAGCACGTCGATCGCGACGGCGCGCTCTCGGTCACCGCGCTCGACGATCTGGCCAGAAACCATGTCGGCATTCGGCTCGTCAAAGCTTATCTCGGACTGCCGCCTAAGTTGAAGGTGGCGTTAACCGAGATGGCGGAAAAGCTCGCGACCACCGCCGCATGACCTCCCACCCACCTTATCCCCAGAAAAGACAAAGGGCCGAGCCCGATGGCCGCCACGCGATTCGACCCGAAGACTTTCCTGACCAAGGTGGGCGAGGGGAAAACCATCTCAAGATACAAGCCCGGCGAGATCATCTTCAAGCAAGGTGAGCCCGCCGAGGCTGTTTACTATCTGCAGTACGGCAGCATCAAAGAGAGAGTCGTTTCCCACCAGGGCCACGAGGCCGTGGTCGGGATGCTGGAGCCGGGATTGTTCTTTGGTACGGCCTGTCTCGACGGTCCAGCGGTGCGCACGTCCACCGCCTCGGCTGTCAAGGCGAGCATGGTGACCGCGATCAGCAAGGAGACGATGAACGCCATGCTCAACGGCCGGCCGGAGTTCGCGCACATGTTTCGCGTCTACCAGATTCACCTCACCTCAAGGCTGGAGGCCGACAAGATCGACCTCATGTTCAACTCGGTCGAGAAGCGGCTCGCCCGCGCGCTGCTGATTCTGGCGCATTACGGCGGTGGCGGCACGCCACAGAAGATCGGCTCCGACATCAGTCAGGAGATGATCGCCGAGATGATCGGCACCACGCGGCCCAGGGTGAATCACTTCATGACCAAGTTTCGCAAGCTCGGGTTGATCAAATACAATGGCGGCATCGAGGTGTCGCCGAACCTGCTTTCGTTTGTGATGAACGAACTGCCGAAGATCGAAAATGTCGACTAAGGTGCTGCAATGAGCGACGAGTACACCGGGAAGCGACCGACGGTGAGAGAAGTCACCGATCTGGTCAACAAGATCAAATGGCACCTGCGCGGCACAGGGCCGGAACTGCAAGGCGCGGTGCTCTGCGATCTCTTGGCGATGTTCCTCGCCGGCCATCATCCGACGTTGCGGGACGACGTCCTGGAAATTCACCTCAATACGGTACGTGCGCTGGTGCCGGTCAATGAAGCAGCGCTTTTCGAGCACTACGGCGGCAAGCCCGAAGGTTGGGATGATCCGCCAATCAAGAAAGGACACTGAAATGAAACTAGAGAATGGA
>Ga0184637_10002304_pt1 | contig 12314 bp, 6 predicted proteins | sample PLM3_127_b2_FD_133143 | JGI IMG/M metagenome (GOLD analysis project Ga0184637, IMG submission 133143) | Groundwater sediment microbial communities from an aquifer in East River, Colorado, USA - PLM3_127_b2 | ecosystem: Environmental > Terrestrial > Soil > Riparian zone | place: USA: East River...
CATCGTGCTGTTCCGCGAGAACACCGAGGACCTCTACGTCGGGCTCGAGCGCATGGTCGATCCGGACACGGCGGAGGCGGTCAAGCGCATCACGCGCGCCGGGTGCGAGCGGATCGCCCGCTTCGCCGCCGATTACATGCAGCGCACCGGGCGGAAGCGCGTCACCATCGGGCACAAGTCGAACGTCCTCAAGCTCACCGACGGCATGTTCCTCAAGGTCTGCCAGGAAACTCTGGCCGCCAGCCCTGCGCTGGAGATCGACAGCCGGGTGATCGACGCGCTGTGCATGGAACTGGTGATGAAGCCAGAGACCTTCGACTGCCTGCTGCTGCCCAATCTCTACGGCGACATCGTCTCCGACCTGGCGGCGGGCCTGGTGGGCGGGCTCGGCATCGCGCCGGGCGCCAACATCGGCGCCGGCCATGCCATGTTCGAGGCGGTGCATGGCAGCGCGCCCGACATCGCCGGGCGCGACATCGCGAATCCCATGTCGATGATCCTGTCGGCGGTGATGATGCTGCGCTACCTCGGCGAGAGCGCGGGCGCCGAGCGCATCGAGCAGGCGGTGGCGGCGGTGCTCGCCGAGGGCAAGGCGGTGACGCGCGACCTCGGCGGCGACGCCGGCACCAGGGCGATGACGGCGGCGATCGTCGAAGAGCTGAAACGGCGTTGAACGGCGGGCAGCGCCCGCGGATCAGGCTGGTAGGGAACTCCCGTTCAGGCCGCTACTTGGCCGTGCAGTCGCCGACGCGCTTGCCCGACACCTTCATGTTCATCGTGTCGTTCGTCTTCGTCATGGTCATGCGCATCTGGCCGTCGTAGGCGTTGTTGCCGAACGTCACGTCACCGACGATGGTCGACGGTTCGTTGCCGGTGCACTCCATCTTGTACGTGAACCTGTTGCCCGTGCGCTTGCTGTCCACCACGCGGCAATTGTCCCGCCTGGGAACGAGGTCCTCGTCCTTTGGATTCTTGCCGACGCAGACTCGATTCACTTGCGCCGGCATTGCCATCGGCATGCCGGGCATCTCCATCCTGGACGAGACCTCCCACAGGTCATCCTTGCCCTGAGCAGCAACCGGCGGTGCGGCGGCGAGTGCGCCCAGCGAAAAGAGCACGACGCCGGCGCGGGACAGGTAACGGTTGCGTAGCTGCATGCGTTGTCTCCTCGAAACGTGGGGTAGCTGGGTCCGCCGACGCGAAGATGAATGGCGCCGGTGAAAATTGTACCGCGCTGGCGTGACCTACGAATTCCCTACGTTCTAATTCGGCGCGGGACAAAGCACTTCGCTAAGTCCCTGAGTTGACTGGTAGGGCGTGCAGGAGTCGAACCTGCGACCAACGGATTAAAAGCTGGAATCCTCAACCGTAACTTGTTGATTTTGGCCCGCCCTCACTCGCCAAGGATCGCGGAAACCCGCCGAGCGCGCTACGTTTTCACTACGGTGTTACGGCGCAACGCTCCAAGCAAACGCGAGCGCACCTCAGGCCCGCGCATCCTCGCGCGCTTGCGGATCACCGCGAGTTCATGATCGTTGCGGATTATGGCGGTGGCCGGCACCCCGGCGCGCGCGGGAACCTGGCGCGCGCCAGAGCCTCCGGTCGAGTCGATCCGCGCGCGCCGTCATGACGAATCCCGCCCAGAACAACGGCGAGCGATAGTCGCCATCGTCGGCCCCCAGGCGCCCGTGGAGGAAGTCGGCTTGCACCCGCCGCAACGCTTCGTCGCGGGGACTCTCATCAAGGTGCGCGTAGAAGCGGGTCATGAAGGCGATCGCCGCGCGATCGTCGACTGGCCACTGGCAGGCGAGCACCGAGCCGGCGCCCGATCGGCATAGCGTCTCCGGCAGGCTGATGATCTGCCGGCCCGGCAGGATGAAGTTGTCGGCTCCCCAGCACGCCGACAGCGTCACGTGTTCGAGCTGGCGCAGGTCGAGCGTTGCGAGGTCGCGCACCGGCAGGAGGTCGTCGCCGCCGGACGACGAAGGAAGCACGACCCCGGATTCGTCCGGGCGGTCCGGGCGAAAGTTGCCGTGGCAAGCGACGTGCGCGAGGCGGAATCTCTCGAGCTCACTACGCACGCGTTTCGGATCGGCCGATGCGTTCATCAGCGCCACGACGTCGATGTCGCGTTGCCGCAGCAACTTGCCAATGGCGTCGACCTCGAGGGAGACGCCGGGCAGCGGGGGATACGCCGATCCCACCGCCTCGGCGACCCCGACGATCAGCGCATCGCGCTCCGCTGCCTTCTCGGGGGCCGTCGTTGGCAGATTCTCGACCGCAACCGAGACCGCATATCGCTCCAGCAGGTATTTCCCGTCGTGGACGATGGCAGCGAACGGGAACCCGTGCAGGGCGTCATCGGCAACGAAGGAGATCGACCGCACTCCCGCCGGGATCGTCCGGATCAACCGATCGATCTGCAGGGCGCGCGCGAGATCGTCGACGAGCGTCGCTTGCACGCCATGCCGGTCCGGTGCCGTCCCTTTCGGCGGCGTCGCGGCAGCGTCGCCGGGCCCGGCATTGCTGACCGCCTGGTGCCAGAGCGCCACCATCGATCGGAGCTGAACCCGCGTGACCGGGCTCAGGTCGAAGTCGAGGCGCCCCCAGGAGCGCCGGGCCAAGAGGACGCGATCGGGAAGGACGAGGAACGAAACCGTCACCCGTCTGCGGGGGTACGACAACAGTGAGCCCAGCAATGCGAGGCGCGGAAAGCGACGCGTCGACCGTTCCGCCCCGGGATCGAGGCCACCGTTGAAGCGCGCCGCGCGCTGGCGATCGATCCATCGGAGCAAGGCATCGAGTCGCAGCATCAGGCTCGATCTCGCCCGGATCCTGCCGAGCCACGACCCCTTCAGCGATGCTGCCCGAAGCTCGCACAGCCGGTCGATCTCCGCCGCGAGGGACTCCTCCTCCGCGGTCCATTTGTTGAGCCGGAAGATGCCGCGGTCGGCGCCGGTGAGGCTGTCCTCGAGCTCGGACAGGAGCGCCGCATTCCGCCCCTGCAGTGCCTGACGCTGCTCCGGGGGGCGCCCCAACCGCTCCCAGCACCACGCCAGGACGCGTTGCAGCTGCCACAGCTCCGGCTTCAGCCCGGAACGGGCATAGTCGTCCACGAGCGGCTCGAGAGCGGCCGCCGCGTCTCCGTATTGCCCGCGGTAGTACGCAACCAGCGCATCCACCACCCGGAGCCGCAGCTGGATGAGCCGCGAGTCCGTGCCGCCGAACACCTGCCGGAGTTCGCGAGCGCGTGCCTCCGCGGCGCCGACGTTCTGCTGACCGAGGAGCCAGCGGACTTCGAGCTCGCGGTCTTCGAAGAACGCGAGGTAGCCGGCGACTTGGGGCAGCTCGAGCCCCCCCGGAGTGCCGGCGCTCGCCGGGGGCCGCAGGGCGAGGTCCGGGATCTCACCCCACATCTCGGACACGGACGGAGCGATGGGGACCGTCTCGCCCAGCGAGTGCATCCGCGCGGCAGCGACGCTCAGCAGCACGTCCGCGCGCGCGCGGACGGTTTCGTCGCTCGACCGCTGCGCGCGTTCGCGGACGTTCGTGAGGTGCGCGACGGCGTCGGCGACACGGTTCAAAAGAATCAGCAGGTGCGCGAAATTGAGGAGTGCTCTATCGAGCGCGCGGTCGAGACCGCCGCGCCGACAGATCGCGACCACCAGCTCGAAGCGCTCGAGCGCAAGCCCGAACTCGCCGCGCAGCATCGCGAGCTTCGCCTCCAGCTCCCGCCGCTCCACCGCCGGGCCGGGATCCCGCGCTTCGTCGTCTGGCTCGCTTCCCGCGTCGAGCTGCGCGCGCGCCGCGTCGAGCTCCCCCGCCTCGAGCAGCGCCCGCGCCATCCCGAGCCGCAGGGACGGGGCGACGGCTCGTGCGAGGTCGGGCGCCCGCCCGCCGGCATGGTCGAGACCTCTCCTGAACGCAGCGATCGCGTTCGCGTAGTACCCGTTCGACGCAAGCCAACCGCCCATGGCGAGATACAGTCGCGCGTAGAGCACGGCGCGGGCGGTGCCGCGCACGTCGGGCCAGGCGTGCCCGCTCTCCCAGGCCTTCAACCCCGGCGGTGAGAACTCGATCTCGTCGAGCCTGCCGAGCGGTGGATCGAAGTCCGCGAGGACCCGGTAGGCCTCGTGGAAGTCGCCGCGCGCGACCGCGAGCTCGACCCGTTTGGCGGACGCGTAGCCAGCGACGTAGCGGTTTCCCGCCGCCCTGGCGAAGCCTTCGTAGGCGGCGAAAAGGGTGTCGGCGGTCTCGAGTTCGCCGAAGAGGCGTGCGAGATCGGCGGCTCGCTCGATGATCTGCAGGTCGCCGGAATCCGGGTCGCTGCCGTCCTGAGCCCGCTGGCGGACGCGATCCGTCGCGAGCGCGGTGTAGGCGTGCAGCGCCTCGGCGTAACGCCGGGCAGCGACGAGGCCCTCGGCGGCCGCGAACCGCGAGTCGACGTCGCCGACCACCGCGTTGTGAGCCGCGCGAGCCTGGTTCACGCGCCGCCGGCCACCACCATGAGCACCTCCGGAGCACCCGCGCTAGTCACGGGTTTGGGGCAGCCCGGATCGACACTCGGATCGCACTCACCCGAGCCCGCGTGCACCCCGCCGCGAAGGACCGACGTAGACGATGGCTTGACTCTCAGCTGCAGCTTGACGCCGGGCGTCGATAGGACGAACACCGTGTCGGGCTGGAACGCCGCGATGTCGGCGTGCGTGAGCCTCACGACCCGGCCCAGCTCGCCCGCCTGCGAGAGGCTCCTCCCCACCGACGCGTTCCAATCGAGGTTGTTCAAGCCCGGGCGGTCCTGAACGTAAACCAGCGTATCTCCGCGCTCGACCGCCCGTGCCGGATCGTCTGCCGCCGATCCTGCCGGAAGCCGATCCTTCAAATGAAGCTGCAGCTCTAGACGGTGGTCCTTGAACGCGATGGAGAGCCGGCCATCCGCGGCGTCCCCCGATCCCTTCGCGTGCAGCCATTCGCCGAACGACTGGATTCGCCGCAGATCGTCGCGCGCTGCGCGGGAGTCGCCGGAGCGGATCCGCCAGTTGACCTCGCGGGAGAACGCGTCGCCTCCGTGGAAACGACCGGGCTTCACGTCCGCGAGCGCCTCGGCCGCAAGCTCCGGCTTCCCTCGCTCGAGCTGCGCGAGTCCCTTGCGGAGCTGCAGCTCGGGGACGCGTCCGAACACCCGCTCCAGCTCGGTGATCTGCTGAATGGCCTCCACGTATTGGCGCGACCTCAGGAGCTCGGCGTTGCGCCGCAGCCCCGCGTTCAGGGTCGCGCGCAGGTCCGCCTGCATCTTTGCGGGCGCTTCGGCAATCAACTCCGCGGCGGCGCGGTAGTCGCGTGCACGGAGCTCGCCGGCCAACGGGGTGCGGGGGGCGGACGCTCCGCCGGTCTGGCCTGTGGACGCGACACGCGCGAATCCGGCCGGATCGGCGCGGACCGCAGCCGGAAGCTCGCGCCACTCGAAGTAGCGCAGGCCGTTCCGCGGATCCAGTGCGCCCGTGATCTTGAGTTCCCCGAACGCAAGCTCGACTGTCTTCGCGTCCGGAGGACCCCGTGCGGATTGCACGCGGAAGATGCTCTTGCCGGCCGGCGTCGCCGGTTCGAGCGCGAGCACGGCATCGTCGCCGATCTGGGACAGGAGCGCCTTGTGCTCGATCGGTGCGATCTGAATGTTCCGTACCCCGCGCGCGGGGTCCGCGACGCGGGCGTTCCAGCCTTCAGCGAGCATGGCCGACGGCTTCGTCTCAGGCGCGAGCTTCACCCAGCCATCTCCGTTCTTCAGCCGCACGACGACCTCGCCGCGGCTCGGGAAGCTGAGCACGGTATCGACCGCAGGATCGTTGGCCACCGCCCAGGCGAGGTCCTCCTCGGTGCGGCTGAGACGCCGGGCCAGACTGTGGACAGCGTCGAGGTCGCGGCTTGTCCAGCCCGCTCTGAACCCGTTAGCCGTCTTGGCGACCGCGAACTGTCCGATCTGCGTCCGGCCATGAGTGGTCGTGATCCGCAGCTCTCCCGCGCTTCGCTCGAACACGCGCTCGTTCGCAACCCGGCCGACCTCGCCGATGCGGGACCTTAGCTTGGTACCCTCCTTCGGCGTCGCGACGACGCTGAACCCATTCCGCCGCGGATCGGTGAACTTGTACTCGAGGCCGTCAAACGTGCGTATCTGGCCGCGGCCGGTGCCGACGTAGTCGAGGTTCGATCGACGGACAAACGTGCTCGTGTCGCGGGTGAACAGGGCGCGCTTCTCGAACAGCTGTTTCGGCGCGAGGGAAACGCCGCCGGAGAATTGCCGAGGCTCGCCAAAACGGAAGAACATGCCTGACCGAACCAGGCGTAGAGATTCGTTTTCGGACAACCCGACGTTTTTCGGCAGGAAGGGGAGCCTGTCCCACGCGCTGAAGCGCAGATGCTTCTGCTGGCGCGCCCAGTCGGGGAACCACGCGTCACGACGAACCGGGACCGCACCGAGGAACCCGAGCTTGCCGGCGTCCTCGCGAGAGCCAAGCCAGCTGATGATCAGGCTCCATTTCATGATCTCGTTGAGACGCTCGTACTCCGGCTCGAAGCGGGCGACCTCCTCATAGTGGTCATTCCACCAGCCAAGGAAGGCTTCGGGGGGAGCAGCCGCCGCGACCTCCTTGCCTGGCTCGAGCGGGTTCGACGACGCGGCGAAGACCCGCGTCGCGTTGCGGGCTAGGAGCAGATCTCGTCCACTGCTGCCGACCTGGAAGCCCTTGTCCGAAGGCCCGAACCAGAGCCGGGTGGATGGCAGTTCAGTGATCTCCCGCCTGAACACCGGCGAGACCACAACACGCGTCCCTGGGCGGAAATCCGGGATGGCCATTTCCGGGGTGCCGCCCATGAAATCGAACAGCCAGAGCTTCGCGAGCAGGTCAGTGTAGAACAGGACCATGCCGACCTCGGTCCCCTTGAGATCGCCGTCGTAGCGGGCCGACTGGTACTGCGCGTCGCGGTCCAATTCCTTGAGCGAGTCTGCGAAGCCGCCAAGACCGCCCTTCCTTTCGGACGACAGTTTCTCCACAAGCCTCAGGAACGGAACCGGGTCACGAGCGGCGATGCCCGCCTTCGCGCGCTGGATATCTGCCCTGGAGATCGGCGCATCCGGGTTCGCGACGATACCGGCTAACACCGGCTCAACCCGAGCGAATTCGGCCGACAACTTGGCGAAGTCGTAGGAGGGGTCCAGCGAGAAACCGGTTCCGAAGACGAGATCGCCGGGGACCTGCTCGGCGTGGAATCGCTTTCTGAGTTCCTGTGCCTCACGGTCATACATCGACTGCGTCCAGCCCGAGGCCTGCGCTTGCGCATACAGCGCGGCGGACCGGCTCTTCCACTGGCGCTCGAGCCCGTCGAGCCGGGCCTGCAGCTTCTGCTCGGCCTGCCAAAGCGCTGCAACATCTTCGGTCCTGATCCCTTTGTACGGTCTCGACGCGAGCTTCCTGCCGCCAACGACGAGAGCGTCACCGTCGACCCGGGCCAGCGTGACGTCGCTGACCCTGTTCAGCAGCGCCGCCAACTCGCCAGCGTTCGTGATCCGGGCTTCGTGGTAGCCGTAGGCCTCCGTCGCCAGATCGCCGCCGTTCACATCGGGCCCCCGGACGATCCGCGCGACTTCGCGGGCGAGGTCGAGCTCGTACTCGAACACCACCAGCCGCACCGGCGCCTCGCCCAGGTTCTTGCGATGCTCGTCGAACACGGCAGCGAGGTGGTCGATGCGTTCCTCAGGCGTGCTGCCCGCGGGGATCAGCGCGACGACTCGCCCGTCGCCGACGAAGCGCGAGCGCGTCTTGCCGTACTCGAAGCCGGCGACGGCGCGCATGTAGCCGTACCGCACCGGCGGCAGGTCGTAAGTCGCCTCCGCGAGCTGCCGATCCGTCAGGCCAAGATCGTTCAGGATCACGAGCAGCAGCCAGTCGAGCGCCTGATCGCGGCCCTCCCGCGCCGACAGCTGGGCGCGGAGGTCGCTGCCCATCTCCAGCTCGACTGGTACCGATCGCCCGATCGGGAAGCTCGCAAGGGAAGCCGACGCCGGGGCGCCGCGCGCCTCGTCGATAGGGGCGGGGATCTCGACGGAGTAAAGCCAGCCGAGCCAGAGGAGCCCGAGGACAATTCCGGCGAGACTGGTAAGGCTGATGACCTTTTTCATCGTCGCCTCCCTTTGCTAACGTTCAAGCGATGCGCGGTACCGCGCGATCTGCGCGCGCTCGTCTGGTCCGAGGTCGCCGGGCAGCTCCACAAACCATCGCGCGAGGGCTTTCGCGTACCGGTCCTTGACGTCCGGCGCCCGCCCGTCGCTCAGCAGCAGCGGCGGGGCGGTCAAGAACAGCTCTGCAGCTCGCAACGCGGCAGCGTGAATGCCGGCGGTATCGCTGTCGACGAGCTCCGCGTACGCCGCGTCCCGCGTCGCCGTGCGCAGGCCTTCCACCAGCTGGAAGGCCAGGGCGACAACAACCACGACGACAGCGACGGCCGCCTGCGCCTTGACATAGGGGTTCTTCCGGCTGAACAGCCAGTAACCGAACGGCTCGCCGTCGTTGCCGCTCGGCGCGGTCGCGCTCTCGAGCGCGGGCGCGTCGTCTGCGGACCGCTGCTGCTCGGGCGCACCGCGTTGCGGTGCCTCGTCGAACAGGCGCCAACGAAGATAGGCGCAGACCCGTTCGCGATCGACGCCCGCGACCGCGGGATTCCGTTCCGCGACGGCGCTCCACCGCGCGGCGACGCCTGCCGACTCGGCCGGCGGATCGCGGTGGATCTCATCGAAGGCGCCGAGCAGGGTGACGGGGCCGACGTCATCGTCGCCAGGCGCCGGAAGACCAACGTCGCGCCAGACACGATGTGCGAGCGCCACGTGCCGGCGGGTCGCGATCTCCGCCGCCTCGGCGGAGCCGCGAAAGCGATCGCGCTGGCCGAATCCCGCTTCGGCCTGCCTGAGGAGCTGCGTCCCATCGGCGCTGAGCGCCATGCCTTGTTTGCTGGCAAGCTCGGCGCGGATCTGCTCGCTCTGGTCCTGCATGCCGCGCATGATCTCGGCAAGCCGGTCCCGGAGCGCGTCGAGTTGCGCCTGGTGCGGGTCGTAGACCGCTGCCTTTTCCATGTCGACGAGAGCCGCCGCCACGTCGCGCGCGTTGGCAAGCTGGACGGCGCGCGTCAGGTACAGCGAACCGAGCGCGCGGAAGACTTCGACGTTACGCGGATGGCGCGCGCGAACGTCCTCGAGCTCGCCGATGCGCGTCGCCAGCGTTCGGGCGGCGAACGGCGCCGAAGCCTCGGAGGAGCTTTCGGGGAGCTCCCCGTACGCCCGCGAGAGCAGCGTGAGAACGAGCTCGTCCTGGCGCTCGACCGTATCCGGCGAGAGCGTGAGCAGATCGTTGGCTGCCCGGGCCGCCCTGTCCCAATCGCGCGCCGCTGCGCTTCCCCGGAGGACCTTTTCCAGAACGGGACCGAGCAGCGCGCGTTTCCTGTCACCCGGCGCGTTCCGCAACGCGAACAGGCGTTGCAGCCGGTCGGCGTGAACGTACGCCCGGCTAGCCGGCCCCGGGATTGCGCCATCCTGGAGACAGCCGTTAAAGAGCGCGCGGTCGGTGTCGGCGAACACCTCGTGGAACAGTCGATCGCGGATCGTCTCCGAAGGCCCGCCTCCGGCCTGGCTCGCTCCCGGAACGGCGAACTCGTCGAGCTGCCGCCAGACCGACGCATCGCCGAGGAGCTTCGCGAGTGAGCGATGCTGCTCGCTCCAGAAGAAGTCCGCGCGGCCCGCCGCCCCGGCGAGCTCCGCCGCCAGTGCGAGCTTGTGCAAGTGGAGCACGCGGCCGACGCGTCCCAGCGGGTCGAGTCCCCACCCGCCTAGCCGGCCCCATATCGACATCGGCCGATTGGCGAGCGCGACGATCCGCCGCCCGAGTCCGTTGGGGCCCGCTTCCGCCTGCGGATAGAGATTCACTGACACCGGCGGGAAGATGCGCCCGTTCCCCCCGGGATTCCGGGTTGCGGTGGTGGCCATGTCCTACTCCCTCCTCGATGCCTTCCGATCCGCGCGAGCTGGGCGCGCGAAGCGCGATGCGTCGACATCTAAGCATCGTGGCCCGGTCCGAGGCTATTCGCCGGACGACCTAATCCATCGTTCGCCGATAGCGCGAACAACGACGCTCCGGGCGCTGCAAGCGCCCGAGGCGTAGTCCGAAAGACGTAGCTCTTGGCCGTGTAGCCGGGAGCAGTCTTCTGGTGCGTCGAGGACGGCGGCGCGCCTTCGCCGCCGGCACAAAGAGGAGGCGTGTAATGCCACGAACGACTGCAGCACCGGACCCGACTCTCGTTCCAGTCGAGGACCGCGGCGAGCGCGCCCCCAAGGCCGCTATCGCGCTGTGCCTCTCCGGGCTCAGGCGACGGTCGCGAGCGTCAACCCGGGGATGAGCGGAGCGTCACCGCCGCCCCCACCGCTGCCGCGAGCAGAGCGGCCTCGCCAAGGCCGCGACCGCTCAGCAGCCCAGCGCCCGCCCCGAGCACCGCGATCCACCAGGCGCGCCACGGGCTGCTGCGGTAACCGTCCCGGCGCTCCCGCGAGGGCGGCTTCAAGGTGTCGTCGAGGCGCAGCAGCCAGCCGAGGTACGCGAAGGTCGCCCCGAGAGCGACCATGAGGACGAGCTTGCCAAGATGCATCCAATGACAGACAGGCCAGTTGATCCCTTGTGGCAACGCGGCGCTCCCGTAAAGGCCCCAGCCGCTTTTTGTTTCTTATTCGATCTTCACGTTCGCGCTCTTCACCGCATCGCGCCATTTCGCCATCTCGCTCTGGATGAATGCGCCGAATTCCTTGGCGTTCATCGGGGTGACGAGGGTGCCCATGTCGGCGAGGCGCTTGCGGACTTCGGCCTGGGCGACGGTTTCGGCGAGGGCCTTCTCGAGCTTGCCGATGACCGCCGGCGGGGTGCCGGCCGGAGCCATCAGGCCGAACCAGTACGCAGCGTCTAGCGGGTAGCCGGCTTCCGCGGTGGTGGGCACGTTGGGAAGGGGCTCGAGGCGGTGCTTCCACGCAACCGCGAGCGGCGTGAGCCGGCCGGCCTCGATGTGCGCCTTGCTGACCACGAGCGAGGTCATCATGACGTTGATGTGCCCGCCCACCAGATCGGTGAGGGCGGGTGCGCCGCCCTTGTAGGGCACGTGGGTCATGCTGACGCCTGCGGCCCGCGCGAAGAGCGCGGTGCTGAGATGCGGCAGGCTGCCGGGCCCGACCGAGCCGTAGGTGAGGCCGCCGTTCTTCGCCTTCGCCATCTCCACCAGGTCCTTGATCGACTTCAGGCCCAGCCCCGGGTAGGCGTTGAACACCAGCGGCGTGCTGCCGACGAACCCGATCGGCGCGAAATCCTTGACGCTGTCGTACGGCACCTCCTTGAGGATGTAGGGATTGAGCGCGTGGTTGTCGTTGATCATCATCAACGTGTAGCCGTCGGGCGCCGACTTGGCGAGCGCGCCCGTGGCGATCAGGCCTCCCGCGCCGGGACGCGCATCGACGATGAACGGCTGGCCGAGCAGCGCCGCCATCCGCTCGCCGACGATGCGCGATACGGTGTCGAGCAGCCCGCCCGGCGGGAAGCCGATGAGCAGCTTGACCGGCTTATTCGGGTAGCTGTCCTGCGCGCGGCCGTCGGCGGTCACGCCGAGGGCAAGCGTGAACGCCGCGCAGGCTGCGACGATCGATCGTGCTTTCATTGTGCCTCCTCCTCGTACGTGAGAAGGGCACAGTGTTGCCCAGGAGCGTGCACACGATCAAGCGGCCTGTAAAAGCGGGCGCGCGTGGCTGTTCTACGGGCTGATCCGGATCCGGTTCTCCACGCGCCGCACACCCGGGGCGGGCGGCGGGGGTGGGCTTCGAGGACCGGCAAGACCTGCTCGGGCACCGCTCGGCTCGAATCAGCACGCACTACTCCGCCGCCGAGCTCTCGATGTTGATCGAGGCGGCGAACCGCGTGTGTGAATCGAACCGCCGGCACCCCGAGCTCGTTGTGCTGCGCCGGATCTCGGCGGCGTAGCTCGCGGGCAATCGCGCGTGGAAATGGCGCGCAAGTGCCTGACTGATCTGGCAAAGCGTGCGGGGATTCGACGCAGGTCCCGCAAAAGTCCCGCACGCGTATGACGCCGAGAGCTTTGGGTAGCTGCAACCTTTTGATTCTTTGGTAGGGCGTGCAGGATTCGAACCTGCGACCAACGGATTAAAAGTCCGCTGCTCTACCAACTGAGCTAACGCCCCGGGGGAAGAGGGCGGATTCTACGAGCCGCGTGCGCCGCGGTCA
>Ga0184637_10002305_pt1 | contig 12313 bp, 10 predicted proteins | sample PLM3_127_b2_FD_133143 | JGI IMG/M metagenome (GOLD analysis project Ga0184637, IMG submission 133143) | Groundwater sediment microbial communities from an aquifer in East River, Colorado, USA - PLM3_127_b2 | ecosystem: Environmental > Terrestrial > Soil > Riparian zone | place: USA: East River...
CGACGATGTTCCCGAACATGTCGTTGAGATTGCCGGCGACCGTGACCTCCTGTACAGGATAGGCTATCTCGCCGTTTTCGATCCAGAATCCGGCCGCACCGCGCGAGTAGTCTCCGGTCACCAAGTTGATGCCCTGCCCCAGCATTTCCGTGACCAGAAGCCCCTTGCCCATCTTCTTCAGCAGCGTGGCGAAATCCTCGCCGGTCGAATCTATTATCAGATTGTGGTTGCCGCCCGCATTGCCGGTGGACTTCATTCCCAGCTTGCGCGCCGAGTAGCTGCCCAGGAAATAGCCCTGCAATACGCCGCCCTTCACGACGTCGCGGGCGCGAGTCGCCACGCCCTCGTCGTCGAATGGGCTGCTGGCGAGTCCCTTCCTCACGTGAGGCAGGTCATGGATGTTCACGATCGGCGAGAACACCTGCTTCCCCAGGCTGTCGAGCAGGAACGAGGACTTCCGGTACAGGCTGCCGCCGCTCACCGCAGCAACGAAATGGCCCAGCAGGCTCGATGCGATCGGCGCTTCGAACAGCACCGGCACGCGCGCGGTGGCGACCTTGCGCGCCCCGACGCGGCGCGCGGCACGCTTTCCCGCGCGGCTGCCGACGTCGGCCGCCGGTTCCAGATCGGCGGCTGCGCGCGCGCTCGTGTACCAGTCGTCGCGCTGCATGGTCTCGTCCTTGCCCGCGATCACTGCGCACATGACGCTGTGGCGGGAGCTGGGATAGCCCGCCAGAAAGCCGTGGGAGTTGCCGTAGGCAAAATGCGACTGCTGGACCGAAACCGTGGCGCCTTCCGAGTTGCTGACCAGGCGATCCGCGGCGAAGGCGGCACTCTCGCACGAGCGTGCCAGCTCGATCGCCTGCTCCACCGAAATCGACCACGGGTGATACAGGTCGAGATCGGGAAACGCAGTGGCCAGCAGGTCCGCATCGGCAAGCCCGGAAAACTCATCGGAAGCGGTGAGCCGGGCGATCGACAGCGCCGCATCGACCGTGTCGCGCAGCGCCTTGGCGGAAAAGTCGGACGTGCTGGCGTGGCCGCGCTGCTTGCCGATGTAAAGGGAGACGCCCACGCCCTTGTCGCGGTTGTACTCGATGGTCTCGATCTCGCCGCGGCGCACTGTCACGCCCTGCCCGAAGCCCTCGCTTACCTCCGTTTCGGCAGCACTGGCGCCGCGGTCGCGGGCATACTCGAGGACATCGCTGGCAATCTGCTTGAGCGTGGCGGTTTCGTGAGTGAATTCGGAGCTGGACACGCTGGTTCCGGTTGTGGCGCGAACAAATGAACGCGGCGTGCCCCCATCCTTCAAGCGGGGCGGCACGCCGCGACTGGAATTTTCGTTATGATACCAGTTGCGACGGCCCCGACTCTCCGATGGAACAAGAACTTCAGATCAGCAAGACCCAGCGCAAGCGCGAGATGCAGGCGCTTCAGGACCTGGGTGAAGAACTGGTCGCTTTGGGCACGGACAAGCTGGCCGAGCTCGACCTCCCCACCCGGCTTCTCGACGCGGTACTGGAAGCCAAGCGCATCTCCAAATTCGGCGGGCGGCGGCGCCAGATGCAGTATGTCGGGCGCCTGATGCGCGAGTCCGATGCCGACGCCATCCGCTCGCAACTCGACGTCGGGAAAGGCACCTCGGTCGCGGAGACAGCACGCCTGCACGCCATCGAACGCTGGCGCACCCGCCTGATCGGGGACGACCTGGCGCTGGGCGAACTGCTCGACCAGTATCCCCGCGCCGACGCGCAGCGGTTGCGCACGTTGATCCGCAACGTCAAGCGCGAAGCCGAGGCCAAAAAACCGCCCAGGAGCTTCCGCGAACTGTTCCACGAACTCCGTGAAATCATTCAAACACAAGATCGTTGACGCAGAGGACGCAGAGAAGAAAAGAACGGTCGCAAAGAAATTCGAATACAGTGCAAGCGCGGTCAGCATCAGAGAACGCCGGGAATCCGACACCCAAGTTTTCCTTTGCGGTCCTTTGCGTTCTTCGCGCACCCCTCAAGGGCACCCGTCGAGCGGGTATTGAAAAGAAGGTATTGAAAAGAATCTTTGCGTTGAGGGTTTGAGGAAACATGAGTGAAAACGAACAAGTGATCATCGGGCTGGTTTCAATCAGCGACCGGGCATCGAAAGGAGTCTACAAGGATGAAGGAATTCCGGCGCTCGAAGAGTGGCTGGGACGCGTCGTGCTCAATCCCCGCCGGATCGTCACGCGGCTGATTGCGGACGAGCGGCCGGTGATCGAAGCCGCGCTGAAGGAGTTGTGCGACAAGGAACGCTGCCATCTGGTGCTCACCACCGGCGGCACCGGCCCGGCACCGCGCGACGTAACGCCGGAGGCGACGCTGGCAATTGCCGACAAGGTGATGCCGGGGTTCGGGGAACAGATGCGCCAGATCAGCCTGAGCTTCGTGCCCACCGCGATCCTGTCGCGGCAGGTCGGCGTCATCCGCGGAAGCACGCTCATCATCAACCTGCCGGGCCAGCCGAAATCCATCATGGAAACGCTGGAAGGCCTGAAAGACGCCGACGGCAAGCAGAAGGTGCACGGCATCTTCGCCGCGGTGCCTTACTGCATCGACCTGATCCGCGGGCCTTACATCGAGACCAACGAGGCGGTGGTCAAGGCTTTCCGTCCCAAGTCCGCCCTGCGCCCGAAAAATTAAATCTTTCACCGCAGAGACGCAAAGGACGCGAAGAAAATCAACGGAACAGAAGGATACCGAAATAAGCGAACACACCCGGCACGTTTGATTGTATCGTTATGCGACCGTGTTTTTTATCCTATTTCTGAATGTCTTTTTCTCTTTTGGGTTCGCACTCCTTCGCGTCCTTTGCGTCTTTGCGGTAAAAGATTCTTTTCATGAGTGAACTGTTGCCAGCAAAAGAAATCGAGACCAAACCGAAGCCGAGCCATGTGGTGATCTGGCTGCACGGCCTGGGCGCGGACGGCAATGACTTCGTGCCGGTGGTGAAGGAGATGAAACTTCCGCCGCTGGGAATCCGCTTCGTGTTTCCGCACGCGCCGATGCGTCCGGTCACCATCAACGACGGCTTCGTGATGCGCGCCTGGTACGACATCGCCTACCAGGAGCTCGCCTTCAAGGAAGACGAGCGTGGGATGCGCGAATCGCAGAAGCTGATCGAGGACCTGATCGCGCGCGAGAACGCGCGCGGCATTCCCTCGGGGCGCATCGTGCTGGCGGGGTTCTCTCAGGGCGGGGTAATCACGCTGCAAGCCGGGTTGCGGCAATCCAAGCGGCTGGCCGGCCTGATGGCGCTGTCGGCCCATCTGCCGATGTCGCCGATGGTCGAGGTCGAGCGCAACGCCGCAAGCAACACGGTGCCGATCTTCATGGGCCACGGCATCACCGACAACATCGTGCCGCTGGCTCTGGGCACGATGTCGCGCGACACGTTAGTCAAGCTGGGTTATGACGTGGAATGGCACCAGTACCCGATGCCGCACTCGGTCTGCGCCGAGGAAATGGCGGACATCAGCGCCTGGCTCAAGCGCGTCTTACTCTAGGTCAAAACCTCACCGCGTCTTGCTCTAGGTCAAGACCTCACCGCAGAGGCGCCAAGGCGCAGAGGAAACGCAGAGAAAACCAAACGAAGTGTGTCAAAAAGCGGGGGGATTCCGATTTGCCCCACCGAGTCGATATATCGTGGTGGAGAGACTATCCACCCCCATGCTTTTTAACCTCAAATTTTTTTGCTTTCCTTTGCGTTTCCTCTGCGCCTTTGCGCCTCTGCGGTTAACCGGTTCTAGTTGGCGCGCTGCATGACGCGGAAGCGGGCCATGTCGAAATCGTCGCCACCCTCGAGCAGCTTCTTCGGTACCAGCAGGTAGCTGCGACCGTAGGCACTCATCTCGTAGGTCTTTTGCGCCGAGAAGAATCCAGGCCTCAACAACAGGCTCATTTCTCCCGTGCCGCTGCTGTCGCTCGTGCTTGAGGGCAACAGTACGGCATCCTGCGCGATCGCGCTGTCGCCGGATTTGGCCGGCGCAACCTTGACCGCGGTCGCGCCCTTGCTGAACACCTGAATGCCGGCGTAGCGCTGCTTCAGATCATAGGCGGAAAGCCGGCGCACGATACCCACGCCCCAGGCGGCGCCGCCTTCGAGTTTCACGCCCAGCAGCGTTCCGACCTTGAGCCAGTCGCCTTTGGTCTGCGGCAGCAGTGCCCCGTAACCTCCTGCGCTTTCGTTCTCCACCGTCCAGGTTTCGGCCGAGTTGTCAAACGCCAGGTCCTCGGTATCGCCGGATATGGTGGCGAGGATCTCGTCGAAGTCGTGAATCACGGTGATGCGCGACACCGAGCGGCGCCGTTCCTCGCCGCGCGCCGGCGGTACCGACGCCCAATAGCGCGCCAGATGCCGCAGCACTTCCAGCACCAGCTCCGGATCGAAAACGCCTCCGAGATTGACGTTGGACGGCACCACGCCGTCGGCCTGAAGGACTGCGATAATTTTTTCCAGCTCCTGCGCGGCGGAGCCGGGGCCGAAGAATCGCAACCCCGGCGTCATCTGCGGACGCGAGACTATCCGTGCCGGTCCCTTGCCGGTGGAAATGTCGATGTAGTGGTGACAGCCTTTGCCGGGCGGGCGTTGCAGCACGGAGAACTCGGCGAACTGCGCCACCACCCGTTCGGCGATCTCCAGCTTCGTGGGCAGCAGGCTGTCGGTGGACGAGATCGCCAGCATCAGTCCCTTGAGGAATTCGCGCTGCACCGTGGAATCGCCGAACTTTCCCGGATACACCTCGACCTTGGCCGTGGGGAAGCCTTTTTCCTCGGCATAGGCGAAGAGCTTGCCGTACTCCTCCCACACCCTTGGCTCCACCGGCCCGTAGTGCAGCAACTGCAATTTAAGCTGCAGCGAGATCGCCCGCATCGCCCGCGCCACGATCATCGGCAACGTCCCCTTCAGCGAACCCCAGCCGCCGGCGCCGGCCTGGTAGCGCGTCATACACAGCTGATAGGCGTCCGCGACCTGCTTCCAGAAAGTGAACAACGTGTTCCAGATACGGATTTCCTGGAATTTCTGCCGCCGCGCGCTGCCCGCAACATAATCCTGGGAAAGCTGGCGCTGATGGTTTTTTGCAGCCTGGTCAATCAGGTCGATGATCTCGAGCTGGCGCCCGAGCTTGAGGTCTTCCGCGCCCTTGAGCGAATCCAGCCAGTAGGAAAGTTCTTCCAGCGCCTTGAAGGAATCGTCGGCCGGCAATTCGGCGATGAGTTCGCGCGCGGCCTTGTCCTCGGCCAGCGGATGATCGGACTGGGTCCCCTTGATCCAACTAAGCATGCCTTTGCCTCGCAATCCCTTCGAACGCCTGAATTCTGACAGTGCGGAATTATAACGCGTTGTTTATCTTGGTCTATTACTTCTTGAACCCAACAATCATTGAGATTGCGACGGGTTCTTCTGCGGACGCGCGGCGCGGTGTCCACGGCGGGCGTCGACACCGGCCAGCAACACCAGGCCAATGAGGAAATAAGCTCCGGTGATGAGGATGGCAAGGCGATGATTCCCGGCGGAAATCCAACTCACCAGACCGTAGGTGATCGGACCCAGGATCGACGACAGTTTGACCGCCAGCCCCCACAGGCCGAAGAATTCGGCGCGACGGTCCGGCGGACTCAGGTAGCCGACCAGCGCGCGCCCCGCGGACTGGCTGGCGCCAAGACACACGCCGGCGAGATTTGCCGCCGCCCAGAACAGCGCCGGGGTAGTCGCCATTCCGGCCAGCACCACGGTCAGGCACCAGCCGACCAATGTCAGCGCCAAGGTACGCACGTGGCCGAGTTTGTCCTGCAACTGTCCGAATGCGATCGCGCCCGCGCTGGCGGTGATGTTCACCACCAGGATCAGCATGATGGTCTGCTGCGTCGAGAATTTCATCTCCTGTTCGGAATAGATCGCAGCGAGCGAAATCACCGCCTGCACCCCGGCCTGATAGAACACGATGCAAAGCAGGAAGCGCATGAGGTCGCGATAGCGGCCGGCATGCTTGAGCGTTTCCCAGGTGCGCGCAAACGCGCTCGCGTACGCGCCGGTTGGCAGTTGCTGTGGTTGTGCTCGCTCTTTCAGCAGCAGGAAAGTCGGCAGGCACGAGACGGCGAACAGTGCCGCGGTGATCAACATGGTCACCGGAACGAATGCAGAGGAGGTCTGCCCCTGCGCCTGCGCCCAGGTGACATAGGCGAGCGATGCGCCGAGGCTGATCAGCCCGCCGATGTAGCCCAGCCCCCAGCCCCAACCCGACACCTTGCCCAGCGAGCGTCCCCTGGCAAGTTCCGGAAGGAATGCCGCGACCAGGTTCTCGCCGGTGCCGAAGAAAAAATTGGAGATGATCAGCAGCGCGATGCCGAGCGCCAGGTCTCCGGGACCGACCAGCGCCAGCGCCGCCGTTCCGCTCACGCAGCCGATCGTCGTCACCACCAGCAGCCGCTTCTTGGCTGCGTGTGCGTCGGCATAGGCGCCGATCAGCGGCGCGCTGACCACGATCAGCGCGTAGGACACCGACAGAGCGGCGGTCCAGGCGAAGGTGGCCCACACCGCCTGCCCCGCCACCACCGCCACGAAGTAGGCGTTGAACACCGCGGTGATGACCACCGTGGTGTACCCGGAGTTGGCGAAGTCGAACATCATCCAGCCCCACACTTCGCGGGGCCGGACGTCGGCAACCAGGTTACTGGAGGACTTCGAGTCCACTGGCACGGGGCTCGCAGGCCCGCCTTCGGATTGGCGTCGTATCAGGGATCAGGTCCTGCCCTGAAAAACTGGCAAAGTATCCACATTCCCATTTGCATTCCTTGGTGTCTTCGTGCCTTGGTGGTTAAATTTCCGGTTTTTCCATCTGTACTCTCGGCGTTCTCTGGCACAACAACATCGTGTTAGACTACCCCGCGGGATCTCAAGTCAGCGATCCTCGCCGCATCGTAACCGAGTTGGGCGAGCACTTCACCGGTGTGCTCCCCGAGGCCCGGACCGAGCCAGCGCGTGCCTCCCGGCGTGTGCGCCATCTTCGGCACCACTCCGGGCACTTTCATCGGCTCGCCGTCCGGGAGCCGCGCCTGTTCGATCATGCCACGCGCCTGGTAGTGCAGGTCCTTCACGATATCGGCGATGTCGTAGATTTTGCCCGACGGCACCTGAGCGGCGGCGAGCACCTCCAGGACGTGATCGAGGTCGTGCGCCGCACACCAGTCACCGATCACCTTGTCGAGTTCGGCGGTGCGTGCCACCCGCCCGTCGTTGCGCGTGAGTGCCGGATCATTGCCGAGATCCCCGCGCCCGATCGCGGTCATCATGCGCCTGAATATCGCATCGCCGTTGGCGCCGATGACGACGTACTTGCCGTCGCGGGTGGTATAGGTATTCGAAGGCACGATGCCCGGAAGCGAAGCGCCGCTGCGTTCCCGGACGAAACCGGTCATGTCGTACTCAGGGAGCAGACTCTCCATGAGGCTGAATACCGCTTCGTACAGGGCCACGTCCACCACTTGCCCGCGGCCGCCGCTGACCTCGCGATGGCGCAGCGCCATCAGCGCGCCGATCACGCCATAGAGCGACGCGACCGCATCCCCCAGGCTGATGCCCACGCGCACCGGTGCCCGGTCCGGATAGCCGGTGACATAGCGCAGGCCGCCCATCGCTTCGCCGATCGCGCCGAAGCCCGCGCGTTCGCGGTACGGGCCGGTCTGGCCATAGCCGGACAGGCGCACCATCACCAGGCCCGGGTTCAACTGCCAAAGCGTGTCCCACCCCAGCCCCCATTTCTCCAGCGCGCCCGAACGGAAGTTCTCGATCACGATGTCGGCCCCGGCGGCGAGCTTGCGCACGATCTCCTGGCCTTCCGGCTCCTTCATGTTCACCGTGACGGACTTCTTGTTGCGCGCCTGCAGGTACCACCACAATGACGTTCCGTTGTGGAGCTTGCGCCACTGGCGCAGCGGATCGCCGCCATCCGGCGATTCGATCTTGATCACCTGTGCGCCGAATTCGGCGAAAATGCGTGAACAAAACGGCCCGGCGATCAATGTGCCGAGTTCCAGTACCTTGATATCGGATAGCGGGCCCATCGGGCGTGATTGCGTGATTGGGTGATTGGGTGACTGCGTGAATGAGTGAATGAGTGAAGGGCAGAAAGCGCAGCGCATCCGATGCCGGACGCGCTATTATCTGCAAAATTCCGACTACACGGGAACCGAGAAAATGAAACGCCTGCCTGCTCTGCTTGTCACCCTGATTTCCCTGACCCTGATCATCGAGGTTTCCATGGCCGCCTGTCCCGATCTTCTCAACCATCAGATGAACAATCTCGACGGCAAACCGCTCGACCTGTGCGAGTTCTCCGGCAAGGTGGTGCTGGCCGTCAACACGGCCAGCTATTGCGGCAACACGCCGCAATACAAGGGACTGGAATCGCTTTACCAGAAATACCGGGACAAGGGGCTGGTGGTGGTCGGCTTTCCGGCCAACGACTTCGGCTCACAGGAGCCGGGCACCGCGAAGGAGATCAAGGACTTCTGCGAGCTGACCTACGGCGTGAAGTTTCCGATGATGGAAAAGTCCAGCGTGGTCCCCGGAAAGGCTAACCCGGTGTTCGCCGAACTGACCCGGATGACCGGCGATGCTCCGGAGTGGAATTTCCACAAGTACCTGATCGCGCGCGATGGCAAGCGCGCCTTCAGCTTCGCCGCGCGCACCCAGCCGGAAAGCAAGGACGTGGTCAGCCGCATCGAAGAATTGCTCGCTGAAAAACCGTAGCACAGTTAAGAAACTGCAGATTCAAGACCTTCACCGCGGAGGCGCAGAGAAAGACTAACATTCCGGGGAAACGGAATGGAGGAACTTTCTATCACATGATTGCGGGTGCGGAGGAGGCAAAAGGCGAGACCTGCCCCTCAGTCGGCGAAGCCGGTTGTTGCCGCTCCGGTGCATTGCAATGCTGGGCGTCGCTCATCAGCGCATCAGCTCGTTCGGGCGAAAGCCCGCCGTGAAGCGGTCCGCCGCATCGTTTGGTCGGGCATGACCTCACACATGCGGGAAGTCCGGGTTGTGCGCCACCTCCCATAGGAACCCATCAGGATCAGTGAAGTATCCTGAATAGCCTCCCCAGTCTGTGCGGTGCGCAGGCTTTACGACTTTTGCGCCGAACTTGGCAACGTGGGTCAGCAACGCATCTACCTCGGCAGGAGAGCGGACATTGTGCGCTAAGGAAAATCCTTGGAACCCTGAACCCTGAGATGACAACCCGGCATCAGTCGCGAGACTCTCACGCGACCACAGGGCGAGCCAAGTCTTTCCAAGCTCGAAGAATGTTACGGATGGCGGTGTCTTGAGCCGAGGCAGACCAAGGCACTGCTCATAGAATCGCGTTGCCCTTTCCAAATCGGCAACGCCCAGAGTAATCAGGCTAATCCGCGGTTCCATACGCTCTCTTGGTCATACCCAACACCGGGCACGAGCCGCGCGCTTCAGCGCGCCGGCTCCTTGCCCTTGTTAGCTCGCCGTCAGGATTACTTGCTCATCGCCTTTCGGATGAGACCAACGATTACCATTAGCACCGCCCCGCCCACACCACCGCCGGCGACGCCGGACACGATGGAGCCGATGTCGAGCCCGCTCGCCGCCGCGACCGCCTCACCCGCGCCGCCTACGCCGAGCATTCCGAGAAGCTGGCCCCCAATTCCGCCACCGAGGATACCGACGATGGAATTGCCAACTGGGCCAAGACTGAACTGCTTGAGAAGTGCCCCGGCGACGTTGCCGCCAACGGCACCGCTAATCAACTGAATGATCAAGCCTACGATGTCCGTGACTCCTCCCTTTTTTTGAAGCGGTTGGTTGGTAGATCAGGCAATTCTATGAAACGAAAAGGTGTCAGGAACCTTCTCACCGGCACGCCGTGCGCGGTGGCCCGCAACGGTCGTCTCATCGCTGCGGATTGTAGCCAATTGCACCACGCGGTCACCAAAAAGGTTCCTGACACCTTTATGCCCCGTATAAAGGGTAACTTCCCTTTTTTGTTTCACGATTTCAGGTCAACGAGCAGCCTCTGGAAGGCGGGCGCCTCGCGCAGGAGGCGGCCAGCAACCTCGCGCAGCCGGTCAACCTGCTCCTTGGGCAGCGTCAAGCTGGTCTTCACCTGCTTGAAATAGAGGCGCTCGGCCGGATCCTTCAGGTTATCGAAGGTGACCTGTGCCAGGTACCCGCGCCGCTGCGGGCCGCCGGCCGGAGCGTCGGCCTGCCAGGCGGCCAGCCTTTCACGCACCTGCTCCACCGCGTCGAACGAGATCCGGTCGACCGGGATCGACCACATCTGCTCCGTCAGTGTGCCGGTTTTGGGCGGCGCGGGAGAGCGGTCCCAGTCCACCTCGGGGAAGCGCAGCGCGTTCACGGGTATGACCACCACCTTACGGGCCCGGCGCAGCGCCGGCAGCACCGTCTCGTCCGGGTCGACCTTCAGGAGCTCGAAGGCCCTGAGTACCTCGGTCAGGCCGAGATTTTCGGAAAGACCGCCATCGAAGAGGTGAATGTAAGGGCGGGCCGGGTCCTGGTATGACTGGAGAGCGCGGGCGCGGAGCAGGGCCCGACCCGGCGTCTCGGACTCGCCAATGGCGGCCTCGGCGGCTATCTGCCACGCCGGCGTCTTCCGCCCGCAGGTCCCGCCGCGATTTTCCAGGGTAATGGGCGTGAGCAACGGCGGCAGCGCCGTCGAAGTCGCGATGGCCCGTCCCAGTGTCACCCGCGAAAGATCGCCGCAGATGGCGTCGAACTGGTCCTGCGTGAAGCTGAAGCGGGCGCCGGCAGTGACATCGGTACCGTTGATGATCACGACGGGCCCGTTGGCCCGCTGCAGGTCGCCGAAAGTGGCATGGTTGAACACCGTTTCGTCATAGATCTCGGCGAAGAGATCCGACTTTCCGAAGGTCCCCGATGGAAGCCGGAACCAGTTGGTCGGGGTCACGATGCGCAGCACCAGCTCGCGCTCGAGGTTGCGGTACAGCACTCGCGACTCGAACTCCTCGAACGTCTTCTCGCCGCGCAGGCCGTAATAGGTGGCAGGCAGCGTGCCTCCCGACACCGCTGAGATCACGTCCACCTCGTCGAGGATGCGGCGTTTCACGCCGTTCACGATCACCTCGGTGCGGCGCAGCTCCTCCAGGACGCCGTAGCCCAGCGCCGCGGCACGCGTGCCGCCGCCGGAGATGGCGACAATCACCAGCAGGTCGTCGGACTGGCCAGGGCGGACCGCTTCGGCGCGGCGGTAGCCGGGCGCGCCGACCTGTTCGAGCCGCGGTGTGGCGGGCCAGTGGGCGCAGCCGCCGACGAATACGCAGAGTACCGCCGACAGCGTGACAGCACGCGCCAAGGCAAAGATTGACTTGAGTTTCACAGTTTTCCCCTTGTTCTTCCAGCCCAACGCTGTGCGAGCGGTGAGCGGTGAGAGCGGTGAGGGGTCACCCCCGGTGAGGGGTCAGGTCTTGCCTTTTGCCCCCTCCCTGCGTAATCTGCCCTCATGGCACGCCCTCTTCGTATCGAATTCCCCGGCGCGGTCTATCACGTCACCTCACGCGGCGATCGGCGCGAGCCGATCTTTTTGGACGATCACGATCGGCACGGGTTTCTCGACGTGGTCGCGCAGGGGCTCTCCCGCTTCGATGCCGAGATCCTGGCCTATTGCCTGATGGGCAACCACTACCACTTCGTGCTGCATACCCGGAAGGCCAATCTTTCGCTGCTGATGCGCCACATCAATGGCGTCTACACCCAAGACTTCAATCGGCAGCATAACAAGGTGGGGCACCTGTTCCAAGGCCGGTTCAAGGCCATCCTGGTGGATCGGGATGCCTATTTGCTGGAGGTCTGCCGCTACGTGGAGTTAAACCCGGTGCGTGCCAATATGGTCAAGAAACCGGAAGCTTGGGCGTGGTCGAGCTACCGGGCGCATGTGGGTTTGGAGGCGTCACCGGTCTGGCTGGACACGGACGGATTGCATGGTTATCTGCTCGGCCGGGCGCCAGGCGGCGCCTCGGATCGGCGCCGCGCGGCCCATCGGTATGCCAGGCTGGTGGCCGCGGCCCGCGATGTACGCTTGTGGGAGGAGGCGCTGCGCCAGCAGATCTATCTGGGGGATGAGGCCTTTGTCGAGCGCATGCAGGCCTTGGTCGAGCCGCAACGCGCAGCCGCGCGCGAGATCCCCAAGGCGCAGCGCCGCACGACGCGCAGCCTTGCCCAGTGGTTGAGCGCCAGCGCTTCTCGCGAGGAAGCCCTTTTGCGGGCGCACACGGAA
>Ga0184637_10002308_pt1 | contig 12295 bp, 14 predicted proteins | sample PLM3_127_b2_FD_133143 | JGI IMG/M metagenome (GOLD analysis project Ga0184637, IMG submission 133143) | Groundwater sediment microbial communities from an aquifer in East River, Colorado, USA - PLM3_127_b2 | ecosystem: Environmental > Terrestrial > Soil > Riparian zone | place: USA: East River...
CAACTTTTGGATCCGCCGTTCGACAAGTCGACTTTGAACCCCGGCTATATAAAAGGCTACGTCCCGGGCGTGAGAGAGAATGGCGGGCAATACACTCATGGGGCGATCTGGGCGGCGATGGCGTTCGCTGCATTGGGCGACAGCCGGCGCGCATGGGAACTGTCGGCCATGATCAACCCACTAAACCATGCGAGATCTGCGGAGGCGATTGCCGCCTACAAAGTAGAACCGTACGTGGTCGCGGCCGACGTATATGCACTCTCGCCGCACATCGGCCGCGGCGGATGGACATGGTACACGGGCTCCGCCGGCTGGATGTATCGGCTTATCGTGGAATCACTCCTGGGCCTGAGGCTTGAAGTAGACAAACTGCGCTTTGTCCCGTGCCTCCCTGCGGATTGGGAGGCGTTCAAAATGCATTACCGATATGGGGAAACTTTCTACCATATCGCCGTGCTGCATACGCGTACCGGCAACGGCGAGATGAGTGTGACAGTCGATGGCGTTGAGCCACACGACAAGGCAATTACTCTTGTTGACGACCGTCAGGAACACCACGTGGAGGTGAAGCTGCACACCGGACAGCTATTCGGCAGCGCGCCTGACAAAATCGCGCAGGCGAAAACCGAGCAACCATGACACGCTGAAATTCGCGCGCCACGTTTCGAAGTTGTTGCACCAGAACCCGGTAAGACAGGCAACTCACTTCAGTGTTTACTCAGACCGTCAGACTACTCCCGACTGCGAGACGGGTGTAAATTGGGGTTAACGCTTTCAGCGGCGCGCTTTGGCGCGTCCACCGGAAGGCCCCGTCAGACCCCGCAAGTATTCCGGCATCTCCTGCCGCAGCACCTGGCGCAATACTTTTTCCGTAACCAGTTGATCGGTCTCGGACAGATAACTCCGCAACGCCTCGTTCATCATCGTTTGATAGCCGGTGCCGGCTTTCTCCGCGCGCGCTCGAAATTCATCGAGCACGGAGTTGTCGATGAAAATGGAAATCCGCGTCTTGCCCTTTTGCGGGATAACAGCACCCCGTTTGCCTTTTGAAAAATCGTATTCAGCTCTCATAGGTTTTCCGTTCCTTTCGCGTTGCTCGACGGGCTGAGATCAGGCGCACTTCTTCATCACGCATCGTGTAGACCACGACCAGTAGATCGGCTGCACTTCCCAACCCGACTGCGACAAAACGCCGTTCACCCTCCGCATCCGGATCTATCTGGGTCACGGCGAGCGGGTCCTGGAAAACACCCTCGGCATCAGCGAAGGAGACACCGTGCTTCCTGAAATTCGCGATGGCCTTGGCGGGGTCGTACCGGAACCGCATGCCTGGATAATATATATATGATATGTATTTTGCAAGCGGGCAGGCATCGCTCTATGTAAGCGCGGTGCGCTGTGCCTGCTCGCGCAGCATGCGCATCCAACAGGCCAAGCGGCAATGGGCATCCGGAGCCTTTCCGCAAGTCCCCGGTGAGACTGAGGTCATTCCGCTGCCCGAGCGCTGATATTCAGGCTGGCAACGGCGCGACGACTTCGTCATAAGCGTGGCGTTTCGTGATCAGCCGAGAATGGGCGAACACGTCGAGCGCAGTTTCGTAGTGTGACCGGTCTATGCCGGCGTCCCCGGCCCAGCAACCGAGCCTCTGATAGCAGGCGATCGCGGCGATGAGCGCTTCGCGGCGGATGTCGGGGAAAAAGGACTGCTCGACCGCGGCGACTTCGTCGGGCGGCGCGCTGTTTACCCACGCGCGCGACTTGCGGTAGGCGTGCATGAAGCGTTGCGCGTCCGGTCCCGCGAGCCATGCCGGTGACGCGGCCAGGCTGCTGAACGCCACCGGGCCGATCGCTTCGCCGATCGATGCCACGACATGCGCCACGCCTTCGTGCTCGAGTTGCTGGGGGTAGGGCGCCTGCTCGTGGAAGTAATCGCCCTGGCCGGTGCGGAAGGCCGCCATCATCTGCCCGGTGTTGCCGGCATCGATCCCTTTCAGTGCGGCGATGTTCACGCCTTTCTTGTGCAGGGCGTAAGCAAGCATCGCCTGCGGCTGGCCGCCGTGAACGAACATGAAGCGGCCGGCGGCGAGTTTGTCCCAGCGAAAATCCGCATCGGGCCGGCGCGCGGCGATCAGGAAGCCGTCGCGCTGATTGATCTGCGCGAAATGCAGGAAGGGCGGCTTCTCGCCCTTCTCGAGGAATGGCCAACTCGCCGATACGGCGGACTGCGATACTTGGATCTCGCCGGAGGCGATCATATCGCCTACGCTGCGCTGCGGCGGCATCACTCTGTATGTCGCTTCGAAGCCTTCGTGCGCCAGGAACCCGCCCGCGATCGCGCTCAGGACCGGGCTGTAGAACGCGGAGTGACGGTAGACCATCAGGTTGAGGATCGTCATGGGAAAGGACTGACGAGGGTGTGGAAAAAGTACCGGCAGATACTGAACCTGTCACCCACATGCCGCGACATCGGCCGGAGCTCCGCCCGGCGAAGGGTTGCCGTCAGTCATTGCACGACTCCCACCAAATCCTCATACACCCGTGGCGGTGGTCGTTTTCACGAAGTCTTACTGGGTATGCCAGTTTCCAAACTCAATCACACGATCTTCATCGGCGACTTGGTATACCGCATGTCTCTCACAGGGCCGTTTGCCATCTTCAGCTTTTACGTCGTCTTGAGTTGACGACCACAGAGAAAACACGTTCGGCAACTTCTTGGGGATCGCGTTTTATTTCGTGTCCCCACACTCTCAATACGATCCATCCAAGACGTCGAAGCTTACGGTGGACCGATCTATCGCGGCGTCGATTAGTATCAATCTTGCGACGCCAAAACGAGCTGACCTGCACTTTCCATTGGGGAAAACGAAAGCCGTGCCAGAAATCGCCGTCGACGAACACCGCAACTCGATGTCGGCGGAAAACAAAATCAGGTTTACCCGGTAATTCGTCGTCATGCGGTACCCACTTCAAGCCAAAAGATTTCAGCGCCGTTGCTAACGCCAGTTCGATGCCTGTGCCGCGTGTTCTAACAGTCGACATGCAGCGCTTTCTTTGTGCGGGGGTGAGGTTATCGGCCATGCACAAACGCTCAAATACGCTCGCGCCTTTGATTTAGCCGCAACAAAGCCCGGATCTCGTCTACAGAAAGGATACGCCCTCGTTCCCTATGAGCCATGCTGTGGCAGTTCGAGCACAAGGGAATCAAGTCAGTCTCTGGATTTACAGGGCCATTTATCTCTGTTATCGACTTAACATGATGTACTTCAATAAAGCCGCGAGCATACCCAGCTCCATACACTTCATCGAAGCTGAGCCCGCATGCCAGGCAGAGTTTTCCGTGGATTTCCAGCGCCCGCTTTCGGTTCCTTGAGCTTCGCTCGTAGTCAACGTGTTGCTGAATCCTTCTTCTGCCTTCCTCGTCAGGAACAAATGTCTCGTTCGGCTGCCCGTGAGTGATAAGTTCAGTCTCTAGGCTTTCGTCAGGATGCTCCGCCGGAACACGAAAAGTGAAGCGGCTTGGTGAGTCTGTATGTCTTTCATGACGTATCAGATGAATTTCACCGTAGTAAATGAACGGCGCGTGATGGCGCTGTCTATAGAAGAGATGAATTTGATCCCCTGTATCTACCGCTCTGATCATCCGGTCATCCGCGGCATGATTCGTTTCGCCCTCGATGTCAAGAACGCCATTTTCTAGGTGGTCCTCATACTGCGTTAGAGATTCCTGCTTTTCACGAGTGATGAACAAGATGATGAACGGAGTATTCCGAGGTGTAACGGCATCTCGGGAAATCGCCTCGTAGCTAGCGTACCCCCACAACTCGGCAAGCTGCGGCCGCGTGTATTCTGTACCTATTCGAATTTGATTAAAGGTGACCGGCATGAGTAGTTTCCGCTTCTGACCGCTCTTGTTCTAAGAACGTCACAGCGTCTTACCATTTTTTGGGATTTGCCTTCTTAAATCCCACGGCTTCCCGCATCCCGCAAATACCGAGAAAATCGTATTCCACGCATCGATGTCTTCCGTCTTGGTGTTTCGCCGGTCCATCAGCAAACCGACGGTCTCGAATGTACTCAGCCGTACTAGATACGGTCTTCTTTGCAGCGGCGAGCGCTGCCTCATCCAGAGGCACCACTAGTTCCGACTTTGACTTGTCCACGGCATCCAGATAACGCACTAAGCCTTGCTCGGGCTGATACTCAAGATCCTTTTTTGCGGCTAACGCATATAAAGTTACTTGGAGTTGCATTTCTCGCTCATCAAGGCTTTGATGCCTATCGCTGTCGGGATCGCCTGATTTGAAATCGATCAATAGTCTTACCGGAACCCGCGCCATCGACAACCAGGACTCTTCGGGACGGAGATTTGACGGCGTCCCTTTGATTTGGCGTCAGATCCGCGAGGAGTAGACTCTCGATGTTCGACGCGGTCATGGCTACTTGCTATCGATCGTGTCTCTGGAGCATCCGTGTCAGAGCCGTAGCGTGACGACGGATGAATTCCGGGGGTAGCGCATTACCGATCATTTCGGCTACAGCAAACTTTCCGCGCCGTAGCGAAAAGAAGTATGATTGTGGGAATGATTGAAGCAACGCCGCCTCCCGCAAAGTGATGCAACGATTTTTTGCCGGGTGGAGAAACCGGCCCTTGGACGGATTGCAGCAGCCGCCAGTAATTGTAGGGGCGACGTCATTCCAAGCCATGCGCCCGTACACATCCCTGAAACCATCCGATTTTCTATGGCATGCAAGCTGAAGTCGTAATCCGAGGTTCAATCTGCTTCCGCCGTTTTTTGGGACAAGTCCAATCAGGGCACGTACTTTCGCATTGCGCTTCTCGGGAAATGTGTGAAGTGGGTCCTTGCGTGCACGTGGGCCTAGTTTTCCTATCGCTTCTCGAACGGTCACTGCTTTGCGCCCCCGCCGCGCAAATTTCGGTGCTAAATTAGGGCTACCCATGAGAATGAAACGGCGACGCCGTTGAGGGACACCGTAGTCAGCCGCATCAAGCACCGCTGCGTTGGATTTATAGCCTAGTTTTTCAAGACTTCGATTGAGTCTTTTTAACCGGCGGTCCTTAACCAAGCCAGGAACGTTTTCCATCATGATTGCCTTTGGCCTCATCATTCGAACGAACCTGAGAAACTCAAAAATCAGATTGTTTCTCGGGTCGGAACGACGACGGCGACCATTTAGCGTCGAAATTGCAGAGAACCCTTGACAGGGCGGACACCCTGCGAGAAGGTCCAACTCGCCACGCTTCAAGCCGAGCTCTTCCATTACCCGCGAAGCTGCAAGCACCCGTATATCTTTCTCCCACACGTGGACTCGAGGATGGTTTTTCTTGTAGGTCTCTACGGCGAGAGGATCAATTTCTATAGCGGCAATAACCCGAAAGCCCGCTTGCTTGAGACCTAATGTAAGTCCGCCGCAGCCGGAGAACAAATCGATAGCGGTCAGTTTTCTTTTCGTCATGTTCTACAATTTGTTAACCAATGGTCGACTGTAAAGTATGTCCGGGAGAGTCGCGATGCGTGCGACACTCGCTCAGTCAGTTCACGTCCGATAACCCCCCACTGCACTTACCTTCCTTCTCATCGAATCTCCACCTGAGCGAATCTTGATTTGGTTTTCCAATTAAATCCAAATCTATACGGCAAAAGCGAAAGCATATCGTCCGTCGGGAAACCGAATCTGCGGCCACCACGCGGCGTTCTTCTGTCGGTTGGCCTTTGTCCGGAGAATGTACAGCGCGATTTTGTCCAGGGGGACGTTCTTATATTCATCTCCAGTCAATACACCCGCGGTCTCCCGACGTGATGCGTCAAGATCACGATCACGATCTACGTACACGTACCCAGTCACATGCCCTCGGAGCTTGGCGAATTCCGCAAGCGATTCTGCTATTGCAATTGGATTCCAGACGCGCTCGGATTGTGCTTGATCTGGCATCGTCAATCGGATGATCGCTTGCATATCCTCGATAGACATCTCCGCATAGCCCTTGCTTACTATGTTGGCCAGCTTCTTGTCTATCTTGTCTGTCGATGTCTTGACAGTCTCGTCCCGCAGGATCTGTGCAGGGTTGTAGTTGCTGCCGCCGGAGTACACCCCAATTGAACCTGGAGCCAAGATATTTTTTCGGGTTGGGTTGAGTCCGCTCTCCACGTAAACTCCGCGAAATTCCTCGGTCGGATTCCGAGCAATTAGGTTCCGCAGCCCGCGCTCCATCTTGTTGATCGCCTTGAAGACGATGTGGAGTTCCCGGGGAAGGAACAACCTCAACAGTCCAAAGTCCTTTCTGCGATAGCCATACATGCGGGCATGCTGTAGGACGGTGTCGGCCTGGGGCTTCTTCGGATGGCGCCCATAGTAGCTAACGAGCAGATTTTTTATCGTAACCCCTCGGCCGAGTTTGTTTCCGCCGACAAAAAGGTTGTAAGGCGATTTGACCGCCACGTCCTCGTCGGTCTCGCCGTTAACCAATTTGACGGTAATGCCGGGCGAGAAAAATCCGACGTACTCGACGAGGACCTCAAACTTGACTTGCCTCAGCCCTTCGTGGGTCGACGCTAAATCGTCATAGGCCGCCTTAAGCCTATTGACCATCGCTTGATTGTTCCCCTTTACCCCGGCCGCCAAGTCGGTCTTATACTTTCGCAGAAGATCGACGATGTGCTTATGGTCGTCCGTGCGGGTACTCACGTGACAAAGAAAAGCGCAATTCTGGTCGACCTCCTTTGTCCGCTTAAACGTCGCCCCAATCATGAACGTATCCAATGCCCTGAGGAGGGACTTAGGAATCTCCAGCATTGGAGTTGGCTGTGGGCCAGGGGCTAGTGTGGTTATGTCGTTCAAATCGAACTCTCTGACAAGATTGGATTCGTCTCCGAAGAAATCGTCGCCCCCAACGTATTCAGAACCGGGATGGCTCAACACGGTGAACTTTGGCCTGAAGTCATGTCCCGGAGTCTGAAGGAACAGGGCCTGCGGCGTGGCCGTCACCTGTAAATAAGTGTTCTTCTCGAAAAAGCCGCGCAACTCGAAGAGTCTGTCATTAATTGCACTCCTAGTGCCGTCGGCACGGCGTTCCCGGGTGTTAAGGCTGGCCTGATCCGCCTCGTCGTCGATGATTAAGCAAGAGAGGCCCCGCACCCTACCTTTCTTGAAGTTTTCAATGAGAGTCTTTAGCAGGCCGGAATTCTTAGAGGTAACAATGGCGCAGGTCTCGCCATTGATTCGCTGAATGAAGGCATCGGCGTCCCTAAAGTCCTTTTTACCGATGATGTCGATTCCAGGGAAGGCCTCCTGTACCCGCCCAAGAGTCTGTTGATAAAGCGGGTCGATGTCGGAAGTCAGGATGATAATGGTTCGATATCCCTCGTCAGCACCCATAGCACCGGTGACGGTTAAGACGCCGGTCTTCCCGCTCTGAATCAATCCGTAGATGAGGCCATTGGTTTCCTCCTTTCCCCCGCTCAGCGGATTGACCCATTTGCTGACGACCTCCTCGGCAGTCTCCTTTATGTCCTTGACCTCTTCCGCATTGGCAATCTGCGTCTGAAGTAGCGCCAAGACCTGGTCGCGATGCTTCATCATCTCGTTGCCTCAACACTCAAGAATTCTTTGCCAATTCGACGGTGCCACTTTCCCATCCAGCTTTCCGTCCGGGCCGTTCACCTCGTAATGTTCGCCGTGCTGGCGATAGCAGGCGATGTGAATCGCGGACTCCCTCGGGGCGGCGACGCTCCTGTAGTCGTCAAAGGTGACAGCCGCCACGCCATCGCTTCCACAGATCAGCCCGATGACGACCTTTAACTCGGAGGCTCTATCGTGCATTAGCAACTGTTCTTCCGGCATAAACGTGAATCCCCACGGACTCCGGCCTCTCGTGCTGTATTTCAGGTAGACCAACAGCCGATTGTCCAGAAGAAAAAAAGGTGGCTCGTATCGGATGCTCGCGATCCCGCCGCTACGGGCCAAGAGATGAAGCGCCGCTCCCTCATAAAATTCCTGTTTCTTTATTGCCATCTCGGCGCTTCCCGCGCAGCCGGGTGGGCCGCACTATTAGGCTTCATCGCCATACGCAAGATGATTCATCATTTCTGTGAACTTCGACCAGTTCACGCGCTTGGATGTCTGCTTGTATTTTCCCCACCAGTAAAGAGAGCCACGGCCAACCTGGAGTTCGCCAACCTTCCGCCCTCGAGAATAAATTCGAAGCGTCAAGGCAGATTTCGCCTTTGCAAGTTCAAAGTTCGAGAGTCCAGCCTTCACCTCGTACTTACGATTGACGTATCTTCTTGCCATGGGAACCCTCCCTTATTGACGCCGAACGTTCAATCACATTCCAAAAAACAGCCTGATGTGGCGACCCAGTCTACGCCGCACGGGAAATACGTGCAAAAACAGGCATAGAGATTCAACAGCCAGTCCAGTCGCCTGACATGTCACTAACATTAGAGTTGGCGCCGCAAAGTGCGGCGCGTGCAACGGGAGCTCACGGTGGTCAAGGACAGAAGAAAGAGAAGGGGAATTTTTGCGATCATCCGCAGCCGCGACGATGCGCTACATGTGGTTACGGACACGGCGATCGCGTTCCTTGCGTCTGCCGCGGTGCTGACCGCGATGGCTTTGTCGCAAGGTCGGCAGTCTCTTCGAACTGGTTCAGAATTCTTAACTACGCACGTTGACCAGATAGATTCCCGCCCCGACCATTGCTACCGCGCCGATGAAGGCGGGTGTGATCGGCTCGGACAGCACGACCACCCCGGCGATTACTCCGAACAGCGGCGTCAGAAACGCGAACACCGACAGCCGCGCCGCCATGTACTTGGTCAGGAGCCAGAAACACGCCAGGTAACTCGCAAAGGCGACGATTAAGCCCTGGTACAAGAGACTCCCCAGCGCAATCGGCGTGAGCTTGACGAAACCCGGTTCGCCCATCAGCAGTGAAGCCACCGGCAGCGTCAGCGCCGACACTCCCAGCTGATAGAACAGCACCTTGCTTGCGCTGATCCGGGTGAGTCCAGTAGCGCGGATAACCACCGTTGTCGCGGCCCACAGGAAGGCGGCGATGATCCCGAACGTGTCCCCCAGCAGCGATGCCGGCGACGATACGAAGCCGTCGCCGAACGCCGCCACGATTCCGCCGAAAGCGAGCAGCACGCCGATCCACTGCGCGGTGTGCAACCGTTCGCTCGGCACGAACCAATGCAATCCCAGCGCCGTGAGGCACGGCGATAGATAGACGAACACCACCATGCGGGAAGCACCGGTGTGTCCCAGTCCGGCGTAGATGAACAGGAATTCGCCGGCGAACAACAAGCCTGTGACAAGCCCGGCCCACAGCGTGCCATCGCGCCCGAACAGCACAATCCCGCGCACCCGTGCCCAGGACAGCAGCAATACCGTCGCCAACACCGAACGCAGCCCGCCTTGCATGACCAGGGAAATATCCGCGGCGGCCAGTTTGGTGGCGACATGGGTGAAGCCCCAGAGGAAGCAGAGCAGCACCATGATCATGAATGCAGTGGTGTCGACGGGTTTGCGATCCATACAAATTGGAGACTTTCGTGGTAGAAAGGGGGGGTCCCTAGACCTGCTGTAAATACCTAAAACGATGATCATCGTTTACCATCTCAACAATTCGCGTTCGCAGCGCGTGCTCTGGCTGCTCGAGGAGCTGGGCATCGAGTACGACATCAAACGCTATCAACGCGATCCGTCGACCATGCTCGCGCCGGCTTCGCTGCGTGCGGTGCATCCGCTCGGAAAGTCGCCGGTGATTACCGACGGCGATCTCACATTGGCCGAATCCGGCGCCATCATCGAGTATCTGGTGGGCCGCTACGGCAACGGGCGCCTCGTGCCGGCGGCCGGCACACCGGAGCGGCTACGCTACACCTACTGGCTGCATTACGCCGAAGGCTCGGCGATGCCGCCTCTGCTGATGCAACTCGTCATCGGCCGTCTCGATAGAGGCAAAATGCCGTTCTTCGTACGCCCGATTGCCCGTGCCATCAAAAATCGCGTCAAGAGCTCGTACATCGAACCCGGTATCAAGCGGCATCTCGATTACATGGAAGCCGAACTCGGCAAGAGCACCTGGTTCGCAGGCGGAGAGTTCACGGCCGCCGACATCCAGATGAGCTTTCCGGTGGAGGCTGCCCTTGCGCGCGGGGGCCTGGACGGGAGCCGGCCGAAGCTCATGGCCTTTCTCGATCGCATCCATTCGCGCCCGGCGTACAAGCTGGCGTTGGAAAGAGGCGGCGAGTATCAACTGCTGCGGTGACGAGGTGCCCGCATTCTGCAATCTAGCCGAGCATCCATAGCGCAAGAGAACACAAAAACTCAAGGCCGCATAACTGATAATCTTGAGACTCCCGCACAGGCACCTCAGAGCGGGCAAGCGCTCACAAAGCGATGTTTCGGAGCCCAGCGAGCTGTCGCGGCCTGCAGGCGCGACAGGAATTGAAATCGAGGAGAAGCAACGATGGCGGACATTGCGGGCTATCGGCGTCCCACGCATGGAACGCAGCCCGAGTATCTCTATCCCCCTTATGTGTCGACGCAGAAACGTGCGCCCACCAGGCCGCTGGTGTTGCTACCTCACACGCTCTCGGAGGTGACCGGGCCGGTATTCGGCTACGGCGAGGTCGGGGCGGACGACGCGGATCTGACCCGCCAGCACGCCGGCGCGCCGCTGGGCGAACGCATCGTCGTCGGCGGACGGGTGCTGGACGAAAACGGCCGGCCGGTGCCGCAGGCGCTGATCGAACTTTGGCAGTGCAACTCCGCAGGGCGCTACCAGCACCGGAACGACAATCACGATGCACCGCTCGATCCCAACTTCAGCGGCTGCGGGCGAGTGCTCACCGACGCGGAGGGCCGCTACCGCTTCGTCACCATCAAGCCGGGTCCTTATCCCTGGCGCAATCACCACAACGCCTGGCGTCCCGCCCACATCCACTTCTCGCTGTTCGGCCGCGCGTTTCTGACGCGGCTGGTCACGCAGATGTATTTCCCGGGAGACCCTTTGCTGGCCTTCGATCCGATTTTCAACAGCACCGCCGACGAGAGTGCGCGCAAGCGCCTGATCGCCGACTTCGACTGGGACAGCACCCGTCCCGAGCACGCGCTGGGCTATCGCTTCGACATCGTTTTGCGCGGCCGCGACGCCACGCCGATGGAACATTGAAATGAACCTGCTGGCGACCGCATCGCAGACCGTAGGACCTTTTTTCCACATTGGGCTGGAAAAGTTGGGTGTCGCCGACCTGGCGAAGTCTGTAGCAGGCAGCGAGAAAGTCTCGATACAAGGGCGCGTGCTGGATGGCGACGGCAAGCCGGTGAACGACGCGCTGATCGAGATCTGGCAGGCCAACGCTCAAGGAAAATACGCACATCCGGACGATGTGCCGGACAAACCGCTCGATACCGGCTTCAAGGGATTTGGCAGGGTCGCGACCGGCGACAACGGCGAGTTCCGCTTCGTCACCATCAAGCCGGGGCGGGTACCGGGACCGGGCGCAGTGCTGCAGGCGCCGCATCTGGTCGTGGTGGTGTTCATGCGCGGTTTGCTGAAGCATCTGGTTACGCGCATCTACTTTGCCCACGATCACGCCAACGCCGAGGACCCCGTGTTGAAACTGGTTCCGGTCGAGCGGCGCCACACGCTGATGGCGAGAGAACCGGCGGGAAGCCAGGGCGCGTTGGAGTGGAATGTCATCCTGCAGGGGCGGGATGAAACCGTGTTCTTCGATTGCTGACCCTTCCGCCAATGACTTCGAAAAGGGGAGACACGGTTTGAGTGCAAATACTCCTCCAGGTCTGCTCGATGTGCTGTTCCGGACCGACGCGGTGCGCGAAATTTTTTCCGACCGCGGCCGCCTGCAGGGCATGCTGGACTTCGAGGCGGCGCTCGCCCGGGCAACGGCGCGCGCAGGCTTGATCTCGGGTCCGGCAGCGTCGCAAATCGAATCGCAGTGCCGTTCCGAGCTATTCGACGTCGGGGCGCTGTCGCGCGGTGCGGCCGCGGCCGGCAATCCCGCGATCCCGATGGTCAAGGCGCTGACCGCGCTGGTCGAAACCAAGGACCACGACGCCGCACGCTTCGTGCACTGGGGAGCGACCAGCCAGGATGCGATGGATACCGGACTGGTGCTGCAATTGCGCAGCGCGCTGGAACTCATCGAGGCCGGGCTGGCGAACTTGTCCGATGCGTTGGCCAGGCTTGCCAGGCAGCACAAACGCACGCCCGCCGCCGGCCGCACCTGGATGCAGCATGCAGTGC
>Ga0184637_10002309_pt1 | contig 12293 bp, 9 predicted proteins | sample PLM3_127_b2_FD_133143 | JGI IMG/M metagenome (GOLD analysis project Ga0184637, IMG submission 133143) | Groundwater sediment microbial communities from an aquifer in East River, Colorado, USA - PLM3_127_b2 | ecosystem: Environmental > Terrestrial > Soil > Riparian zone | place: USA: East River...
CGGTCGGAATAGACCCAGTAGGGAATTCGGGCAATGCCTTCCTTAGGCCATTCCCGATGCCCACCCACTTACTCGTCTCCCCTAAGCACTGGCCCGCTTGCGGCGAAACCTAGACAGCAGATCGTCCAGATGACCGGGATTCGAATAGCTGATCACCAGTTTTCCCGTGCTCTTCTTTCCCGGCCTGATCTCGACTGCGGTCCCCAACTCCTCCGACAGTTCTTCCTCGAGGCGCGCGGTGTCGCGATCGGTTTTGAGCTTGCGCTTAGCTTTGGCCTTGGGATGCAGGATGGCGTTGACGAGGTGCTCCGTCTGGCGCACCGAGAGCGCCCCATCCGATACTCTCTTCGCAACGCTTTCCTGCTGCCGCCCTTCGAGGGCGAGAAGCGCGCGCGCGTGGCCCATCTCCAGCTTGCCGTCGAAAAGCAGCCCCTGGACCGGCTTTTGCAAATTCAAAAGCCGGAGCAAGTTGGTAGTCGCCGTTCGGGAGCGGCCGATGGCGTCCGCCGCTTCCTGGTGGGTCAGCTTGAATTCGGTGACCAGCCGCTGCACCCCGCCTGCTTCCTCGAGCGGGTTGAGATCCTCTCGTTGGATGTTCTCAATGAGCCCCATGGCGAGCGCCGCGGAGTCCGGCACGTCGCGCACGAGCACCGGGATTTCCGTAAGGCCGGCGATTTTCGCCGCGCGCCAGCGGCGCTCACCCGCGATGATTTCGTAGCGCCCGCGCTCGATCGGCCGCACGAGAATGGGTTGCATCAGGCCTTGTTTCCCGATCGAAGCCGCGAGCTCCTGCAGCGAGTTCTCGTCCATCTTTGTCCGCGGTTGGTAACGGCCGCGCTGCAGTTGCTCGATACGCAATGTGGCGGGTTCCTCGGAAATCGAGCCGCTTTCGTTGTCGTTGTCCAGGAGGGCGTCGAGACCCCTGCCCAATCCCTTAAGCTTCATCGGATCTTTCGCTATGCCACGACGAGGCCGTTGCGCGAGAGGAGCTCGCCCGCGAGCGCAACATAGGCCTGCGAGCCTTTACATTCGCGATCGAGCGTGACCGCGGGAGCGCCGAAGCTCGGGGCCTCCGCGAGCCGTATGTTTCGCGGAATCACGGTCTGGTACACCTTCTTGCCAAAGTGTTCCTGCAGCTGCGCCGAGACCTGTTCCGCGAGTGTATTGCGCGGGTCGTACATGGTCCGAAGCAGCCCTTCGATCTCGAGCTTCGGGTTCAAGTGCTGGCGCACCTTTTTGATCGTGTTGACGAGATCGGAGAGCCCCTCGAGCGCGTAGTACTCGCATTGCATCGGAATCATTACCGCATCGGCGGCAACCAATCCGTTCACCGTAAGCATGTTGAGCGCGGGAGGACAATCGAGCAAAATGAAATCGTACTGGTTGGCGATCGATTCGAGAGCGCCTTTCAATCGCGACTCGCGGTGCTCAAGGTCGACCAACTCGACTTCCGCACCTGCGAGGTCGCGATTCGCGGGAATCAGATCGTATCCGCCTGATTCCGATTTCTGTCGCGCCGATTCGACGGTAGCCAGCCCGAGGAGCACCTGGTAGATCGAGGTCTTGAGGGTGCGTTTGTCGATGCCGCTCCCCATGGTGGCGTTGCCCTGTGGATCGAGGTCCACCAGCAGCACGCGCTTCGCAGACTGCGCGAGGCCCGCCGCGAGATTGACACTGGTCGTGGTCTTTCCGACCCCGCCCTTCTGATTCGTGACGGCAAGTATCCGGGTCATGCGCGCTCGATCAATACGAGATGCCGCTCAGACTCAAGCCCGGGAATCGCAAGCCTGTGCACTTCCCTGGCGCGGAAATTGGGCGGTAGCCGCTCGATCTCCTCGAAGGGATAGACCCCCTTCATGGCGGCAAGCACGCCGCCCGGAGCCAACAGATGTTCGGTCAACGCGGCGAACCCGGCGAGTTCGGCAAGCGCCCGGGAAACGATCCAATCAAATTTTTCCACGGGGTGCCAGGACTCGACGCGCTCGCAGACAACATCCGCGTTCCTCAGCCGAAGTTCAGCCACTGCCTGCTTTAGGAACGCCGCCTTCTTGTGACTGCTATCGAGTAACGATACGTGGATACCGGGCTTCGCAACCGCAAGGGGAATTCCAGGAAGCCCCGCGCCGCTCCCCACGTCGAGCACTCGACCGTCGCTGATGTGTGGAACCAGGGCGAGACAGTCAAGTAAGTGGCCACTGACCATCCTCTCCGCGTCTCGTATGGCGGTCAGGTTATATACCCGGTTCCACTTTTCCAGCAGGGCGAGGTACTCGATGAGCCTGCTCATCGCATCCCGACCCAAGGGAACGCCCAGTTTCTCGAGCCCTTTTTCCAGGAGCCCCTCGAGTCCAAGCTGCGCCGGCCGAGCCACAGCGGTCGTCATGCAGCCGACCTTCGCGCGGTGCCGATGCCGCGCTTCAGGTGAACCAAAAGCAGCGAAATAGCCGCAGGTGTAATCCCTGATATGCGCGAGGCCTGCCCGACTGTTTCCGGTCGGTGCTGGTTGAGCCTCTGCTGCACCTCGATCGACAGGCCGCGAACGGTGCGGTAGTCGAGATCGCCCGGCAGAGCCAAGGTCTCGTGCTGCTCCGCACGCGCGACTTCGTTTTGCTGGCGCGCGATGTAGCCCTGGTATTTCGCCTGGATCTCAACCTGCTCCGCGACAGCAGTGTCGATCGCGGACACGCCGGTCGTCGCGAGGTTTGCGAGCGAGGCGTGGGTCACACCAGGACGCTTGAGCAGATCCATCAGCGAGTACTCGCGTTCGATCGGCTTGCCGAGCACTCGGTCGGCGAGCTCCGCGCGAAGAGATTTGGGACTTACCCAGGTGGATTTAAGCCGCTCCTGCTCGCGGGCAATGGCGTCGCGCTTTCGGTTGAACGCGTCCCAGCGGGCATCCTCCACGACGCCGAGCTTGCGGCCGGTCTCCGTGAGCCGCAGGTCCGCGTTATCTTCACGCAGCATCAGCCTATATTCGGCGCGGCTAGTGAACATGCGGTACGGCTCCGAGACGCCCCGAGTAATGAGGTCGTCGACCAGAACTCCTGTATAGGCCTGGTCGCGCCGCGGGCACCACGGGTCTTTCCCCTTGACGAACAGCGCAGCGTTCAGGCCGGCGAGCAAGCCCTGCGCCGCCGCCTCCTCATATCCCGTAGTGCCGTTGATCTGACCCGCGAAAAAAAGTCCCGCGATCGACTTGGTTTCCAACGAGGATTTCAGGTTGCGAGGATCGTAGTAGTCGTATTCGATGGCGTAGCCGGGCCGCAGGATGTGCGCGTTCTTCAGGCCACGAATGCTGCGCACAAGGTCGAGCTGAACGTCAAATGGAAGACTGGTTGAAATCCCATTGGGATAAACCTCGTTAGTGGTGAGGCCCTCCGGCTCCAGAAAAATCTGATGGCTCTGCTTGCCGGCAAAGCGATGGATCTTGTCCTCGATCGACGGGCAGTAGCGCGGGCCGATTCCCTCGATCACCCCGGTGTACATGGGCGAGCGATCCAGTCCACCGCGGATGATTTCGTGCGTACGCGGATTGGTATCGGTGATCCAACAGGGCACCTGCCGCGGATGCATTTCAGGCGTTCCAAGAAACGAAAACACCGGGACCGGCTCGTCACCGGGCTGCCTGCGCATCGCCGAGAAGTCTATGGTTCGGCCATCGATGCGGGGTGGCGTTCCCGTTTTGAGGCGCCCCACCGGAAGCTTGAGCTCGCGTAGCCTCGCCGCGAGGCCGATCGAGGGCGGATCGCCTGCCCGGCCGGCTTGCTGCTTGGACAGTCCAATATGGACGAGCCCCGAAAGGAACGTCCCTGTCGTCAGCACCACCGCGCGGCCGGAGAAACTAACTCCGAGCTGGGTCGCGACTCCGGTGATGCGGTCGCCCTCCAGCATGAGGTCCTCCACCGCCTGCTGGAACAAAGCGAGGTTGGGTTGGTTCTCCAGCCGCGAGCGAATCGCACGCTTGTACAGGAGGCGATCGGCTTGGGCGCGCGTCGCGCGGACCGCAGGGCCCTTTGAGGAATTGAGGATGCGGAACTGGATGCCGGCTTCGTCGGCGGCAATCGCCATGGCCCCGCCCAGGGCGTCGACTTCCTTGACGAGGTGCCCTTTGCCGATACCCCCGATAGACGGATTGCACGACATTTGGCCCAAGGTCTCGATATTGTGCGTGAGCAACAGCGTCGTGCATCCGGCGCGCGCAGCGGCGAGCGCAGCCTCAGTGCCGGCGTGGCCGCCTCCGACCACGATGACGTCAAATTGAGTCGAAAAGTGCATGGCTTCAGACGCGAAATTCAGCGGAAACAAGCCGAAATTCTAAAGGTATTCTCAGGGGAGAAACAGGGTTTCGCGGGAAACCGGGCGCGGTGGGCAAAACATTGCCCGCGCCCGTGCGATAGTCAGGCTTGTTTCACGTGAAACATCGGCAGGACCCACAGGCTTTCCACCAGAAATCCACACCTTCCCCCCGTGCAAATCGCCGGATACTCACCGACTGCTCACAGCTTACTCACACCAGATCCAACACCAATGCACAGCCATTGGGAAAACAGATTAGGATGTGCTTACTGTTTCTGAAATCCGCTGCTGTCATTGATCAGCGAGCAGCACAAGCCAACATCCAGGCGAAACTGAAAGAAGTAAACCGCCTCCCGTGACGCTTTCTCCGGGGAACTTGAGAATCAACCTAGAGAGCGCTCCAGTGCCTGGCGGCGTGAGCTCATCTCCGGCGGCAAACGGCTGCCCAAGAGCTGCAGCAGCTCGTCGTGCAGCTTCAGCTCCCGCTTCCAGTCGGCACGGTCGACGGAGCTGACGCGCCTGAACTTTTCGCCATCGAAGCTCTCCAGCCCCTTCCATTCCAAGTCCGCAAAGTCGGGGACGCGACCGATCGGCGTGTCGACGGCCCGTGCCGTGCCCTGGCAGCGCTCGACAATCCATTTGAGGACGCGCATGTTCTCGCTGTACCCAGGCCAGATGAATTTTCCGTTGCCATCGGTGCGAAACCAGTTCACGCAAAAGATGCGCGGCCGTTTTGGGACCGAGCGCCCAAGCTTCAGCCAATGGTTAAAATAATCGCCCATGTTGTAGCCGACGAACGGGATCATTGCCATCGGATCGCGCCGGACCACGCCAACCTTGCCGGTAGCCGCTGCCGTAGTTTCCGAGCCCATCGTCGCGGCCATATACACTCCCGCATCCCAGTCAAACGCTTCGGCCACAAGCGGAACAGTGTCCGAACGGCGGCCTCCGAACACAAAGGCCGAGATCGGGACACCTTCCGGATTCTCCCATTCGGGATCAACCGACGGACACTGCGAGGCGGGCACTGTAAAGCGCGCGTTGGGATGCGCCGCTTTCCTCCCGCAATCGGGCGTCCATTCCTTCCCCTGCCAATCAATGAGCTTGGCGGGCGCAGCATCCGTCATCCCCTCCCACCACACGTCTCCATCGGGGGTCGTGGCGACATTGGTAAATATCGTGTTGCTCTTGATCATCGCCATGCAATTGGGATTGGTCTTCTCGGAAGTCCCAGGGGCGACTCCGAAAAACCCCGATTCCGGGTTGATCGCATAAAAGCGACCGTCTTTGCCGGGCTTGAGCCACGCGATATCTTCGCCTATCGTCGAAACCTTCCAGCCTTTGAACGCCGCCGGCGGAATCAGCATGGCGAAATTGGTCTTGCCGCATGCCGACGGGAACGCCGCGCTCACATAGATCTTCTCCCCCGAAGGGGGCGTCACGCCGAGGATTAGCATGTGCTCGGCAAGCCAGCCCTGCTCTCGACCCATTATCGAGGCGATACGGAGCGAAAAGCACTTCTTGCCGAGCAGCGCGTTACCGCCATATCCCGATCCGAAGGACCAGATTTCCTTGGTTTCGGGATAGTGAACGATGTATCTGTGCTCTTCGTTGCAAGGCCAACGCACGTCCTTTTGTCCGCGCGCAAGTGGCGCCCCGACCGAGTGGACGCAAGGGACGAAATGGCCGTTGCTGCCGAGGATTTCCCACACCTTCTTGTTCATGCGCGTCATGAGGCGCATGTTGACGACCACATAAGGGGAATCGGTCAGTTCGACGCCAATGTGCGCAATGTGCGACCCGAGCGGCCCCATCGAGAATGGAACGACGTACAGGGTCCGCCCGCGCATACACCCGTCGAAGAGCCTATCGAGCGTCGCGCGCATCTCCCGGGGGTCAATCCAGTTGTTGGTCGGACCTGCGTCTTCTTCTCGCTGGGAGCAGATAAAGGTCCGGTCCTCGGTGCGCGCCACATCGTTTGGGTCCGAAAGCGCGAGGAAGCAGTTGGGGCGAAGCTTGGGGTTCAGTTGCTTGAGCATTCCCGACTTCACCATTTCGTCGCAAAGCCGGTCGTATTCTTCCTGCGACCCGTCGCACCAGTGAATGCGCTCGGGTTTGGTCAGTGCCGCAATACGCCCAACCCACTCCTTGACACCGTGGTGCTGTACATAGGTGGGAGCGCCAATATTAATAGCGGGAACATAAGCTTGATTCATCTTGGAGCCTCGCGATAACCGCCTGGCAGCATGCCGATCGAAGTTGCCGGCCGTCTAGGACTGTCAGGACGCGAACTCTAACATGATCCGGTTGCACCGGAAAATTGTCTTACCACACCGTAGCTTACGCAAAACGACCTGCCCTTTCTTGCAGCCACTTCGGTTCATTTGCCCACACAAAAGCGCGCGAATATTTCCCCCAGCAGGTCGTCCGCTGTGAATTCGCCGGTGATTGCGCCGAGCTCGCGTTGCGCCAGACGCAGTTCTTCTGCGAAGAGTTCACTCTGCAACATCGCTCGACCCGCACGCTCCAACGCCTCGGCCACGCGCTCGAGCGCGCCCAGATGTCGCGCACGCGCCATAAATACGTCTTCTCCCCCCGACTGCCATCCCGCGAGCGCGAGCAGCGCGCGGCGCAGCACATCGATACCTTCGCCTGTCTTCGCCGAAAGACGAATACGCCGGTCGTCGCGGCTCTCCTCCTCCGGAGGCGACTCTCCTGCGAGATCGATCTTGTTGAACACTGTGAGCGGCTTCAAATTTCCCGGCAGGCGGGCGACGATAGCTCGATCGGCTGAGGTGACGCCAGCGCGAGCATCGATGATCATGAGCAGCGCATCGGCGCGCCTGATCGCATCCCAGGTGCGGGCGACGCCAATGGCCTCGACCTTATCTGTAGTGTCGCGCAGGCCGGCCGTGTCGATGATATTCATGGGTACGCCCTCGATTTGGATGGTTTGGCGCACCGCGTCGCGTGTCGTGCCCGCAATTTCGGTCACGATCGCGACTTCTTCTCCGGCAAGCCGGTTGAGGAGCGACGATTTACCCACGTTGGGCTGGCCGGCTAGTACGACCTGAAGACCGCTGCGCAGCACGCTGCCCCGACGGCCGCTTTCGAGCGAGCGGTAGATGTCCTCCTGCAGTTGCTTAAGACGCCTGCGGACATCCTCACGGTCCACCGAATCGATTTCCTCTTCCGGAAAATCCAGCGTTGCTTCCACCAGGGTTCGCAATTCGACGAGCCGCTTCGCGAGGTTCCCAATGTACTCAGAGAACTCGCCGCGCAGCGAGCGCAACGCGCAGCGCGCTGCAGCTTCCGTCGCGGCCTCGATGAGGTCCGCCACGCCTTCGGCCTGAGCGAGATCAAGCTTGTCGTTGAGGAAAGCGCGGCGCGTGAACTCCCCGGGTTCGGCAAGCCGCGCGCCAAGCTCGACGCAACGTCTCAGCAACATCTGCAGCACCACCGGCCCGCCGTGGCCCTGTAGTTCGAGCACATCCTCGCCTGTATACGACGCCGGTGCGGCAAAAAAGACCGCGATGCCATCGTCGATTGGCCGGCCATCAGCGCCTCGGAACGTCACACGCGCGGCCGTACGTGGCGCCGGGACACGACCGAGCAGATTCGTTGCGAGCCGATCAAGCGTCTTTCCCGAGACGCGCACGATTCCGATTCCGGCACGCCCCGGTGCAGTCGCGACCGCCGCGATCACGTCGGCATCGGACTCGGCCATGGTCTCGCTTTCGGGCCTTGTCTACCCGCGCTGCCGCTGGCGCCTCAGCGTTTTGCGCCGGGGCCGACTCGGGTTCCTTCGATCATGCGAGTGATCTGCCATTGCTGCAGGATCGAAAGGATATTGTTGACGACCCAGTAAAGGACCAAGCCCGCCGGAAAGAAGTAGAACATGACCCCGAACGCGAACGGCATGATCATCATGACCTTGGCCTGAACCGGGTCGGGCGGCGTCGGATTCAACTTGGTTTGAACGATCATCGAGGCCATCATCAGCGTGGGCAACACGAACCAGGGATCGGGCGCCGATAGATCCTTGACCCAAAGATAGAACGGGGCGTGTCGCAACTCGACACTTTCAAAGAGCACCCAGTAGAGCGCGATGAACACTGGGATTTGCACCACGATCGGAAGACAACCGCCCAGTGGGTTGATCTTCTCTGTCTTATACAAAGCCATCATCGCCTCATTCATTTTCGCCCGGTCTGCAGCGTACTGCTCCCGGATCTTCATGAGTCGCGGCGTCACCAGCTTCATCTTCGCCATCGAGCGGTAGCTCGCGGCCGACAGCGGAAAGAAGATGAGCTTGATGACCACGGTGAGCAGAATGATGGCAAGACCCCAGTTACCCAACCAGCCGTGGAATAGTCTAAGAACCCAGAAGAGCGGCGCCGCGATTATCGTAAGTATCCCGTAATCGACCACCAGCTCTAAACCCGGTGCGACCGTCTGAAGGTGATCCAGATCCTGAGGTCCTGCGTACAGCGACACGACAACGCGGGCGGAAGCCCCCGGTGCGATTGGCCCAAGGGGAACGATCACGCCGGCTGAATAGAGGTCCTCGCCGAGCTTGCGCGTGTAAAACTCGCGCGGCATCTTCTCCGCAGGCATGAGCACAGCGACGAAATAGTGCTGGATGATCGCGATCCAGCCGTTGTCGGGCGCCTTCGGATACGGAGCCTTGCCCTTGGCGATATCGTCGAAACCCACCTTCTGAAACTTGTCCTGCTCGGTGTACACAGCAGCGCCGGTGTAGCTCTGAGCCATGTAGGGGTCCCCCGCGGGAGACTTGCCGTCGCGAGTCAACTGGAAATAGGCGTGCGTTGAGAGAGGCGCTGTCGTGCTGTTCGCAATTTCCACGGCAACATCGATCCGATAACTCCCGCGGTGGAAAGTGAGGGTCTTTGCGACGTTGACGCCTTCCGCAGTGCTTGCTTCGAGCCGCACCTCCAAACTGTTCTGACCCCCGGCCAGATTGAATTCCTTGGCCGTCGTGTGAAACAGAGTCCTGTGATTCGGAAGCCCCGTGCCAATCAGGCCGCTTTGTGCAACGTAACGGTGCTCGGCTCCAAGCAGCACGAAGTTCTTCTTTTCATCAAGAGTGTCCTTGTGCTTCAGCAATTCCAAGTGCACCAGGTCACCGCCTTGCGTATCGATCTCCGCAAGCATCGTGTCCGTTCGGACTCGCAGTCGCTCGCGCGTTCCGCTCTCTGCCGGCACGGCGCTCGGCGGCACTGAAGCGGCCGGTTTCCCTTTGGGCGTCGCCGCCGGGGCGCTCGGCGTGGGAATCGCCCCTTGCGTCGCCGAAGAAGGGAGCGCGGGGGGGCGAAGCTCCTTCTGCCATGCCTCCCAGAGGAGCAGCAGGGAAAACGAGAACACAAAGAACAGGATCAGGCGCTGTGTATCCATGAACAGGAAATCAAGGGACCGGGTCGTGGCCGCCCGGGTGCCAGGGATGGCAGCGCATAAGCCGCTTGAGGACGAGCCAGGCGCCCCACGCTGCGCCGTGACGACCGAGCGCCTCGAGCGCGTACGCCGAACACGAGGGATGAAAGCGGCAATGCATGCCGAGCATGGGGCTGAAGCCGTAACGATAGACCCGAATGAGTAGCGACAGCACTTTGCTCACGAGGTACCTGCCAGGCAATGCTCGAGTTCCGTCAAGACGAGGTTTCCTGTCGTCAAGCGAATCAGAATGTCGCGGCTTCCCAGTTGCGCCTGATGACCACGAAACCACTCACGCAACACACGCTTCGCGCGATTGCGGTCCACTGCGCGCGGAAAGACACGCTTGGGAACGATAAGACCCAGTCTACAGATGCCGATGGCGTTGGGCTTGAGCACCACGCTAAGACTAGGTTGCTTGATAGCTCGCGCTCCGGACAGCAGCGAAGCGATATCTGTCGTGCCAAGCCGCTGCCTGCGACCAAGGCGCTGGCGCTCGCTCAAACGCTTAAACGAGCCCGCCCCTTGGCGCGTCGCGCCCGAAGCACCGCTCGGCCTCCGCGCGTGCGCATGCGAACGAGAAACCCGTGCGTGCGCTTCCTTCGGACGACAGAGGGTTGAAAAGTGCGTTTCATTTAGCAAATCTCCGAGACGAAAGATAACCTTCTATTAGACGATAGCTCAGTTGGCGTTGTCAAAGCATGCACCAGGTCGACACAGCCGCTGCCCCCTACCGTCAGGCTGTGGATAACTCCATTGGAAGCGAGTAAAATGGCCTCGCAAGTTTGCACCGATCTGAGCCGGATAAGAGTCCATGCAGGGTTTTTGGGCCTCGTGCCTGAGTCGCTTCGAAAAAGAGCTTCCCGCTCAGCAGTTTAATACCTGGATCCGGCCCCTTAAACTGGACGCCGCAGCGGCGCCATCAGGGGAGTTGCGGCTCATGGCGCCTAACCGCTTTGTGCTGCAGTGGGTCAAGGATCGATTCTTGCCGCGCATTGAGGGGATGGGCGCAGAATTTTTTTCCTCGCCCATACGCGTGTCCATCACGCTCGACTCCCCGAGCGCGCCCGACCCTGTAAAGACCCCCTCGCCCGCGCCACGCCCCGCCCGCGCCGCCGCCGTGAGAGCGCCGCACGCAGATCGCTCCGGTCTCATCCCCGAGTTCAGTTTCGATGGCTTCGTTGCCGGCAAGGCGAACCAGCTTGCCCGAGCCGCCGCGCTCCAGGTCGCCGAACATCCTGGCACATCGTACAACCCGCTATTCATCTACGGCGGCGTGGGTTTGGGTAAGACGCACCTCATCCACGCCGTGGGCAGCCTTGTTCTTGCGCAACATCCCAGCGCACGTGTCCGCTACTTGCACGCCGCCCAATATGTTTCCGATGTGATTCGAGCTTATCAACAGAAATCCTTTGACGAGTTCAAGCGCTACTACCATTCGCTCGATCTTCTTTTGATCGACGACATCCAGTTTTTTACCGGCAAGGACCGAACGCAGGAAGAATTTTTCTACGCCTTCAATGCGCTGATTGAATCGCACAAACAGCTCATCATTACCTGCGACACCTATCCCAAGGATCTTGCCGGAATAGACGAGCGTCTCAAGTCACGCTTCTCTTGGGGTTTGACCGTCGCCATCGAGCCGCCGGAGCAGGAAATGCGGGTCGCGATCATCCTCAAAAAAGCAGAGGCTGTATCGCTTCGGCTCTCCGAGGAGGTCGCGTTTTTCATCGCAAAACACATCCGATCAAACGTCCGTGAACTCGAGGGCGCGTTGAAAAGCGTAATCGCCTATTCGCGCTTCAACGGCCGCGACATCACCCTCGATACGGTCAAGGAGGCGCTAAAGGACCTCCTTACCGCGCAAAATCGCCAGATCACTGTCGATAACATCCAGAAGACCGTAGCCGAGTACTACAAAATCAAGGTCTCCGACATGCACTCCAAGAAGCGCAGCCGCAACGTTGCCCGCCCCCGCCAGCTCGCAATGGCGCTTGCCAAGGACCTCACGCAACTGAGCCTGCCGGATATCGGCGACGCATTTGGCAATCGCGACCACACCACAGTCTTGCACGCCTGTCGGACAATCGCGACACTGCGCGACAAGAATCATGACATCAATCGCGATTACCACGTGCTGGAGCAGGTGTTAAAGGGATGAACAAGTGGCCCATGAGCTAAGGGCAAATTGTTACTAAGTGCCACCGTCAGACCGCTCGACGTTTTTGTTCACGTCTTTATCACAGACTATTCCTATGTTTGTTCACAACTTGCTAACCTCGAAGCACTACGTATTCATTGGCTCGGTACCAGTTATCCACCAAGAAGGCAGCAGTCATCATCATCATCAAGGAAATTAAATGAATCTTCTTAGGGGCAAGCGAGAAACCCTGCTCGAGCCTTTGCAAGCGGTTACCGGAATAATCGAGCGGCGCCATACGCTGCCGATTCTGTCCAACGTGCTGCTTTCTAGAACTGACGGCGTCATTGAGTTCGTCGCCACGGACATAGAGATCGAGATTACCGCAAGCATGGCCGTGGAAGGA
>Ga0184637_10002310_pt1 | contig 12290 bp, 13 predicted proteins | sample PLM3_127_b2_FD_133143 | JGI IMG/M metagenome (GOLD analysis project Ga0184637, IMG submission 133143) | Groundwater sediment microbial communities from an aquifer in East River, Colorado, USA - PLM3_127_b2 | ecosystem: Environmental > Terrestrial > Soil > Riparian zone | place: USA: East River...
GCACTCAGCACTCAGCACTCAGCACTAGAAAGAGTGTTCGGGCCCGGGGAAGGTCCGGGCCTTCACTTCCTTGACGTAGAGCTCGGCCGCACCCTGGATGGAGCCCGCGGGGCGCATGTAGTTCTTGACGAATTTCGCTTTCTTGCCGGGATAGACATCGAGCATGTCGTGCAGCACCAGCACCTGCCCCGAGCAATCCGCGCCGGCGCCGATGCCAATGGTGGGTATGGTGATCGCGGCGGTGACGTCGCGCGCGAGCGCCGCAGGTATCGCTTCGAGCACGATCATGCCGGCGCCCGCCTGCTCCAGTTGCTTCGCCTCCTTGAGCAGGCGCTGGCCTTCGCTCTCGCCCTTGCCCTGGACGCGATAGCCACCCAGCTGGTGCACCGATTGCGGCGTCAGCCCGAGGTGCCCGCACACCGGGATGCCGCGGTCGGTGAGAAATTCGATGGTCTCCAACATCGGCCGCCCGCCCTCGATCTTCACCATCTGGGCGCCGACGGACATCAGCGCGGCGGCGTTACGCAGGGTTTCCTGCGGCGAGACCTGGAAACTGCCGAAGGGCATGTCGGCGACGATGAAGGCGCGCCGCGAGCCGCGCGCGACGCATTCGGTGTGATAAACCATGTCGCGCAGGGTGACGGGCAGCGTGGACTCGTGCCCCTGCAGGACGTTGCCGAGCGAATCGCCAATGAGCAGCGAGTCCACGCCCGCTTCCTCCAGCACCGCGGCAAAGCTCGCGTCGTAGCAGGTCAGCATCGCGATCCGGTTGCCCTCCTGCGCCATCTTCTGCAACGTTGTCAGTGTGATGCGCATGCATACCCCCTATAACCGCAAAGACGCCAAGGCGCAAAGGAGGCGCAAAGGGTCGGTATCGGAAATCGTTGCTTGATCGGTCTTATTGAAATGAAATCTTCGCGTTGGTGTCATCTTTGCGTCTTTGCGCCGTTGCGGTCAGCTTCTAGCTTCCCATCGAAAAAAACTCGCGTGGACCGCGCATGGCCGCCACGCGCTGCAACAATAGATCAAAATCGCCCGGCTGATCAACAAAATTGAGATTGTCGGAATTCACGATCAGCACGGGCGAGGCGTCGTACTGGTAGAAGAACCGCGCGTAGGTCTCCGCCAGCCGCGCCAGGTAGTCGTCGGGGATGCCGCGCTCGTAGGGCACGCCGCGGCGGCGTACGCGCTCGATCAGCGTCCCGGGCGAGGCCTGCAGGTAGATCACGAGATCGGGGACCGGCGCCTCCGGCTTCAGTTGCGCGTAGACCTGGCGATAGAGCGCGAACTCGTCGTCGTTCAGGGTAAGCCGGGCGAACAGCAGGTCCTTGTCGAGCATGAAGTCAGCTATGGTCAGGCCGGCGAAGAGATCCGGCTGCTTCAGCGCGCGTACCTGGTTGGCGCGCTGGAACAGGAAAAAGAGCTGCGTCGGCAGCGCGTAGCGCGCGCGATCCTGGTAGAAGCCGGGCAGAAACGGGTTGGAGTCCGGGTCTTCCAGCAACGCGCTGCCGCCCGCCCGCTCGCTCATCACACGCGCGAGGCTGGTCTTGCCCGCGCCGATGGGACCTTCGACCACGACGTAGCGGTATTTTTCGGGCAGCTTCGATGTCATAAACCCAAATTAGCAGCTAAGACGCCAAGAACGCCAAGAAGAATCAAATTCTTTAACCACAAAGGACACTAAGGACACAAAGGTTTTCATATTTCTGGTTTACTTCGTGTCCTTTGTGTCCTTCGTGGTTCAGGATTCTCTACTCAAAATCAGTACCGGGGAGCTTGACCAGGCCCGAAGCGTCGAGCTTCGCGGCCAGGTCGGCGACGCGTCCGCCGCCCGGCACTAAAGCGTCGGGTGCGATTTCGGCCAGCGGCACCAGCACGAAAGCGCGATCCAGCATGCGCGGGTGCGGAATGGCGAGCCCGGGCTCGCGCACGACCTGCTCGCCGTAGAGCACGATATCGAGATCCAGCGTGCGCGGCGCGTTGGGATAGTCGCGCACGCGGCCATGGATGCGCTCGATTTCGAGGAGCCGCGCGAGCAGATCGCGCGCCGCGAGAGTGGTCTCGATCTGTGCCACTGCATTCACGAATTCCGGCTGCTCGAGACCTCCTGCCGGCGGATTACGGTAGAGCGAGGATTGCCGCACGAACCGGGTCCCGGGCAGGGCCGCCAGTGTGTGCAGAGCGCGGCGGATCTGGGCCACCGGATCGCCGAGATTGCTGCCCAGCGCCACGAAAGCGGTTATCGGTGCCCGGTGACTGGTGCCTGGCGTCAAATCCCGCCCTCTTCAGCCTGCAGGGATCGCGTCGCCGACGGGACCCGGCCCGCCACTGCCGCCCCGCGGTTTCCGCCGGCGCCGCCGCCGGCGACCGCGTGGCGCGCTGTCCGCCACCAGCATGCGCTCGCGCTCGAATTCGTCCGCTTGCTGGAAGCGCTCCCACCACTCGCCGAGCTCCGCATCGGCTCCGCCGCTCTCGCAGCGCAGCCGCAGGAAGTCGTAGCCGGCGCGAAAGCGCGGGTGCTCGAGCAGCCGGTACGGGCGCTTGCCGGACCGCTGGGGAAAACGCGGTTGCATTGCCCAGATCTCCCGCATGTCGGCGCCGTGGCGGTGCGGAATCGGCAGCTTGCCTGCCTGGGCCCTCATCACGTGGTCCATCGCCTGGTACAAGGCCGGGATCGGCGGCATGCCCTTCTCCTCCATCACCTTCCACTCCGCCTGCACCTCGGGCCACAGCAGCGCCGCGAACAGAAAGCCCGGCGAGATCGACTTGCCGGCGCGGATACGCTCGTCCGTGCTGGCCAGCGCGGCCATCACGAAGCGCTCCCCGGCAGCCCGGCCCATGGCCGCATCGAGCAACGGCAGCACACCGTGATGGAGGCCCTCCTTGCGCAGTTGCGCGACGGCTTCGGCTGCGTGGCCGGAGAGCAGGAGCTTCAGCATCTCATCGAGCAGGCGCGACGGCGGCACGTGCGCGAGCAGCCCCGCGAGGCGGTGGATCGGGCGGCGGGTCGCCGCGTCGATCTCGATCCCGCGGCTCGCCGCGATCCGCACCGCCCGCAGCATGCGTATCGGATCCTCACGGTAACGCTGCTCGGGATCCCCGATCAGGCGCAGCCGCCGCTGCTTCAGATCGGCGACGCCGCCGTGATAGTCCCAGACCTCCTGGGTAGCCGGGTCGTAGAACAGTGCATTGAGCGTGAAATCGCGGCGCGTGGCGTCCTGCTCCTGGGTCCCGAACACGTTGTCACGCAGTATCCGGCCGTGCTCGTCCGCCTTGCCGTCGTCGGTTTCCTCCGGCTGGTGGGCGCCGCGGAAGGTGGACACTTCCACCGTTTCCGGGCCGCACATCACGTGCACCAGGCGGAACCGGCGCCCGATGATCCGCGAGCGGCGGAAATTCTCCCGCACCTGTTCGGGCGTGGCATCGGTCGCAATGTCGAAATCCTTGGGCTTGCGGCCGAGTATCAGGTCGCGCACCGCGCCGCCGACCACGAAAGCGGCAAACCCGTTGCGCTGGAGCGTCTGTATCGTGCGCAGCGCGCACGAGCTGATCAAGTTGCGGTTGATGCCGTGCGCACTGGCCGGGATGATCTTCGGCCGCAACGGCCTGAACAACTGCCCGGAAAAGACCCTGCCAAGAAATCTGGTGATCACTTGTGATCAATGTTAAGTGTTAAATTTTGAATTTTAAGTTTTGAGCGCGCACCAGTCATTTCAACTGACATCCTCTCTGTATCCCGAAATTCAACACTCAACATTTAACATTCAAAATTGCCTAATCCAGGCTGATGATAGGCCAGCCGTTGCTCCCGGCATGCGCCCGCAACGAGTCGTCCGGGTCGACCGCGACGGGATGGCTAACGCGCGCGAGCAACGGCAGGTCGTTGACGGAATCGCTATAAAACCACGATTCGGCGAAAGAGGCGAGCGGGGCGGCGCGCTCGGCCAGCCAGGCCTCCAGCCGCGCCACCTTGCCGTTCCGAAAGCACGGGATGCCGCTGACGCTGCCGGTGAACTCGCCGTCCCGCTGCTCGGGCTCGGTCGCGATCAGGTGCGGGATCCCGAACTCGCGCGCGATCGGCGCGGCGATGAAACTGTTGGTGGCGGTGATCACGACGTTCAGGTCGCCGCGATGGCGGTCGATCAGCGCGCGTGCCGTGCCGCGGATCAGCGGCCGGATCTTGCGCTGCATGAATTCGCCATGCCAGGCATCGAGCTGCGCCCGCGGGTGGCGTGACAGCGGCTTCAGCTGGAAATCGAGGAAATCGCGGATGTCCAGCGTGCCCGCGCGATACTGGTCGTAGAACTGCTGGTTGCGCGCCTCGTACACCTCGCGGTCAAGCACGTCCTGCTCGATCAGGAACTGCGCCCACTCGAAATCGCTATCGCCGGCGAGAAGAGTGTTATCGAGGTCGAACAAGACGAGCCGGTTGTTCAATACAAGTGTCCTGAGTCGCTAGTTCGTTGATAGATTCGTCATACTTTCGATGCACCAGGCACGACAAAAGTGTCGAAATTGGCGCCAGACGCGAAGCAAACCGCAGCCAGGTTGGACACCTGGCGAGGATTTGCGACAAAGTATGGTGTCAATTGTCGGCATCTTTTGTTCAGCGAACTAGCGATTCAGGACACTAAATCCTCGATCCTGTATCCTGCCGCCCGGCTGAGTGCAGCAGCTCGCGCGCGAGCGGCACGGTGACCGGGCGCCGGGTTTCCAGCGAGTAGCGGTCGAGCGCCTCCAGCGTCGCCAGCAGCGAAGGCAGGTCGCGCTGCGCCCGCGTCAGCAGGTAATCGCAGACCTCGGGCGGCAGGCGGAAGCCGCGGCTCGCGGCATGATCGGCAAGCGCCTGCGCCTTGCTTTCGTCGGTGAGCCCGTGCACCTGGTAGACGAGGCCCCAGGCGAGACGCGTTACCAGGTCTGCGCGCAGCGTCAGCTGCACTGGCGGTGCTGCGGCGCTAGCCACCAGAGCGCCGTTGTTCTCGCGCAAAGCGTTGTAGAGGTCGAACGCGGAAATCTGCCCCTCGTCGTCGAGCCGCCCCACATCGTCGATGGCGACGCAATCCATGCGCTCCAGGCCTTTCCGGAAGCGGGTATCGCTGCGGCACGCGATGTAGACGGCGGCGGCCCCCGCGCGCTGCAGTTCCGCCACGACAGCCTTCAACAGGTGGCTGCGACCGCTGCCCGGCGGTCCCCAAATATAGAGAAAACGTTCGCGCGCCTGGCGCGCCGCGAGCTGCCTCAGGTTGCCAAGCAACTCACCGTTGCGGCTCACGATGAAGTTGTCGAGCGTGGGCCGCGGCGGGCTGGCGAAATCGAGCACGAGCTGCTTCATGATGGGCACGAATCGAAACGACGTAGGGCTATTTACGGTAAAATTTCAGCCTGCCGCAGAAGTGCAGAAGGTGCGGAAGGTGCGGAATAGTTGTCAGTGCCGCGTGCCAAGGACTGGGCGTTATCTTAGCTTAATTTGCGGCACCCCCTTCTCCCTTTCGCGCGCTCCAACCCGAACCCGAGGCATGCCAGTTGACTAAGCCCAAACGGCCGAAACAGCTCACCTACCGCGATGCCGGCGTGGACATCGATGCCGGCGACCGCCTGGTGGAGAATATCAAGCCGTTCGCCAGGAAAACCATGCGCAAGGGCGTGCTCGCCGGCATCGGCGGCTTCGGCGCCCTGTTCCAGATCGCGCGCGATCGCTACCGCGAGCCGGTGCTGGTTTCCGGCACCGACGGCGTCGGCACCAAGCTGAAGCTCGCCTTCGAGCTGGACCGCCACGCCACCATCGGCATCGACCTCGTGGCAATGAGCGTCAACGACATCCTCACGCTCGGCGCCGAGCCGCTGTTCTTCCTCGATTACTACGCGTGCGGCAGGCTCGACGTGGCAACCGCAACCGCGGTCGTCAAGGGCATCGCTGCTGGTTGCAAGCAGGCCGGCTGCGCGCTGATCGGCGGCGAGACCGCCGAGATGCCGGGCATGTACCCCGCGGGCGAGTACGATCTGGCCGGCTTCGCGGTGGGCGTTGTCGAGAAAAACCGCATCATCGACGGCTCGAAGATCGTCGCGGGCGACGTCGTGCTGGGGCTGGCGTCGAGCGGGGCGCACGCCAACGGCTATTCGCTGATCCGCAAGTTGATCGCCGTGAAGGGCGTGAACCTGTCGGCAAGGCTCCACGGCCGCGCATTGAGCAAAGCAATACTGGAGCCGACGCGGATCTATGTGAAACCGGTGCTGAAACTGATCGGCAGCGTCCCCGTCAAAGGCCTGGCGCACATCACCGGCGGCGGGCTGGTCGAGAACGTGCCACGCGTGCTGCCCGGACACCTGGCGGCGCGCATCGAGCGCGCCGCGTGGACCCTGCCGCCGTTGTTCCAGTGGCTGAAGAAAATAGGCAACATCGCCGACGGCGAGCTCTACCGGGTCTTCAACTGCGGCATCGGCATGGTGGCGGTGGTGAGCGAGACCAACGCCTCCAAGGCGATGAGAGTCCTGAAGGCGACGGGCGAAACCGCATGGCGCATCGGCCGCGTCGTGCGCCGCGGCAGGAACGGCTCGCAGGTCGTGATCGTCTAAGTAGACGAATGTTGAGTGTTGAATGCTGAGTGTTAAGTTGCAGAACTGACGCTGGCTCCAGCTTTTTCCAATTCAACACTTAACACTCAAAATTCAACATTGAGTCGTCGGACATGGCTGACAAGACCCTAGTCATCCTGATCTCCGGGCGCGGCAGCAACATGGAAGCGCTGCTCGCCGCGCAGTTGCCAGCGCGCGTCGCGGCGGTGATCAGCAACAACCCGCAGGCGCGTGGCCTCGGCATCGCGCGGGACCGCGGAATTGCGGTCGCTGTGATGGACCATCGCGCGTTTGCCGACCGCGCCGCGTTCGACGCGGCGCTGGCGGCGGAAATCGACCGCCACCACCCCGATCTCGTCGTGCTCGCGGGCTTCACGCGCATCCTCACGCCGTCATTCATAAAGCGCTACCAGGGACGCATCATGAATATCCATCCCTCCTTGCTGCCGGCGTTCCCGGGTCTGCATACGCACCGGCGGGCGCTCGCGGCCGGCGTGCGCACCCACGGCTGCACGGTGCACTTCGTCACGCCCGACCTCGACAGCGGCCCGGTCATCGTCCAGGCTGCGGTGCCGGTGCAATCCGGCGACACCGAGGAGCAACTCGCCGCCCGCGTGCTCGCGCAGGAGCACCGCATCTACCCACAGGCGATACGCTGGTTCTGCGAGGGCCGGCTCAAGCTCGACCGCAACGGCGCGGTCACGGTGGACGGCGTCCTTACCGCGCCGCCGGTCGAAGCGCGCTGAGGTAACTGCCGTGGGCGCAAAAACACACGCACTGTGCCAGGCAGCGATAATGCTGGCGCTGGCGGGCGCCTGCGGTGCCGCCGAATTCACGGCCCCGCAATCCGCCGTGGCAAGCTATGAGGTGTTCAGGAACGGCTGGCGGGTCGCGGTCGTAAGCGAAACCTTCGAGGCCAAGGACGGCGCCTACCGGATCGTCAGCGAGAGCCGCGCCGTAGGAATGCTGGCATTGATCGAGAAGCACACGCTGCGTTTCGCGAGCAGCGGTGCGTTGACGCCCTCGGGGCTGCGTCCGCAGCACTTCGAGGGCAAGCGCAGCGACGCCGACTCGCGGCAGGTGCGGGCCGATTTTGCGTGGGAGACCGGGCAGCTGACGATCGTGCACGATGGCCGCACCGAGACATTCGCGCTGCCACCCGGCACGCAGGACCGGATCTCCGCGATGTACCAGTTCATGTTCCTTTCCCGCGAGAAGCTGCAGCGGCTCGAGTTTTTCATGACCAACGGCCGCAAACTCGATCACTACCTCTATACGGCACAGTCCAGCGGCGACCTCGAGACGCGGCTCGGGCGCCTGGCCACGCTGCATATCGTCAAGCAGCATCGGGCCGACGAGAGCGGCGCCGAGCTCTGGCTCGCCCCGCAGTACCGCTTCCTGCCGGTCAGGCTGCTGATCCAGGACGAGGACGGCACGCGCTACGAGCAGGTCATCACCAGGCTCGAGTTCAAGGGACCCTGAGTCGTGACCATCCGCGGCCGCCTTGTCATCACGACCCTCCTCTCCATCGCGCTCCACGCGCTGGTGGTTTCGGGAAACTGGTTGCCACTGCCGCGGGAGCCAGTCGAGCCGCGGCTGCTCGAGGCGCGTTTTGCCCCGCTGCCGGAACTCCAGCCGGCGCCTCCGCGTCCGCAGGGGCGCGCGCCGCGCCGCGCGGCGCCGGCACCCACCCCGGAAGCGGCGGCATTCGAAACGGCGGGCCCGCTCGTCCTTCCCGAGCCCGCGCCCGATGCGGCCTCCGCCGAAGAAGTGGCAGAGGGGCCCGCCGCACCAGAGCCGCCGCAACAGCTCGCGCTTGCCGCGGAAACCAGCGTGGCAGCCGCTGCGCACAGCCTGCCTCGCAGGGGCCGCATCTCGTTCACGCTGCTCTGGGGCGAAGATCGGACCTTCGTCGGCACCGCGGTGCAGTCGTGGGAAGCGGGCACCGACACCTATCTGCTGGCGAGCGAGGCCGAAACCGGCGGCCTCGTCGAGCTGTTCCGTCCGCAGCGCATGCGCTACGTCAGCCAGGGTCGGATCACGCCGCAGGGGCTGCGGCCCGAGTCGTTCGTGACGAGCCGCACGCGCCGTGGCCGCAGCGAGACGGTGCAGGCGCGCTTCGACTGGGACGCGGGCAATCTCAGCTACGGCAGCGCGCACGAATCGAAAAGCGCCGCGCTGCCCGCGGGCGCTCAGGATCTCTTAAGCTTCATCTTCCAGTTTGTCCTGCTGCCACCCACTCCCGGTCTCCACCGCGTGCCGATCACCACCGGCACCCGCTTCGAGGTGTACGACATCGCCGTTTCCGGCGAGGAGCGGATCGAGACGCCGCTTGGCACCCTCAGGACACTGTCGGTGAAACAGATGCCGCGCGCGGGCGAAGACAGCATCGAGATTTCGCTGGCGGCGGAGTACCGTTACCTGCCGGTCAGGATCCGCCACTACGATCGGGAAGGAAACTATTCCGGCGAGCAGTTGGCGAACGAGATCCGCGTCAGCGAGGAATGACGGGGGAGGAGTGTCGGGTGTCGAGTGTCGAGAGGGAAGCGCCCAGTCACTCGCTCCTTTCATCGTCCCTCGACACTCATTTCTCATCCCTCATCCCTCCGCCCTCATCCCTCCGCCCTCATCCCTCGCTTCAATGTCCATCACCCGCACCCAACTCGAAGCCGCCACCGAAGCGCTCGCGCTCGTGCTGAAGTTCGACCGGCCGGCCGATGCGGTGCTGCACGATTTCTTCCGCGCGCAGCGCGCGCTCGGGGCGGGCGACCGGGCGTTCGTCGCGGACGCGATCTACGGCGTGCTGCGCCGTAAGCGCACCGTGGACCACCTGGCGCCGGCTGGCGCGCCGCGGCGCATGCTGCTGGCTTACCTGGCGCGCATCGCCGGCGTCAGCGTCCGCGAGCTCGCGTCCACGACCAGACCGGAGGAACAGTCATGGCTCGCGCAGGTCAAGGCCGAGCCGCTGGAAGACCTGCCGCTGGCCGTGCGCGCCGAGCTGCCGGACTGGGTCATGGAACGGCTCGGGCGGCAACTTTCCGGGACGGAGATACTCGCGCTCGCCTGCGGGTTGAACGCGCCGGCGCCGCTCGACTTGCGCGTCAACACGCTGCGCGGTGAACTCGAGCGGGTGCAGCGCGCTCTCGCCGCGGACGGCATTGCCGCAGAACCGACGCCCTACTCGCCGGTCGGCCTCCGCGTCAGGGGCCGGCCCCCGATCAACCGCCATGCGCTGTTCCTGGCGGGCGCCATCGAGGTTCAGGACGAAGGCAGTCAGGTACTCGGCTTTCTGCTCGCGCCGAAACGTCACGATCTCGTGGTGGATTTCTGCGCCGGCGCCGGCGGCAAGAGTCTCATGCTCGGCGCCCTCATGCACTCGCACGGCCGCATCTACGCATTCGACGTCTCGGCGGCGCGCCTCGCCCGGATGAAACCCCGGTTGCAGCGCTCCGGCCTGTCGAATATCCACCCGCAGACCATACGCAACGAAAATGACCTGCGCATCAAGCGCCTGGCCGGCAAAATCGACCGGGTGCTGGTGGATGCGCCCTGCAGCGGGCTAGGGACGCTGCGCCGTAACCCGGATCTGAAATGGCGCCAGTCGCCGCAATCGGTCGAGGAACTGAAGTTCAAGCAAGCCGCCATCCTGCGTGCCGCAGCCAATCTGGTGAAGCCCGGCGGCCGCCTGGTTTACGCTACCTGCAGCCTGCTCGCGGAGGAGAACGAGGATATCGTCACGGCGTTTCTTGCCGAGCGGCCGGAATTCCTCGGCTTGCATTGCGGCGAGCTGTTGCGGGAACAGCGCATCGCGCTCGATACCGGGCGGCTCCTCCGGCTCTGTCCCCACCTGCATGGCACCGACGGCTTCTTTGCCGCTGCGTTGCAGCGCAGCGCCTGAACCAACAGCGCACAGGCCGGTCTGAGGTGGGCGGAGCGCGTTAAGGGATTCCAGGATTTTGGTTCCAAATCAGAGTGCTGCAGTGCAAACCCGGTCTGGTAAGTGCTTTTATTACTATGCCTGAAGCGTGAACTTCTGTAGACTGCCGACCGGAGTTATATCAGAGCCTATTTTCGCTAAGGAGACCCATGTTTACAGGGGTTTTTGATCTGCCGTGGTGGGGATACGTAGCCTACGCGCTCGTCGTCACCCATATCACGATCGCCGCGGTTACCATCTTCCTGCACCGCTGCCAGGCGCACCGCGCGCTCGAACTGCATCCTGTCGTCAGCCACTTCTTCCGCTTCTGGCTGTGGCTCACCACCGGCATGGTCACCAAGACCTGGGCCGCCATTCACCGCAAGCACCATGCCCGGGTGGAAACCGAGGAAGACCCGCACAGCCCGCAGATCTACGGCATCAACAAGGTGCTGTGGCAGGGCGCCGAGCTCTACCGCAAGGAAGGGCGCAACCGGGATACCATCGAAAAGTTCGGCGAGGGCACGCCGGACGACTGGATCGAGCGCAATCTTTACACTCCCCACGACCGGATCGGGATCAGCCTTCTGTTCGCGACCAACTTCGCGCTGTTCGGGTTCATCGGCATCACGATCTGGGCCGTGCAGATGGCGTGGATACCGTTTTTCGCGGCGGGAGTGATCAACGGCATCGGGCATTATTGGGGTTACCGCAATTTCCAGCCCGAAGACACCAGCACCAACGTCGTGCCTTGGGGGATACTCATCGGCGGCGAGGAACTGCACAACAATCACCACGCCTACGTCACTTCCGCGAAGTTCTCGAACCGTTGGTACGAATTCGACATCGGCTGGCTCTATATCCGGGTGATGGAAAGCCTTGGCCTGGCGCAAGTCAAGAAGGTCGCGCCCGAGCTGAAGCTCGACGCGGCCAAGACACGCTGCGATCTTGCCACGGTGCACGCAGTCATCACGCACCGCTACGAGGTGCTCGCTAAATACGCGAAAACGCTGCGCGACACCTGCGCCGAGGAAATCCGCAGCCTGAAGACGCGCGCAGTGAGCGTGGACCGCGCCGCGATAAAACGCATGCTGCACGTGGACGCCGGCGCCTTGCTGGCGAGCGAGCGCGCCAAGGTGGACGAAGCGATCAGCAAGAGCCGGGTGCTTGCCACCATCTACACCATGCGCCAGGAGCTGGCCGCCCTCTGGCAACGGTCGAACGCCTCCAAGGAACAACTGGTGCGCCAGCTGGAAGACTGGTGCGCCCGCGCCGAGACCAGCGGCATCATCGCGCTGCAGAAATTCAGCCGCCGGCTGCGCCGCTACGCCTGACAGCAGTTCAAAGTTCCGGGTTCCAGGTTCGGAGTTTCGAACTCAATAAAAAAAGCCCGCCAGATGGCGGGCTTTTTTGTTTTCCCTTCCTTGCTTTCCACGCGTTGAAGAGCGTGTAGCGTCTCTTTCGAACGCGTGGAAATAAAACGGCGGCGTCCGCCGTCCGTTTTATTTTATTTTTGTCTCCTTGTAGATCACGTGCTTGCGCGCCACCGGGTCGAATTTCTTGATCGACATCTTCTCGGTCATGGTGCGCTTGTTCTTGGTTGTGGTGTAGAAATGGCCAGTGCCGGCGCTGGACTCGAGCTTGATCTTTTCACGCATGTTGCCCTCCTCAGAGCTTGTCGCCGCGGGCACGTCGCCTCATGAATTCGCGACGCGCCACCCGCGGCTGCAATTGGTTTTGGTTCCGGCTAACCCGCAAGCGGGTTAGCCTTCACCGAAACCGCTTCAAACTTTCTCGCCGC
>Ga0184637_10002311_pt1 | contig 12290 bp, 12 predicted proteins | sample PLM3_127_b2_FD_133143 | JGI IMG/M metagenome (GOLD analysis project Ga0184637, IMG submission 133143) | Groundwater sediment microbial communities from an aquifer in East River, Colorado, USA - PLM3_127_b2 | ecosystem: Environmental > Terrestrial > Soil > Riparian zone | place: USA: East River...
CGGCGATCACCGGCTGGAGGTTGTCCTCGATCGAGAGCTGCCGCTGCCCGACGATGCGAACGGCTGGCGCGCACTCGACGCGAAGCGGCTGCTTGCGGAGAGAGGGCCGCTGGCCCGGGTGCTCGGCCGCCCGCTGCCGCTCGCGCGCATCGCACGCGTAACGCGTGAGGACGAGCTGCACGCGGATGTGCATGACATGTTTAGCCGGCTGCGCGAGGCGCTCGCTCGGGTCGTCCCGCCGCTCGCGCGCCGCAGCGGTCGCAGCGTCCCGCGCCGCCGGCGTTAGCTGCTCGAGCAGGCGGGGCCTTGGCGACCGCGCGCGGGCGCTTTACTCTCGGGAGATCGCCGGAGGCCCCGATGGATCTCGGGTTTCGCATGCACGCCGAGCGCACACCGAATCCCAACAGCATCAAATGGGTGCTGGGTCGCGCGATCGTAGAGGGCTCGGCGAGCGCCCACTTCGAATCGGCACCGAACGCCCTGGTCTCTCCGCTCGCGGCGCGCCTGTTCGAGATCGATGGCGTGATCGGCGCCTTCCTCGCGTCGAACTTCGTCACCGTCACCAAGCGCCCCGAGGTCGAGTGGACCGACATCGCGCAGTCGGTGGTCGACGCGATCAAGGGCTGCCTGGCCGAGGGCGGCCCGGCCCTGGGCCCCGCCTTCCAGGCGCCAACCCAGGCAGATGAAGGTGAAGTCGTGGACCGGATCCTCCGAATCTTGGAGCAGGAGATCCGGCCGGCCGTCGCAATGGACGGCGGCGACATCGTGTTCGCGGGCTTCCGCGACGGGATCGTCGAGCTCTACATGCACGGCTCGTGCAGTGGCTGTCCCAGCTCCACCGCGACGCTCAAGCATGGCATCGAGACCCGCCTGCGAGACGAGATTCCAGAAGTCCAGGGAGTGGTGGCACTGTAGGTAGCGCTGGCGCCGATCCCCCCGAACCGGCGCCCCAGGAAGCATCGAGGACGAAGCGAAGCCGCATGATCGGGGGAAAACTCCGGCGCCCGCCCGAGGTCGGCGCCGAACGCAACACCAGTGGTGCAGGCTCTGCACCGCCGGCCGAGTGGGTCGCGTTCGAGCCGCGCTGGCAGCGCGACCAGCGAACGCGGTGCCGCCGCATGACCCAACGCGGGCGCGCGACGCTCGCGAGCGTGACGTTCGCCGCGGTGGTTGTGCTGGGCTGGCTCGTCGACCCGTTCTCGGCGGTGCGAGCGGCCTCGCGCGCGCAGGCGTCTGCGACGTCCCCGGTTTCGGCGGGTGCGCCGCCGGTGGCCGACCGGGCTCCGGAGGGCGAACTGGAGAGCGCTCCGGAGAGCGAACTGGAAGCGGTGCTCACGGCGCCGAGTTTCGTGGTCGAGCGGGTTCCGATCACGCGCGCCGCGCTCGATCTGCCGATCACCGGCCAGGCCGAGGGTTCGCCGCCGTCTAGCGCTCCCGGGCGTCTGTTCGAACGCGTCGCAGCGCCGTCCGGGCCCGGCGGCACGTTCACCGTCGAGTACACGCTGGACGCGCAGCTCACGCACCAGGTGTTCCAGGTGCTGGAGGGCTCGCGGGTCGATCTGGGCAACGTCGTCGTGATGGATCCCAGCCAGGGACACGTGCTCGCCTACGCGTCGACCGATCCCCGGCGTTTCCCGCCCACCCGCAGCTACCCCGCCGCCTCGCTGGTGAAAATCATCACCGCGGCGGCTGCGCTAGATCGCGCGCCCGACGCCGCGCGTCTGCCGTGTCGCTTCAGCGGCAGCCCGTATCGGCTCACCGAAGCGCGCCTCGATCCGCCCGCGCGTGGCCGCGAGGTGACCTTGCGCAAGGCGCTCGCCACCTCCAACAACCAATGCTTTGCGCAACTCGCCGTTCACGCGGTGGGCGTCGCGCCGCTGATCGAGGCGATCGGACGCTTCGGCTGGCTCAGCGTTCCGGCGCCCGCCCACGCCTCGGGCGAAGCCGATCCGGGAGAAGACCGCTACGACGTCGGGCGCCTCGGATGCGGCCTGTCCGGCTGTCGGATCACGCCGCTCCACGCGGTTCAACTCGCGGCTTCGCTCGCCCACGGCGAGCTGGTGTCGCCGCGCTGGATCGAGCGGGTCTGGGATCCGAACGGGCGCGAGCTCGCGCTGCCGGTAACGGCCCGACCCCGCGAGGTGCTGTCGCTGGCGCTCACCTCCGAGCTGCGCGCGATGCTGGTCGAGACGACGCGCAGCGGCACGGCGCGCCGCGCGTTCCGCAGGCGCAACGGGCAGCCGCTGCTCGGCAGCGTCACCGTCGCGGGCAAGACGGGAAGCCTCTCGGGCAAGGATCCCGACGGCCGCTACGAGTGGTTCGTCGGGGTCGCTCCCGCCGAGTCGCCGCGCGTGGCGATCGCGGTGGTGGTGGTCCAGAAGCCGCTCTACTGGCGCACGGCGTCGCAGGTGGCCGCCGCCGTGCTCGAGAGCGTGTTCTGCGAACGCGGCAAGTGCGACGCCGCCCGGGCCGATCGGTTCGCAGTGCCATTGCCGGTGGAGACCGTCGCGCGCATCCCGCTCTGAGCGCGTGCGCCCGGGAAAATATCTTCAGCTCTTTCTGACACACAGGCGCGGGTGATCGCCACATCCAGCTGAGACAGCAAAATATCCCCTTCCCAGGGAGGCCCGGAGCCGGTGACGGCTTCGGGCCTTTCCGCTTCAGCGGCCGAGTCTGCGGCGTTGACCAGCGGTGCGCGGCGCGGGGGGCTAGTATCCCCGCGGGTATGAGTCAGTCCAACGCCTGCGCGGTGAGCATCACCACCACCCTGCATGCAAAGCCCGGTTGGGAGGACGCGCTCGCGCGCGTGCTGCACACACTCGCGCAGATCGTGCGGCGCGAAGAGCCGGGCTGTCTGCTCTACCAACCGGTGCATTCGCGACACCACGCGGCGCGATTCATGCTGCTCGAGCGATACCGCGACGAGAGTTCGCTGCTCGCTCACGCCAACTCTGCGCACTTCCGCGACGCGCTCGCGGGCCTGATGGAGTGCCTGGCTTCACCGCCCGACCTCGCGGTCTACGACGAGCTCGGGGACGCGGGCTAGGACTCGCTCGCGGCGACCTTGCGCCGCTTGACCCGGCGCTTGTTGCGCTTGTTGTGCTGGTGGCGCTTCCGCTTCTGCTTGCTCTTGCTGCGTGCCATGGCGCTCCTCCCGCGAGGTGGCCGAGCCTAGGGAGGACGACAGGACGCCGCAAGGCGTCGAACGCGGCGCAAGCTGTCCGGCGCGCAGCGAGGCGAAGCCGAGCGGAGATCGGAGAGCGAAGGCCGTCAGAAGAGCGTCAGCCGACGATCTCGCTCAGCACCGTGCCCATCGCCTCGGCTTCGCTGTCGTGCAGCGACTCGACCGCGGGCAGCCCCGCGACCAGCTTCTCGAGACGAGCTTCGATCTCGGCGCTCTGCGGATCGAAGCGGACCACCAGGCCGCGATCGTCGTCGTGGCGGTCGACGCGCCCCCAGACGAGCATCGGCTCCTCGCCCGGCTGGCCGTAGATCGCGAGATGCAGGCGGTCGCCCAGCTCGACCTCCGGCTGCGGCTGGATCCGCATGCCACGGACGGAGAGATCGCGTCCGACGAGCACCCGCAGCGCGCGGTTGCCGAAGGCCGGGACCGTCTGCGAATAGGCGGCCCGCGCGTGCTGGCGTCGATCGGCGCCTGCGGCGGTGGGGCCTCCAGGCGCGACCTCCTGGCTCGCCGCGCCTTCGCGTGCCGAAACAGGCGCAGACTCGGGCTCGACGCCTGCGCCCGCGCCGTTCGCGCGCGGCCCGCCGATGTCGGTGCTCGCGGGCGGCTCGACACCCGGAAGTGACACGGCGTCGGCACCCGAGCGCCGCAGCGTCGCCGGACCCTCGGCGCGATCCTCGATGATCATCTCGAGCGCCTGCCGGGTGTCTTCGTCCATCTTCTCGAAGCTCACACCGAGACCAAAGCTCCGAGCATCGTCGCCCTTCTCTCCGTCCACGCGCACGACCCGACCCAGCACCAGCAACGGCTCTCCCGCGTCGAGCGCCTCGGGAATCTGCACCTTGATGCGCTTGCCGATCTCGACGCGATGGCGCGATAGCAGCCGGCAGCCGCGGATCGAGAGATCGATCAGCGTCGCCCGGCGCGTCAGCAGTCCGGAGCGAAACGAGACCTCCAAGCCGACTGCGACGCGCGGCTCGCGGCGCCGCTCTTCCCCCTTGTAGACGCAGTGGAGCAGCATCAGCCGCAATGCCTCGGCGTGTACCGGGCGCCGCACCAGATAGTCGAACCCGCAGTTGCGCAGCTGGGAGCGAAGCGCGTTCGAGTCCTCGTCCACCACCATGACGCGGATCGGCGGATCGAGCGCATCGCCGACGGTTTCCCGCACCGCTCCGATCCGGCGCGGCGTGGCGACCAGCAGGTCGCGCGGCGGCGGGCTGCCCTGGACGATCGCGCCGCCCCGGATCCGGGCGAACGGAATCGCCAGCTCCTGGAGCAGCTGCTGGACGTCGTCGAGCTCGCCGTCGTCCAGTACCAGCACGGCAGGGGGCACACCCATGGCGGTCCTCGCGCAAGCAGATTGCCTACACGTCGGCTGAATCTCGCTGGGGCTGTAGAGCGTCGGGTTCGAGGGTCTGCGGCGCTGTGCGTGGGTTCGGGTGTTCCCCATGGGGCCGCGCCCGAAACGCCCAGACCAGCCCGGTCGCCGCAAGCGACACGCCGGCGAGGAATCCGGGGAGGATCGGCAGCTGCGTCGAGAGCAGCCCAGCGGATCCGAGCAGCGCGGCCAGGTTGTTGGCGGCGTGGGCCGCAATCGCCGGACGCGTGCTGTCGGACCAGTAGGCGGCGAGCCCCAGGTAGCAGCCGATGCTGGCGGCGACGAACCCGTGCACGAGCTCCCCGTGGAGCCAGCCAAACGCGAGCGACGCGATCAGCACCGCAGCGGCCGGGCCGAGCCAGCGTGCGAGACTGCGTTGTAGCACGCCCCGGCACAGGAGCTCCTCGCCGATCGCCGGCGCGAGCACAGTGCCGAGCAGCGCGATCGCGAAGCCCCGGCCGTGCGCGCCCTCCAGGCCGCGCGAGATGCCCGTCATCACACTGTGTTCCGCCACGCGCGTCAGCGACAGCGCGGCTTCGATCGCGTGGGAGAGCCCCAGCGTTCCGATCACCAGCGCGATCACGGCTCCAGTGGGCAGCCGGCTCGCGCGCAGGCCGAGCCGGTCGGTGACCGAACCCGGCAGCGCCCACGCCGCCGAGATCGCGATCGCCATCAGCCCGATCTCGATTCCCATCATCTCGAAGCCGAGGCGCGCGGCGTTCACGTCCACCAGCGCCACCAGGCCGCGGACGCTTCGCGACAGCCACAGACCGATCGCCATCATGATCGCGGCGGTGGCGATGCGCACGGGAGCGGTCACGGCAGCGACAGTAACGCCTACGCCGGTGGATTCACCTGCTACTCTGGCGTCGTGACGAGCGGGTCGATCGCACCTTCGCTGCTGATAGCGATGCCGCAGCTCTTGGATCCCAACTTCCACCGCTCGGTGGTGCTGCTGGTTCATCACGACGGCGAAGGGAGCTTCGGTGTCGTGCTGAACCGCACCACAGAGATCACGGCCGATCGGCTGTGCGAGAGCATCGAAATTCACTGGCGCGGCGATCCCGAAGCAGAGATCTGCTGGGGAGGCCCCGTGCAACCTCAGACCGGCTGGGTGCTGTTCGGCGAAGCACCCGAGATGGCCAATCTGGACGACGTCCGGGAGGTCGCGCCGGGCCTGCACTTCGCCGGCTCGCTCGAAGTGTTGCGGCACGTCGCCGAGCGGCCGCCGGGCGAGATGCGGCTCTTGCTCGGCTACGCGGGCTGGGGCCCGGGCCAGCTCGAGAATGAGCTGGCCGAAGGGGCGTGGCTGCTGGCTCCGGCCGAGGGTCACGTCGTGTTCGACGTACCGTTCGATGAGATGTGGACCTACGTCGTCCGCAGCCTCGGAGTCGAGCCGGCCACGCTGGTGGCGAGCCGAGGCGTGCACTGACCGCAAGCGGCCGAAGGCCGCGCGCAGTGAGGCGCAGGTAGCGGCTCAACCCACCTCCGCGCCGGGCCGATGTACGGGCATGGACGAGCGCCCGGCCAACCGCTCCGAGACCGGGACGATTTCCCGCCGGCGCAGCCTCGGCGAGGACCTCCGTCGCCTGTCGGAGTGCTTCGAGGAGGACGGCGCACTGGGCCTCGTCCTGATCGACGCGTCGGGGCTCGCGCCGATCGAGCCGCAGTACGGCGGCGAAGCGCTCCACCACGTGATGAGCAACCTCGGCGAGCTGATCCAAGAGCTGGTGGCCGACTGCCTCTCGGTGAACGACTCGGTGGTGGTAGGCGAGATCGGTCGCGACGAGATCGCCGTGTTCCTGTTTCGCGGCCAGGACGAGGTCGACTTCTTCAAGCGCGAGCTCGACCGGGTCCGCCGCAAGGTCAGCGCCGGCCTCGAGGCGCGCGGGCATCGCGCCGGCTACCCCTACACGCGCGACCTCCCGCCCTTCCACGTGGGAACCGGAACCGCGCTGCGCAATCCGACGATTCGCCCCGAGCTCCAGATCCGCAAGGCGCTCGAGCACGCACGCCTGCACATCGAGCTGGTCTCGCGACTCGAGTCCCGCCGGCGCCGCAAGCAGATCTTCGAGCTCGTGATCGAGAAGCAGATCTACTCCGTCTACGAGCCGATCGTGGAGGTCACGTCGCGCACGGTGTTCGGTTACGAAGCGCTGGCGCGCGGGCCGGACGGCACCGAGCTGCACTGGCCGGCCACGCTGTTCGAGATGGCCACCGAGCAGGACCTCGTGTTCCAGCTCGACTGCCTGTGTCGCCAGAGCGGCCTCGATGGCGCCCGCGACCTGCCCGGCGACGCCAAGCTCTTCCTGAACGTGCGGCCGTCGACGATTCATGACCCCAACTTCCGCGCCGAGGCGCTCGAGCGCACGCTCCAGCGCTGCCAGCTCTCGCCGAGCGACGTGGTGTTCGAGATCTCCGAGCAGGAGTCGATCGCGAACTTCGACATCTTCCGCGAGGTGCGCGACTACTACGGGAAGCTCGGCTTCCAGATCGCGCTCGACGACGTCGGCGCGGGTTACGCGAGCCTGGAGGCGGTGATGGAGCTCGCGCCCGAGTTCATCAAGGTCGACCGCGCGTTCTGCACCAAGATCGACCAGGACCCCGGCCGCGAGCAGCTCTTGCGCGCGCTCCAGTCGCTCGCCGATCGGATCGGCGCGCGCATCATCGGCGAGGGCCTCGACACGCTCGAAGAGCTCGAGACGCTGGGCCGGATCGGGATCGAGTTCGGTCAGGGCTGGCTGTTCGGTAAACCGCACCGGCTGCGCAGCGATTAGCTCCTGGCGAGCGCGCCGGGCGCGGTCCCGAGTTGGCCACTAGACTGGCCCCCTCGCCTCTCTGCTCGCGCGCCCTCGCGATGGTCTGACGCGCAGAGCCATCCATCCAGGAGAACGAACGATCATGTCCAAGCCGATCCTTCACGGTGCGAACCTGTCCCCCTTCGTGCGCAAGACGCGCGTCGCCCTCGCGGAGAAGGGCATCGCCTACGATGCGGTCGTGGTGTTCCCGTTCGGGCAGACCGACGAGTACAAGAAGATCAGTCCGCTCGGGAAGATCCCCTGCTACCAGGAGGGGAGCTTCACGCTGCCCGACTCGTCGGCGATCCTGGCCTACCTCGAACGCAAACAGCCGAACCCGGCGCTCTACCCGTCCGATGCGCAGCAGTTCGCGCGCGCCCTCTGGTACGAGGAGTATGCCGACTCGAAGCTCTCGCAGGTCTGCGGCGTTCCGTTCTTCCAGCGCTTCGTGCGGGGCAGGATCCAGAAGCAGCAGCCCGACGAGGCGCTGATCCAGAAGACGCTGACCGAAGAAGCCCCGCCGGCATTCGACTACCTCGAGCGCGAGCTCGCCGACCGCGAGTTCCTGGCGGGAGGCCGCTTCAGCGTGGCCGACATCGCCACCGCGAGCTTCTTCGTGAACTTCGAGCACGCCGGAGAGAAGGTCGACGCCAAGCGCTGGCCGAGGCTCACCGACTACCTCGCCCGCATCCACGGGCGACCGTCCTACAAGGCGATCATCGAGGAAGAGAAGGCGTTCGTCGCTGGCTGACTCCGGTGCTCGCGTATACTGCGCCGGCAACCGGAGAAGGACATGAAGCGAAACCTCCGCCGCGCGGCGCTGCTCGCGTTGCTGCTGATCGCGGCGGGCCTCGTCTGGGGCTACCGCCAGGTCACCGAGCTCGAGGTGACGCGAGTCACCGACGACGTGCACGCGATCCGCGGCCTCGGCGGCAACGTCGGCGTGCTGCGCACCGACCGGGGCGGCGTCGTCGTCGACACGATGACCTTCCGCACCCAGGGCGTCCGCATCCACGAGCTCGCGGAGCGCCTCGGTGGCGGTCCCGTGCAGGTGGTCGTGAACACGCACTACCACATGGGTCACACGCACGGAAACCCGGCGTTCCCGAGCGGGACGCAGATCGTCTCCACCGACAAGACACTCGCCTACCTGAACGCAGTCGACGCAGAATATTGGCAGGGTGATGCCGCGGGCACGCTCCCGAACCAGACGATCCAGAGCGAGCGCGAGCTGCGGCTCGGCGGCAAGACCGTGCGCTTGATCCACCCCGGCCGCGGCCACACCGACGGCGACCTCATAGCACTCTTCGTCGAGGACAAGGTTCTCCACACCGGCGACCTGTTCTCCAATGGCTGCTATCCGAACATCGACCTCGAGGCTGGCGGCTCGGTCCAGGAGTGGGCGGCGACGATCGACCGCCTGCTCGAGCTCGACTTCGACCGCGTGATCCCGGGCCACGGGCCCGTCACCAATCGCGACGGGCTGCGCGCGTTCCAGGGCTTCATGCGTCAGCTCGCGCGCGCCAGCAAACAGGTGAGCCGCAGCGGATGGTCGCTCGAGGAGACGCAGAAGCAGGCGATCCTCGATGCCGACGCGGGCTACGAGGTGATCTCGATCCCGCTGGTGTTCCGGCGCGATCGCGCGTTCGTGCTGCGCAGGGCCTGGGAGGAGGCGACCGGGAAGGTGGAGCGCATAGCACTTCCGGAGGCATCGCAGTGACGGATCTGTTCTCGATCGAAGGGAAGGTGGCGCTCGTCACCGGCGGCAGCCGCGGGATCGGGTTGATGATCGCGCGCGGCTACGCCGAGCGCGGCGCGCACGTGTACGTGTCATCGCGCGACGCGGCCGCGTGCGCCGAGGTCGCGGCGGAGCTCTCGAAGGTGGGCACCTGCACAGCACTGCCGGCCGATCTGTCGAGCCAGGCTGGGGCGCAGCGGCTCGCCGCGGAGCTCGCCGCGCGCGAGCCCGCGCTGCACATCCTGGTGAACAACGCCGGCGCCAACTGGGGCGCGCCGCTCGAGGAGTATCCCGACAGCGCCTGGGACAAGGTGCTCGCGCTCAACGTGAAGGCGATCTTCCAACTCACCGTCGCGCTGCTCCCGAGCCTCGCAGCCGCGGCGACACCCGGCGATCCCGCCCGCGTGATCAACATCGGGTCGATCGACGGCGTCCATGTTCCGCTGCTCGAGACCTACGCCTACTCGGCCAGCAAGGCGGCCGTGCATCACCTGACGCGCGTGCTCGCCCGCAAGCTCGCCGCGCGCGACATCACCGTGAACGCGGTCGCCCCGGGCCCGTTCGAGAGCAAGATGATGGCCGCGACGCTCCAGGCGTTCGGCGACTCGATCGCCGCGAGCAATCCGCGCAAGCGGATCGGCACGCCCGAGGACATGGCGGGCGTGGCGATCTACCTGGCCTCGCGCGCGGGTGCCTACGTGACGGGCGCGGTGATCCCGGTGGACGGCGGGATCTCGACGACGAAGTAGCATCCGGCGGGAGGTGCGCGATGAAGATCAAGGCAGCGGTCGCGTTCGAGGCGGCGAAGCCGCTCGTGATCGAGGAGCTCGAGCTCGCGGGCCCGAAGCGGGGCGAGGTGCTGGTGCGGCTCGCCGCCACCGGCGTCTGCCATACCGACGCCTTCACGCTCTCGGGTCGCGATCCGGAGGGCCTGTTCCCGTCGGTGCTCGGGCACGAGGGCGCGGGGGTGGTGGAAGAGGTGGGAACGGGCGTCACGTCGGTCGCGCCGGGCGATCACGTGGTGCCGCTCTACATGCCCGAGTGTCGCCAATGCAAGTTCTGTCTTTCGGGGAAGACCAACCTGTGCATCGCGCTGCGCGACAAACAGGGCAAGGGCTTGATGCCCGACGGCACGAGCCGCCTCTCCTACAAGGGGAGGATGATCCACCACTACATGGGCACATCGACGTTCGCCGAGCGCACCGTGCTGCCGGAGATCGCGCTCGCGAAGATCCGCCCCGACGCGCCGCTCGACAAGGTGTGTCTGTTCGGCTGCGCGGTGAGCACGGGGATCGGCGCCGTGCTCTACACCGCGAAGGTGGAGCCGGGCGCGCGCGTGGCGGTGTTCGGGCTCGGCGGGGTCGGCCTCTCGGTGATCCAGGGGGCCGCGCTCGCCGGCGCCGAGCAGATCATCGCGATCGACACCAACCCCGCGAAGTTTCCGCTCGCGCAGCAGTTCGGCGCGACGGATACGCTGAACCCCGCCGCCGCAGCGAACCTCGTCGAAGCGGTGCTCGAGCTGTCCGGCGGTGGCGTTGACTACTCCTTCGAGTGCATCGGAAACGTCGAGGTGATGGGACAGGCGCTCTCGGTGGCGCACCGCGGCTGGGGCCAGTCGATCATCATCGGCGTCGCCGGCGCGGGCGAGGAGATCCACGCGCGCCCGTTCCTGCTCGTCACCGGCCGCTCGTGGCGGGGCTCGGCGTTTGGCGGCGTGAAGGGGCGCACCCAGGTGCCGAAGTTCGTCGATCAGTACATGAACGGACGGATCGCGCTCGACGAGTACGTCACCGAGACGCGCCCGCTCGAGGAGATCAATACCGCGTTCGAGAAGATGCACGCCGGCGAGGTGATCCGGAGCGTGATCGTCTACTAACGCTCGGCTAACGCCGCCCCAACGGATCGCCGGTGGACGCGCGCGCGATATCGCCGTCGCGGCCGGGCCCGCGCACCGCCGCTCTTCGACGCCTCCGAACGCGCTGTGACCTGGAGCCGCGCCAATTCGGCGCTCTCCGCGCGGCTCCCGATCTTGAGCGCGCACGGGCCCCGGGTTTTCCTCCGCGGTGTGGTGGAGTCGGGTGACGGGACGGTGAGCGCCGAGCTGGTGGCGGTGAGTGCGCCGATGCGGCGCGTGCTGCGCGAGGTGGAGCGGGTCGCCGCGCTGGCTTCGACGGTGCTGCTGCAGGGCGAAACCGGCGTCGGCAAGGGGCTCCTGGCGCGCACCCTCCACCGCCGGTCGCCGCGGCGCCAGCTTCCGTTCGTGCACGCCGACTGCGCATCGCTCGCGCCGTCGGTACTCGAGAGCGAGCTGTTCGGACACGAGCGCGGGGCCTTCACCGGGGCCGTTGGGCGCAGGATCGGTCGCTGCGAGCGAGCCGGCGACGGGACGCTCTTCCTCGACGAGATCGCTGAGCTCGACGCCGCGCTACAGGGGTGCCTGTTGCGCGTGCTCCAAGATCGCGAGTACGAGCGCGTCGGCAGCAGCGAGCCGCGGCGGTTCCGCGCGCGGATCATCGCGGCCACTCAGCGCGACCTGGCCGCCGACGTCCGCGCCGGTCGTTTCCGCGCGGACCTCTTCTACCGGCTCGACGTGATCCGGATCGCGATTCCGCCACTCCGGCAGCGCCGGGAGGACGTTCCGCCGCTGTGCGCCGCGGCGCTCGCGCGGATCGCCGCGCGCCACGGCGTGTCGGAGCCGCGTCTGTCCGGGCCGGCTCTCGACGAGCTGGCTCAGCATGGGTGGCCCGGAAATGTGCGCGAGCTCGAGAACGTGCTCGAGAGGTTGGTCGTGTGGCTCCCCGGCGCGCCGGTCGGTCCACGCGACGTGCGCGAGGCGCTCGGCACGCCGCGCGCTGCGTACCCGGACGATCGCGTGCGCGAGTCGCTCACCGCCGTGACGTCGGCTCGCAGCGAGGTCGCCCGCGCGATCCGCGAATCCGGTGGCAACGTCGCCGCGGCGGCGCGCCGGCTCGGAGTGGCGCGCACGACGCTGCGCCGCCGCCTCGCGCACAGTGACCTGGCGGCGTCAGCGGATGCCAAGCGCCGCGGCGCCGTCCCAGAAAACGAGCCGCAGCCCCACTGCGGTGAGCGCGATCTCGTACGTCCGCTCGCGCCGGTCGAGCCCCACGTTCAGGAAGAACGGCGCGATCAGCGGGCCGGTGGCGCCGATCCCGGTGTTGAGCAGCCCGACCA
>Ga0184637_10002312_pt1 | contig 12282 bp, 12 predicted proteins | sample PLM3_127_b2_FD_133143 | JGI IMG/M metagenome (GOLD analysis project Ga0184637, IMG submission 133143) | Groundwater sediment microbial communities from an aquifer in East River, Colorado, USA - PLM3_127_b2 | ecosystem: Environmental > Terrestrial > Soil > Riparian zone | place: USA: East River...
CCCGCTGCCGGCGACGCCCAAAGTGTTCGAAGAGCCCGCCCTTGCGCGGGAGCTGCGCACCGTGCACGTGCTGTGGGCCGGCGACCTGGACGCTCGCTACCTCGGCAGCCGCGCCACGCTGGAACCTCTGTTCGCGAGCTACGGCATGGCGGCGAATTCCGACTACTTTCCGGTGCTCGATCTCAATGCCGCCAAGCACCGTTTCATGGAAAAGAGCGCCACCGACGTGGTGGCGATGCTGAACGCGGGCGTTCCGGTGCTCGAACTGCTGGAACCGGTACCGGCGCGCCGCCAGACAAACCCGCTGCACAAGGGCTCCTATTCCTTCGAGCGGGTCGAGAACACGCGCCTTGCCCGCTACGCGCGCGACTTTCTTCTCGGCCCCGCGATCCCGGAGCCGCAAGGCATCCCGACCTCGCTGCAAAAGGATCTCGAGCTGGTCAGGGTGCGGCTGATCGAATGCCGGCAGCCGCGCGACCTCGACGTCTGGCTGCACGGCCTGGTGCACGTGGCGAAAACGGTCAACCCGTATCTGCCGGCCGAGGATGCCGGCGCCATCTGGTCGCGCATCACCACCGCTCCCTGCCACCGCGAGCTGCACGAGTTCCAGCGCCGCTGGATCGCCCTGTTCGCCGCAGTCGGCGCGCGCGACGCGGTGCGCATGGCCGAACTCGCGTCGCATCTGCTCGCCACGCAGACCGAGCTCAATGCAGACAGCCGAGAATACCTGCTGATGGCCGGAATGGCGGGGTACGTGGCGGCGCGCGCGCCGCAGCACGCGCGCACGCTCTGGGGCTACTACGCCGCGCGCATTCCGCGCAGCGCAGGCAAACCCGTGTTCCGGCTGTTGCGCTGCCATGCCGAAACGGCGGGCGACGGGGCCTGCGCGGAGGCGTTCAGGTCCTATGCCGCGGGCTAAGGCGCTCCGCGAAGTTTGTATATAATGACTTCGCTCTGAAGAACAAATGACTTAGGACGATTCGGCTGCCCAGGTCGGTCGCATTTCTCACATGTCAGGAAGCAAGCGGAGGCCTGTGAAACTCATATGATGCGCACCGCCAGCGTGACTCCGGTGGCCGCTGCGATAGAGCTCGAACTGGCGCAGGTCCTCGTGGAGGTGCTCAACCTGGAGGCGCCTGCACGCGAGATTGATCCGCTGCTGCCGCTTTTTGGCGACCAGGGTCTGGGTCTGGATTCAATCGACATTCTGGAGATTGCGGTTGCGGTCTCGAAGCGCTATGGCGTTCAGATCCGGTCCGATGATCCCGACAGCGAACAGATCTTTGCCTCGCTGCGATCCCTGGCATCGCACGTTGCGGAGCACCGGACCAAGTAGCATCTCCAACAGCGCCCCCTTCTGCCGGCGTGCGCTGGGGTTGACGCCACATGGCTGAGCGCCACCCGTTATTGCGCGGCCACACGCCCGACAGCGTGATCGCATGGCGCGCAGACACGCCGATCTGCGCAGCGCGGTTCGCGGCCGCCGCCGCCGCACTTGCGGATCGCCTTCCGGCGCGGCGTCACGTCGTGAATCTTTGCGAGGATCGCTATGCGTTCATGCTCGGATTCGCAGCCAGTCTGGCCGCAGGACAGACAACCCTCCTGCCACCGAGTCGAGCGCCGGGGGCGATCCGGGAGTCTTGCCGGGACTTCGCAGGTGATGTCTACTGCCTTGCGGACCACGACGAATTTCCCGGCGACATCGACGCAATCCGCGTGCCGACGATGGCAGAAGACACAGGCAGGGACGCCGGATTGCCCTCACCGGACGCCGCCCACCTGGCGGCCATCCTGTTCACGTCCGGAAGCACCGGAAAGCCGGTCCCGCACGGCAAGACATGGGGTTCTCTCGTCGCCGGGGCGCGCGCACTGGGAACCCGATTGGGGCCAGTGGGGCGCGCCACGGTGATCGGCACCATTCCGCCGCAGCACATGTTCGGGCTCGAGACCACGATCATGTTGCCATGGCAGAACGGGATGTCGGTCTATCCGAAGCGACCCTTGCTGCCTGCCGATCTCGACGCGGCCATCGCGTCGGCGCAAACGCCGGGCTGGCTGATGACCTCGCCCGTCCACTTACGCGCCTGCATCGCCGACGGACTGTCGGTACGCGGCCTGGTTGGAGCAATATCGTCGACCATGCCGCTCGACCCGGCGCTTGCCCGTGCCGCCGAGGGCTTGTGGGACATACCGGTGCTCGAGATCTACGGCTCTACGGAAGCGGGAATGATCGCCCTCCGGCGCCCGGCGCGGGACGAGCGCTGGCAGCTCTGCGAAGGACTCCGCTTGCGCGCGCAGGGCTCCCAACTATGGGTGGAGGGCGGGCATATCGCTACGCCGCAGCAGATTGCCGATCAAGTCACGCAACAGGATGAACGCCATTTCACCTTGGATGGCAGGACTTCCGACATCATCAAGATCGCCGGAAAACGCACCACGCTCGCGGCGCTGAATGCGGCGCTCAATCGCATCGAAGGCGTGCAGGACGGAGTCTTCTTCGTACCCGAGGGACGCGCCAAAGCGCGCCTGGCGGCTTTCGTTGTTGCCCCGGACCGCAGCGTGGTGGAGATCCGGGCGGCATTGCGGCAGCACGTCGACCCTGCGTTCCTGCCGCGCCCGCTGCGTCTCGTGTCCAGACTGCCGCGCGAGGCGACTGGAAAGATTCCCCGCCAAGCCCTGGTCGCTCTTGCCGCAACAATGCGCGACGCGGAGTACGCAGGATGAATTCGGTTAAGGCTGCCGGATGCATTCCGCCGCAGCACCCCGCCCTGCCCGGGCATTTTCCGGGGACGCCCGTGGTGCCTGGCGTGGTGCTGCTGGACGAAGTCGTGCGCGCCGCGCAGCATGCGCTCGGAACGGCGCTGGAGCTCGACGCGATCCCCGATGCGAAGTTTCACGCGCCCCTGAGTCCGGGGGAAGAATTCTTGAGTGCGCTGGAGCCCGTCGACGCGATGAGCGTCACCTTTCTGGTCACGCGCGGCGACACGCGGATCGCCTCGGGGACGATGCGCTTTCGCATGCGTGCCGACACGTCATGAGCGCAGCCTGGCTGGAGCAGCGCGAGCGCGGATCCGCGCTCGCGCTGAGCGCCATGGTCTGGATTGCGTTGACCGCGGGCCGCAGCGTGAGCCGGCTCTTCCTGGTCCCGATCTGCGCCTATTTCATGTTGTTCTCGCGGCGCGCGCGCGCATCATCGCTCGCGTATCTGACGCGAGCGCTCGGCAGGCGGGCGCGGCTGTCGGACTTGTTCCGCCACTACCATGCCTTCGCGTCCACCCTGCACGATCGCATCTACCTGCTCGCCGGCAGAATCGGCGGGTTCGAAATCGAGCAGCATGGTCTGCAGGAGTTGTCCGCGGCGCTGGCGGAGAATCGCGGCTGCATCCTGCTCGGATCTCACCTCGGAAGTTTCGATCTGCTGCGCGTTCTCGGGACCCATGAGCGCAAGCTGCCGATCAACGTCGTGATGTACCCTGACAATGGGCCAATCACTCAGGCTGCGCTGGGCCGGATTTCCCCCGAGTTCCTCGAGCGCGTGATCCCGCTCGGGCGCCCCGGCGCGCTGCTCCGGGTCAAGGAATGCCTGGAGCGGAGGGAGATCGTCGGCATCCTCGGCGACCGGATGCTGAGGCCGGAAAAGGCGGTTGCCTGCCAGTTCCTCGGCGCCACCGCCCCGTTTCCGCAGGGACCGCTCAAGCTCGCGTGCACGCTCAAGGTGCCCGTGGTGCTGTTTTTCGGCCTCTACCGGGGCGGACCGCGCTATTCGGTCCACTTTGAGCGCCTCACGATGGAGCCGGACATCGACCGGCGCGATCGTGCAGGCCGACTTGCGCTGCTGGTCGCGCGCTACGCGGAACGGCTCGAGCATTATTGCCGCGCGGCACCGTACAACTGGTTCAATTTCTACGATTTCTGGCGTGCGTAGCCCCGGCGCCATCGCGAGTCTCATCCCGCATGCAGGGGCGATGTGCCTGCTGGAAAGCGTGCTGAGCTGGAATCGGGAGAGCATCGTGTGTCGTGCGACCAGCCATCGCGATCCGGGCAACCCGCTGCGCAGCACCGGACGACTGCCCGCGCTTGCCGCTATCGAGTACGCGGCGCAAGCCATGGCGGTGCACCATGGCCTCGCCGGTGGACGTGGCCGGCCACGCCTCGGCTACCTCGCGAGGCTGCGCGACGTTGCATTCCGGATCGACCGGCTCGATGATCTGCGTTCCGATTTGACCGTGACTGCCAATCAGCTTGCCGTGACTTCAGCATCGTCGATATACCGTTTCCGCGTAGCGGCGGAAGACCGCGAGCTCGTCGTCGGGCAGGCCCTGGTCGTGCTGCCGATCGAATCGGGACGATGACGCGCAGGGCCCTGGTCACGGGCGGCAGCGGTGCCATCGGTACGGCGATCTGCCGCGCCCTGGCGCGCGATGGGGCGCACGTCGCGATCCACGCTCACCGCCATGTTTCCGAGGCAGCGCGCATTGCGGATGAAATCCGTACCGCCGGCGGCAGCGCCGAATCCATTGCGTTCGATGTCACGGATGCCGTTGCCACAGGACAGGAACTGGAACGGCTGCTCGAGGGCGGGCCGATCCAGATCCTGATCAACAATGCGGGGATTCACTCGGACGCGCCGATGGCCGGCATGACGCAGGCGCAGTGGCAGAGCGTCCTCGCCGTGTCTCTCAACGGCTTCTTCAACGTCACGCAACCGCTGCTGTTGCCGATGATGGCGACCCGCTGGGGCCGCATCGTGAGCCTGTCTTCGGTCGCTGCCGTGCTCGGCAACCGCGGGCAGGCCAACTACGCCGCGGCCAAGTCGGGCCTGCACGGCGCGACCCGGTCTCTGGCGCTTGAGCTCGCGTCTCGCGGCGTCACCGTCAATGTCGTTGCGCCCGGGATCATCGCCACGCCAATGTCCGAGCGTGCCTTCAGCCCGCAAACGATCGCGTCGCTGGTGCCGATGAAGCGCGCGGGAACGCCGGAGGAGGTCGCCGCGCTGGTGGCGTTCCTCGCTTCGGACGCCGCAGGGTACATCTCCGGCCAGTTGATCCGCATCGACGGAGCGATGGCTTGAGCGCCGCGCCGCGCGCCATCGTGGTCATTCCGGCATTCAATGAAGCGGCGACGATCCGCGATGTGGTGTCGCGCACGCTGGCTCAGATTCCCCGGGTCATCGTGGTGGACGACGGCTCGTCGGACGGGACCGCTGCCGCGCTGGTCGGACTGCCGGTGACGGTGAGCGCCAATCCCTGCAACATGGGCAAGGGCGCGAGCCTGTGGCACGGAATGTCGCTCGCGCTGGCGGAGCGCCCGGAGGTCGTGATCACGCTGGATGGCGACGGGCAGCATGCGCCGGAGTGCATCCCGGCCCTGCTCGGCGCCTGGAGCGCGCAGCGGGACAAGATCGTGGTCGGGGCCCGGTTGTGGGACAGGGACCGCTTTCCGCCCCTGCGCTATTTCGGCAACCGGTTTGCGAACTTCTGGATCGCCTGGGCAGCCGGCTATTCGATCAGCGACAGCCAGTCGGGATACCGGCTCTACCCTGCGGACGTGCTCAGGCGCGTCCGCGTCGCGCACGACCGGAGCTCGGGGTTCACGTTCGAGAGCGAGTTCCTGATCGAGGCCGGCCGCCTAGGCATACGCAGCGTATTCGTTCAGGTCGCCGCGATCTACCCGCGCCACGCGCGGGCGAGCCACTATCGAACCGCGCGGGATACCTGGCGCATCGTCCGCATGGTCGCCTGGCGCCTGATCTCGCGCGGCCTGTACCTTCCCGGGCTGATCGAGAGCATGCGCTCCACCTCCCGCGACTAGCGCTGCTTCGCGCGCTGCGCGTAAGGATTGCGTCCGGTCCTGAACTCGATCGCGAGCGGCGTGCCCACCAGCCCGAACGTCCTGCGGAACACGCCTTCGAGGTAGCGCCGGTACACATCGGGCACCCGGTCGAGCGAGTTGCCGTGGATCACGATGCGCGGCGGGTTCGAGCCGCCTTGATGCGCGTAGCGCATCTTGGGGCGCGCGTAGCCCTTGCGCGGCGGCGCCTGGCGCGCGACCGCGGCGATGAGCGTGCGCGTGAGGCGCGGCGTGGAGAGCTTAGCCATGGCCGCGGCGTAGGCGACATCCACAGAGCGCATCACGTCTGCGAGGCCTTTCCCCTCCTTCGCTGAAATGAACAACCGGTCGGCGTAGCCGAGAAAACTCAGCTTCCAGTCCAGCTCCGACTTGATCCGCGCGCGCGCCTCCCGGTCCGCCGCGTCCCACTTGTTGACCGCGATCACGACCGCGCGCTCGCGCTCGAGGATGAACCCGGCGACGTGCGCGTCCTGGTCGCTGATCCCATCGAGCGCATCGAGCACCAGCACCGAGACGTGGGCCGCTTCGATCGCCTGCAGCGTCTTCACGAGCGAGAAGCGCTCGACCTCCGCGCCCGCCTTGCCGCGCTTGCGCAGGCCCGCGGTATCGACCAGCGCGTAGGGTCTACCGGCATGCTCGAACATCACCTCGATCGCATCACGCGTCGTGCCCGGCTGCTCGAACACGATCACGCGTTCTTCGCCCACGAGCGCGTTCACGAGCGTGGACTTGCCGACGTTGGGCCGGCCGACGATCGCGACGCGCGGGTGCCGGTCCGGCTCGCCTGCGGGCTCCTCTGCGTCCTCGGGAAAATCCGCCAGCACCGCCTCGATCAGCTCGCGCACGCCGTTGCCGTGCTCGGCGGAAATCGCCGCCGGAAGGCCCAGGCCCAGTTCGTGGAATTCCGCCACAGCGGTCTCGGGTGCCAGCGCCTCGCTCTTGTTCGCCGCAATCCAGCTCTTCCTGCGCAGCCGCCGCAGGCGCTCGGCAATCGCCCGGTCCCCGGCCACCAGCCCGCTGCGCGCGTCCGTCACGAGGATCACGGCATCGGCCTCGGCGATCGCCTGTTCGGCCTGGCGCGCCATCTGCACGAAGATGCCCTCTTTCGTGTCGGGTTCGAGTCCTCCGGTGTCGATGGCGAGGAAGGGCCGGCCGCCGAGCCGCCCCTCGCCATAGTGCCGGTCGCGCGTGACGCCCGGCACATCGACCACGATCGCATCCCGCCGGCGCGTCAGGCGGTTGAACAGCGTGGACTTGCCGACGTTCGGCCGCCCGACCAGGGCGATGACGGGCTTCACCGCAAGCTGAGCGCGTACAGTCCGCCGTTGCGCGTCTGCATCAGGAAGCCGGCCGGAAGGCGCAGCGGCGCGGCCAGCACCGGACTGCCGTCGGTCGCGATGCGCGCCACGAAGGTGCCGGCGTCGCGCGAAAGGAAGTGGACATAGCCCTGGAAATCGCCCAGCGCGATTTCGCTCCCCACCGGCAGCGGCAGCGACAGCTTCCGGTGGGCGAGCCGGTCCTGCTTCCAGATGCTGCGCCCGTTGGTGCGGTCGAGCGCGTGTACGGCGCCGCGGTCATCGCTGACGAAGGCGTAGCGCGCGTCGAATGAAACCCCGGTCAGCGTCGACATGTCGCGCGCCCACTGCTGGGCGCCGTTCTGCGTCTCGTAGCAGGCGACGCGGCCCTGATAGGCGCCAGCGCACACCTCGCGGCCCTGCACCGCCGGGTTGCCCATGATGTCGGTCACCCGCTCGAGCTCGGTGGCCCCTTTCGGCACCGCCACGGTCGCCTCCCAGCGCACCGCGCCGTTCGTGAGCGCGATCGCCAGCAGCTTGCCGCCGGAGAAACCGGCGTAGGCAACCTTCTCGTGCAGCGTGACGCCGGCGGGAGAGCGCACGATGAGCGACGCGGCGGAGCGCTGGAATACCCAGCGGCGCTTGCCGTCCGCGACGCCGAACGCGAAGATCCTGCTGTCGGCGCTGCGCACCAGCACGAGGTCCTCGCCGACTGCCGGCGCGGCCAGCACTTCGCTCGAGACGCGCGTCTTCCATTTCACCGCTCCGGTCTCAGTGTCCAGCGCGAACACTTCTCCTTCCTCGTCCGCGACCACGGCGAGCGTTCCGTCACTGCCGACGCCCGCGGAGAGCCGGCCGCCGACCGAGGTCCGCCAGCGCACCTGGCCGGTGGCCGCGTCGATGCGCGCGACCGTGCCGTTGCGCGCCGCCGCGTAGATGCTGTCGCCCGCGAGCACCGGGCTGAAGACGTAGGCATCCGCAGCGCCGATGCTCGTCGACCAGAGTACACGCACGGTGAGCGGGTTCGCCAGCGCGGGCAGGTCCGCAGGCTTGGGACCGGAGGCGCCGAAGCTGAACCAGTCCAGCGGATTGAGGCTCGGCATGCTCGAGCACGAGGTGAGCGCAGCCGCGGCGAGTGCGGCAAGCAGGCGTGGCACGGCTATCCCCCGAGCGCGTCCAGGCGCAGTTGCACGCCGGACCGGAACGCTTCGTTGTTCTTGTCCGCCTTCTCGAGCGCAATCCGGTAAGCGGCCCTGGCCTCCGCCGTCTGCGCTTTCGCCGCCAGGATATCCCCCTTGAGCGCGGCAAACTGCGCCGCGAACGGTTCGCCGTGCTTCGCTTCCAGCTGCTGCAGCGCCTCGTCGTAGGCCTTCTCGTCGAGCCGCAGCGACGCCAGCCGCAGGCGGGCGATGTCGCGCAGGTCCTCGGAGGACGAGCGCTCGATCACCCATTGCAGCTGCGCCTTGGCGCTTTTCGGATCGTTGCGGTCGAAGTAGAAGCGCGCCGCGGCGAGCGCGCCCATGGAGGCGTACAGGGTGCGCGGATAGCCTTCCGCGAGCGCTCCGGAAGCATCGCGCAGCGCCTTGGCATCCCCGGCCTGAATCGCCTTCGCGAGCGATTCGTAGTACGCGCTCGCCTGCAGCGCCTGTGTGCGCTGGTGCCAGTTCCAGCCCTGCCACGCGGCGACCCCAAGCGCCGCCCCCGCGATCAGCCCCAGCACCAGGTTGCCGTGGTCCCTCCACCATCCCTTCAGCGCAGCGAGCTGTTCCTGCTCTTCGAGGTCCAGGTTCTGCATTGCCATGGCTATCCGCCCTTGAGGAATTCGGACACCCGGCCGACGATCGCGGGACGCGGCACGCGCACCTGCGCGCGCGCGTCGCGCAGCGGCTTGACGGTCACTTCGCCTGCGCGCAGCTCGTCCTCGCCGACGATCAATGCGAGCGCTGCTCCGCTGGCATCGGCCTTCTTCATCTGCGACTTGAAGCCGCCGCCGCCCGCGTGCTGGATCACCGTGTAACCGGACGCGCGCAGCGCGTCGGCGACGCCGAAGGCGAATTCGAGCGTCCCTGCGCCCTGGTGCAGCACGTACGCATCGGGCGAACGAAGCAGCGGCGCGCGTCCCGCTTCCTTCAGCAGCACGACCAGGCGCTCGCATCCCATGGCGAAGCCGACCGCGGGCGCCGGCTTGCCGCCCAGCAGCGCGAACAGGCCGTCGTAGCGGCCGCCGCCGCACACCGTACCTTGCGCCCCGAGACGGTCCGACACCCACTCGAAGACCGTCAGGTTGTAGTAGTCGAGCCCTCGCACCAGCTTCGGGTTGATGGCGTAGTCGACCTGCGCCACCGAGAGCAGCTTCTGCAGCCCCTCGAAGTGCGCGAGCGACGCCTCGCCCAGGTACTTCATCATATCGGGGGCGCGCGCCACCACGTCCTGCACCAGAGGATTCTTCGAGTCGAACACGCGCAGCGGGTTCGCGTGCAGGCGCCGCATGGCATCGGCGTCGAGCCGGTCGCGGTTCGCTTCCAGGTGGCCGATCAGGTCCGCGCGATAGCGCGCGCGCTCCTCGGGCGAGCCGATCGTGTTCAGCTCCAGCCGCAGGCCCTCCAGACCGAGCTGCTGCCATAGCCGCGCGCACATCACGATCAGCTCCGCGTCCACGTCCGGCCCGGGAAAGCCGAGCGCCTCCGCGCCATATTGATGGAACTGGCGGTAGCGCCCCTTCTGCGGGCGCTCGTGGCGGTACATCGGCCCCGCGTACCACAGGCGCCTGGGGCCGTCGTACAGCAGGTTGTGCTCGATCGCCGCGCGCACGCAGGACGCCGTGCCTTCGGGCCTGAGCGTCAACTCCTCCCCGTTCAGCTCGTCGCGCCAGGAATACATCTCCTTCTCGACGATGTCGGTCGCCTCGCCGATCGCGCGCCGGAACAGCGCGGTGTGCTCCACCAGCGGCATGCGGATGTTGCGGTAGCCCCAGCGCTCGAGCCACGCCTGCGCCGCGGCTTCGAACCCAAGCCACAGCGCCGCCTCCTCCGGCAGCACGTCGTTCATGCCGCGGATCGCCTGCAGCGGCGCGTTCACGAGGCCGCCTTGAGCGGTATCTCCCGTGCCTGCCGCCGCCGCGGCGCGCCGGGCGAATAGTTCCGGCGCACGTAGTCCTCGACCAGCGCCTGGAATTCCTCGGCGATCCGCCCGCCCTTGAGCGTCACGGTCTTCTGGCCGTCCACGTACACCGGCGCAACCGGAAATTCGTTCGTCCCCGGCAGGCTGATGCCGATGTCGGCATGTCGGGACTCGCCCGGCCCGTTCACCACGCAGCCCATCACTGCGACCCGCATCTCCTCCACGCCCGGATAGCGTTCACGCCAGGCCGGCATCTGCGCGCGCAGGTAGGACTGTATGCGGTCGGCGAGCTCCTGGAAGAAGCTGCTGGTGGTACGCCCGCACCCCGGGCACGCGACCACCAGCGGAGTGAACGAGCGCAGGCCCATGGTCTGCAGCAGCTCCTGCGCCACCACCACTTCGCGCGTGCGATCGCCGCCGGGCTCCGGCGTGAGCGAGACCCGGATCGTGTCGCCGATGCCCTCCTGCAGCAGCACGGCCATCGCCGCGCTCGAGGCGACGATGCCCTTGGAGCCCATGCCCGCTTCGGTCAGGCCCAGATGCAGCGCGTAGTCGCAGCGCCGCGCAAGCTCGCGATAGACGGCAATCAGGTCCTGCACGCCGCTCACCTTGCACGAGAGCACGATGCGCTGCGCGCCGAGTCCCAGCTGCTGCGCGTGGGCCGCCGATTCGAGTGCAGACCGGATCAGCGCCTCGCGCGTCACCTCAGCGGCCGCAAGCGGATCGCGCCGTTGCGCGTTCTCGTCCATCACGCGCGCCAGCAGCTCCGGGTCGAGCGAACCCCAGTTGACGCCGATGCGCACCGGCTTGTCCCAGCGCAGCGCGGCTTCGATCATGGTCGCGAACTGCTCGTCGCGTTTCGCGCCCTTGCCGACGTTGCCCGGATTGATGCGGTACTTGGCGAGCGCACGCGCGCAGTCCGGGAACTGCGACAGCAGCCGGTGCCCGTTGTAGTGGAAATCGCCGATCAGCGGCACGTCGCTGCCCATCGCATCGAGCCGTTCGCGCACGCGCGCCACCTGCGCCGCCGCCTCGGGCGAGTTGACCGTGATGCGCACCAGCTCCGAGCCGGCGCGCCAGAGGTCGAACGCCTGCCGTGCCGTCGCCTCGGCGTCCGCGGTGTCGGTGTTGGTCATGGACTGAACGACGATCGGCGCCGCGCCGCCGATCGCCACGCCGCCCACCTGCACCTGGGTCGAGACCTTGCGCAGCGGCAGCGTCATTCGAGCGTCAGGCGCGCCACTTCGGTCCGCAGGTGAGGGGCGAGGTCGACCGGACGATCGTCGTAGCGCAGTTGCACGTGCCTGGCATTTCCGATCACCAGGTCGAACGGCGGCTGGCCCTCGACCACGCGCTCCGTGCCTGCCGGGTTGAGCTGCGAGAGCAGGATCCTGCCGTCGCGGGCACGGATCTGCACCCAGGAATCGCGCTCGAAGCGCAGCGCGATGCGGTGCGTTCCGGCCTGGGTGCGAAGTCCGTCCGCTTCGACCGATGGAACTGCATCCTGCGCCGGCGCAGCCGCGGGCGGCTCGGAAACCGCAAGGGTCGTTCCGGCCACTGCGACCGGGACGGGCGCCGGCTCCACCGGCGCCTGGGCGGGGCGTACGAACGTGAGCCGCTTCCCTGCCGCGCTTTCCGCCAGCCACTCCCAGGCCACCGCGCCGATCACGCCGGCGATCACGATCGAAAGCGCCGCATAGGCGAGATTGCCCCGATGCGGGCGGTCGGAAAAGGGGATCGGCTTGCCGAGCGCGATTTCGGTCTTCGGATCGCGTGCGCCGAGGTGCCCGAGCAGCGGAGCGGGATCGAGGTCGAGCAGGCGTGCATAGTTGCGGATCATGCCGCGCACGAAGGTCGTTCCCGGCAGGCGGTCGAAGCGCCCCTGTTCGAGTGCCTCGAGCTGGTGACGGCCGAACTTCAGCTTGAGCACAATGTCCTCGACCGAATACCCGAGCGCGCGCCTGCGGTCGGCAAGCGCTTCGCCCACCGCAGCCTCGGCATCCGCCTGCGCCGCCGG
>Ga0184637_10002313_pt1 | contig 12277 bp, 12 predicted proteins | sample PLM3_127_b2_FD_133143 | JGI IMG/M metagenome (GOLD analysis project Ga0184637, IMG submission 133143) | Groundwater sediment microbial communities from an aquifer in East River, Colorado, USA - PLM3_127_b2 | ecosystem: Environmental > Terrestrial > Soil > Riparian zone | place: USA: East River...
CTGCGCTATCACCCGAAGGCGGGTCATGCGGCGAACTACGGGATGCCGGTCTCGCGGACCATCGAGGACATGGCGATGGAGCTCGCGTTTCTCCTCGGCGAGGTCTCTCCCGACGCTCGCGAGCCGTGAGCCCAAAGATCCTTCGGAGCTCCGCGTTTCGGCTCGCTCTCGGCTACGTCGCTCTCTTCGCCGTCTCCGCGGTCTTCCTCCTGGCGTTCGTTTATTGGCTCACGACCACCTACATGCTCCGCCAGGCGGACGAGACCATCGAGGCGGAGATCGTGGGGCTCGCCGAGCGCTATCGCCTGGGCGGGCTCGACAGTCTGAACGGGCTGAACGGGCTCACAGCCTCGATTCGCGAGCGTCTCGACCGCAGGCCCCAGGGCTCTTCGATCTACCTTCTGACCGACGCCTCGGGAGCCCCCCTCGTCGGGAACTTGAACCGCTGGCCTCCGGCCGAGCCCGACGAGAGCGGCTTTCTCGAATTCGAGCTCGTCACCGGGCCGGGCGAGCCACCGCACCGCGCGCGGGCGAAGCCTTTCGTGCTCCGCGGCGGATTCCGACTTCTCGTGGGACGCGATCTCCAGGAGCTCGAATCGGTGCGCTCGCTTCTCCTTCGCACCATGGCCTGGGGTCTCGCGCTCATCCTGGCTTTGGCGCTCCTCGGGGCGGTGGTCGTGAGCCGAAGCCGCATCCGGCGCATCGCCAGAATCGACGAGGTCATCGGCGAAGTCATGGCGGGCGATCTCTCACGGCGAATTCCGGCCGAGGGGGCCTCCGACGACATCGAGGATCTCGTGGAAAAGCTCAACCGCATGCTCGCCGAGCTCTCGAACCTCGTGGAGGGAGTCCGAAGGGTATCCGACAACATCGCCCACGATCTGCGGACGCCGCTCGCCCGTTTGAAGACCCGGCTCGAGCGGCTGCGCCGCAGCCGTCCCGAAGAAGAGGAGATCGGTGAGGCGATCGACGAGGCGGACCGGCTCCTCGCGACGTTCGGAGCGCTCCTTCGCATCGCCCGGATCGAATCCGGCGAGCGCGGCCGCGGCGCTTTCACGGTCGTCGATCTGACGTCTCTCATCGACGACGTGGCGGAGCTCTATCGCCCTCTCGTCGAGGAAAAGGGCTCGAAGCTCTCGCTCCACAACGCCCCCTCGGTCGTCGTCCAGGGAGATCGCGACATGCTGTTCCAGGCGGTCGCGAACCTCGTCGACAATGCCATCAAGCACACCCCTGGAGGAGGGCGGATTGAAATCTCCCTCGCCGGGGACCGGGGGGCTGCGATCGTCGTCTCCGACGACGGCCCCGGGATTCCTCCGGAGGAGCGGGAGAAAGTGCGCGAGCGGTTCTATCGTCTCGACCGAAGCCGCACCACACCGGGCGCGGGACTCGGCTTGAGCCTGGTCTCGGCGGTCGCCGCGCGCCACGGAGGAGAGTTTCGGCTGGAAGACAACGAGCCGGGGCTTCGCGCGATGCTCGGTCTTCCGCGCTCTTAGCCTGAAGTCCCCCCTACGGAGTGGAACTTCGGCTTAGCTCACCTCGTCGCGACGTGGGTAACTTCACAGTGGCGTACGGTCCACGATGCTAAAATGCGCAGATGACGAAGAAGCTCGCCCCAGTTCTCGCGCTCGCGCTGGCTCTTTTTTCCGAGAGCCTCTACGCACAACCACTCATCGAAGCCACGGAAGAGCTCGAGTTCGACGCACCCGAGTCCTGGGCGATGAAGTACTTCGCCTCTCTCGCGATTCTCACGGGAATGGGAGTCCCCGAGGCAAGGGGAGTGGGCAAGATCGATCTCGGGTTCGAGGGCGGCTTCGTGCCTCAGCTCAGCGAAGAGCAGCGCCGCGTGGGGTTCGGCGGGGTCAAGGTCGAGGACCTGAACCGCACCCCGTTCTTTGGCAGGATTCGCGGCAGGATCGGCCTCTCCGAGAGCACGTCGCTCGAGCTCGCCTACCTTCCGCCGATCGAGGTCGACGGGACCAAGCCCCATATGTTCGCCGTCGCCGTCGGACGCCCCTTCGACGTGGGTGAAACCTGGAAGGTCGGACTCCGAGGCTACGGTCAGTTCGGCTCCATCGAGGGCGACATCACCTGCAGCAGCGAGGATCTCGAAGGACCCAATCCCTACGACTGCGTCGCCCCCTCGAACGACGATCTCGGTCAGCGCATGTTCGGAGCCGAGATCACCACGGGTTACGTCTCCGCGAGCCCCCTTCGGCCCTACGTGGGGATCGCATTCAACTATCTCGACCTCGAGTTCCAGGTCGACGCGATGCACTCCGGCGTCCACGACCGCACGCTCCAGCTCACCGACGGCGCTACCGTCTCCCTCACCGGCGGCGCCACGTACGCCGCTTCAGACAAATGGCGCTTCACCGGCGAGCTTTTCTACTCCTGGCTCTCCGTCGTCAGGCCGCCCAGCACCACGTCTGCGAACGACGGCCTCTTCAATTTCCGGTTCCTCGTCTCCTATCAGATTCGCTGAGCCCGTGGAGCGTCGTGGAGCGCCCGTGGAGCGAATGAGCTCTCGGGCAGAGGCACGGCTTTGAGTGCGGTTCTGATCCTTCCGCGCTGAGGCCTACTTTCCTCCCCGGCGGAAGCGCACTTCGACTCTTTCGACGGTCGCCAGACCGTCTTGGATCGCTTCGTCGATCTCGAGGAGGAACGATTCGATGGCCTCCTCGGTGTCCACGATCTCGATGATGACCGGCAGATCCGCGGAGAGGTCGAGGAGGTTCGCCTTGTGCAGCACGCTCTTCGCGCCGAATCCCTCGACACCGCGGAGGACGGTCGCACCCGAAAGGCCTCGCGAGCGCGCCTTGCGGACGATCCATTCGTAGAGCGGCATGTGCTCGCGCCGGTCCTGCTCTCCAATGAAGATCCGGAGGAGCTTCCCCTGCCGAAGCCCGCTCATCGACTCGCGACCCCATAGCCGAAAAAGGTGCCGGCGAGGCAAAGAACGAGGCTCGCGCCCGCGTTCAGGGCCGCCTTCGCGACCTCCCCCCCGCGGATCAGGGCGAGCGTCTCGTGGCTGAACGAGGAGAACGTCGTGAAACCCCCGAGGACTCCGATGAAGACGAACAGGCGAGCGCTCGGGCCGAAGAGGTACCGCGAATCGGAGAGACCTCCGAGAAGGCCAATCACGGTGCAGCCGATGAGGTTCACCGCCAGGGTCCCGCCGGGAAACGAGCCCCAGAGATCGAGCCGCTGCACGAAGCCGCTCGCGAGATAGCGGAGCACCGAGCCGATGGCACCCCCGGCGCCGACGAGAACGAGGTCCAGGCTCCTCAAGACGGGTAAAAGTACCATCGCCTTCGAGCCCATACCACTCCTGTGAGCCGGTTCACATTCCCCGCGCCTCCGGGTTCCTAGAATGACCGGTCATGAAAGAGAAGCTGGGCCTCCCTTTCTCGATCGCGCTCGTCGCTACTCTCTTTCCAGGCGGCGCGCGCGCGCAGCCAGTGATCGAAGCCACGGAAGAGCTCGAGTTCGACGCGCCCGAGTCCTGGGCGATGAAGTACTTCGCCTCTCTCGCGATTCTCACGGGAATGGGGGTGCCCGAAGCCAGGGGAGGGGGCAAGATCGATCTCGGGTTCGAGGGCGGCTTCGTGCCTCAGCTCAGCGAAGAGCAGCGCCGCGTGGGATTCGGCGGGGTCAAGGTCGAGGACCTGAACCGCACCCCGTTCTTTGGCAGGATTCGCGGCAGGATCGGCCTCTCCGAGACGACGTCGCTCGAGCTCGCCTACCTTCCACCGATCGAGGTCGACGGGACTACGCCCCACATGTTCGCCGTTGCCGTCGGACGCCCCTTCGACGTGGGTGAAACCTGGAAGGTCGGACTCCGAGGCTACGGTCAGTTCGGCTCCATCGAGGGCGACATCACCTGCACCCGCGAAGATCTCGAAGAACCCAATCCTTACGACTGCGTTGCCCCCTCGAACGACGATCTCGGCCAGCGCACGTTCGGAGCGGAGATCACCACGGGTTACGTCTCCGCGAGCCCCCTTCGGCCCTACGTGGGGATCGCGTTCAACTATCTCGACCTCGAGTTCCAGGTCGACGCGATGCACTCCGACGTCCACGACCGCACGCTCAAGCTCACCGACGGCGCTACCGTCTCCCTCACCGGCGGCGCCACGTACGCCGCTTCAGACAAATGGCGCTTCACCGGCGAGCTCTTCTACTCCTGGCTCTCCGTCGTCAGGCCGCCCAGCACCACGTCCGCGAACGACGGCCTCTTCAACTTCCGGTTCCTCGTCTCCTATCAGATTCGCTGAGCCCGTGGAGCGAACGAGCTCCTCGGTAGAGGAAGAAGAGGCCGCCATCTGGATCCCTTGGTAGAATCTTCGTGGTTGATACTGGCGCAACTTCGTTGGGCCTGGTAAGAATAATGTCGTCACGGAGGTCTTTTCGATGCGCGGAAGTTTTCGGCCGTTGGTGTTGTGCTCGCTCGTTCTCTCGATTCCCGCACTTGTAACCGCCCAGGAACGAGGGCATGCCGCGTTCGTCATCGGCTGGACTTTCGGCGAAGGTAACGGCTCTCTCTACGGAGCCCAGTTCGGCGCCGGCCTCGGCGGAGGCGTCTCCATCGTGGGAGGCATCGAGAGCCTGAACGACGTGCTCACCGGCCGCTACGCGCTGTTCCTGAACCAGCTCGCGGATGTGCCGGGCGTGAACGTCACCGCGGAAGTTCCGAGCGTGTACTACGGCGGCGGGCTTCGATGGATGTTCCCCGGCGCCGGAATCTCCCCCTTCGCTCAGGTGGAGCTTGGGGCGTCGACGGTGTCCCCCGAGGTCGTCTTCACCTTGAACGGCCAGGACTTGACGGATCAAGTATTCGCTCCCGGAGAGCTCGATGAGACCGCACTCACGTTGGTCCTCGGCGGAGGACTGAGGGGGAACATCGGGGATCGCTTCCTGGTCGAAATCGCGTTCAAGTTCTTCGACATCATGACCGACGAAGAGCTCTCCCTGAACAAGCTGAGCTTCGCCATCGGCGCAAGATTCTAACGAGGTTACGCCTCAGACCGACGAGCCACATTTCGAATTCTCTGTGCCTCTGTGTCTCTGTGGCCAATCTTCTCGCGGAATGGGCAAGGGTTTTGCAGACGCGCAGCCCGCGGTATGAAACGAAAGGGGCTTGAGCCGATGAAACTGTCAACGCTGTTTTTTCCGGGAACCCTCGTTCTCCTCGTGCTGACGGGAGCTTGCGAGTCGACGACGTCGACTACAGAGCTCGAAACGCCGGCCCCGGCGACCCCCGTGGGCTCGTGGTCCCTGCGCGCGTTCGACCTCGCGGGAGGACAGACTGTCCTCGTTCCCGCTCCCGAGCGCTATCGATTGGACCTCGGAGAGAACGGCGACGCCCACGTCCGCGCCGACTGCAATTTCTGCAACGGCAGCTACCGCGCAACGGGAACAACCCTCGAGATGGGCCTCCTCGCTTGCACCCTCGCCGCCTGCCCACCGGACTCGCTCGATGGCGAGTACCTACGAGCTCTCGGCTCCGCATCTTCTTTCGAAGTGACGGAAGGCGGACTTTCCGTTGCCTATCCGGGTGGCGTCCTCCGTTTCGGACCAACGTGAGGGCCTCGGGAGAGCCGGCGTTTGCCCTCCTGACGCCGGCTCTCCGCAATTCGGCAAAACCGGTTTATGATCCCGCCATGCCATTGACTCGCGACAGTGCCTGGGCTCATCTGTGCGAATGGACCGATACCGATTCCCTGAGAAAGCATGCCCGCGCCGTGGAATTGGTGATGCGGCAGGCGGCTCATCGCTACGGCAACGGGGCTTCCGAGGAAGACCTCTGGGGGATCGCCGGGATGCTGCACGATGCCGACTATGAGAAATGGCCCGAGGATCACCCGAACCGCATCGTCGCCTGGCTACGCGAGCGAGGCGAGGAGAAGATCGCCTACGCCGTCTCGGCGCACTACACGCAGTGGAACGTGCCCTACGAGAGCCCGCTCGACCGGGCCCTTCTCGCCTGCGACGAGCTCACGGGCTTCGTCGTCGCCTGCTGTCTCGTGCGGCCCGAGGGGATCTCGACCCTCGAGCCCAAGAGCGTGAGAAAAAAGCTCAAGGACAAGGCCTTCGCCGCAAAAGTCGAACGGCGCGAGATCGAGGCGGGGGCGTCTCTGCTCGGTGTCGAGCTCGCAGGTCACATCGGCTTCGTGATCGAAGCCCTCAAGCCCCACGCCGAGGAGCTCGGGATCACCGGCAGGAACCTACAAGCCGGAAAGCCCGATTAGACCGCCTGGGTCAGGGTCCTCTCGCTCTGGTGGTTCGAAAGCACTTCGGGGCCGATTCGCTTGCTCATGTATACCTTGGACTCGCGGTTGTCGAGGAGGTTCCTCTCGTACTTGATGACGTCGAAGCTCAAGTGGGTGAGGGTGGCCCGCATGCCGTAGAACTTGTTCTTGGTCTTGACCACCATCTCCTTGAAGCCGTGCTCGAGCGCCCAGGCCTCCTGCTGCTCGGTGAGCGCGCGGAAGTGGCCCTGCCCGCGCCAGTCGGAGCGCGTGCCCCCGATCCAGCTATAGAGGATGCGGCGCCCGTGGAAGTCGACCGCGCCCGCGAGCCGGCTCACGAGATCGGCGAGGTACGGATCGCTCTCCTCGGCGAAGATCTCGTGGCTCACCTTGAACGAGACCGGCACCAGAAGCGAGGGTTCGTCCGGGAGAATCGCCTCGGCCATGAGGATGCAGTGGGCCCGGGAGGCGAGTCTTTTCTGGATCTCCGCCGCGGTTTTCTTGCGGTCGAATTCCCCGAAGAACTCCTCGATGTACTGGATCTCGAGAGCGCCCTTTTCGAGGGGGTACTGCTTGATGTGGTAGGTCCGTTCTCTCCCCATGAGGAGAGATTATAGTCAAGACTCGTTCTGGATTCGGTCCCCGAGCTCGACGAGCTCGTCCGAGAGGTCTCGGACAACCTCCGAAAACCCCGGAACCTCGCGCGGTGCGCCGGGGACGATCGGGCGCGCGAACTCGGGGCTCATGAGGATGGCGCGAAGCCTCTCGCGCTGCTCGGGATCCTCGATCCGGAACCGGACGCCGTGGACGTAGTTGGATTTGTGCTTCGCGTCGCTCTCGTCGCGGGTCCAGACGATCTCCGCGGGAGTGGAGAAGGGCTCTTCGGGATTGAACCCGATCCGGAGGAGCACGCGGCTCGTCGTCTCGAACAGAACGCCGGCGACGAACGAAGCACCCCCCTCGGAGACGTCGGACAGGATGCCGTAGGCCTGCTCGCTCGTCGGCCCGTAGACGGAGACCATGACCGAGCCCTTCGGGACCAGGCGAGGCCAGATGCGCTCGGGACGATATTTGCTCAAATGGACGAACTCCCGGAGCCTGGACGAAGCAACGATCGCGCCACTTACCGGCGCATCCCGTATTTCTTTAGACTCGTGTGGCTTACGGGTTCAGCCCGAAGGGGAGGATGTGGGATAAACCCGACAGGGGTACGGTAGAATGCCGGTCGCATGACCACGTTGGCACTTTTCGTTTGCCCCTCTACGCAGCCGGTGCGCCGCGCCCTGACGACGGAAGGAGAATGCCCTTGATCTCGAGTCGACGACCGCTCTTCGCCCTCACCCTCCTCTCCCTTCTCCTCGCCGCCGCCACCGTGGCGTTCGTCACCGGGGCGCCTTCCGCCGAGGATGCTCTGGCTCGAAAGATCTTCGAGGAGCTCATCGAGATCAACACCACTGACTCGGTCGGGGACAATACGGTAGCCGCGGAGGCGATGGCCCGACGACTGCGCGACGCCGGCTTTCCCGAGGAGGACGTTCGCGTCCTCGGACCTCATCCCCGGAAGGGAAACCTGGTCGCCCGCCTCCGGGGAAGCGGCGCGCGCCCAGCGATTCTCCTCCTCGCCCACATCGACGTGGTCGAAGCGCTTCCCTCCGATTGGTCCTTCGACCCTTTTACCTTCCTCGAGAAGGACGGCTACTTCTACGGCCGCGGCACCTCGGACGACAAGGCGATGGCCGCGATCTGGATCGCGAACCTGATTCGCATGAAGCGCGAGAGCACTCTTCCCGACCGCGACCTCATCGTGGCCTTGACCGCGGACGAGGAGGGAGGAAGCTACAACGGGGTCCAGTGGCTTCTCGCGAACCACCGCGATCTCATCGATGCCGCTTACTGCCTCAACGAGGGCGGAGACGGAGAGATGAAAGACGGGAGAAAGCTCTCGAACGGCGTCCAGCTCAGCGAGAAGCTCTTCCAGAGCTTCTCGCTCGAGGCGACGAACGCCGGTGGGCACAGCTCGATGCCCCCGAAGGTCAACGCCATCTATCAGCTGTCTTCGGCACTCGTGAAGATTTCCCAGCACGAGTTTCCGGTGGAGCTCGACGAGATCACCAGCGCCTACTTCGAGAAGATCTCCTCGATCGAGAGCGGCGAGACGTCGCGCGACATGCGGAGCGTCGCCCGGAGGTCCGATCCCGAGGCCGCGGCGCGCCTTTCGAAGTCGCCGTATTACAACGCGGTGCTGCGCACCACCTGCGTTGCCACCCAGCTCCAGGGCGGTCACGCGGAAAACGCTCTTCCTCAGACGGCCCGCGCCACGGTGAACTGCAGGATCTTTCCGGGAAGCGACCCGAAGGACGTTCAGCGCACGCTCGAGAGCGTGGTCCAGGACGAGGCAGTGAGAATGTCCCCGGTACAGCCGGCGAGCCCGAGCCTCCCCTCGCCCCTCCTCCCCGAGGTCATGGGGTCCATCGAGCGGATCACCGAGGAGATGTGGCCCGGGGTCCCGGTCGTCCCCAAGATGAGCACCGGGGCGACCGACGGTTTGTATCTGCGCAACGCCGGCATTCCCACCTACGGAGTCTCCGGGATCTTCGGAGACGTCAACGACGTCCGCGACCACGGAAAGGACGAGCGGGTTCTCGTCTCCTCGTTTTACGAGGGCCGGGAATTTCTCGACCGGCTCGTGAGGGCGCTCTCGAGCTCGCACTGAACCTTTTCCGCGCTGCCTCCGTCCCATGAGACATCATGAGTATGGATACGCTCGTCCAGGATCTGTCGTACTCCGTCCGCATGCTCCGGAAGAGCCCACTGGTCGCGGCCGCGGCCGTGTTCTCGCTCGCGATCGGGATCGGCGCCAATACGGCGATGTTCAGCTGGCTCGAGGGCCTGGTGCTGTCACCCCTTCGGGTTCGGGAACCCGAGCGGCTGGTTCATCTCTATAGCACCGACCCCTCGGGATTCCGGGGCTCGTATTCGTACTTGAACTATCGGGACGAGCGCGACCGGAGCGAAGTCTTCGAGGGGCTGGTCGCGTCGCGGGCCGTCCCGCTGAGCTTCAGCGACAGGTCCGAGAGCGAGAGGATCTTCGGTCAGCTCGCGAGCGGGAACTACTGGGAGGTGATGGACGTCGAGGCCGCTCTCGGCCGCACGTTCACTCCCGGGGAGGACGAGGCTGCGGGGAGGGACCCGGTCGTGGTCCTGAGCCACGGCTTTTGGGAGCGTCGTTTCGCGTCCGATCCCGAGGTGCTCGGTCGATCGATCCATCTCAACGGCCATCCATTTACGATCGTCGGCGTCCTCCCCGAATCTTACCGGTACGCGAGGGTCGAAATCGAGGCCGAGGTTTTCGCGCCGCTCACGATGATGGGGGTGCTCATCCCGGGGGCAGATCGCCTCGGAAACCGCGGCTGGGGGTTTCTCGAGGTCGTAGGAAGAGTGAAGCCGAACGTGGATCTCGACGAGGCGCAGGCCCATATGATCGTCGTGGCACGGGAGCTGAGCGACGCTTATCCCGACGAGAACGAGGACCGCACGGTGATCCTCGTTCCGGAGAGCCAGGCGCTTTTGCCCGGGGAAGCGCAGGGCGCCATGACGGGCACGGTTCTCGTTCTCATGGGGGTCGTGAGCTTCGTCCTCCTTATCGCTTGCGGCAACGTCGCGAACCTCCAGCTCGCGCGGGCCAAGGCGCGGGAGGGAGAGATGGGAGTGCGGATGGCGCTCGGCGCGCGTCGAGCCCGCCTGCTGCGCCAGCTCCTCACGGAGAGCGTCGTCCTCGCGGCCCTCGCGGCGCTCGCCGGGGTCGCTCTCGCGTTCGCGCTGAACCACGCGGTGAAATCGATCCCTCTTCCCGTGGGCGCCCCGGTTCACATCGACATCGGACTCAATTCGAGAGTTCTCGCGTTCACGACCCTGGTCGCGGTCCTTTCCGCGATCGCCTTTGGCCTCGCCCCCGCTCTCCGGGTCTCGGCCGCTCGCGGCTCGTCGACCCGTCTGGTCACCGGATCGCGCTTGGGCACGGTTCTGGTTGCCTCTCAGATTGCGCTCTCGCTCGTCCTCCTCATCGGCGCTTCCCTTTTCATGAAGAGCCTTCGAGCCGCGCAGAAGGTGGATCCCGGGTTCGACGCCGATTCGGTGCTGCTTGCGTCGGTCGATCCCGGCCTTCAGGGTTACGACGAGGCGCGGGCACGCAGCTTCTACCAGGGGCTCGCGAGCGCCGCTTCGAGCCTCCCCGGCGTCGTTTCTGCCGGATTCACCGACAGCGCGCCGATCCAGCTCGGAACGCAGCAGTGGGGCGTCGAGATCGAGGGTTACGTTCCCGCGCCCAACGAGCGAATGAACGTCGACTACGCGGTCGTGACTCCGGGATACCTCGAGACCCTGCGGATCCCGATCCGCAGAGGCCGCGACTTCGGGCCCGAGGACGGCGCCGAGGGACGGGGCTCGCTCCTGGTGAACGAGACCATGGCGCGTCGATTCTGGCCCGGGCTCGACCCCATCGGGCGGTCGATCCGGACTGGCGGGCGGGATCGGATCGTGGCCGGGGTCGTGGCCGACACCAAGGTCTACTCGCTCGGCGAGAGACCTCTCGCGTACATGTACTTCCCTTACGAGCAGACGAGCCGCGGGGCGGCGCTCACCCTCTTTCTCCGCACCCGGGAGAACCCGCTCGCTCTCGTTGCTCCGCTTCGCGCAGCAGTCCGCGCCCTCGATGCCAGTCTCCCGTTGTACGACATCCAGACGATGCACGAGAGGCTCGCTTTCGGCCTCCTCCCTTCGCGGCTCAGCGCGAGCGTCCTCGGAGCCTTCGGCTTCGTTGCGCTGGTGATGGCCTCGATCGGGCTCTACGGGGTCACCGCCTACGGCGTCGCCCAGAGGACCCGGGAGATCGGGCTTCGCATGGCTCTCGGCGCCGCCACTCCCGACGTTCTCCGCCTCGTGCTAAGGAGGGTGGCCGCGATGCTGATCGCCGGGCTCGCGATTGGAATCGCGGGAGGAGCTCTCCTCGGCTACTTCGCGCGCGGTCTGCTGTTCGGGACAGGTTCGACGGACGCGGCCACGTACCTCGTCGCGGCCTTCGTCATCACTCTCTCCGTTTTCCTCGCTGGTTTCCTCCCCGCACGGCGCGCCTCCACAATCGACCCAATGACTGCGCTCCGGTTTCAATGACCGTTTTCGGTACAGACGCGAATTCGGTCAGCCGGGGAGGCCTGTTTTTGACGACCGTCTTACGGTGGGGAATCAGCGAGACAGGGACTTCAGGAACGAGAGAAGCTCCCGGTGGAACTCCTCGGGGCTATCGACGTAGCAGGGGTGGCCCGCCCCCTTGAGGATCACGCGCTTCGCGTCCTCGAGCACGGCAACGAGCGCGTCCGACTTCTCCATCGGAATGATCTCGTCGTTCTCGCCCCAGACGACGAGGGTCGGCACTTTGACTTTCTTCAGCAGGCGGAGGTAACGATCGCTCCCCGCGGGGGCTACGGGGACGAACCCCGCCACTTTCTCGGGTGAGCGAATCAGGAGCGGAAAGCTGTACTGGCCGCTCATCGACGGGGAGACCACCACCGCGGATTCGAGCCCGAGGGCCGTCATCGCCTCCGCGAGGAACACCTCGGGGGCGAGCGGCGAGACTTCGGAGCGGCCGTAGCCCGGAAGGTCGAGAGCGATGACGTGGAACCCCGCCTTCGCCAGAAGATCGAGGGTCGTGAGGCTCCTCCAGGTCTCGGAGTCGAACCGCGCGCCGTGGAGCAGGAGGACACGGGGCCCCGACGGGTCTCCGGCCTCGAGGTAGTGGAGTTTCTTCCCGGAAAGCTTCAGATCCCGCTCCTGGACCGCGGTGCCCTGGACCGCTCCCACGAGGGCAAGGGAAAGAAGTGCCTCGAACCCCATCGCACGAAACTCTAACACAGCGCGGCGGAGCCGCAACCAAAACATTCACCACAGAGTTCACAGAGGAGTACAGAGACTCAGAGAGATTCGGTGTCAATCTTCCTTCTTGGAAGTAATGGCGCTGTCCGAACCAAGGA
>Ga0184637_10002314_pt1 | contig 12277 bp, 8 predicted proteins | sample PLM3_127_b2_FD_133143 | JGI IMG/M metagenome (GOLD analysis project Ga0184637, IMG submission 133143) | Groundwater sediment microbial communities from an aquifer in East River, Colorado, USA - PLM3_127_b2 | ecosystem: Environmental > Terrestrial > Soil > Riparian zone | place: USA: East River...
GCAGGCGATAACCCTCGGGGAAGAGGATGAAAGCCTCGGACGATAGCTCCGCCAGTGAAACCGTCCGGCGCTTGCTCAGGGGATGCTGGGCGCTCACGGCCAGCATGTAACTCTCTTCCAAAAACTGCCGGGCCTCTACCACGGAGGGCAGCACGTCGTTCGCCACGATTGCCAAATCCAGCTTGCCGTCCTCGATCAGCCTGAGCAGGCTCTCGGTGCCGGCCTCGCGCAAGGTCACTTCCAGGCCGGGGTATTGGCGTTTGAACCGCGTGAGCTGGTCGGGCAGCAGGTGAGTGCTGACCGTGGGCGGCGCGCCCAGGCTGGCCGTGCCGCGCAACAAATCGCCGCGCTCACGCACCTCGTTTTGGGCTACCTCTACGGCTCCCAAAATCTGGCGGGCGTGCGGCAGTAGCGCCTGCCCGGCCTCGGTGAGCGAGACGCGCTTGCCCACCCGGTCGAACAACTGCACGCCTAAGCCCTTCTCCAAAGCCCGAATTTGCTGGCTAATGGCGGGTTGGGCCACATGCAATTCCTCGGCCGCGCGCGAGAAGTTCAGCCGCTCAGCGACGGCCACAAAGTAAGTCAGGTGCCGTAATTCCATATCACTCTAGGTATCATAAAGAAGCCTTATCATAGTCAACTATATCATGTATTGGACTTATACAGGCAGTCAGCCTACAATGATTGTGCAATTTGGAGCAAATGGGGCGGATTTATCCGCAATGAAGGCGGTAATGAATATGACGACCTCGACCAACCCTCTCAGTCATCTTCTCGGCGAGCGCACCAGCCTGCCCCGCCTGACTCACGCTGAGGAAATCGAACTGGCCCACCAGGTAGCGACCGGGAGGTCGGCGGGTAAGCAACTGGGCCGCCGCTCATTGCCGGCCAGCCGCCGCCGGGCACTGGATCGCCGCCAAACCGAGGGCGAGAACGCTTGCGAGACCCTGGTGATGCGCAACCTGCCGCTGGTGGTCACCGTCGCGGGCCGCTTTCGGCATTCGGAACTCACCCAGGATGACCTGATCCAGGAAGGCATTTTGGGCCTCCTCAAGGCTGCCGAGCGCTACAACCCTGGCCGGGGCACGCGCTTCGGCACCCTGGCCGTATGGTGGATCCGGCAGAGCATTGGCCGGGCGGTAGCCAATACCGGGCGGGCCGTACGCCTGCCGGTGAATCGGGGATGGAAGATCAGCCAACTCCGCCGCGCGGCCGCCCAATTGGCGCAGGAAACGGGTGAGACACCTGAGCTCGAGTCCGTAGCTGAGTCGGTCGGCGTGTCGCCCGAGGCCGCCGAGGCCATGCTGCGCGACGGACAACCATTGATCTCGTTAGATGCCCCGCCCGACCCGGACGACCGGACGGCCCTGGAACGCGTGGCCGACACGACCGCACTTGACCCAGAAGCAGCGGTGGAGGAACACAACCTGACCCAGGTGATAGAAGAGTCGCTGGCCGGGCTGGACAAGCGCGAGGCCCAAATCCTGCGGCTGCGGTTCGGGCTGGATGGGGGCGAGGCCCGCCCCCTGCGCTCCATTGCCTCCGAATGGCACATGAGCCCCGAAGGCGTGCGGCAGATTAGCGAGCGCGCTATGAACCGCTTGCGCACGATGCCGAGGATGCGAGACTTGAATGTGTATTTGGAAGAGTGATGACCAAGGAGGGGCAATTTGTCCGTCTTTTCATCAAGCGCATGAGCACCCACGCCGATAGCCTTTACGTCGAAACCTTCATTCGCGGCCCGATGGATGAAGTATGGCGTTTGACCCAAACGCCGAACTTGCACGAGCGTTGGGATTTGCGCTTCACCCACATCGAATACCTACCGCACCCAGATAAAAATCAGCCGCAGCGTTTTCTCTATGCCACGCGGATTGGCTTCGGCCTGAACATTCAGGGCGAGGGCGAAACCATCGGCAATCGCCACGGGCCAAGCGGCGAACGGACCTCTGCACTCAAGTTTTGGTCACACGATCTCAAATCGCTCATCTGCGAGGGCTCCGGCTACTGGAAGTACATGCCGTCGTCGGGGGGCGTTCGGTTCGTCACGGGCTACGACTACGAAGTGCGCTTTGGCAGACCGGGGCAGTTGATTGACCGGCTCGTCTTTCGGCCATTGATGGGCTGGGCGACTGCGTGGAGCTTTGACCGCTTGCGACTGTGGATCGAAAAGGGCCTCGATCCATCCCTCGCCTTGCGCCTGAGCCTCATTCATGCATTGGCGCGGTTAACCCTGGCTTTTGTCTGGCTCTATCAAGGCCTCGTCCCTAAAATCATCTCTTCCAATTTAGATGAGATCAGGATGCTCATGGACGCTGGCGCATCCTCCACCGCTGCACCTGTAGCGCTTCAGATTGTGGGTTGGATTGAGGTTAGCCTCGGCGTGCTGATGCTTGTTGCGTGGCGCGCTCGATGGCTATTCTTCGTAAATATCGGCTTGCTGTTACTGGCGCTATTCGGAGTGGCACTGAACTCGCCGGGCTACCTGGCGGCGGCCTTCAATCCGGTCACTCTGAATGGCTTGATGATCGCCCTGTCGGTCACCGGGCTTCTCGTCAGCACCGAGTTGCCCTCGGCACGGAATTGCCTACGCAAACCGAAGGAGACGGCATGAAATCCATTTACGAGCAGGCTCTCGGCTCAGATTTCAACCGGCTGCACCCGCAGATTCAAAGGCGCTTCGGCTTTCAGAGCTGTGATGGTCTGGCCTCCATCGGGCGTGGCAAGATGGAGACGTTGTGGCATGGGCGGTTCTACACCCTACCGTTTCTCTACCTCGGTGCGTGGCGGCGCATCCTGTTCCCCGAGACGGGTCAAAACGTGCCCTTCACCATTGAAAACTACGCTTACCGTGACTCGTTCGGGCGTGAAACGGTGACGTGGATTCGCACATTCCAGACTCACCATCCGCGCCGCTTTGACGCCTACATGATATACAGCCCGGAACGCCGGAAGATTGTGGATTACCTCGGCACCCATCAACATCTCGCCGTGGATATAGACGTGTCGGTGGATGCGACCGGTGGCCTGCGCCTACTCTCAGGCGCTCAACGGTTTTATGAGGGCGTTATCGGTTTTTCATTTCCGTTATTCTTCTCCGGCGTCGCCGACGTGTGCGAGTGGTACGACGAGGCGGCTCAGAAATTTCGGATTGATGTCAACGTTCACAACGGCATATGGGGCCCGCTGTTCGGCTATCGCGGCTGGTACGACATCGAATGGAAGACGGTCGAGTCATGCACTGTGCCACCTCACATCAGGCCAAAACGCGAGGAGCAGCGTGAATAGACCAGTTAACCCGCCTCCGATCTTCCTCTAATACTCCTCTGACACCCCCCACATACAATCAAGCTGATCTAAGAAGACGGGTACAAATTCACAGGTAAACAGGTGCACCGACGAGATGCCTGTCTACTTGTTTACTTGTGTATCGATCTACAAATATTGGAGGCGTCAGATGTCTAAAATTATTGGAATTGACTTGGGGACAACCAACTCGGTGGTCGCTGTGATGGAAGGCGGCGACCCGACCGTGATTACAACCGCCGAGGGCTCGCGCTTGTGCCCGTCGGTGGTGGCGTTCAACAAGAATGGCGAGCGGCTGGTGGGCCAGACGGCCAAACGCCAGGCCGTCGTCAACGCGGAGAACACCGTTTACTCCATCAAGCGCTTCATGGGCCGCCGCAAGGCCGAAGTGAGTGACGAGATCAAGATGGTTCCGTACGAGGTGACCAGCGGCCCCAATGACGACGCGCGGGTGAAGATTCCCATCAACGGCAAAACGTATACCCCGCAAGAAATCTCGGCCATGATTTTGGCCAAACTCAAGCAGGATGCCGAAGCGTATCTGGGCGAGCCGGTGACGCAGGCCGTGATCACCGTTCCGGCCTACTTCACCGACGCACAGCGCCAGGCCACAAAAGACGCGGGCAAGATCGCGGGCCTGGACGTGTTGCGCATTATCAACGAACCGACCGCCGCCGCGCTCGCTTACGGCTTAGACAAGAAGACCAACGAGACCATCCTGGTCTTCGACCTGGGCGGCGGCACGTTTGACGTCTCTCTGCTCGAAGTGGGCGAAGGCGTGGTCGAGGTAAAGGCTACCAACGGCGACACCCACCTGGGCGGCGACGACTGGGATCAGCGCATTGTCAACTGGGCCGCTGATGAGTTCCGCAAAGAGCAAGGCATTGATCTGCGGAATGACCGCCAGGCCCTGCAGCGCCTCCGCGAGGCGGCCGAGAAGGCGAAGATTGAGCTTTCGTCCGTGACCGAGACCGAGATCAACCTTCCGTTCATCACCGCGGATGCGAATGGCCCGAAGCACTTGAATTTGCGCCTGACCCGCGCCAAGTTCGAGCAGATCACCGAAGACCTGCTCAACCGCTGTCGCAGCCCGTTCGAGGCCGTGCTGCGCGACGGCGGCTTGAAGGCCAGCGAGGTTGACGAGGTCGTGTTGGTAGGCGGCTCGACCCGGATGCCGATGGTGCAGGAGTTGGTGCGCAAGCTGACCAACGGCAAGGAACCGCACAAGGGCGTGAACCCGGACGAAGTCGTGGCGGTCGGCGCGGCGATTCAGGCAGGCGTGTTGAGCGGCGAGGTGAAGGATATGCTCCTGCTCGACGTGACCCCGCTTTCACTGGGACTGGAGACACTGGGCGGCGTGATGACCACCTTCATCGAGCGCAACACCACCATCCCTGTCCGCAAGTCGCAAGTGTTCTCGACGGCGGAAGATGGGCAGACGGCGGTGGACATCCACATCCTGCAAGGCGAGCGCCCGATGGCGGGCGATAACATGACGTTGGGCCACTTCCGGCTGGAGGGCATTCCCCCCGCCCCGCGCGGCCTCCCCCAGATCGAAGTGACCTTCGACAGTGACGCGAACGGCATCCTGAACGTAAGCGCGGTGGACAAGGCTACGGGCAAGTCGCAGAAGGTGACGATCACAGCCTCCACCAACCTGAACAAGCAGGACGTGGAGCGCATGGTGAACGAGGCCAAGCGCAACGAGGCGGAGGACCGCAAGCGCAAGGAACTGGCCGAGGTCCGCAACCAGGCCGATAGCCTGGCTTACGCCGCCGAGAAGGCGCTGCACGATCTGGGCGACAAGGTTCCGGGCAACGATCGTCAGAACATCGAGAAGAAAATCGCGGAATTGCGCGAGGCCCTCAAGGGCGATGACTTCACGCGCATCCGCCGGTTGAGCGAGGAAGTACAGCAAGCCAGCTACGCCCTCAACCAGCAAATGTCTGCGGGAGAGCAATACGGGCAAAGCGGCGGTTCCAGCCGCCCGGATGGAGGTAGGCGAGAAGAGGGGGACGTGGTGGAAGGCGAGTTCCGAGAGGCGTAATTCCTGACACGCCGCCATCGGAGAACGCTGATAGCGCTGACGAGCGCTGATCTTCGCTGATTTTAGAATCATCAGTGCTGATCAGCGTGATTTCAGCGCCGTCAGCGTTCTTCTATTATTAATAAGGAGGCTCAAGGCACAGCGCTGCGGGACAAACAGCCCATACCAGTTCAGGGCTGGATTCAGAGTACAATGGGGCCTGGCTCGCCTAATCAGCATTCCGCACTCATCTGGGAGGTTTCATGTTCGGCAAAAAATCAGCGCCACTGCCCACGACCCAGCCGAAATCACAATCTGCCCAACTCGCCTCCGCGGGCTGGGCCATGCTCGCTCTCACCCCTGATTACGCGGTGATGGGCCACCTGGCTCCCACGGACACGCCGCTCGTCGGTTTCTTGAACAACGTCACCCAGCCCAACATCCTATTGACCCAGTGCCAGATGCAAGCCCTCAGCGGGCAGGCGATGGCGGCTGAGGCTACGCCGGAAATGCTAGTGCCGAAAAGCGCCCTGATCGCGCTCATACCGCGCGACGAGGCAGGCCTGCGCTCTGCCGCCCTGAATTTGCTCCCGCACGGTCACCACGCTGTGATTTACGCCGGGCCGTACCTCATCCGTGCCACGGTGCATCTGCCAGGCGAACTCCCGTTGCGCAATCTGTACAACACTATTTCCACGGCCATGCTCGCGGTGACGGAGGCCGAAATCCACTGCCAGGTCCCCGGCACCAAGTTTCCCGATTTGAAAACGGCCGTGCTGGTGCTGAACAAGCCTCTCGTGCAACTACTCCATCCGGGCGTGTGAAAACAGGCCAAGCGAATGTCTTCTCGAAATAGGGTTATCGCTGGGGTGATTATCGGATTGGCGGCGTTGTGCCTGTGCCTGGTGGCCGTGGGCACGGGCGCCGCCGCCTTCTTGTATCTGCGCGCCAACCGAGCCACCACAGATAGAATCTCCGACGTGCCCGCCGACCCCGCGCAGGTGAGCGCCCAGATGGACACCATCGCGCAAGAGGTGATTGTGATGCGTGGCCTGCAACCCGCTGGCGAGGTCGAGCGCAAGCTCCTCACCGAGGAGGAAGTTCGCCAGCGCACCCTAGACGACTTCAACGAAGACACCACGCCCGAAGAGTGGGCCGACAGCGAACGCACTCTGGCTGTGCTAGGCTTGCTCCCATCCAACTACGATCTCTACGACATCCTGCTCCGGCTGTACTCGGAGGGTGTGGCCGGGTTCTATGATCCCGACACGAAGGAGCTGGTCGTCGTCTCGGAGGAGGGCGGCCTGAATGCTTACGAAAAGGTCACCTTCGCCCACGAATACAACCACGCTCTGCAAGACCAAAACTACGACGTGCGCGGCATGGGCTTCAGCGAGGAAGGTTGGGACACGGACTCGGAGCGCGCGGCGGCAGCACAGGCGTTGTTGGAGGGCGACTCGACTCTGTTGGAAGAGCAATACCAGGACACCCTGAGCGCCGCCGAAAAGCGCGACTACGATCAGATCGTCAACGGCTTCGACGTTTCAATTTACGGAGAACTGCCGCGCTATCTGCTGTTGGACTTCATCTTCCCCTACGATCAGGGCCTGACCTTTGTACGCCGCTATTACGACGAAGGCGGCTGGACGCGCGTGGGCGAGGTCTGGAAGAACCCTCCGGTCTCGACCGAGCAGATTCTTCACCCGGAACGTTACGAGACGGGCGACCTGCCCATCCTCGTGGAGCGCCCGGCCCTCACGGACACGCTAGGCACGGGCTGGCGGCAGATGGAAAGCAACGTGATGGGCGAGTGGTACACCTATTTGATCCTGGCGTATGGCGACCAAGAGGGCGCGCGGCTGTCTGACCGAACGGCTTCGAGAGCCGCCGAGGGATGGGGCGGCGATGGCTACGTCGCCTTCTACAACGAGGCAGAAGATGAGACCGTCCTGGCCTTGCATTGGATCTGGGACACGCAGGCGGATGCCGACGAGTTTGCTGAAGCGTTTCGAGATTACGGCGATCGGCGCTTTGGAGAATCCGAAAGTATCACCCACGGCGTCTGCTGGTCAGCCGACCAACTCAACTGCTTCTACACCAACGGCCAGCACACCCTGTGGGTTATGGCCCCCAATCAAAAAACAGTGGACGCGGTCTTAGCTCTGCAGCCTGATTTTTAGGAAGCGGGAAGTAGTGAAACTACTTCCTACTTCTTGCTTCTTCCTATGAAGCTCGACGCTTCCCAGGTTCAAGCTATTCTCTTCGATGTGGACGGCACGCTGGCCGATACGGACGATCAATATATTGAGAAGGCGGCCCGCCTCATCCGGCCTATGAACTTTCTCTTCCCCCGGCGCGATTCCATGCCCTTCCTGCGTTGGGCGCTGATGGCCGCCGAAGCGCCGATCAACATGGCCGTGACCCTCCCCGACTGGTTGGGCGTTGACGATGAAATCGTGGCCCTGATGAACTGGTGGGCCGACCGCAACCCCAACCGGGCCGCCGAACACTTTGTACTGATGGCCGGGGTTGATCATATGGTCGCCCGGCTGGAAACGCGCTACCCTTTGGCCGTTGTCACGGCCCGCTCAGAGCGCGGCGTCAACGCCTTTTTGGATCAATTCGCACTTGGGCCGCACTTCCGCGCAGTGGCCTCGGCTCAGTCCGCGCCGCACACCAAGCCTTATCCTGATCCCGTGCTGTGGGCGGCGCAAACTCTGGGCGTTCCGGCGGCGAACTGCGTGATGGTGGGGGACACCACGGTAGACATTCTGACCGGCAAACGGGCCGGAGCGCAAACCATCGGCGTGTTGTGCGGCCTGGGCGAACGCGGTGAGCTGGAGCACGCGGGGGCTAGCTTAATTTTGGAACGCACCGCCGACCTGGCGGATGTGCTGCTGCGTTAGCGCCGATCGTCTATTGCGAGGCCGCCGTGCGCAAATCCTCTCCCGAACTCATCAAAGCCGTTTTGCACGACCTGCTCGAGGCCTCGCCCTACCTGCGCGCCGCGGCCGTGCTGAGGGTAAGCGGGCTGACGGTGGAGGCGATCATGCCGCCCAACATTCAACAAGAGTATGTCTCGGCGATGTCGGCGGCGATGCTGCTGCTGGGCGAACGGATCACGGCGGCCATGCACAGCGGCCAGCTCGACAAGGTCTACATCAAAGGCGCAGAGGGTCATATCATCCTCATGTCGGTGAACCACGAGCTGGTGCTCAACGTGCAAGCCGCCGACAGGGCCCCCCTCGGCCTGCTGTTCATGGAGATGCGGCTGGCGGTAGAGAGGTTGAAGAAGCTGATATAGCTATTCCCCCACCATCAACTCGCTACTCGCCGAACGTCCCCACATCGTCAGGTCGTACATCGCAGAGGCTTCGGCAGGCAGAGCTACGAATTCACCGGAGCGCGTGGCGCGGGCCAGGTAAGTGAAGGTGTGCGTCCCGGCGCGCAGTTCGGTGACGAAGAAGCTCACCCGGTCGCCGCGCACTTCTTTGTTGTTGTAGCCGTACTCCTGCCAGTGATAACCCTCGCAGTTGGGATCGTAGTAGCAATAATCGTAAGTTTGGCCCTCGTGGCTGGTCGTGTTCAGGCTCTCGTTCAACGCCTCCAGCCCGCCGGGCAGCTTGTCCTCTACTAGCATGTAAAAGCCGTCCTGGGGCATCGTTACGGTCAATCGCACCTGCACCAATTGATTGGCAACCGCCGTCCCCGTGATCGGTTGGTTGGTCTTCGGATCGAGATAGGCGCGCGAGACGAGCACCGGCCCGGCGGCTCCGATCTCCGCCTGGGTCACGTACATCCGGCTGCTGATGACGTAGTACAGTTGCCCGCCGCCGCTCTGCGTCAGGCGCAGCCGGTTGAGGCCGGTCTTCATCTGGCTGGCCGGGATTTCCAAACTCGTGGCCGGGTTGCCGCGCCCCAGCGTCCCACTGACGACGACCTGACCATTGAGTTCTATGCCGTACAGCGTATCCTCTGCAGCCTCTTCCTTTGTCAACAAATGATCGGTCAGCGCCAGGATAGTGAATGACGTTTCGTTGGTGCTGCCCCAGCCCTCAGCCCGACGCTGGCCCATCAGGTAACGCACGATGCCCGGCTCCAACTCGTGATCAGGGTTGATTTGCACGAATGCCTCGAGTGCAAGCGCCGTGCTGCGCGTGGTGGACGACATGGTCTTTTGCTGATAGTGCCCATCCTCGCTCCCATTGGGCCAATACACCTGGCCCTCGGTCACGACGGCTGTCCTCGCCAGCACGTCGAGCATGGCACGCGCCTCACTCTCCGCGCCCAAATGGTGCAGGGCCAGCGCCACGGCGGCCTGGCTGAAGGTATCCAATTCCTCAGTTCGCTTTGCCAACGCCCGCGTCGTCTCCAGGTCGCCGCGCCCGGTCACGGCCATACTGTACAGCGCGATCGCGCGCGTGCGAACGTCCATTGTGCTCAAGTGCTCCGCGAGCCAGGCCACGCCGCGCAGAGTCACACCCTCATCTACTTCGTAGCCCGCTTCCTTCGTCAGCGATAGGCCGAGGACCACCCAGGCGGTCTGGTAAGCATCGGTCGGATCGTCCCACCACCAGCCCCAGCCGCCGTCGTTGTGCTGAAAGCCATACAATCGCTGCACGCTGGCGTCAATCTTGGGCCGCAGTTCATTCGACAACCCTGGGTCGCCCATGCCCAACTGATGGAACGCGCGCCCGATCACCGCGTTAGGGAAGGCCTTGCTCATGGTCTGCTCCACACAGCCGTAAGGATAGCCCGTGAGATATTCCAGCCCGGTGAGCAGGCTGCCCGCGATGGAGCGGCTGAGTTCGATCTTGACCGTGCTGCTGCTGAGGGCGTCGTTCGGCATCACCAATACCGTGCGGAACTCTCCTGTGAACTCGCCCAGCTTGGTGATCACGTCGGGTACGGCGCGCGGTTGGATGGGGAGGGTGAGGCGCACCGCATCTCCGGCTCCGCCAGCGTTGGCCTGAACCGTGACGGTCGCTTCGCCGACTTCCATCGCCGTGGCCGCCCAACCCACGATGCGCTGCTCGCCCGGAGCCAGGGTGATGGTCTGCACAGAGGCCTCGGCGAGGCGCAGTCCGCTGACCTCGATGCCGACTATGATGGTACGCGGCCCGTCGGCATAGTTATGCACGATGGCGGAGAGTTCCACCGTGTCGCTCATGGTCAGGGTGCGAGGCAGAAGGGGGCGCACCACGATCTCTTGCTGAGTCACGATATTAATCTGCGTCTCGCCCACTTGCGTATCCGCCGTCACGGCTTTGGCCGTCAAGCGCCAACTCGTCAGGCTGTCAGGCAGGGTGAGGGTGATGACTACTTCGCCGTTGGCGTCGGTCCGAACCTCCGGCTCCCATAACGCAGTGTCTGGGAAAACACTACGGGGGTTGCTCAGCGAACCTCCCCCATCGCCGCCGCCACCACCCCGGCAACCACCGAAGCACATATCATTCCACCCGATGATGCGCGATGGGCGAAACGAGTCAAAGGTGTTCACACCCTGCGCGCGCTCAAAATAGAAGGCGTTGTACAGCGAGGTGGAGAGGTCTTCACTGAGGCTGAAGATAGCCTCGTCCACCAGCGCCAGCGAGACCTCGGCGGAGACGGGCCGGCCCGCCGCATCCGTCACGGTGAGGCTGAACGTGGCCTGCTCGCGCGGGGCGTAGATGCTCTTGTCTGGCGTGAGGGTCACGCCCAACTGCTTATCGGTGGGCGGTACATACAATTGGGTGCGGGCCACACGCAGTTGACTATCGGCGATGCTGGTAGAGTAGCCATAGTAGTCTTCCGGCTTGTTTTGCCAGTGGTCAAACTTGGTCGTGGGTTCTTTCCATGCCATCACGCTGGCGAAGATGTTGGGAGCGTCGTCGGGCTGAATGACAATGGGGACGCGGGTGAGGGGCGCGGCGAGGGTGACGAGTTGCTCGCGCCGCACCGTGCCGCGCTCCACCGTGAGCAGGGCCGGGCCGCTCATGCTGGACTCGATGAGGAGCGTGGCCATATCGCCGGGCGCATACGTGTCACGGTCAGCCGTGATGCTTAAGTCGCCGCGATTGTCGTCGTGCGCCCACAGCGCCGAGTCGTCGAAGACGTACAGCCAACTCGTGGATTCGAGTGGGTTGCCGCGCCGGTCAGAGCCGGTGAGGCGCAATTGATAGTAGCCTGCCCCGGCCACCGTGAGAGGATAACGCGCCTCTCCTTTGGCATCGGTGGTCAGGTTTGCCGATTGGACAACGGTGGTGTAATCGTAATCGTTGTAATTCCAGTGGCGCACTTGCAGAGTCAGGCTACGCTGGACGGGTTCATCAAAGATGGTGCGCGCACGGGCCGTGACCTCGAAGGATTGGCCCGGCGTCCTAAAATAGCCGCCCGTGTCCAGCCGCAGATACTCCTCGGTGTTGAACACCGTGACGGCGGCGAAGCCGCTCACCGTCTGGTGACTGCCATCGTCCACGGTCACCTCAATTCCCCAGCGGCTCTTTTGCACGTTGCTCTCGTAATCCCATTGCTGGCCGTAATAGCCCATCTGTGCGTTTACCGTGAAGGTCAAATGGCCGCTGGCGTCGGTTTGGCCGGTGCGGTCGGAGCCATCGCTGTCGAGCCAGGTATCATGCGCAGTGCATTCCACTTCTGTGCAGGTGTAGCCCGTGCCGAACTCGTATTGCTTGACAGTGATATGCGCGTTAGGCACTGGCTCTCCGAAAAAGTAGCGCGTGTCCACGCTAACGTGGATGGTGTGGCCCGCCACGTAGCTGTCAGAATCAGTGGTGACGGTGACGGCGTAATCGGGCTTGCGATAATCTTGCACTTTGAACGTCTGCCTTTGAGTCGCGCCATCCAGGGCAACCTCAATCGCGTATTCGCCCAGCATCGCACCCTCGGCTATGCGGAACAAACTGCTGGCCGTGCCGAACTCGTTGGTGGTGAGATAAATCGTCCGCA
>Ga0184637_10002316_pt1 | contig 12270 bp, 13 predicted proteins | sample PLM3_127_b2_FD_133143 | JGI IMG/M metagenome (GOLD analysis project Ga0184637, IMG submission 133143) | Groundwater sediment microbial communities from an aquifer in East River, Colorado, USA - PLM3_127_b2 | ecosystem: Environmental > Terrestrial > Soil > Riparian zone | place: USA: East River...
CCCGATCCGGATCGGCGCGACGCTGCCGCTCACCGGGGCCGAGGCCCGCGTCGGGGGGTTCTTCAAGGAGGGCTACGAGCTCGCGTTCGAGGAGGCCGGCAAGAACGGCGGGCTCGACGTCGGCGGGAAGAAGCTGCCGGTCCAGCTCATCCTTCAGGACGACACGAGCACGCAGGCGACGGCGGTGAGCCTCGCGGACCGGCTCGTGAACAGCGACAAGGTGGACTTCCTGCTCGGCACCTACTCGAGCCACCTCGTGGAGGCGCAGAGCACCGTCGCGGAGCAGAACCGCGTCCCGTACGTGAACGGTGGCGGCGGCGCGACCAAGATCTACAAGCGCAAGTTCAAGTACCTCTTCGGCCTGCTCTCCCCGGTCGAGCTGCTCGGCTCGACGCTGATGCGGTGGGCCGACGAGCAGCAGAAGGCGGGCAAGCTCCCGAAGCCGGCGAAGGTCGCGCTCGTCTGGGAGAACACGGCGCACGGGAAGGACTTCCGCAAGGGCGTCTCCGACCACGCGAAGGCGGGCGGCGCCTACCCGATCGCCGTGGACGAGTCCTTCGAGCTGAACGGCAAGGACTTCGGCGCGCTGCTCGGCAAGGTGAAGGCGGCGGGCGTGGACCTGTTCCTCGTCGACGCTCACCTGCCCGACTACATCACCATGCACCGCCAGTACGTGAGCGGTGGGATGTGCAACAAGGTCGTGAGCTACGGCGCTCGCGGCACCGAGAGGGACGCGGTGCAGGCGCTCGGGCAGCAGAACGTCACCGGGATCCTGTCCGGCGTCTGGTGGAGCGCGCAGCTCGCCAGCACCAACCCGCGCGCCAAGGCGTTCGTCGAGCTGTTCAAGGCGAGGTACGGCGGGCGCGCGCCGGAGTGGTACCAGGCGCTCGGGTACGAGAGCGCGCGGATCCTGTTCGCCGCGATCCAGAAGGCCGGCTCGACCGACCGCGAGGCGGTCCGCAAGGCGCTCGCCGAGACGAAGTTCGAGTCGCTGCTGCCCGGCGGGGCCGTCGAGTTCAAGCAGGAGTTCGGGCAGCAGGTGCAGAACCCGTTCGTCCTCCAGCAGAACCAGCCGGACGGCAGCGCGCCGATCATCTACCCGCACGACGTGGCGAGCTCGGAGGGCATCGCCGTGAACCCGCGCTGCCCGAAGTGAGCCGGTGGCCCGCTTCGTCGATCTGACCGTCTCGGCGGTCCTGCTCGCGGGCCTCTACGCCACCATGGCGTACGGGCTCGGGCTCATCTACGGCGTGCTCCGCGTCGTGAACCTCGCGCACGGCGGCATCATCATGGCCGGCGCGTACCTCGGCTGGACGCTCCACGAGCGGGCCGGCCTCGACCCGTACCTCTCGATCCCGCTCGTCGTCGCGGTGACGTTCATGACGGGGGTCGTGATGTACCGCCTCCTCGTCCGCCACCTGCCGCGCGGCGCGGCGGGCGGGCCCGCCTCGCTGCTGCTCCTCTTCGGCGTCTGGCTCGTCCTGCGCAACGCCGCGTACCTGCTCTTCACCGGCAACGACCAGACGATCCGCACCGAGTACTCCACCCGCGCGCTGCCGCTCTTCGGGTCCTACGTCTCCGTCAACCGGCTCGCCGTGCTGGGCATCGCGGTGGTCACCCCCGTGCTCCTCCAGTACCTGCTCAAGCGGACCTACCTCGGGCGCGCCATCCGCGCGGTCGCCCAGAACGCCGACAGCTGCACGCTCGTCGGCATCGACGTGGGGCGCATCTACACGATCACCTTCGGCATCGGCTCCGCGCTCGCCGGGCTCGCCGGCGTCCTCTCCGCGACGATCTTCTCCTTCAACCCCGCGTTCGGCTCCGGCGAGCTGCTCAAGTCGTTCGTGGTGGTGGTGCTCGGCGGGCTCGGCAGCGTGCTCGGAACCGGGGTAGCCGCGCTCATCCTCGCCGTCGCCGAGGTGTTCGCGATCCTGGTCCTGCCGTCGTACCTCACCGCCGCGGTCGGGTTCGTGATGCTCGTCCTCGTGCTCGTGTTCCGCCCGGGCGGCCTCTTCGGGCAGCGGGTGCTCGGATGACCCCGCGGCCCCCCCGCCTGGTCGGCCCGCGCGCGGTCGTCGCGTTCGCGGTGGCGATCGGCGCCCTCGCCCTGCTCCCCGTCGCGCTCGAGCTCTCGCCTTACACCCACAACCTCGTCACGCTCACGTTCCTCATGGTCTCGGGCGCGCTCGCCTGGAACTGGATGGGCGGCTACGTCGGCCAGGTGAGCTTCGGCCACGCCGCGATGTTCGGCGTCGGCGGCTTCGTCGCGGCACGCCTGATGATGCTCGAGTCGCCCGTGCCGGCCCCGCTCGCGTGGCTCGTGGGCGGCCTCGCCGCGGGCGTGTTCGCGCTCGGCGCCCACCCCACCCTGCGGCTGCGCGGGCCGTACTTCTCGATCGCCACGATCGGGCTCGGCGAGGCGTCGCGCCTCGTGTTCACCTACTGGGAGGGCTTCACCGGCGGCTCGTCCGGCGTCTCGCTGCCCATCGACGCGGACACGAAGTTCCGGCTCTACTGGTGGGGCCTCGCGCTCGTCGCGCTCGTCGTGGCCGCCTCGTTCGTGATCCGCCGGTCGACGCTCGGCCTGCAGCTCCTCGCGATCAAGTCGGACGTGGACGCCGCCGGCGACGTCGGCGTCAACGCGACGCTGTACCAGGACCTCATCTTCGCGCTCTCGGGCGTGGTGGTGGGGATCACCGGCGGGCTGTACGCGTCCTACTTCAGCTTCATCGAGCCGAACGACATGTTCGGCTTCGACCGCTCGATCGCGTTCGTCCTCATGGCGGTGATCGGCGGCGTCGGGACCATCTTCGGCCCGATCCTCGGCGCGATCGTCTTCGTGCTGCTGCGCCAGTTCCTCCTCGCGTCGTACCCGCAGCTCTACCTCGGGCTCTACGGGCTCCTGCTCATCCTCATCATCCTCTTCGAGCCGCTCGGCCTCTCGGGCCTCGCGTTCCGGATCCTCCGCCGCTTCGGGCGGGGGCGGAAGGCGGCGGCGAAGGCGGCGATCGCGTGAGCGCCGTCGTCCTCGAGACCCGCCGCGTGTCCAAGAGCTACGGCGGGCTGCGCGCCGTGGACGCGGTGGACCTCCAGCTCCACGCGCGCGAGATCCTCGGCGTGATCGGGCCGAACGGGGCCGGCAAGACGACGCTCTTCAGCGTCATCGCCGGCTCGGTGCGGCCGACCTCCGGCGAGGTCCGCCTCGAGGGCCAGGTGGTGAGCGGGATCGCCGCCCACCGGCTGGTGCGCGGCGGCATCGTGCGCACGCACCAGATCGTGCGCCCCTTCGCGAACCTCACGATCGAGGAGAACGTCTCCGTCGCGGCCCTGCACGCGGGCCGGCGCGGCGAGGATCCGCCGCGCCGCCGGGCCGCGGACGTGCTCGCCTTCGTCGGGCTCGCGGAGCGCGCCGGCGAATTGCCCGGCTCCCTGACGATCGCCGGGCGCAAGCGGCTCGAGCTCGCCCGCGCGCTCGCGACGGTCCCGAAGGTGCTGCTCCTCGACGAGGTGATCGCCGGGGTGAACCCGGCCGAGGCGCAGCGGCTCGCGGCGCTGATCCGGAAGATCCGCGACGAGCGCGAGGTGGCGGTCATCATGATCGAGCATGTGATGGCCGCCGTGATGTCGCTCTCGGACCGGGTGGTCGTGCTCGACCACGGCAAGAAGATCGCCGAGGGGCTGCCCGCCGACGTCGTCCGCGACCCGCAGGTCGTCGAGGCCTACCTCGGGAAGGGGCACGTCCCGGAGGCGCACCCGTGACCACGCCGCTGCTCGAGGTCGACGCGATCGACGTCTTCTACGGCGACATCCAGGTCCTCTACGGCCTGTCTTTCACCGTCCACGAGGGCGAGATCGTGACGCTGCTCGGCTCGAACGGCGCGGGCAAGACGACCACGCTCCGCGCGATCTCCGGGCTGCGCCCCCCGCGCGCCGGCGACATCCGCTTCCGCGGCGAGTCGCTGCTCCGCGTGCCGGCCGCGGTGCGGGCGGAGCGGGGCATCTCGCTCGTCCCCGAGGGGCGCGAGCTCTGGCCGCAGCTCACGGTGCGGGAGAACCTCGAGCTCGGCGCCTACCACCGGCGGGCCCGCGCGGCCGCCGCGCGCAACCTGGAGCGCGTCCTCACGATGTTCCCGCGGCTGCGCGAGCGCGCCTCGCAGGTCGCGGGCAGCCTCTCCGGCGGCGAGCAGCAGATGTGCGCCATCGGCCGCTCGCTCATGAGCGAGCCCACCCTGCTCATGCTCGACGAGCCGAGCCTGGGCCTCTCGCCGCTGCTCGTGGACCAGGTGATGGCCACGGTGGCCGAGCTGCACGCGGGCGGCATGACCGTGCTGCTCGTCGAGCAGAACCTCCGCAAGGCGCTCGAGCTCGCGCAGCGCGGGACGGTGATCGAGACCGGCCGCGTGCGGCTGGAAGGGACGAGCGCCGCGCTGGCGGCGAACCCCGAGATCCGGAGCGCCTACCTCGGCATGTGAGCGATGAGCGCGACCGCACAGCGCCCCCGGAGGCGCCCGTGATACGGGCGTGGGACGGGGCGCGCCGGAACCGCGCGGCGCGCCTCGCCCGCGCCGCGGCCATCTCGCCCGAGCGCTGGGTCCCGCCCGACCGCGTGACCGCGCTCCTCGAGGTGATCCTGGAGCCCGGCGATCGCGTATGCCTCGAGGGCGACAACCAGAAGCAGGCCGACTTCCTCGCGCGCTGCCTCGCCCGCGTCGACCCCGCGCGCGTGCGCGGGCTGCACCTCCTGCTCTCGGTCCTCGCCCTGCCCGAGCATGTCGAGCTGTTCGAGCGCGGGATCGCGCGCAAGGTGGACTTCTCGTTCTCCGGGCCACAGGCCGTCCGGCTCGCGCAGCTCGTCGCCGCGGGCAAGATCGAGATCGGCGCGATCCACACCTACCTCGAGCTCTACGCCCGCTACTTCGTGGACCTCACGCCGCGCGTCGCGCTCGTCGCCGCCCTGGCCGCGGACCGCGAGGGCAACCTCTACACCGGCGGGAACACCGAGGAGACGCCGGCGATCGTGGAGGCGACCGCGTTCCGCGACGGCCTCGTCGTCGCCCAGGCCGACGCGCGCGTGGAGCGGCTCCCGCGCGTCGACATCCCGGGGGGCTGGGTCGACTTCGTGACGCTGGCGCCCACGCCGAGCGCGATCGAGCCGCTGTTCACGCGCGACCCGTTCCAGATCGGCGAGGTGCAGGTCCTCATGGCGATGATGGTGCTGAAGGGGATCTACGTGGAGTACGGCGTCGCCCGCCTGAACCACGGGATCGGCTTCGACGCCGCCGCGATCGAGCTCATCCTCCCCACCTACGGCGAGGAGCTCGGCGTGCGCGGCCGGGTGGCCACCCACTGGGCGCTGAACCCGCACCCCACCCTCATCCCCGCGATCGAGTCCGGCTTCGTCGAGTCGGTTTACTGCTTCGGCTCGGAGCTCGGGATGGAGGCGTACGTGGCCGCGCGGCCCGACGTGTTCTTCACCGGCCGCGACGGCGCGCTCCGCTCGAACCGCGCCTTCGCGCAGACCGCCGGCCACTACGCCTGCGACCTCTTCATCGGCTCCACGCTGCAGCTCGACCTCGCGGGAAACAGCTCCACGGCCACCCGGAGCCGCATCACCGGGTTCGGCGGCGCGCCGAACATGGGCGCCGACGCGCGCGGGCGCCGCCACGCGAGCCCGGCGTGGCTCAAGGCGGGGCGCGAGGCGCAGCGCGACCCGGGCGCGATGCCGCGCGGGCGCAAGCTCGTCGTGCAGCTCCTCGAGACCTTCCGCGAGCACATGCAGCCCGCGATCGTCGAGCGGCTCGACGCGTGGGAGCTCGCCGAGGACCTGCGCATGGAGCTGCCGCCCGTCATGATCCACGGGGACGACGTGACGCACGTGGTGACCGAGGAGGGCATCGCCAACCTGCTCCTCTGCCGGACGGCGGAGGAGCGCGCCGACGCCATCCGCGGGGTCGCCGGGTACACGCCGGTCGGGCGGGCGCGGTCGCGCAGCGCGGTCGAGCGGCTGCGCGGTCGCGGCGTCATCCGCCGGGCCGAGGACCTCGGCGTCGACAAGCGCCGCGCGACCCGCGACCTGCTCGCGGCCCGCACGATGAAGGACCTCGTCCGCTGGTCCGGCGGGCTCTACGATCCCCCTGCGCGCTTCCGGAGCTGGTGACGGAGGAGGGCGGGATGCTGGAGCGCCTCGCGTTCGAGCTGGAGTGCCCCGGGGACCCGGCCCCGCGGGCGGCGCCGGTCGTGGTGGGCGTCGTCGCCTCCGGGAACCTCGAGGTCCTCGTCGAGCCGGCCGGCCCTCCCGGCCGCGTGGTCATCGAGGTGACCACCTCGGCCCGCGGCTTCGGCGAGATCTGGGACGCCGTCCTCCGCGACTTCGCCGCCCGGCACGGGGCCGGAGGCCTTCGCCTGTCCGTGAACGACGCGGGCGCGACGCCGGCCGTCGTGACGCTGCGCCTCGACCAGGCGGTCGAGGAGTACCTGGCCCAGCCCCGATGACCGCGCTCCCGCCGCCCGTGCCCGTCGCGAGGTCGAGCTACCGCGAGTCGAACGCCCGCCGGCGGCTCGCGGGTCTGCTCGACCCCGGCTCCCTCGAGGACCTCCTCGGCCCCGCCGAGCGCGTGACGAGCCCGCACCTCGAGCCCTTCGGGATCCCGGCGGCGTTCGACGACGGCGTGGTCGTCGCCGCCGGCCGGCTCGACGGACGGGCCGTGCTCGCCGCGAGCCAGGAGGGCGGCTTCATGGGGGGCGCGGTCGGCGAGGTGCACGGCGCGAAGCTGCTCGGGCTGCTGCGGCGCGCCGAGCGCGAGCGGCCCGCCGCCGTCCTCCTGCTCGTCGACTCGGGCGGCGTCCGCCTCCAGGAGGCGAACGCCGGGCTCGTCGCGATCTCGGAGGTGATGCGCGGCGTGCTCGCGGCGCGCGCCGCGGGGGTGCCGGTGATCGCGCTCGTGGGCGGCGGCTGGGGCTGCTTCGGCGGCATGGGCATCGTCGCGCGCTGCTGCGACGCGATCGTGATGAGCGAGGAGGGGCGCCTCGGCCTCTCGGGGCCCGACGTCATCGAGGCGACCTGCGGCGTCGAGGAGCTCGACGCGTCGGACCGCGGCCTCGTGTGGCGCACGTACGGCGGCAAGCACCGCTACCTCCTCGGCGAGGCGGATCGCATCGTCGAGGACGACGTGGCGGCGTTCCGCGTGGCGGCGCTGGAGCTCCTCGACGCCCCGCGCCCCCTCACGCTCGAGGCGCTCGCGCGCGAGCACGCCCACCTCGCGGCGCGGCTCGAGGCGTTCGGGGCGTCCGCCGACGCGCTCGACCTCTGGCGCGCTGCGGGCGCGGCGGAGCCGGAGCGGCTGCCGATGCTCGACGCGGCCACGTTCCGGGGCGCCGTCGAGGCGGCGCGGCGGGGGGACCGATGACCGCCCCCGAGCTGCTCGCGGAGCTCTTCCCCGGCGGCCACGCGGTGCGCGGCGAGGGGGGCCTGCTCCTCGGCCCCGCCCGCACCGGTGCGGGCGAGGTGGCCGTCGTCGGCACCCACGGCGGCCTCGAGGTCGGCGTCGAGGCGGCGCTCGCGCTCGCGGCGGAGCTCCTGCGGATCGTCCGCGAGCACCCCGGGCGGCCGATCGTCGTGCTGGTGGACTCGCGCGGCCAGCGCATGAGCCGGCGCGACGAGCTGCTCGGGCTGAACGGCTACCTCGGCCACCTCGCCGCGTGCGTCGAGCTCGCGCGCCGCCGCGGCCACCCCCTCGTCGCGATCGTGTACGGCGACGCGGTGAGCGGCGGGTTCCTGCCGCTCGGGTTCATGGCCGACGCGATCCACGCGGTCGAGGGGGCGAACCCCTGGGTGATGAGCCCGACCGCGATGTCGCGCGTGACCAAGGTCCCGCTCGAGCGGCTGCGCGAGCTCGCGGACGCCTCGCCCCTGCTCGCCCCCGGACTCGAGCCCTTCGTGCGGCTCGGCGCGATCGAGCCCGCCTGGACCCCGCCGCTCGCGGCGGCGCTGGAGGCGGCGCTGGCGCGCCCGCCCCGGCCCGACCGCCGCGCCGAGGAGGGGCTCGCGCGCGGCGGCCGGCGCCTCGCGGCCGTCGTCGCGGCGCGCGTCGCGGGCGGGGCACCGGCAGCCCGCGAGCCGTCCGGGAGCGGCCGATGAGCGCCGGCGCGTGCCCGCCGCGCCACCACCTCGTCTGGCTCGCGCCGGACTGGGCGGGCGCGCTCCGCGCGCCCGTGGCGCCCTCCCTGCTCGCCGAGGCCGAGCGGTGGATCGCGCGTGGCCGACCGGCGGTGGCGGCACGCCGCGCCCCGGGCTCGGACGCCGTGGCGCTCGGCATCGCCCTCCCGGGCCCGCGCCGCGAGCACGACGGCGAGCGCAGGGTCGCGCTCGTCGTCGCCCCGGGCGCGCTCGCACGCGTCGCGCCTCCGCTCCGGCTGCGCGAGGTCATCCCGAGCGCACCCGCCGCCTGGCGGGCGCGCCTCTCCGCGCTGGACGCCGAGGCCCGCGCCGCCGGCCTCGCGCTCGGGGTGTACGGCTCGCTCGCGTGGCAGCACCTCTCGGGCGAGGCCTACGTCACGGCGACGTCCGACGTGGACCTGCTCGTCGCCCCGCAAGACGCGGCGACGCTCCGGTCCGCGCTCGGCCTGCTGCGCGCGCACGCCGCCGACCGCGCACCCCCGCTCGACGGCGAGCTCCTCCTCGCGGGCGGGCGGGCCGTCGCGTGGCGCGAGGTGCTCTCCGGCGCGGGACGCCTCCTCGTGAAGGCCGGCGCGGCGGTGAGGCTCGAGCCGGCGCGCGCCGCGCTGGGGGCCCTCGCGGATTGCCCCGGGAGCCCATGACCGGCCTCGCGATCCTCTGCCCCGGCCAGGGACACCAGCACGCGGCGATGTTCGACCTCGCCCTCCGCGAGGCGCGGGGAGCCGACGTGGCGCGCCGGGCGGAGGCGGCCGTGGGCCTCGACCTCGTCGCGGTGGCGAGGCGCGGGGGGGACGCGCCGTTCGCGAACGCGCTCGCGCAGCCCCTCGTCTGCGCCGCCGAGCTCGCCACGTGGGCCGCGCTCGGCGAGCGCGTCGCGCCGCCCCGCGTCGTGGCCGGCTACAGCCTCGGGGAGCTCGCGGCGTACGGCTGCGCCGGCGCGCTGGCGGCGGAGGAGGTCGTGGCGCTCGCGGCCCGGCGCGCCGCGCTCATGGACGCCGCGGCGCCGCCCGGCGCGGGGCTCGTCGCGCTCCGCGGCCTCGCGATCCCGCGGGCCGAGGCGCTCGCCGCCGGGGCGGGCGCGGCGCTCGCCATCGTGAACGGTCCGGATCACTGCATCGCCGGCGGCACGGCGGACGCGCTCAAGCGGCTCGCCGAGAGCGCCCGGCGCGCGGGGGCCACGACCGTCCAGCGGCTCCCGATCGGCGTCCCCGCGCACACCGGGCTCCTCTCGGCTGCGGAGGCGCCGTTCGCCGCCGCGCTCGCCGCGTCGGCGCTCGCCGATCCCCCCGTCCCGGTCCTCGCGGGCGTGAGCGGCGCGCCGGTGCGGACGCGGGCCGACGCCGTCCTGACGCTCTCCGCCCAGATCGCGCACCGGATCGAGTGGGCCCGCTGCCTCGCCGCCGCGGCGGAGCTGGGCTGCTCCGTCTTCCTCGAGCTCGGCCCCGGAACGGCGCTCGCGCGGATGGCGGTGGAGACGGTGCCCGGCGCGAGCGCACGGTCGGTCAGCGAGTTCCGCTCGCTCGACGGCGTCGCTCGCTGGGTGGAAGGCTCGCTCAGGCGCCGCTGACCGCTCCCCGAGAGTAACCCGCTCGAGCGAGGCGCATGACGCGGGCCGCGCCGGCGCGCGCGGCTATGCTCTCGCACATGGCGAGGCGCCCCTCCGCCCGCGACCTGGAGCAACGCGCCGCGAGGCTCCCGCCGCCGCGCCCGGCGGGCGGCGCGCAGGCAGGCGAGGCGCTCGCCATGCTCGTGCGCCGCGGGCTCCGCCCGCGCCTCGCGCGCCCCGACCTCCCCTTCCCGCGCGACCTCGACGGCGCGGCCGCGGACCGCGTGGCGGAGCGGCTCGGGCACTACGGGTTCCGCCTCTTCCTGCGCGGCGCGATCCTGGCCCGCGGGCCGTTCCGCCCCGAGGACGCGACCCGCTACCTCGACGCCGCACATGCGGAGCTCGCCGCCGGGCAGCTCGTGGAGCTCGGCCTCGCCGAGCGCCTCCCCGACGGCCGGCTGCGGCTCCTCCACCCGCCGCGGAGCTTCGGCGCGACGCTCGAGTGGTGGGTCGCGCGCGAGCTCGCGCGGCGGCTCGCGCTCGACGTGGCCTCCGGCGTCCGCTCCGGCGCGCCGGGCGTCGGCGGCGACCTCGACGTCGTCCTCGCGGCGGAGGGGAAGCTCGTCTACCTCGAGCTCAAGTCGGGCCCGCCCAAGCACCTCATGCCGGCCGAGGTGTCCGCCTTCATGAAGCGGCTGCGGGCGCTCCGGCCGCACCTCTCGATCTTCGCGCTCGACACCGCGCTGCGCCTCTCGGACAAGGTGCTGCCGATGCTCTCGGAGGCCGCGGGGGCCGGCGCTCCGCGGCGGCTCCGGCGCGACGTGTGGCGGGTCGCGCCGGGGCTCTACGCGGCGAGCGCGCGGCAGGACCTCGTCGAGAACCTGTGCCTCGCGGTGGCCGACGGCCTCGCGGCGCTCGCCCCGGAGCCCCCGTGATCCGCGCTACCCCACCCGGGCCGCGCCGCCTCGTGCCAGCTGCGGAGGCGGCCTTCCGGGGCTCAGGCTCGCCAGGAGAGGCCGTCCCCGGACATCCGGCCCGCCAGCGTCCGGACGGCGTCCCGCGCTGCCTCCACCGTGGGTGCACTCCAGGGACGGCCGTGCCCCGGCCACACCCGTCGGAAGGGAAAGCCGGCGAGCCGCGCCATCGAGCGCGCCTGCTCGTCCCAGTCCCACCAGCAGACCGCGCGCGAGGCACCGAGCGCGCCGTCGGCGTCGCCCCACAGGTGATCGCCCGTGAAGAGGTGCTCCTCGCCGGCGAGGAGCGCCGCCGAGCCGGCGGTGTGGCCGGGCACGGGGATGGCGACGAGGTCGTCCGCGAGCCGCACCGGCCCCTCGCCCTCGAGCCTGCGCTCCACCTCGCGCGTGCCGTGGGTCACGTCGGCGGCGTGCAGGATGCGCTCGCACCCGAGCGCCTCGCGCCAGCGGCGGTGATCGGCGACGTCGTCGCGGTGCGTGAGGAACATGAGGCTCACCCCGCCGAGGGCGCGGAGCCGCTCGAGCAGCGGACGGGCGAACCGCGGCGAGTCCACCAGCACGTTCCCGCCGGGACGCGCGAGGAGCCAGGCGGAGGCGCCGTACGACGACTCCGCGGCCCACCCGCAGCGGAAGACGTCCGGGGCGACCTCGACCGGCAGCGCGGCGGCCGCCGCTGCGATCCCCGCCTTCGAGCGTGAGCCGATGGCGGCGACGGGGCACGAGACGAGCGCCAGGAGCGCTCGCCGGCGCGCCGCCGGATCGGCGGGCTGGCGGGCCACGAACGCCGTCTCGTCCTCGCCGCCGCCGAAGGTGTCCGCCGCGAGCTGGCGGCACGTGTCGCACGCGATGCAGCGATCGTCGACGAACAGGTCGCCGGGCACGTTGTCCGGCACCGCGTGCGCGAGGAGGGCCACGGCGTCCTTGTAGCGGCGCGGGCGCGAGCGTTCAGCGGGGCGCGGCGCGGGAACGGGGGAGCGCCCGGGTGCCTGGTCGGTGGCGGCTCCCGGCACCGCCGCGGCGGAGCGAAACGCGCGCCGGACGGCTACATCGAACGCGGATGACCACGCACCCGTTGGCCGGCGCGACCCGGACGGCGCTCGCCGCGGGCGCACGCCACTTCGACGCGGGGCGCTTCTTCGAGGCGCACGAGGTCTGGGAGGACGCCTGGCGCGTGGAGTCCGGCCCGGCGCGGCTCCTGCTACAGGGGCTCATCCAGGTGGCGGCCGGCTTTCAGAAGGGGCTCGTGCACGGGCGCCCGTCCGGCATGGTGAAGCTCCTCGGTACCGGCCTCGAGCGGCTCACGGCGGCGGGCGACCTCGGCCTCGCGCCGCTGGGCGCCTTCCACGCCGACGTGACGCGCTGGCGGGAGGCGGCGCGGCGCTGGGCGGAGGGCGGCGCCCGGCCGGAGCTCCCCGCGCCTCGCCTCGGGCTCGCTCCCACGCTGCGCGGCTGAGGGCACGAGCCCCGGCGCTCAGGAGCGGCGGGGCGTCGCCTGGCGCCACGCGCGCGTCTGACCCCGAAGCCCGACGCGCCCGACCGCGGCGTCGCCCGACCGCGGCGTCGCCCGACCGCGG
>Ga0184637_10002317_pt1 | contig 12269 bp, 10 predicted proteins | sample PLM3_127_b2_FD_133143 | JGI IMG/M metagenome (GOLD analysis project Ga0184637, IMG submission 133143) | Groundwater sediment microbial communities from an aquifer in East River, Colorado, USA - PLM3_127_b2 | ecosystem: Environmental > Terrestrial > Soil > Riparian zone | place: USA: East River...
AGGGAAATTCAGGGATGGTCTTGGGTCTTTTCTTTTCTTTGACTTTCCGGGCGGCGAAGTCGGCTGTCGCCAGCGCTTCCAAAAGGGAATTGGAGGCGAGCCGGTTGGCGCCGTGCATTCCGGTGCAGGCGACCTCGCCGGCGGCCAAAAGGCCGGGGAGGTTGGTTTGGCCAAAAACGTCGCTCACCACGCCGCCGCACATATAGTGGGCGGCCGGGACGACCGGAATCCAGTCCTTTTTCAAATCGAGTTTTTTCTTTCGGCAGAACTCAAAAATTTGTGGGAAGCGCTTTTCGACAAAATTGATTTCAAGATGGGTCAGGTCTAAAAAGACGCATTCGTCGCCGGTTTCTTTCAGCACCTTATCGATGGCGCGGGCCACGATATCGCGGGGAGCCAATTCTTTCAAGGGGTGCATCGCTTCCATAAACCGCGTTCCATCCTTGGCGCGCAGGAGGGCTCCCTCGCCGCGCACCGCTTCGGAAATCAAGAAGGGCTCACCATTGGTGTGATAGAAGGCCGTGGGGTGGAACTGCATAAATTCCAGATTGGCCAGCGTTGCACCTGCGCGATAAGCGAGAGCGAGCCCGTCGCCGGTGGCAATCGGCGGGTTGGTGGTATGCTTCCACAATCGCCCACATCCCCCGGTTGCCAACAAAGTGGTCGGCGCCAAAAAAGTTTCAGTGACGTTTTCCTCCGAGTCGTACGTGCAGGCGCCCCAGACGCGGCTGTCTTTTTTTAACAACTGGAAAGCGAAGTGATGCTCGAAGACGGCAATGTTTTTTTCCCGCTTTACCTTTTCCACCAAAACCCGCTCCAGCTCCCGGCCGGTAAAGTCGCGGGCGTGAACCACCCTTTTCTGGGAATGCCCTCCTTCCCGACCTAAAGCAAACCGGCCATCCTCGCTTGAGAATTGCGCCCCCCAGCCCGCCAACTCCTCGATAAGCCGCGGGCCGGCCTCCACAATCCGGCGGACGATTTCCTCCCTGCACAGCCCGGCGCCGGCGGCGAGCGTGTCCCGAATATGCTTTTCAAAGGAGTCGGCCGAGTCGAAGACGGCGGCGATCCCTCCCTGGGCGTAGTTGGTGTTGGATTCGCTCCGTTTCTTTTTGGTGACCACGGCCACCCTGCCCAGCGGAGCGACTTTCAAGGCAAAGGAAAGCCCGGCCACCCCGGAACCCAAAACCAAAAAATCAAACGAACGTGCGGCCAAAGAGGCGATCCTCCAGTTTGCGGAAGAAGTAATCCTCCCCCTCGATTTTGCATTCGATTTCCAAAACCACCAGCGAATAATCGGGCAGGGCAAGCCCGGAAAGCCGGACGGCGTCCTTTTCGGTGGTGGCCAGAAAATCGGCGCCGGCGGCGCGGCTTTTTTCCACCAGCCAGTCCAGTTCCGACTGAACATAGGAGTGATGGTCGGGCATAAAATATGAACCGACAACCGACAGCTCCCAGCGTTTGGCGGATTCAAGAAAATTTTTGGGCAGGCCCAATCCGGCGAAAAGGAAAAACCCTTTTTGTTTTAGCGCAGACAGTTCCAGTTCCCTTCGATCCGGCCACAGGCGGGCGCGGCTGAGCTCGTACGAAAACGAAAAGGCGGGCAGGTCATACGGCACTTTGGGATTTTTACGCTGGCGCAGGAGCCAGATGTGGGCCCGACGGACGTTTTTTACCGGCTCGCGCAAGTTTCCGGCCGGCAGCAGCCGTTCATCTTTCTGGGAATCCCATTCGGAACTTATCACAAGGTCAACCGTTCGCGCCAGCTTGCGGTGTTGGAAACCGTCATCGACCAAGAGCAAGTCGGGGGCGAGGTTTTCGGCTGCCCATTGGGCCGCCCGCCATTTTTTTCCCACCACGACCGGGACGTGGGTTTTTTGCCAAACGAGATAGGCTTCGTCGCCGAAGCCCCGCCAGTCGGCTTCTTCTTTAAGGCAACGAATTCCCTCCGACTGCCTCTGGTAACCCCGGGAGACGACGGCGAGGGTAGTACCCCGATTTGAAAAATAACGGATGAGGGCCAAAAGAACCGGGGTTTTGCCGCTGCCGCCGGCCTCCAAACCGCCCACTGAAATGACCGGGATGGGGGCTCGATACACTGGCAGCAGTTTATGGTCATACAGATAGTTTTTTATGGCCACTCCCAAACGGAAGAGCCAGGAAAAGGGAAGCCAAATGGGATGGGGAAATAAATTTAGCATGTATTGGACAAGGGCGTCGGGTTATGCCTTATAGTTGGTTTGACTCTTGGCGGATTTTTAAAACGGTCTTTTCGGCCACGCCCCCCCAGGGGGCGAAGGCCTTTTGGGCCGCCCGAAGAATCTCATCGCGGGAAAGTTTTCTTTGCAAAAAGAATTCAACCGCATTGGCCAGCTCCTCCGGAATAGCGACCGGCCGGGCGATTTCGGTTTTGGTCAGAATCTCGGCGGTTTCTTTGACGCTTTCAACTGAAGGCCCGAAGACAACCGGCGTGCCAACGGAAAGGGGCTCCAAAAGGTTGTGGCCGCCGAAAGGGGCCAACGTTCCGCCGACGAAAGCGGCCTGCGCGCCGGCATAGACCGAAAGTAGGCCGCCCATTTCGTCCAGAAGAAAAACGGGGGTCTGGCAGTCCAGTTCGCCGTTGCGGGTGCGCTTGAAGGCCAATCCGGAAGCGGAAAGCTGGTTTTCGATTTCGGGGAGGCGCTCCAGGTGGCGGGGAGCCAGGATCAATTTCAAATTGGGGAATTTGCCTGTTAGGAGGCGGTGGGCGGCCAGAATTTTTTCCTCCTCGCCGGGGCGGGTGGAACCGGCCACCCAGTAAAAAAAGGAAGCCAATTTTGGCGGCGGCTGGGGGCGGTCCGTGCGCCACAAAATGTCGTACTTGGTCTGGCCGACCGTTTCGATTTTTCCAGCCGGGATTCCGAGGGATTTAAAAAGGGTTTTGTGTCTTTCGGTTTGTACGAATAGTTTCTGGAAGGCGGGAATTCCGGCGTTAAAAACCGAGCGCAACTTTTGGTAACGGCGGGCGCTTTTCTCCGAAAGAGAGCCATTGGCCAAAAAGACGGGGATTTTTCTTTTGGCGCAGGAAGTTAGAAGCTGGGGCCAGAATTCGGTTTCGGTCAAAACCAGAAGGGACGGAGAAAGAATACCCAGCGCCGCTTCGGTTATGCCCCACAAGTCCAAGGGGAGGTAAAAGACCTCGATTACCGGTTGCGCAGAGCCAAACAGCGCTTCGGCCCGCTTGCGGCCGGCGGTGGTGAAGGTGGAAACGACAATTTCGGCATCCGGAAAAGCTTTTTGGAGGTGCGGAACCAAAAGGTCCAAGACGTTGACTTCGCCCACCGAAGAAGCGTGCAGCCAAACTCGCTTGTGCCCGCTTGGCTTGGGCAGCCCCAGCCCGAGGCGCTGCCAGGCCTTGCGGCCTTCCACCAGAGATTCGGCCAGCATCCACAAAAAAAGAAACGGAAAAGCGAGCCAGAAGCCGAGCCGGTAGCAAAAAAGAAGCATTGAAGGAAGAAAAGCAAAAGCTTTTGGTTAGACAAGCCGGCAAAAAGAGGCGGCGATTGGGGGCAGGGCGCCCGGACGGCCTAATTTATTCCGAACAACCGCCAGTTTCTCTTTCAGCCGGTTGGCTAAGAGCGGCTCTTTCAAGTAAAAATAGGCCGACTCGGCCAGCTTTTCCGGTTTCGCCTCGCCTTGCAAAAACTCCGGGACGATTTTTTTTCCCGCCACGAGGTTGACCAGCCCCACATAGGGAAGCTTGACCCATCTTTTGGCCAAGAAGTAGGTCAAGGGAGAAGTTTTGTAGAAAATCAGAAACGGCGTCTCTAAAATGGCCAGTTCCAAGGTTACCGTTCCGACCGAGGAGAGGGCGAAATCGGTGGCGGCCATCAAACTATATCGTTCCTGGTCTATGAGTTTGACCTCGAATGTGAGCTCTTTGGGGAGCATCGCGGCCGCCCGTTCTTTAGAGATACCCGGGGCCAGCCCCCAGGCGGTTTGAAACAAGAGACCGTCCTCTCTTAAACGGGCCAGGGTTTTGAAAACCAGGGGGAGATGCTTTTCAAGTTGCTGTTTTCGAGAGCCCGGGAAAAAAGAGATCAAGGGGAGTTTTGGGTCAAGGTTGTTTTTTTTGAAAAACTCTTCCTTGGGCAATTCCGGCTTTACCAAGTCGAGAAACGGATGGCCGTAAAATTCGGCGGTGATGGCGTGTGTCTTATAGAACTCGACTTCGAAAGGGAAAATAACCACCATTTTGTCGACATATTTTTTGACCGCTTCGACCCGGCCTTCCTTCCAGGCCCAGAACTGGGGGGAGACGAAATAGCCGACTTTCAGCCCCATTGATTTGGCCAGCTTGGCTATACGCAAATTCATTCCGGGATAGTCCACCAGCAAAACCAAATCGGGTCTTTGTTTTTCCAGTTCGGCTTTGATCTTGGAGAAAACCCGGCGGAAAAAGTCCAGCTTTTTGGCCACCTCCCAGAAACCGACCACTCCTAATTCGTTAATATCGTAGAACGTTTTCGTTCCGGCGGAACGCAGGGAAGGGCCGCCCAGGCCGAAGCAATTCAGGCCGGGCTTGATTTTTTTCATCTCCGCCACCAGGGCCCCGGCCAGAAAGTCGCCGGAGGCCTCGCCGGCCGAGATGAAAACTTCAGGCATTCTGCAAAACCGCCAGCGAGGTAAGCCCGGACCTGGTCACCTTCTGCGCCAGCCGCACGGCCTCCAAGGCGTCCTCTGAAGTCACCCGCGGAACGGCTTTCTTTTGGCAGACGGCGACAAACTCGGACAGCTCGGCGGTCAACATATCGGTTTCGGCGGTGGGCGCAAACTGGGTCATCGCTATGGCCCGCTCGCCGAAGGAAAAGGGGAGGCGCACCAGCTCTTCGGCCGGAACGGCGGAGACGTTCGGCAACAAAACGTACGCCTCCAAGTTTTTCTCCAGCAAATCGACGGAAAAGTAGGCCTCTTTCTGAAAAATGCGGAACTTGCGCATTTTGGCGACCGAAATCCGGCTGGCGGTCAGATTGGCGACGCAGCCGTTTTCAAAGACAATCCGGGCGTTGGCAATATCCGGCTGGGCGGAGAGGACCGGCGCCAGCGAGGCACGCACCTCCACGGGTTTACTTTTTACCAATTTCAGGACCAGGTCGATGTCGTGTATCATCAAATCCAGAACCACGTCCACGTCTAAATTTCGGGGAGAAAATGAGGCCAACCGGTGGACTTCGATGAACAGCGGCTGGGGGGAAAAGGAGAGCAGCTTTTCAAAAGCCGGGTTGAAGCGCTCGATGTGGCCGATGAAAAGCAGCTTTCCGGTTTTTTCGGCGGTTGCGATTAACTTTTCGGCTTCATCCACGTAGGAGGTCAGGGGTTTTTCGACGAAGAGATTCCGGCCGGCTTCCAGCACTCTTTTCCCCAGCTCGAAATGGGTGACGGTCGGGGTCACCAGATCAACCGCTTCCGATTTTTCCACCAGTTCCTCGAAACTCGAAGCGGCGGGGACGCCGAAATCGGCGGCGACCGCTTTCGTTTTGGCCGGGTCGATGTCGAAAACTCCGGCCACTTCGATTTTGGGGAAGCCAAGCCAGCTTTTTAAATGGAGTTTTCCCAGATGCCCCAGCCCCACCAGGCCGATTTTCACTTAATCAAGCCCCGTTCGGCGGCGGCGATGAAATCCAACAACTCTTTTATTTCCGGCAGGGAGTCGAATTCCGCTTTCACTTTTTCCACCGCCTGCCTAGTGTTCAGCTTGCTACGAAAAAGGTAGCGGAAGGCGCGCTTCAGGGCCATAATCGTTTCTTTTTGAAAACCGCGGCGCTGCAGACCGACTTTGTTGATGCCTATAACCTTCAAAGGGAAACCGGCGGCCAGGGCGTATGGCACGAGATCCTGGGCTATCCGAAAGCCACCGCCAACCATCACGTGGCCGCCGACTTTGCAGAACTGATGCACCACCGTGCCGCCGCCGATGATGGCCCAGCCGCCGATTTCGACGTGCCCGCCCAACTGCGCGAAGTTAGCCATTATCACGTGGTCTCCCACCCGGCAATCGTGGGCGACGTGGGTATAGGCCATAAGCAGACAGTTTTTCCCCACTACGGACTTGCCGGTGGCAGATGTGCCGCGGTGCAGGGTGACAAACTCACGGATTATGGTTTTGTCCCCCACGTGGAAGAAAGTTTTTTCCCCGGCGTATTTCAAATCCTGCGGCCGGCCGGAGACGACCGCGCCGTGAAAGATTTGCACTTCGGCGCCGATGCGGGCCCCTTCGTCGATGAAACAGGCGGAGCCGATTTTCGTTTTCGGGCCGATTTCGACGTCTTCGGCGATGACCGTGTAGGGCCCGATTTCCACGTCCGGGGCGAGGCGGGCTTTTGGAGAAACAATGGCGGTGGGGTGAATCATCGTCCGACTTGGTTCACTTGGAGGGCTTACTTATCCACGATCGCGGCCATCATCTCCGCTTCCGCCACCAAGCCCTCGCCGACGAAAGCTTTGCCGGAGATTTTGCAGGTGCCGCGGCGCATCGAAAGCATTTCCACCTCCAACCGCAGGGTATCGCCGGGGACCACCGGCTTGCGGAAGCGGACGGCGTCCATCCCCAGGAAATAGGCGACCGATTTTTTGGGTTCCGCGATGGCGTGAAGCATTAAAAAGCCGCCGGCCTGGGCCATCGCCTCCACAATCAAGACCCCCGGCATCACCGGGTGACCGGGGAAATGCCCTTGGAAGAAGGGCTCGTTAATCGTTACGTTTTTTATGGCGGTCACTTTTTTTTTCGGCTCCAGGTCAATCACCCGGTCGATCAACAAAAAAGGATAGCGGTGGGGCAAAATTTCCTGAATGGCGCGGATATCCAGCAAATATTCGGTTTTCGGTTCCTTTTGGTACTTGGTTTTAATCTGCTCTTTTTCGTAGAGCGAGTACAATTTTTTGGCCAGTTCCACGTTGGCGGCGTGGCCGCTCCGGGCGGCCAGAACGTGGGCTTTCAGCGGCACGCCCAAAAGGGCCAAATCCCCAATCAAATCCAGCGCCTTATGCCGGCAGGGTTCGTTGGGGAAACGGAGCTTGACATCGTTCATCAGCCGGTTTTTGCCGATGAAAAGCTCCTCTTTTAACGAAAGCAACCGCTTCAGCCGTTTCAAATCCTCCGGGCCGACGCCGTCGTCGCAAATCACGACGGCGTTGGACAAATTGCCGCCTTTGATAAGCCCCAGCTTGGCCAAACTTTCCACTTCTGAAAGAAAACAGAAGGTGCGGGAGGGGGCGAAATCGCTGACGAATTCGTCCTTCAGCGAAACCATCGAAGTGTACTGCGTTCCCAAGGCCGGGTTTTTGTAGTCCACCAGAAAGGTGACCCGGAAGTCGTCGGAGGGCAAAACCACCAGATCGACGTGGCGGTCGGGAATGGAATGGGAAATCGGCGTGTCGATTTCCAAAAACTTGCGGGGGGCATCCTGCTCCACGATGCCGGCTTTCTTTAGTATTTCGACAAATGGCATAGCCGAGCCGTCGCCCACCGGCGGCTCGGTGTTGTTCAATTCGACTATGACGTTGTCCACTTCCAGCCCGGACAGGGCGGCCATCACGTGCTCGACGGTGTAGACCTTCACCTCCCCTTTGGCGATGGTGGTGCCGCGGAGAATATCCACCACGTTGGAAATGTGGGCGGCCACTTCCGGCTTTCCATCCAAATCGGTGCGGACAAAGACCACGCCGGAGTCGATGGGGGCCGGCTTGAAGGTCAGGTTGGTCTGGTTGCCGGTGTGCAGCCCCACGCCGGAGACGGAAACGGGCGCTTTTATGGTGCGCTGGGTCTTGTTCATTCTTCTTGGAAGAAAAGTTTTTTGACGGGGTTTGGCAAGGGGGCGAAAGAGGCAGGTTGATGGCTTGGCAGAAATCCTTTTTGGTTTTCGAATGCCTTTTGAAAGTCATAAAAAAGAAAAGCCGCTCCTATAGGAGCGGCTTTCTTTAAATGGAACTGGCTTACTTTATCAACTGCATCTTCTTGGTTTCTACAAAATCCCCCGCCTGGATTTTGTAAATGTAAACTCCAGAGGAGAGCGACCGCCCAACTTGGTCTTTGCCATCCCAATCGGCTTGATAATATCCCGCCTCTTTGTGCTCATCCACCAACGTTCTGACCACCTGTCCAAGAATGTTGTAGACCCGTAAGGTGACTTTCACCGGTTCTGGCAGAGCATACTGGATTGTGGTGGTCGGGTTGAACGGATTGGGGTAATTCTGGCCCAGCTCAAAGCTAACCGGCACGGTGGGTCTAACACTTATCCGCTCCCGGGGGGCGGACCTAACGGCTGATTTCCACCGCAAGAATCGGGCGTGGCTGGACCCAAAAGGTAGGGATTATAGTCCACATTCCCCACAAACCAGCTGCTCTGCGGCGGCGCCTGACTCCACCAGTTACCCTCCGCTTTCAAAGTGCCTCCCGGAGGGTAATTTTTTATCACCGCCATGGCCCAGGCGGGTAAGAGCATAAAGCCGAAAAGCCCCATCCGGAATGATTGAAGATTAAATTTTGGCATAAAACCTCCTATGGTAAAGTGGTTTAGGGTTCAGCGCACCCCCACTGAAGTTCTGGGGAGCCAAGGAAAACTTTGTTTAAAAGCAAGACCACATCAGCAGATGTAACCGTACAATCGTTATTGAAATCCATATCCTCTGGTGGCACCGATGTGGGTCGGTTCAAAAATACATAATTCAGCAATAGAACAATATCCGAAGGAGCTAAATTCCAGTCCAGATTTAGATCTCCAATAAAGGGCACAGCGTAAATGTAAACATAGCCATTTCCCCCAACCGCATAGGCATGGTTGCTATCTACGGCATCGAAACCAACGATATTGTCACCGACCCCCGGCATCTGTTCCGTCCAAGTGCGCCCGCCGTCTGAAGAAAACTGCGCCGAAGCATTGAATCCATTATAACCCGCCAGCCAAAAGTGAGCCGTATCCACCATTTCGAATGTGTAGAACCAGAAGTCGCCGCTAAAACCGGAAAGGGAATCCCATGTGATCCCGCCGTCCCGTGTTCGAGAAAAACGAGCTTGATTTGAAACCATTGGGTTGCAATGCCACATCCAACCATTCAGTGTATCCTGAAACCAAATTTTAGCCCCAGCACAAATCGGAATCGAAACCGAAAGAGCTGCCCAGCCGTTTCCGCCATCGCGTGTTCGGAGCAAGTCTATTGCTGTGTTGTTTGGCGCCGGACGAAAAGATATTCCCCAACCGCTTAACGAATCAACAAAGTGAAAACGGGAAATGGCGCATGCGGGGACTTGAGTGGTTCTGATTTGCCAAGTTCTGCCTGAATCATTAGTAACTAAAAAAGAGTCTTTGAGGGCACAGTCCCATCTAATTGTTTCGATTCCCTTCTTTCGATTGAAAAACTGCAACTGCACACCCTGGTATTCTCCAAAGTCTATCTGAGTTAACCAGCTTTTTCCTCCATTAGTCGTTCGGGATCGAAAACCTCTTTGATTTATATCATTCTCAGAACGCCCAGCCATCCATCCATTGAGGCTATCGAAAAAGAAGAAAGTGTTCGCAATTCCATCCATAAGCGGAGCACAGCAACTGTCCAGACTAAAACTATTCCATTTCAACCCACCATCTTTGGTATAAAGAACATCCCCAAAACCAGTGGAGGCCCAGATAAGGAGACTATCAAAGGCGTAGATGGTTTGCATTGGATAGGTAGCCTGCCCCACGTTCACCCGCCGCCAGCGGGGGCCGCGGGCGAAAAGAGGCGAAACGACCCCGACAAAAAGCAACACTACACCCACGGCGATTGCTACGGCGGATTTCTTTTTTGGCATTGGAGATGCTTTCCCTACAATGGTAAGATTGGATAAAAACCGAGGAAGTCAAGGGTAATTTTGAGGAAGAACTGCAGAAGGAACGAGAGGAGCTATGTTTGGCTTTTATTCCGGCAGATGCAGGGCGGCCATTTTGAGGTAGGTCATCTCTTCTACGGCGAAGCGCACTCCCACGCGGCCGGAGCCGGATTCCTTTACCCCGCCGTACGGCATCATATCGGCACCTGCCCGGTAAACGTCAATTTTATAAGAGGTGGTGGTGGAGCTGTCCCCCAAGCTGACCTTAAAACCTACTGGCTTTCCCTGCGCGATGCTGCTCGAATCGGCATACCCTTCTACCCAGAAATAACGATTCCAACTGGTGATACCGCAAACTTCCGTGCTTCCTCGGGCGTAAACAAAATTTAGGCACTGAAACTTGTAGGTAGGGAAAAAGGTTTGCAGATTGCTTTCCATATTCCGGTTAAGAACCTGAAAATATCCATTTCGGTAGGCAGCACCCACACCTATCACTATGATGCTATCGTCTATCAAATAGTTGCTACTATCTTCAGGAAGGTAGCGTATAATTTTATCTTTAAGGGTATCTCCAGGGGTTTTTACCCGGATTCTAACCTCCAAGGCATAAGCCGAAGTCGACCTTACGGTAAAAACGATGTGGTTCTTGCGGCTGTTTAACGGATTGGCATCTGGCGGATATTGAACTCTGAAACCCAACCCGGTGGAACTCGTGGTCTTCATACAGTAGTACGGAGGGGGTGTTACCCATTCAATCGTTCCGCCGCTGGGCGGCACCACCCATCTGCCGTCAGGGCTGGTACTAAATACGTCAATCGGCCACACAAAAGATTTGTTTGGATCAGGCGTACCCTGAACGCCGGAAGTAGCCCAAAAAGAGCTGTCTTCGGATAGCACTACGATAGCTTGCGATGTTTCGAAGTTAAAAGCAAGATAGGAAACCAATATAATCAGCCCCGCGCCAAAAATCCTATGCCGCTTCATAATCTGTTCCTCCGATAAAAACCAGTTAAAGGTTAAATTGCGATTTCCATCAGCACTTCAATAATTTTTTAGTCAAGGTCACCTCCTTTCACAAGCTACAGGGAAATGGTGTGAATAAAAAAGTCCGGTTCAATAGCAAAACAACGTCCGCTGGAGTAAATGAACCGTCACAGTTTGTGTCGCCAGCTTCTGCTGGAGCAGGGAAAGCTTGTTCGAGAAAAACCTTATTCAACTCCAGGACAACATCTACAACTGTAATTTCTTCATCTCCATTTAAGTCGCCTAAAATCAGGGGGGCATAAATCAAAACGGTGCCGTATGCGCCCACTGCTACACCTCGTTCAGTGTCCACCATTACGGCGTCCCGCAAAGAACTACCGGCCTCGTTGTATTCCAAAGTCCAATTCCGACCGCCATCGGTGGTCTTCCAAATGAAAGGGCCGAAGTAGTGCCCAAAAACCCACGTGTGTAAACTATCCACCGCTTGCGGGCCAATAATGGCTCCGCCAAAATAGCCGAAGGTCCCTTGTTCGGTCCAAGTCTTTCCACCATCGGTGGAGTGAAAAATTCCTTTTCCTCCTCCTTGCGACCATCCATTAAGGCTGTCAACAAAATCGATACGCCCGGCCCCAAAGGGAATTGATGGACAAGGAGTCCAACTGTTGCCGCCATCGGTAGTTGCCAGAACGGAAGTGTCCGTGCCTTGCACCCCGCCGCCAACCCAGCCGTGCAGAGGATCGATAAAACTAACTCCTCCCCCTGTGTAGCCGGAAATTCCATACGAGCGAGCTATCCAGCTCTTCCAGCCAGTGTTCGTAGTTACGGCGAAGTCTTTATCTCCCACCGCCCAACCGTGAACACTGTCCACAAAGTCGACCTCACTGAAGTAAATAAAGTTTAGGGGTAGTTCAAGAGAAAACCATGTTTTTCCGTAGTCCGTGCTGCGATAAACGGCATTGAAACCGCTTCCTGGATTAGATCCCACTCCAAAAAGGTGCGTTTCATCTCCAAAATCCATTATAGCTGGTCCGCTGTGGTCAAATTGCTCCCAAGTAACACCCCTGTCACTGGAATGAAGGTTAAAATCACTACTTAACACGATGTGCTGACCACTTGGGGACATTGCCACACCGTTAATCTGGGCGAGACCAACTCCCACATCTACCATACGCCAGTAGGAACGGGGATGGGCGACCCCAAAAAGAAGCAACACTATCCCTACGGCGATTGCTACGGCGGATTTCTTTACCTGCATTGGAGTTAACTTCCTTACAATTGGTAAGATTGGACAAAAATCTAAGAAGTCAAGGGTAATTTTGAGGAAGGTCATCTCCTCGATGGCGAAGCGCAGCCCCTCGCGGCCAGAGCCGGATTCCTTTACCCCGCCGTAGGGCATCATATCGGCGCGGTAGGCCGGGGAATCGTTGATAATCACGCTCCCCACTTC
>Ga0184637_10002318_pt1 | contig 12266 bp, 9 predicted proteins | sample PLM3_127_b2_FD_133143 | JGI IMG/M metagenome (GOLD analysis project Ga0184637, IMG submission 133143) | Groundwater sediment microbial communities from an aquifer in East River, Colorado, USA - PLM3_127_b2 | ecosystem: Environmental > Terrestrial > Soil > Riparian zone | place: USA: East River...
CCCGCCATCCTGGCCCTCGACAATCACCTCACCCGCCCCGAGGTCCATCAGGCGCTCATGAGTGGGGCTGGACTCAGCTTGCGCTCCAGCAATACGACCGGCCAGGTGCTTCGCTACGCTGCCGTCCCGTTCGCCACCCAGTCTGGGACCGGTGTGGTGCGTCTCGCCTTGCCGCAGGCGGAGGCCGAGGCGGTCCTCGTCGCCACCCGGCGCCAGGTCCTCGTGGCCGGGGGGTTGGCCCTCGTCCTCGGACTGGTGGTGAGCGTCGTGGCGAGTCGGGCGGTGTCGGCGCCGCTCCGCAGCATGACGCGCATGGCCACCCAGCTCGCTCAAGGCTCGGCAGCGGAGCGGGTGCGGGTGCGGCGCCGCGACGAGCTCGGTGACTTGGCCGAGGCTCTCAACCGGTTGTCCGGTGATCTCGCACGTACCATGGGCCAGCTCCAGAGCGAGAAGGAGCAGCTCCGGGGGGTGCTCGAGGGCATGGCGGAGGGCGTTCTCCTCATCGATCCCGGCGGGCGGATCGCCCTGGCCAATCGCGCCGCGGTCGCTGTCCTACCTCACGGCCAGAGCGTTATCGGCCGCACGCCGCTCGAGGTCACTCGCTCCGCCGACCTGGACGCGCTCGTACGCGAAGCGAGAACGCGTGACGGACCGGCCCGAGCTCAGGTGAAGCTCAGCGGCGGAGCCCGCACCTTCGATGGAAGCGTCATCCCGCTCACCCATCCGGTGGGCGGTCTCGTCGTCGTCCTCCACGACATCACCGAGCTCAAGCGCCTCGAGACGATGCGGCGCGAGTTCGTGGCCAATGTCTCGCATGAACTCCGCACTCCACTCACTGCCATCCGTGGCTTCATCGATACACTCCAAGATGAGGGCGCAAATCTCGCTGAGGCCGAACGGGCGCGCTTCCTCGACGCCGCGTCCCGCCACGCGGTGCGGCTCTCCAACCTCGTTCATGATCTCCTGGCCCTGGCTCGTCTGGACAGCCCGGAGTACCAGCTCGAGCTCGTCTCCTGTGACCTGGCCACCGAAGTCCGCCGCGCCCTTGATCTCCACGAGATGCAAGCGGCCCAGCGTCAAGTAAGCATTGCTGCCGAGATGGAGGTGGGTCTGCCGCCCGCACTGGCCGATCCGGCGGGACTCGATCAGATCTTGTCGAACCTCATCGCCAATGCGATCGAGTACAACCGGAAGGGGGGAAATGTGGTGGTCCGGGCGACCCGGGACGGGCAGGGTCATGTGCGGGTAGCGGTCGAGGACACGGGCGTGGGGATCGCCGCCCGCCACCTGCCGCGGATCTTTGAACGCCTCTACCGGGTCGATCCGGGGCGCTCGCGGGCGGAGGGGGGCACCGGTCTTGGCCTCGCCATCGTCAAGCACCTCGTGCTGAAGCACGGCGGCGAAGTCGGTGTGACCAGCGAGCCAGGAAAAGGGTCGACTTTTTGGTTCACGCTCCGCTTGGCCTCGGGGGCCGTCCCGAACCGGCTTCGGCCAGCCGGCCGGCTAGATGCGGCGAGCGAAGGGACGGCGGAGCGTCAGTCTTTGTAGGAGAGGGCTTTCCACTGACCGTCGAGCTCGAGGAGCGAGCCGACGAAGCGGAGCTGGATTAGCTCACCGGCTTCGGTGCGGGCGGTCAGCACCGTGCCGCGATGGAGCGCGAACGTCGGGTAGCGTTCGAGGCCTCGCTCGAAGCGAACCTCGACCAGGGCGAGCGTCTTCCCCCCCCAGACCGAGATCGCGCGGCCCGCATTGGTGTGCGAGCGGCTGTCGAGCATCTGCCAGGCAAAGTCGAGGGGGACATTCCTGTCTCTCGCCGAGAACTCGGGCCACAGGAGCTCGTTGTGCTCGCGCTCGTCGACTCGTAGCTCGCCGAGGGCGAAGAGGTCGCTCGCCGTCACCGCGGCGAGGATGTGGGCAGCAAGCTCCTCAGGGGAGCGCGCAGCGTGATGGAGGCGGCGGGGGATCGGCGGAACCTGCACCCCCGGCGCCGGGCCGGCGGGCTCCGCAGCCGCCTCGGTAGTCGCAGCCAAATCCACGCTCGCCGCCGCATCCACGCTCGCCGCCGCATTAGAGCTCGCAACGGCCGGCGGCGACGGATCGCCGCGGTCACAGGCGGTCACCAGCAGCAGCGCGGCGGCGATAGACCTCCACCTTGAGGGCGCCGGTAGCCGCATCACAGCCCGTAGGTGAGCCCGAGCGAGAAGCTTCGCCCGGTCTGGTACAGCTCGGTCACCGACCCGGCCTGCTCGAAGCGATGCTGGTGGTTGAGGAGATTCTTGGCCACGAGCTTCAGCTTCACATGGCCGTTCAAGCTCGTGTTACCGGTCAAGTCGATCGAATGGCGCGCTCGCTCGTAGACATCCGGCAGCCCGTTTGCGCCTACCTCGGTGATCCGCTTGCCGAACACGTTGTAGAGGAAGGTGGCTCCCGAGCGACCGTTCGGGGTCATGTAGCCAAGCGACCCGTTGACCACGAACGGCGACTGACCCTGGAGCGGGCGCTCGCGGCTGGTCTGCGCCCCTTCCTCGCCTACATCCACCCGTGAGTTCACCAGGGTAACGTTGAGCCCAAGGCTCATCCCCGAGAGCCAACCGGCGCCGATCTGGAGCCGCTCGCCGAGGGCGTCCAGGCGCTGGCGGAGCTCGAGCTCGGCGCCGTAGTTTCGCGCACCGTCCGAGTTGACGAAGGTCACTGTCCTCGACACGCCGGGCTGGACCAGGACCTCGATCGGACGATCGAAGTCCTTGTAGAAGAAGCTGACCGCCTGTATCTGGCCCAGTTCCGGGTAGCGCTCCCAGCGCACGTCGTAGCTCAAGATCGACACGTCTTCGAGCTCAGGATTTCCCTTCTCGCTGCGTCCCCCCACGAATTCGGAGTACTCGAATGGGGCGAGCTCACGGAAATCGGGACGGTTGACGGTGCGGCTGGCCGCCAGGCGGACGTTGGTCTTCTCGTTCGCCTTGATGACCAGGCTCGCCGTCGGTGCCTTCTGGGTCGCGGCGTTGTCGGCCACCACCGGCACGAGGTTGGGGTTTCCCAGCTCGAACGTGGTCAGTCGCTGATCGGAAGACTCCAGCCGCATTCCGGTGATGAGACGGAGCCTCGAGGTGAGCGAGAGATCGGCCGAGACATGGCCGCCTCGAAGCAAGTGAGTGGCCCCGAATGCGTCGGTGTTCCGGGTTTTCTCCTCGAGCTGAAATCCGGTGGGGCTGATGTGGTCCTCGGTGAAGATATCTTCGGCCGGGAGGGTCAGGTCCATGCTTCCGTTGGTCGCGTCGGTCTTCGGTACGAAGCGGAAGCGCCGAGCGCTGAAATCCCGCTGGCGCTCGGAGTAGAAGCTACCGAACGAAACCTTTCCGCCCCGAAGCACCGCGGCCGGGAGCGGGAAGCTCCACGAGACTTCGGCCGTAGATTCCTCATCGTCCATGAAACTGAAGAAGCGTTGCCCGCTCTCCCCGACATCGTAGAGCTGGTACTGGTCGGTCACCTGATCGAGGCGGTAGAGGATCTCCCGATTGTCGGGCTCGTCGCGCGTCGACCAGGACCGTCCCACTCTCCAGTTGACGATCGAGCGAGCCAGCGGGGGGATCAGGTGCTCGCCCTCGAGCCGGGTCGCCCGCATCGTCCGCTCCACGTAACGGAGTCGCTGGTCCCGGAGCGGCCGGTCCTGGTTCTCGTTGGTGACGCCTTCGTAGGTGCGCACCTCGTCCTCGGCGTTCCGAGTGTAGGTATTGCGCACCGAAAGCGTCTGCTCGGGCGTTAGCCGGTAGTTGAAGTTTACCAGGGCTCCCCAATCCACCGCACGGGTGGAGCGATCCACCTGGTACTGGGTGTAGGGAATGAGCCCGCCGTCGCTCGTCGTGTAGGAGTTCTGCTCCTCGTGGCGCTGGTCGAACGAACCGCCGTAGGTCACTGCGCCGACGTAGCCGAGTTGGCGCCCCAAGAGCATCGACTGGTTTCCGAGTGAGAAATTGTAGCCCTGGTTGATGCCGGACCTATGGACCCGTGGGTCCCAGATGTTCTCGAACGACTCGCCGAGCGCCTCGAGCTCTTCGGCGGTGAAGCCGGAGGTGCTGAACCGCCCGCGCGGCACCACCTTCTGGTCGCTCGCAACCCGCTTGAGTAGGTCAGGCAGATCGCGGCGCCCATCGTCGAAGCCCAGGAAATCGAGATCGCCGCCCGGGTAGCTGCGGAATGACTTGAGATTCGAGGAGGGTTCGATCCCGGCCGTTTGCCCGAACTCGGCGCTCAGCTCCTCGGGGAAGTCCTTGGTGTTGATCTGGACCACTCCGCCCGCGAACTCAGCCCACTGGTCGGCGGTGTAGGTCTTCTGGGTGACGACGTTGTCGAGGAGCTTGGCCGGGAACATGTCGAGCGGCACCACGCGCTTCGCAGGCTCGGTCGAGGTCATACGAGCCCCGTTCAGCAGGGTGCTCGAGTAACGCTCGCCGAGCCCGCGCACGTAAACGTACTTCCCGCCCACCACCGAAATCCCCGTGACCCGCTTGAGCGCATCGGAGGCGTCGGAGTCGGGCGACTTGGAGATTTGTTCGGCGCTAACCGCGTCGCTAACCGCCGGGGCCCGCTGCTGAGTGATGAGGACCGCCGAGTCGGTGTTCTCGATGACACGTCCTTCCACGACCACTTCCTCGCCCTTGATGTCCTCGGGAGTGAGCGTGAGATCCATCCGAGTCGGCTGGCCGGCCAAGACCTTGACTCCGGTCACCACCTTGGCCGCATACGAGATGTAGCTCGTTTTTAGGGTGTAGGTCCCGGCCGGCACCACCAGGTCGTAAGTGCCGTCGAGCTTGGCCTGCACTCCGTGCACCACGCTTCCGCTCGCCGGATCCAAGGCCATGACGGTGGCGGCGGCCAGGGCCTCGCCGGTCTCGGCACTGACAAACTTGCCAAGGATGACGCCGTCGTTCGGTCCGAGGAGATGTTGGAGGCGCTTGAGCGACGAATGGACCTCGCCCTGCGCCCGCGCCGCCGGGATAAAAGTCGGAGCCAGCGAGAAACTGGCTGCGGCGAGGAAGGCGACGAGGAAGTCCAAGACGAGGCGGGGCTTCCCAGTCAGGTGATTTCGAGTCAGGCGATTTCGGTCGGTCATCGTTTCTCTTTGGAGTACAAGCTGGGCGGGCCCGAAGGCCACCGCGTGAGGCGTCAGAGATTCCCGCCGTAAGCCGCCAGGCGCCGCCCAACCTGAAGGATTTGCTGGGGGGAGCGGACCCGGGGCCGCCTGAGCAGCCCGCGGGTCTCTCGCTCCATCTGCATCACTTCACTAGGTTCATCTTTCCGGTGGCGATCTGTCCGGCCGCCTCCATCCGGTAGAAGTAGGTGCCGGAGGAAGAGCCGGCCGGAGCGTTCCAGGCGAGGGAATGCGCCCCGGAGCCCAGCCGCTCGGTCTCGAGGTGGTCGACGTGCCGGCCGTTCCCGTCGTACACGTCGATTCGCGCCGCGCCCGGCTGGGCGAGCAGGAACTCGAATCGGGTTGCGGGATTGAACGGGTTCGGATGCTGCCGGACCATGAGCGGCAAGGCGGCGGCCGGCTGGGCCTCCTCGATGCCGATCACGGTGCTCAGCAGGACGCACGGGTCACCGGTCCCGTTGGCGAAGGTGGCGTCGTCGTCCAGGTCGATGCCGGGCCGGCGGAAGTTGGTGATGATCGAGTTCATGATCGTGCCCGCGGTGCCGCGGCGGAGATGAATGCCGTTGGTGCCTGCAGCAGCCGCGGCACCGGGGCCGATCAACGTGAGATTGGCGAGGGTGGGGTTCGACCGCGGGGTGTTGTCGAAGCCGAACTCGTAGTTGTCGGCCTCGATCGCCTTGTCTCCCCGGTCGCCGGCGGGTCGGGCGATTCCGTATTGAACCTTACCGCGCCAGCCCACCTGCCAGTCGAAGTGGTCGTCGGCGCAGTCGGTGGCGACGATGTAGCGATCGTTCACCGTGCCGCCGAACCACTCGAAGCCGTCGTCCTCCCCCCGGTGGCACTGGACATACTCGATCACCGTGCCACTGCCGACTCCGTTCTGGGTGAGGGCGTTGAGCTCGTTGTCGGGGCTGAACTCATGGCCGGCGAACTCGATCCGCGCGTAACGGAGGGTGCCGCTCGAGTCGTCAGGGTCGTTCCCGCCGTAGGTGCCGGAGCCGCCCTCGCCCTCGCAGCTGCCGCCGGGGGTGCCGCAGTTCACCGGGGCCCGGCCGTTCAGCACCACCCCGCCCCACTGGCCGCGGGTCTGCGTCCCCGGCAGGGCGTCGCTGGTGAAGATGATCGGCTGGTTGGGAGTGCCGGTGGCCATGATCCTCGCCCCCTGCTCGATGATGAGCGTGCCGACGGTCGCGTTCTCTCCGTAGATGACCGCGCCAGCCTGGATGGTGAGGACGGCGGGCGATTGGACGCGCACGGTGCCCTGGAGCAGATATCCGAGGCCGTTGTTGGTCCAGGTCGTGTTCGAGGTGATGTTCCCGGAGACGACGACCGGGGGGCCCGGCGGGAGGTCGGTGCGCCCGGCGCCGTCGGGCGAGTAGTAGCACCAGGGCTGGGTCCAATCTTCATCCGCGCCTGCTCCGAGGGCGCCCACGAAGTAGGGTTGGGTGAAGAAGCCGTCGTTCGGGACGATGGCGACCGGCCCCCCGCCCAGATGAGTGGAGTTGCCGCCGGCGGTCGGCCTGAAGTCGGGGTCCAGGGCGTTGAGGGGGTCGATGAGCTCGGGGTCCACAAACACGTTGTTGGTGAAAATCGTGTTGATGAGCTGGCAGGTGGTGAAGGGGAGCGGCGGGCTCAGCTCGCCATCAGCCGCCTCGCAGTTCCCCTGGTTGTTCTGGAAGAAGATGTTGCAATCGACCACAATGCGATCCTGGGCGTTCGCCCCCACCGCAAGCCCGAGGGTGCCGAGGCCGAAGATGCTCGCCGCTACATGCCACGCCTTCATCATGAATCTCCTGTATTCGGTTTCGACGATGTTCCGACGAGGTCTCTTAAATTCTCGATTAAATTCTCGATGCGTCCAGCTGGACTGACTTCGTTGCATCGAAACTACCAGTCGCCCCGCCCGCTCTGGCAAAGATGGCTTCCAGAATCGGTGAAGATTTCTTGAAACAGCTTGGAAACAGGTTGGAGCTGGCGAAGAGGCCGGGCGAAGAGTTCGGGGGCGAGAGGTGTACTACGAGGCGGTCTTGCGGGGCGCCAACTGCGGATTGAAGCGGTAGCCGAAGCCGCGCACGGTCTGGATCATGACTCCCGCATGCCCCAGTTTGCCGCGCAGGTTCGCCATGTGGGTGTCCACCGTTCGTGGGCCGACATAGACCTCTGTGCCCCAAACCTGGTCAAGGAGGCGATCACGTTCGAAAACGCGAGCTGGGCTTCCGGTCAGGAGGGAAAGCAGGCGAAACTCGGTGCGGGTAAGGGGCACTTCCACCCCTCCGACGGTGACCCGATGCTCCACCGGATCGATACGGAGCGGCCCGAACTCCAGCAGGCGCTCCCGGTCCGAGCCCTGACGGTTGAGCACGGCGCGCACCCGCAACACGAGCTCGCGCGGGCTGAAGGGTTTGGGCACGTAGTCGATTGCACCGAGCTCGAGCCCGAGCACCCGATCCTCGACCGAGGCCCGAGCGGAGAGGATGATCACCGGGAAGGGCAGTGGCAGGCCCCGCCGGTCTTGCTGGAGGCCCTTCAAGATATCGAGCCCCGACATGTCGGGAAGCATGAGGTCGAGGATCAAGATGTCGAGACGGGAGCGCTCGATCTCCGCCAGCGCCATCGCACCGGTCTCAGCGCGGATGACTCGGTAGCCGGCACGGTCGAGATGAAAGGCGACGAGATCAAGAACGTCCGGCTCGTCCTCGACCACGAGGATCGTGGTCTCAGATCGGGCAGCGGGGGTCTCATGGGCGGTTTCAGCCGTCTCACGCAGTTCCACGCCGCCGATTCTGCACGGCTTGTGCCGCGGGACGATGGAGGTTATGCCATCATTCCGTCACAAGTTCGGCCTCCCACCTGGACCTTCCCAACCGAAACGTGGCGGGCGTGTGACACAACTGTCACACGGCTAGCCGAACATTTCTGAAAGGGTGTCGTGTACTGCCTCGTGAATCAAAGAGCCTCCCAAACGGGTCGCTCGCTGGAGGAGTAATAATGCGTAGTAAGAGCCTCTTGGTGCTGGTTTTCCTGGGCTTCCTGGCCTGTGGGGGGGCCGCCGACGCGAAAAACATCACGGTTAAAGGGTCAGACACCATGGTGCTCCTCGCCCAGCGCTGGGCGGAGAAGTACATGGAGAAACACAGCGACGCGTCGATCCAGGTGACGGGCGGCGGGTCAGGAACCGGGATCGCCGCTCTCTTGAACGGCACCACCGACATCGCCACCTCGAGCCGCCCGATCAAAGCGGCCGAGATGAAAACCGCACGTGAGGGCGGGATCAACACGTTTGAGACCAAGGTGGCGATGGACGCGCTGAGCGTCGTGGTCCACAAGGACAACCCGGTGAACGAGCTGACCATGAATCAGGTCAAGGCGATCTATACGGGGGCGATCAACAGCTGGAAGGATCTCGGCGGGCCGCCAAAGGCGATCGTGCGTTACAGCCGCGAGTCGAACAGCGGCACTTACGTCTTCTTCAAGGAACACGTGCTCGGGAACCAGGACTACGCGCCCGACTGCCAGAACATGCCGGGGACCGCGGCGGTGGCGACGGCGGTGGCCAAAGACCCGGCTGCGATCGGCTTCGGTGGAGTGGCCTACTTCCTTAGCCAACCCGACGTGAAGATCCTGAAGATCAAGAAGGAAAGGGACAGCCCGGCGATCACTCCGGTGGCAGCCGACGGGAAGTCGCTCAATTTTGAGGTGGTTTATTCGGGTGAGTATCCGATCGCGCGCGATCTGTTCTGCTATACCACCGGAAAACCGGCCGGGCAGGTCGGGGCCTTCCTGAGCTGGATCGTGGGGCCAGAGGGTCAGGCCATCGCGGACGAGCTGGGGTACATCCCGCTTGCTAAGGGCCAGGCCGCGGTGAAGTAAGCCGGGTGAAGATCGACGTGCCAGGAAAGGTCGAGGGCGCCCGGATCGGCGTTGTCGCTCCGCTCGGGATGGCGGCGCCCCGTGCGTCGGCTCGGCCGGCGCCGGCCGCCTCCGGGGCGGACCTCCGTCTCCGCGGCGGCCGGCGGCTGCGCGAGCGGGCGATCGAGCTCTTCCTGCTGGCCAACGGAAGCGCGGCGGTCCTCATCATCGGGCTTATCTTCGTGTTCCTGTTCAAGGAGGGGCTCGCCGCCTTCCGCGACATCCAGCCGATTCAGTTCATCGGCGGCCAGGAGAACACCCCCACCTATGATCCCGAGCTCGACACCTTCACTGAGACCAGGCAGTTCGCCCTCGTCTGGCAGCCGGTCTCGGATTCGCCGAAGTACTCGCTTCTTCCACTTTTGAACGGCTCGCTCCTCGTCGCTTTGCCAGCCACCCTGATCTCGACCGTGATCGGATTGCTCGTCGGCATCTACTTGGCCGAGCTGGCGAGAGCACGGGTGCGCGAGCTTGCGAAGCCCGCGATCGAGCTGCTGGCCGGTATACCGACCGTGATCATTGGTTTCATCATGCTCACGGTGGTCGCGAGCCTCGTGCAGAGCATTACCCACAGCCACTTCCGGCTGAACGCCTTTGTGGGAGCCCTGGGAGTGTCCCTCGTCATCATCCCGGTCGTTGCCTCGCTCACCGAAGATGCGCTGCGCGCCGTGCCGGAGCCGCTCCGCCTCGCCTCCTATGGGCTCGGGGCGACCCGCTGGCAGACGGTGTCACGGGTGGTCGTGCCGGCGGCTGTCTCCGGCATCACCGCCGCCGGGATCTTGGGCTTCGGGCGGGCCCTCGGCGAGACGATGATCGTCCTCATGGCCACGGGGAACGCCGCGTTGATCACCGGCAACATCCTGTCGAGTGTGCGAACCATGACGGCGACGATTGCCGCCGAGTTGGGTGCTGTGGCACGAGGCAGCGAGCAGTACCATGCCTTGTTCTTCGTCGGAGCGACGCTCTTTACCATCACCTTCATGTTCAACCTGACCGCTGAGGTTATCGTGGCGCGGATGCGCCGCAGGTTGAGGATGTAGGGATGGAGGCAAAGATCGACAAGGCGCCGCCGAAGGCGCCCGAGCCCCCAAGCCGGCGGCCGGACTATTCCGGCCTCATCATGACCAGTCTCTGCCGGGGAGCGACCTTCCTCGTCGGAGGCGTCCTCGTCCTTCTCCTCTTCCACATCGCCCGCCATGGCGCCGGAGTGGTGAGCTGGGACTTCCTGACCAAGGCGCCGGTCGAAGGGATGACGGCGGGCGGGATCTTCCCCGCCATTTTCGGCACCCTCGCTATCACCATCCTCATGATCGTGCTGGCCCTGCCGCTCGGGGCGTTTGCCGGAATCTATCTGGTCGAGTATGCAGGGGGCGGCCTGCTCGCACGCTTGATCCGGGCGGCGGTGAACAACCTGGCCGGCGTGCCTTCGATTGTGTTCGGACTGTTCGGGGTCGGTTTCTTCGTGCTATTCGTCGGGCGGAACATCGATCGGGGGCTGGGTCCGGCCGGCCGGTCGGCGATCGAGCAGGCGCTGGGGACCGGGGGCGGGGCAGCGGAGACCGGCATCCTCTTCGGCCAGCCGATCATGCTGTGGGCGGCAGCGACCTTGGCGTGCCTGGTTCTTCCGATCATCATCGTCACCACCGAGGAGGCGCTTTCGGCCGTGCCGCAGAGCCACCGGGACGCCTCGCTCGCCCTCGGCGCCACCCGGTGGCAAACGGTGCGCGATGTCGTGCTGCCCCAGGCGCGAGCCGGGATCCTCACCGGGGCCATCCTGTCGGTGAGCCGCGGCGCCGGCGAGACCGCTCCCATCCTGTTCACCGGCTGCGCCTATTTCTTGCCGCGCCTTCCGGTCGCCGAGCTCTTCGGGGTGATCCCCATGGTGAATCCGCTCGACCAGTTCATGGAGCTGAGCTATCACATCTTCATTCTGGCGACCCAATCGACCGACAGCCAAGCGACATTGCCGCTCCAATACGGGACGACGCTCGTCCTCGTGGCTCTGACCTTCATGCTCAATCTGACTGGAATCTTGTTGCGGTTTGTCTTCCGCCGGCGCCTGGCCAGGTTGTCCTGAGATGTCGGGTCAAACGATCACAGAACAGCCCGGCCCGCCAACCCCGGTGGCCTCGCAGAGCAAAATTGTCGTGAGCGGCCTGGACGCCTTCTACGGTAACGTTCAAGTGCTCCATGGCATCTCGATGGACATTCTCGAACACCAGGTCACCGCTCTCATCGGTCCCTCAGGATGCGGCAAGTCCACGTTCCTCCGCTGCCTGAACCGAATGAACGATTTGATCCCGGGTGCTCGAGTGTCCGGCAATGTGCTGCTCTCCGGTCTCGACATCTACGCGCGCGGCGTCGATGCGGTCGAGGTGCGGAAGCGGGTGGGGATGGTGTTTCAGAAGTCGAACCCGTTCCCCAAGTCGATCTTCGACAATGTGGCCTATGGCCTTCGCCTGGCCGGGGTGCGCAACCGATCGGCGCTCGAGGAGCGGGTGGAGGAGAGCCTCAAGGACGCCGCCCTCTGGGATGAAGTCAAGGACCGGCTCAACCAGTCGGCGCTCGATCTCTCCGGCGGGCAACAGCAGCGGGTTTGCATCGCCCGTGCCCTGGCCGTCAAGCCCGAGGTGGTGTTGATGGACGAACCGGCTTCGGCCCTCGATCCGGGCGCAACCACCAAGATCGAGGAGCTCATCCATGACCTCAGGAGCCACTACACGATCGTGATCGTGACCCACAACATGCAGCAGGCGGCGCGGGTCGCCGACTTCACCGCCTACTTCTATCTAGGCAAACTGGTGGAGATGGGCCCTACCCGCCAGATCTTCACCAATCCGGAGAACAAGCACACCGAGGACTACATCACCGGAAGGTTTGGATGATGCAATGAGTCTGTGAGGGACAGATGGAAGCAAACCGACATCCCCATCTCTCAAGCGAGTATGAAGAAGAGCTTAACGAGCTCCGGGCCAAGCTCCTACTCATGGCCAGCAAAGTCGAGGGACTCATTGCCAGCGCCATGAGCGCTCTAGTCGAGCGCAACACGGAGCTGGCGGAGAACGTGATCCTCCGTGACAAGGAAATCGACATCCTCGAGAAGGAGGTCGACGAGCTCTGTATCGGAATCCTCGCGCTGCGCCAGCCGGCCGCCTCGGACCTGCGGCGGATTACAACCGCTCTCAAGGTGGTGACCGACCTCGAGCGG
>Ga0184637_10002319_pt1 | contig 12263 bp, 9 predicted proteins | sample PLM3_127_b2_FD_133143 | JGI IMG/M metagenome (GOLD analysis project Ga0184637, IMG submission 133143) | Groundwater sediment microbial communities from an aquifer in East River, Colorado, USA - PLM3_127_b2 | ecosystem: Environmental > Terrestrial > Soil > Riparian zone | place: USA: East River...
ACCAAGTTTCAGGACATCGACCGCGCCTGGGAGGCGCTCCAGCACAGCGACCGGCCCCGGATCCACACCTTCATCGCCACCTCCGATATCCACATGAAGTACAAGCTGAACATGACCCGCGAGGAGGTCCTGGAGTCGGCGGTGGCCGCCGTGAAGCGGGCCCGCGGCTACACGAGTGACGTGGAGTTTTCCGCGGAGGACGCCCACCGGACCGACCAGGACTTCCTCTGCAAGATCATGGAGGAGGCCATCAAGGCCGGGGCAACCACCATCAACATCCCCGACACGGTGGGGTACGGCCTCCCCTGGGAGTTCGGCGAGCGGATCCGCAACCTGATGACCCGGGTGCCCAACATTGACAAGGCCGTGGTGAGCGTCCACTGCCACGACGACCTGGGGCTGGCGGTGGCGAATTCCCTCGCCGGCATCCTGAACGGCGCCCGCCAGGCCGAGTGCACCATCAACGGGATCGGGGAGCGAGCCGGGAACGCCTCGCTCGAAGAGATCGTCATGAGCCTCCGGACCCGGAAGGATCTCATCGGGATGGACACCGGGATCCGGACCGAAGAGATCTACCGGACCTCCAAGCTCCTCCAGAGCATCACCGGAATCAGCGTGCAGCCCAACAAGGCGATCGTGGGGGCCAACGCCTTCGCCCACGAGGCGGGCATCCACCAGCACGGGATGCTGAAGTCCAAGCTCACCTACGAGATCATGACCCCGGAGTCGGTGGGGGTCCCCCAGAGCCGGCTGGTCCTGGGGAAGCACTCGGGGCGCCACGCCTTCAAGAAGCGGCTGGAGGACCTGGGCATCACGCTGACGGAAGAGCAACTCAACAAGGCCTTCGGCCGGTTCAAGGACCTCTGCGACAAGAAGAAGGAGGTCTTCGACTCGGACCTGCTGGCGATCGTGGAGGAGCAGGTCCTGGAAGTGCCCGAGACCTACGGGCTGGCCCACCTGCAGTTCACCAGCGGGACCGGGATCGTCCCCACGGCGACCATCCGGCTCACGAAGGAGAATGCCCTGCTGCAGGAGTCGGGGTGGGGGGACGGCCCGGTGGACGCCTGCTACAAGGCGATTGACCTGATTACAGGGCTGCACCCGACCCTGAAGGATTACCAGCTCCGGGCCGTGACTTCCGGAAAGGACGCCCAGGGAGAGGTCACGGTGACCCTGGAGGTGAACGGGAGCACCGTGGTGGGCCGGGGGACCAGCACCGATGTCATCGAGGCCAGCGTGAAGGCCTACCTGAACGCCATCAACAAGATCGTCGGGAAGCAGGTGCCGGCGAAAAAGACCGTATCCGAGGGGGTGTAGGGACGGCCCGAGCACACGGCGGGACGTCGTCCGCGGCACTGTCCTTCGCGAACCCGTGAACGCCGGTTCCGACCGCGCTGGGCCGTTCAGAGTGGATCCCGGAGATGTCCCGTGGAGACCGGTCTAGCAGCGAAGGGAAATCCGTAGTATCCTTCCACCAGGATCCCCGCAGGGCGGAGGGACCTCTCAGGGGAGCCGACGGGACGATGCGCCAGGGCTACACGGTGGCGGTGGTGGGAGCCACGGGGGCGGTGGGGGAGACCATCCTCCGGATTCTGGAGGAGCGGAAGTTCCCGGTCAGCAGGCTCCGGCTCTTCGCCTCGGAGCGCTCGGCAGGCCGGCGCCTCCGCTTCCAGGAGGAAGAGGTCCCCGTGGAGCCGCTCGCCGCCGACGCCTTCCGCGGGATCGACTTCGCCCTCTTCTCGGCCGGGGCCAGCCGCAGCAGGGAGTTCGCCCCGGCAGCCGCCCGGGCCGGGGCGGTCGTCATCGACAATTCCTCGGCCTTCCGGATGGACCCGGAGGTCCCCCTGGTCGTCCCCGAGATCAACCCCGAGGCCGCCTTCCGCCACCAGGGGATCATCGCGAACCCCAACTGCACCACCATCGTGATGCTCATGCCCCTCAAGCCCCTGCACGATCACGCGCGCGTTAAGCGCGTGGTGGCCACCTCCTACCAGGCGGTCTCGGGGGCCGGGGCGAAGGCCATCGAGGAACTGCGGGGGCAGGTGACAGCCTGGGTCAAGGGGGAGCCGCTCAGGGCCGAGGTCTTCCCGCACCAGATCGCCTTCAATGTCCTGCCCCACGTGGACGCCTTCCTGGAGAACGGGTACACCCGGGAGGAGATGAAGCTGGTGCACGAGACCCGGAAGATCCTGGGAGACGAGACCATCCAGGTCTCTCCCACGGCGGTCCGGGTTCCGGTCTTCCGGGCCCACGCGGTGGCCGTGAACGTGGAGACGGAGCGCCCGGTCTCGGTCGCCACCGCCCGGGAGCTGTTCGCCGCCTTCCCGGGCCTGCGGGTCCTGGACGACCCCTCCCGCCTCGAGTACCCGATGCCCCTCACGGCGGCCGGGACCGACGACTGCTACGTGGGCCGGATCCGGCAGGACCTCTCCCGCGAGAACACCCTGAACTTCTGGGCGGTCGGGGACCAGCTCCGGAAGGGAGCCGCGCTGAACGCCGTCCAGATCGCGGAACTCCTCATCCGGTAGGCCCCCCGGCCGCCGGACGGGGGTCGCAAGCAGGGCTTCGGCCCTGCTTTTCTGTTTGGCAGACGATGCGCAACCTCCGGCTCCTCATCGAGTACGACGGGAGCGCCTACGCCGGCTGGCAGGTGCAGCCGAACCGCCCGACGGTTCAGGGAACGCTGCAGGCGGCGCTAGAGCGCTTGACGGGAGCCCCCGTCAGGGTCGGGGGAGCGGCCCGGACGGATGCGGGCGTGCACGCCGCGGGGCAGGTGACGACCTTCACGACCGAGAGCCCGCACACCTGTGCGACCTTCCACCGGGCCCTGAACGCCCTGCTCCCCCGGGACATCGTCGTCCGCGAGGTGGCAGAGGTCCCGCTCACCTTCGACGCCCGCCGCAGCGCGACGGGGAAGACGTACCGGTACACCCTCCTCGTCCGGGCCGACCCCTCCCCCTTCCACCGGTCCTGGACCCTGCACGTGCCCCCACCCCTCGACGTCGCCGCCATGGGGAAGGCCGCCGAGGCACTGCTGGGCCGCCACGACTTCTCCGCCTTCCGCTCCGCCTCCTGCGAGGCCCCTCACCCCGTGCGCACGCTCTGGGAGGCCCGCTTCCTCGAAGATCCCCCCTTCTGGCACTTCCGCATCTCGGCGGAGGCCTTCCTGCAGCACATGGTCCGCAGCATCGTCGGGACCCTCCTGGAAGTGGGGCGGGGCAGGCGTCCTCCCGAGGAGGTGGCGGCCATCCTCGCCAGCCGGGCCCGGGCCCGGGCCGGCCCAACGGCCCCTCCCCACGGCCTCTGCCTCGAGAAGGTCCACTACGGCGAGCGGGGCCAGGATGCGGCTTGAAAGGCCCCGGCCTTCGTGCTAAGAATTGGGCGTTTTCGCGCAGGAGCGGGGGAAGCAATGGCGCGCGGGTACGATTTTCGGGCGATCGAGGCGAAGTGGCAGCGGATCTGGGAGGAGACCGGGGCCTTCCAGGTGGAGGAGACGAGCCCCCGCCCCAAGTACTACTGTCTGGAGATGTACCCCTACCCCTCCGGGAAGATCCACATGGGGCACGTCCGGAACTACTCCATCGGGGACGTGGTGGCCCGCTACCTCACCATGCGCGGCTACAACGTGCTCCACCCGATGGGGTGGGACGCCTTCGGCTTCCCGGCCGAAAACGCCGCCCTGGAACACGGGGTGCACCCCGCCAAGTGGACCTACGACAACATCGCCTACATGAAGGCCCAACTGAAGAAGATGGGCTTCTCCTACGACTGGCGGCGGGAGGCGACCTGCTGCGCCCCCGACTACTACCGCTGGAACCAATGGTTCTTCCTCAAGATGTACGAGCGGGGGCTGGCCTACCGGAAGCAGGCGCCGGTCAACTGGTGCGAGCTCTGCCAGTCGGTCCTCTCCAACGAGCAGGCGGAGGGCGGGGTCTGCTGGCGCCACACCGAGACGGCCGTGGTCCAGAAGGAGCTGGAGCAGTGGTTCCTGCGGATCACCGCCTACGTGGAAGAGCTCCTGAGCGACCTGGGCCGGCTCCCCGGCTGGCCGGAGCGGGTGAAGGTGATGCAGCGCAACTGGATCGGGAAGAGCACCGGGGCCGAGGTCCAGTTCCCCCTGGCCGACCGGCAGGAGTCCCTGACCATCTTCACCACCCGCCAGGACACTCTCTACGGGGCCACCTTCATGGTGCTAGCCCCGGAGCATCCCCTGACCCTCGAGCTCAGCCGGGGGACGGCGCAGGAAGCGGCGGTGGCCGGCTTCGTGGACCGTATCCGGCGCCAGAGCACGGCCGCCCGGAGCCGGGCCGAGACGGAGAAGGAAGGCATCTTCACCGGGGCTTACGTCGTGAACCCGATGACCCGCGAGCGCATCCCCATCTGGACCGCCAACTTCGTCCTCCTGCAGTACGGGACCGGCGCCGTCATGGCCGTGCCGGCGCACGACCAGCGGGACTTCGAGTTCGCCACCAAGTACGGCCTGCCCATCCGGGTGGTCATCCAACCTCCCGGGGAGAGCCTGGACCCGGCCAGTGTGCGGGAGGCCTACCTCGGCGAGGGGACCATGGTGAACTCCGGCCCCTTCACCGGCCTCCCGAGCGAGTCGGGCCGGGAGAAGGTGGTCGAGGATCTGGAGCAGCGGGGGATCGGGAAGCGGCAGGTCAACTACCGGATCCGGGACTGGCTCATCTCCCGGCAGCGCTACTGGGGGACCCCCATCCCCATCATCTATTGCGAGGTCTGCGGCGTCCTCCCGGTCCCGGAGCGGGACCTCCCGGTCCTCCTCCCGGAGGATGTCCAGATCACCTTCCGGGGGGGCTCGCCCCTCGCCCGGGTCCCGACCTTTGTCAACGTCTCCTGCCCCAAGTGCGGCAAGGCCGCCCGGCGGGAGACGGACACCATGGATACCTTCGTGGACTCCTCCTGGTACTTCCTGCGGTTCACCAGCCCACGGGAGGCCCGCCGGCCCCACGATCCCGCCAAGGCGAACTACTGGATGGCCGTGGATCAGTACATCGGGGGGATCGAGCACGCGGTCCTGCACCTCCTGTACGCCCGCTTCTTCACCAAGGTGATCCGGGACCTGGGCCTCCTGAAGGTCGGGGAGCCGTTCCTGAACCTCCTCACCCAGGGGATGGTCTGCAAGGAGACCTACCGGTGCGCCGAGCACGACTTGCTGTTACCCGAGGAGGTGAACGGGAAGCTCCAGTGCGTCAAGTGCGGCCGCCCGGTCGAGGTGGGTCGAACGGAGAAGATGTCCAAGTCGAAGAAGAACGTGGTGGACCCCGATGACCTCCTCGAGCAATACGGCGCCGACACCGCCCGCCTCTTCTCCCTCTTCGCATCCCCGCCGGAGAAGGACCTGGAGTGGTCCGAGCAGGGGGTGGAGGGGGCCTTCCGCTTCCTGAACCGCGTCTACCGCCTCGTGGAGGAGCACCGAGACCTCCTGGCGGGGGCGCCCGGTCGGGCGGCGGGCCCTGCGACGGTTCCCGACGACGCCCGCGAGCTGCGCCGCGCGACCCACCAGACCATCAAGCGGGTCACGGAGGACATCGACCGGTCCTTCCAGTTCAACACGGCCATCGCCGCCCTGATGGAGCTCCAGAACGCCATCGGGAAGTTCTGCGCCGACCACCTCGGCCCGCAGGGTGAGGCCCCCGGTCGAGCGGACCGGCTGGCCGCCCTCCGGGAGGCCGTGGAGACCCTCCTCACCCTCCTGGCCCCCTTCGCGCCCCACCTCTGCGAGGAACTCTGGGCGATGACCGGCCACCGGGAGAGCGTCCTCGCGCAGCCCTGGCCCATCTACGACCCTGAGGTCGCCCAGGCGGACGAGATTCTGGTGGTGGTCCAGGTGAACGGGCGTCTCCGGAACCGCCTCACCCTCCCCGCGGGGGCGTCCGAGGAGCAGATGCGGCAGGCCGCGCTGGCCGACCCCCGGACCCGGCGCTGGCTTGAGGGAAAACCGGTCAGGCGGGTCGTAACCGTCCCCAACAAACTGGTCAACATCGTTGTCGGCTGAGCAACCAGGGCGGGGTGGGCAGGGCAGGGGCGGTGCCCTCCGCGGGAGGGGGCGGTCGGGCCTCCTGCTCCCTTTCCTGCTCCTCTCGGGGTGCGGCTACTTCGGCGGCGGATCGCTCGCCTTCGGCCTCGAGCGCATCGCTCTCACCGCCCGCGATGAGGTGACGGCCCGGGCCGACCTGCGCCCGGCCCTCCTGGCCGCGCTGGCCGCCCGCTTCGCCGAGGACGGCCGGATCCGCCTCGTGGAGCCGGGGCAGGCGCAGGCCACCCTGGAGAGCCGGGTGATCAGCCTCGCCAGCGAGCCGGTCGCCTTCGACCAAGGGGACGTGGCGCGCCGCTTCCGGGTCGTCCTGACCCTCGAGGTCACCCTCCGGGACCGACCCGGGAACGGGATGCTCCTCAAGGAGACGGTCGCCGGGGAAGCTTACTACTCGGCTCCGGTCGGGATCACCGGGACACGGGCGGCCGAGGAGGAGGGAGTCCGTCGGGCGGTGGGGGAGGCGGCGAGGCGCGCCGCCCTCCTGCTCCTCGAGGGCTTCTAGGGGAGACGGTGGGGCAGCAGGCGGAGATGAACAGAATTGACCGGGGCCAGGCGGCCCCGGTTTACGTGTTGTATGGGCCCGAGGCGCTCCTCAAGGAGCGCTTCGTCCAGACCCTGCTCACCCGCCTCCTTCCCCCCGACCTCCGGGACCTGAACCTGGAGGTCCTCCACGGGGATGCGACGGACCCGGGCGACCTCGCGGCCCGCTGCCTCACCCTTCCCGCCTTCGCCCCGCGCCGGGTTGTCCTGGTTCGGGGGGCAGAGCGGCTTCCCGCGTCCGCCTGGCCGGCCCTGGGGACGGCCCTGACGCCACCCCCGGAGAGCGCGTGCCTCCTCCTGCTCCTGGCAACCGAGCGGGACCGGCTCGAGGGCCCCCCGAAGCGCTTCGCGGAGAGCGTCCCGGGTGCCGTCGCCATGGCCTTCGCCCCCCTCAGGGAGGGGGAGGCCCGGACCTGGCTCCGGGAGGAGGCACGCCGCCTGGGCAAGCGCCTCACCCCGGAGGCGGCCGGCCTCCTCGTGAGCCTCCTTGGGCCGGAGACCCAGCGGCTGGCCGCCGAACTCGAGAAACTCACCCTCTTCATCGGGGAGGGGGAGCAGATCGAGGCAGGGACCGTGGAGGCGTTGGTGGGGGAGGAACGGGTCCGCCGGATCTTCGAGCTGGCCGACGCGGTGGCCTCCCGGAACCTCGAGGCGGCCCTGCACCTGAGCCGCCGTCTCCTGGCGCTGGGGGAGTCCCCCCTGGCCCTCCTCGGCATGCTGGCGCGGCAGCTCCGGCTGCTCCTCAGGGCGCAGGAGGGCCTGGCGGCGGGGAAGCGGGGAGCGGACCTGGCCCGGGAGCTCGGCCTCCAGCCCTTCCTGGGGCCGCGCCTCGAGGCGCAGGCGCGCCAGGTGAGCCCCGCGTGGGTGGAGGGGGGCCTGAAGCGGCTCGCCCGCCTGGACACCGAGCTGAAGGGGGGGCGGAGAGACGGGGCACTCAGCCTGGACCTTGCCTACCTCGACCTCTGCCGCTAGGCGGAGGCAGGCCGGGCGGCCCCGGCGGCTACCAGGCGCATGAGGCGGGACTTGTAGCGAGCCGCCGTCCGCCGGTGGATCACCCCCCGCGAGGCGGTCTTGTCGATGGCGGGGATCGCGGCGGCGAGCGCTGCGCGGGCTGCGTCCAGGTTCCCCCCCTCGAGGGCCTGGCGGACCCTCTTGATCTTGGTCCGCAGGGCGGTCTTGGCTGCCCGGTTGCGCGCCGCCCGCCTCACTGACTGGCGGAGCCGCTTTTTCGCTGAGGCGATGTTCGGCATGAAGGGTCTTCTCCTGTCCCGGCCGGCCCTCTGCCGGCACGAGGCGACTGTATACTGAGGTCCGCCGGCCCCTGTCAAGCGGGAATTGCACACCCACCATGCCAGCCGGCTTCCCCCCGCGCATCGTCCGTGCCGCCTCAGTGGTCGGCGCTGCCACCGCCGTCAGCCGCGTCCTGGGGTTCCTCCGGGACATGGTCATCGCCCAGGCGTTCGGCGTCTCGGCCGCCGCCGACGCCTTCTTCGTGGCCTTTCGCATCCCGAACGCGCTCCGGGAACTCTTGGGAGAAGGGGCGCTCTCCGCCGCCTTCATCCCGGTCTACAACGAGGTCCTGGTGCGGGAGGGGCGGCCCGCCGCCTTCCGGGTGGCGGCGGCCGCGTGCCGCTCCCTCGCCATCATCCTCTGTCTGGTCGTCCTCGCCGGGGTCCTGTTGGCCCCCCTTCTGGTTAGGCTCATCGCCCCCGGCTTTACCACAACCCCAGGGAAGTTCGAGTTGACGGTCGCCCTCACCCGGTGGCTCTTCCCCTACATCCTCTTCGTCGGCCTCGGGGCCCTCCTCATGGGCCTGCTGAACTCTCTGGGGCACTTCCTCACCCCGGCCCTCTCCCCGGCCCTCCTAAACCTGGCCATGATTGCGGCCGCCCTGTGGCTTACCCCGCGGCTCGCGGAGCCGGTCCTGGCCCTCGCCTACGGCGTGCTGGTCGGGGGGGCCCTCCAGCTCCTCCTCCAGTTCCCGGTGGCCGCCTCGCACGGCCTGCGCCTGACGGAGGCGGCCGCTCCGGGGGAGCGAGCGGTCCTCGGCCGGATGGCGCGCCTGATGGGGCCGGCCACCGCGGGACTGGCCATTACCCAGGTGAGCCTCTTCGTCACCACCCTGCTGGCCTCCTTCCTCGAGGAGGGAGCGCCCTCCCACCTGTACTATGCCTTCCGCCTCATCCACCTGCCCATCGGCATCGTCGGGGTCGCCCTGGCCACCGCCGCCTTCCCCACCATGGCGGCAGCCGCCGCCCGGAACGCCCCAGCCGAGGTCCGGGCCACGCTCCTCACGGCCTTGAGAGGAGCCCTCTATCTCACCCTCCCGGCCATGGCCGGCCTCATCGTCTTCAGGGTCCCCATCGTCCACCTCCTCTTCGAGCGGGGGGCCTTCGGCCGGGAGGCGACGCTCGCCGCGGCGGATGTCCTCCTGGCCTACGCGGTCGGGCTCGCCTGCTACGTGGGCAACCGGATCCTGGCGCCGGCCTTTTATTCCTTCCAGGACACGCGCAGCCCGGTCCGGGCGGCCGCGGTCGCCGTGACGGCCGGCACGGTGTTAAGTATCCTCCTGATGCGACCGCTCGGGGCAGCGGGGTTGGCCCTCTCCACCGCCCTCACCTCGGCGCTCTACAGCGCCCTGCTCCTGCGGGGGCTCTCCCGTCGCCTCGGGAGCCTGTGGGAGGCGGCGTTCAGGCTTTTCCTGGGCAAGGTGGCGGGCGCCGCGACCCTGATGGGGGGGCTGATGGCGCTGCTCCTCCAGCGGGCGGACTTCCTCGGGCTCCCCGGGCTCCCGGCCAAGGCGACCGCCCTCGGGGGTGGGATCTTGCTGGGGGGGATCGTCTTCTTTGGGGCCACCGCCCTCTTTCGGGTGGAGGAGGCCCAGCGGCTCCTCCGGTGGCTCCGCACAGCGCTGGTGGGTCCAGGCCGACAAGCGTAAGTACAAATTTTTATTGACATTGGCGGGATGGATTGCTAATTAACAGGGTCCATCGGCCACCCGAGCCTGCCCGCCCCGCCACGCACCCCGGCGGGGCGGGATTCCCGCCGAGCGGGGCGCCGCCAGGCGGCAGTCGGGGCCGGACTCTCCTGCCGGGGGGTATCCTGTGAAGATGACGGGCGCCCAGATCTTCTGCGAGAGCTTGAAGCGGGAAGGCGTGGAGGTGATCTTCGGCCTGCCGGGCGAGGCGGTCCTGCCCGCCTACGACGCGCTCTTCGACTCCCTGAACCGGAAGGAGCTCCGCCATGTCCTGGCCCGCCAGGAGGCAGCGGCGGGCCACGCCGCGGAGGCCTACGCGCGGGTCACTGGAAAGGTCGGGGTGTGCCTGGTCACCTCCGGTCCGGCCTGCACGAACCTGGTCACGGCCCTCGCCGACGCCCAGGTGGACTCGATGCCGATTGTGGCCTTCACCGGGCAGGTGCCCACGCACCTCATTGGCAACGACGCCTTCCAGGAGGCGGACAACGTCGGCATCTGTCGCTCGTGTACCAAGCACAACTACCTGGTGAAGGACGTCAAGGAGTTGGCGCCGATCATCAAGGAGGCCTTCTACATCGCGCGGAGCGGGCGGCCGGGGCCGGTTCACGTGGACCTCCCCAAGGACATCCTCCTGAAGCAGGGGGAATTCGCGTACCCCGAGAAGATCTTCCTCCGGTCCTACAACCCGACGGTGGAGGGGCACCCGGGGCAGATCAAGAAGGCGGCCCAGGCGATCCTGAAGGCCAGGAAGCCCATCCTGTACGTGGGGGGCGGGGTCATCAACGCGGACGCGGCCCCGGAGCTCAGGGAGCTGGCCGAGCTGGCCCAGATCCCGGTCACCATGACCCTGATGGGGATCGGGGCGTTCCCGGGGGACCACCCCCTGAGCCTGGGCATGCTGGGGATGCACGGGGCCTGGTACACCAACACGGCCGTCATCAACACCGACCTCCTCATTGCCGTCGGAGCCCGCTTCGACAATCGGGTCACCGGGAAACTCGACGCCTGGTGCCCCGAGGCCGAGGTCATACATATTGATATTGACCCGACCAGCATCGCGAGGAACTTCCACGTGGAGATTCCCATCGTGGGGGACGCGAAACACGTCCTGGCCCGGCTCAACAAGGACCTCCGGCAGCTGGACGACGGCTCCTGGAAGGAGAGCCGGGAGGCCTGGTGGCAGCAGATCAAGGCCTGGAAGGCCCAGCATCCCCTGACCTACGAGCGGAGCGATGAGATCATCAAGCCCCAGTTCGTGATCCAGGAGGCCTCCCGTCTGACCTCGCACCTGGACCCGATCGTGGCGACGGACGTGGGCCAGCACCAGATGTGGGCCGGGCAGTACTTCATCGTCAACAAGCCCCGTCACTGGGTTACCTCCGGGGGCCTGGGGACCATGGGGTACGGGCTCCCGGCCGCCATCGGGGCACAGGTGGCCCGGCCCGACAAGCTGGTCATCGCCCTCCTGGGCGACGGCTCCTTCCAGATGAATATGCAGGAGCTCTCCACGGTGGTGGAGGAGCGCCTCCCCTTGAAAATCGCCATCGTGAACAACCTGGCGCACGGCATGGTCCGCCAGTGGCAGGAGCTCTTCTACAACCGCCGCTTCATCGGGATTGACCTCTCCGTCCGCCCCGACTACGCCAAGCTGGCCGAGGCCTTCGGCATCCTGGGGCTCAGGGCCACCAAGCCGAGCGAGGTGACCCCCACCTGGGAGCGGGCGCTCGCCCACCCCGGCCCGGTTTTGATAGACTTTGCCGTGGACCCGGAGGAGGCCTGCTTCCCCATGGTGCCGGCAGGGGCGGCGGTCAAGGACATGGTCCTGGCCAAGCCGAAGAGTGAGAAGCCCGAGGAGGCGAAGGCCCGGGCGGCCAAGCTGACCGGCTTCTAGGCCGCACGCAAGAGGAGGAGGCGGGGAGGCGGATGCCCCCCACCGGCACATGCCGCTCGATCTTTCCGAGGTGCGCCGCTACACGATCGCGATCCTGGTGGAGAACCGCTTCGGCGTCCTGAGCCGGGTCTCCGGCCTCTTCTCCGGCCGCGGCTACAACATCGACAGCCTCTCGGTGGCGGAGACACTGGACCCCACCGTTGCCCGGATGACGATCGTGGCCCGGGCCACCCAGTTGGTCATCGAGCAGCTTGTCAAGCAGCTCCACAAGCTGATCGACGTCATCAAGGTAATCGACCTGACCGACGAGGAGCACGTCAGCCGGGAGATGCTCCTCCTGCGGGTGGGCGCCGCCCCGGCGACCCGCGCCGAGATCCTCCGCATCGCCGACATCTTCCGGGCCAAGATTGTGGACGTCACCCCCCTCTCCTACACGCTGGAGGTCACGGGGGACGAGAGCAAGATCAGCGCCATCGTCGAGCTCCTGCGGCCCTTCGGCATCCAGGAGGTGGTCCGCACCGGGAAGGTCGCCATCGCCCGCGGGAGCAAAATCCTCAGCCGCAAGGACCAGACCAAGCTCCAACAGCTGCAAGGTGCGCCCCGGGCCGTCGGCTACGACAGCTAGTGTGAGTCCAACGAATTGGAGAGAATACTGAGGCGACCGCTGGAGTGCCGGGCCAAATGACGAGCATCACGAGGCCCGAGGGAGGAGACGGCCGGAGGCGTACGCCCTGGTACGTTGAGGACCGCCGACGACCGAGAACGACGTGAGGCGACGTCAGTTGGCCTGGCACTAG
>Ga0184637_10002320_pt1 | contig 12262 bp, 11 predicted proteins | sample PLM3_127_b2_FD_133143 | JGI IMG/M metagenome (GOLD analysis project Ga0184637, IMG submission 133143) | Groundwater sediment microbial communities from an aquifer in East River, Colorado, USA - PLM3_127_b2 | ecosystem: Environmental > Terrestrial > Soil > Riparian zone | place: USA: East River...
ACGATGTAAGCGCCGCCCCCTCCGGGATAGGCATGGATGGTCTGTTCGTAGGAAATTGTGACGATGGCAAGCAGAATGACAATCGCGATGGAAATGGGGAAAATGTACCCAAATGCAATTGAGCCCAACACAATGAGCACACCCAAAATTTCCTGTGTTGCATAAGCAGTGGATGAGAGCGCATCAGAGGCGAAGACAGCCAAACCAACTGCTTTACCGATGGTCTGGTGCGGCGCATCGGCAGTGGATAGAGGCCGCCCGATGAGCCAGTGACTTAAGGAGCGCGGCGGTTTGTAATCGCTTTGCCGCCGCATGATTTCAGTTTGATCGTTTTCAGAAGTTAACATTGACCTACCTTTAACGTTCAATTCTCCAATGTGCAATGTGATGGAAAGAGTTCAACTAAATAAGTTATTCCAAACCCAGATCAGCGAGAATTCAAGGATGATTGAAAATATGAGCAAGCCGTTTTGAATCCAGTCTTTTGGTAATTGGTCGATTTTTACCTGCAATATGTAGAAACCAATGATGATCCCAATGAAACCCGACCATACACTAACCTGTGAAAGCCAATTTGATTTGGATTTCTGGGGATAAAGACCTGAAAGGATGTACACAGGAAAGTTCAAATTTGATTCCAAGATCTGGCTTAATGGTCTGTGTAGAAGCCCGGCACGTTGCTCTTCGAAGCAAACGATCATGTCGCCTGTTTGAGAGTTCTGTTTTACGACATCCACCCAGTTCGTTCCAATTTCGACCTTTGCTTCAGTAGATACTTTGTCATCACCCACCAATGCAGACATGGTAACGAGTTGCCTGTGAAGGCTGGGTTCCTTTGCCACATCTTTACATAGACCGAGAAACTGTACGCGTGCATGCCGGGCATTTGCTAGCTCCCAGATTCTGCGTATCGCGGGAATGTAGTCCGATTCCATGTCGGGAACCAGGACGATTAAACGGCGTGCAGGTTCGGGTCCTGAAAGGGAAGAGGGGAGTGAAGTCAAAGATGGAGGGATTGAGTCAAGTTTGTTCATGTCACCTCATAGATAAATACATCCTATCAACCCCGTATAAAATGGTGACAAAGATTTTGACCAATCGTATAAAGAACAAATAAAAAACGCCCGTTGTTGGGGCGTTGTAAGGTCTGCCTTCGCGTCATTGCGAGCGGAGCGAAGCAATCTCCTCGAGGTGGTGGAGATTGCTCACCTGCACTGCACCGAACGCAGTGCGGTGCAAGTGTCGGGCGGGAAAACGCCGCCTTCGCAATGACATACAACTACTCATCCGCAATAAAGCGATATCCAATGCCTGGTTCGGTGAGAATATATTGCGGGCGTTCAGGGTCGTCTTCAAGTTTCTTGCGCAACTGGCGCATATAGACGCGCAAGTATTCAGTGTGATTGGCATCTGCTGGCCCCCAGACGTGCGTGAGAATACTTTGATGCGTGAGCACACGTCCGCGGTTGGCAGCGAGATAAGCGAGTAACTTATGCTCAGTACCTGTCAATTTGATCTCATCATCGCCGCGTTTCACAATGTGCCACGCAAGGTCAATTGTGATGGGCCCAGCCTTGATTACTTTGTTTTGGGTGCCTTGCATCCGTGTGGAATGACGGAGCGCCACGCGCACACGTGCCAGCAGTTCTTCGATGCCAAATGGTTTGGTCAGGTAATCGTCTGCGCCCTGATCCAGCGCGGCGACTTTATCTCGTTCACTATCGCGCACAGAGAGAATGATGATCGGGCACTGTGTCCATTCACGCAGGCGCGCGCAGACTTCCGCACCGTCCATATCTGGCAAGCCCAAATCGAGAATCACAATATCGGGTTCATTCGTCGCGGCTAATGTGAGACCCTCTTCACCGCGGCTGGCAGTGGTAACCTTGAATTGTTTTTCAGTAAGAATGGTTCGAATGGCACGCAGGATTTGCGGTTCATCATCGATGACAAGAATATGTGGCGCGTTGTTCATTCAGTCTCTGTATCCGTTGGAAGTTGAGGAGATGTGATACCATCCCAAATAAGCGGCAAAGTGAAGTTGAATGCAAGGCCATCAGGCACATTCTCAGCCCAGATGCGTCCGCCGTGCGCTTCAATGATTCCCTTGCAAATCGAAAGGCCAAGCCCTGTACCTGTGACTCGGTCTGCGGCTGTAATACGATAAAACTTGTCGAAGATGCGTTCAAGATGTTCCTGCGGAACCTGCGGTCCCTGATTGCTGACCTGCACATGGATCGATTCATGTTCCACGAAGGCGCGAATGCAAATCCTTGTTTTCTCTGGGGCATACTTCACACTATTGCTCACTAAATTCGCAAAGACCTGTTCCATCTGCACGTAATCCACAGGAACAAGCGGCAGGCTTTCAGGTACGTCCACCTCTATTTGATGCTCCTCCACCAAATGTCGCATTCGGACGAGCACTGTCCCAAGGATTTCAGGTAGGATATTCCATTCACGCTTTGGCTTGAGCGCACCTGATTCGATACGAGACATATCCAGCAGGTTGCCCACGAGCATGTTTAAATGATCAGCTTCATCATCAATCGCAGAGATCAATTCTACTCGGGCAGGTGAATCCCAACTGACTTCGTTCTCGCGCAAGCTCGAGGCCGCGGCTTTGATGGTCGAAAGCGGCGTACGCAACTCGTGCGAGACGGAAGACAAAAGAACGGATTTCAAGTGATCGCTTTCTTCAAGCACTCTCGCCCGCGATTCCGCTTGTGCGAGCCAGGCGCGTTCCAGCGCCAATGCGCTCTGGCTGGCAAACGTCTGTAACAACCGCTTCTCACTGGATGAGATGGCTGGCGTGGCCCTCCAAAGCCGAATCTCTCCGATAACACCGCGCGCTGCCTCGATGGGGAGGATCAATTCAGGTAAACGAGTTGGTGGAATCATCTCAGGCAACTGAAAGGCAAAGGGATCTGTCCCTGCGATGTTTAGGCCAACGTACTCGCCTTGCGCAACGGCATGGACTTGTTTTGCAAGGATTTGCGCGATGGCATGGGCATCATGCAAGCCCGTCAGCGCGGTACTCAGTTCATAGAGTTGTGTGGCTTCACGTTCACGCGCCATTGCCGCGTCAAGGCCGGCCTGTGCACGCCCAACTAATTGACTGATAACCACTGCCACGATAAAAAATACCACAAGGATGACAACGTCTGCAGGATGATGTACTGTGAGTGTGTAATAAGGCTCGATGAAAAAATAATTTAACGTGAGGAATGTAATGAATGCGCTGACAATACCAGGCCCAAGCCCCCAGAAGGCGGTGATCATCCCTACGGGAATCAAATACAGCAAAGCGATGAGAGTGGAATCCAGTGCCTCACGCAACGCGAAAAATAATGTTGTGACCGATGCGATCAATACAAGGGAAAGAAGGTATGGCCGGGAGAGCGAGAGAAAAGAAGAAATTCGCATATTTGCGGAGTTCATTATACCTTTGCGAAGAACTTTGTTTCAATCTCCCTCCTGGCTTGCATGCCGCAGATTGTGATAGATCGTAAAGAAAAGCATTTCCCGGATCGTTAGCTTTCCTATTAATGGATGCGGGAGTTGATATCCATCCAATTCACTATCATTCCATTTCCCAGAAACTGATACAAGTTCTGTGCTGGCCTTTGACCACTGCTCCAGCAATTCAGCCTTTTTCTCTTCGGCAGCTTCCGTGGGGGTTTGTTGCTCTGGAAGGAAACGCCCGGATGCTTGCGCGCCTTTGGCAATTTCCGCTCTATAAATCTCGCAAATTTCTTCGTAAGTTCTGGATTGTCTTTCAGGTTTTCCAAATATTGCCTGCAAGGTGAATTTCGGCAACTTCAATGCCTTGGAAATGGGTCTGTGTGATTTGATGAGATGATCCATATTGTCTGACGCAGACCAGATTTCTCCCTGCCGTGTGAAGAAATCTTTGGCAGGGATCTCTGTGAACCACTTTGTAACGTGTTGATTTGCATCCTGGAGGGCAGTTATTAATTCGGTCCTTGTATTGATCTCTGTCATATTTTCTCCTCGAGTTTTTCGACTACCCAAAAATGCGACAAGCCCAATATTTTCAAAGGTGTCTTTTCCAGGAACTGTAAAATTCCGCGCAGGATTTTTCCGAACGACCCAAATCTGGCGATGATGTTATCATAGGCGCCGAAGATGATTGTTCGTTCAATAAATTTCACTGGTAATCCTTCGAATAAATTTTGCATATCTCGTTTTGAATAAACTCGTACATGGGGAGCAAGCTTGTCGCGCCACGCACGCGGTAAATAATTCACAAACAGTTTATTTCCAAAATGATATTTTCCACGCCAATAAATCCCGTGTGTCTCAAATGGATAGCCGCGATTCGGGCAGAAGATGACGGCGCGTCCGCCAAGCTTCCCCGACCCTGTGTCGGGACTTCGGAGGACGCGGATCATTTCACAGATGGCGGCGCGGTCATCCTGTACGTGTTCGATCACTTCATGGCTGAGGATCAGGTCAAACGTCGAGGGAGGAAGCGGGAGGGATTCCCCTGCGGCGTTGAGGATATGTGGGGAATTTATCCGTGCTTCCGCGGCGCGCTCAAAGTCATATTCCAATCCAATTACCTGGCCGCCAAATGGGGAGAGATGTTCCACGTATATGCCCATGCCACATCCGTTTTCGAGGATTCGCCCACGGATGCGCTCACCCGCAGCACGGACAATCATATCCAGCCTGCGCTGTTGCCCCGCGCGCCAGACGTAGGATGGCTCGCCGCGTAAAGCAGCTTTTTCAAAGTCTCGTTCAGACATGGTGGCAATTATATCTTGCACGTTTTTCCTGCCTATGCTAGAATAACAACTGCACGTCGAACTGATCACCGCACGCATCGAGAAGTGGGCAACCCCCACTTTTCTGCTTGTAAAAGAACAACAATGGGAGCAAGGTAGTAGTATGACCAAGAACGAATTCGCCCTGGCATTCAACGAAGTGTTGGAAGAAAAGCAACTCTCCAAGGAAGTGATCCTTGGTGCAATTGAGTCTGCCATGGTTTCCGCTTATCGGCGGGCTGTCAATGCATCCACTGCGCAACATGTGGAAGCTAAAATTGATCCTGATACCGGCAAGGTCCTGGTCTTCGCTGAGAAGGAAGTTGTGGAAGACATCATGGAGCCAAAGACCGAGGTTCTGCTGGACGAGGCGCGCAAGGTCAATCCTGAAGCGCAGCTCGGCGACACAGTGGTCGTTGAAACCACTCCAGCAGATTTCGGGCGTGTTGCCGCTCAGACTGCGCGTCAGGTGATTCAACAGCGCATCCGTGAGGCAGAACGTTCGAATCAAATGCAATATTTCGAGCGTCAGACCGGTGAGATCGTGAGTGGTATTGTTCAGGCCACCAATGCTCAAGCGACGACCGTTGGCCTGGATATGAAAGCCGAAGGTATTCTACCAGGCAATCAGAGGATCCCCGGCGAGCGTTTCAAGGTGCATGAGCGCGTGCGCGCGGTTGTGCTTGAAGTGAAGGACGGTTCGCGCGGACCACAAATTATCCTTTCCCGTGCGCATCGCAATTTCCTGCGTCGCCTGCTTGAGAATGAAGTCCCTGAAATTTATCATGGCGTGGTGGAAATACGTGCCATCTCGCGTGAGCCAGGTGCGCGTGCCAAAGTGGCCGTAATGGCAACTCAAGCAGGCGTGGACCCGGTCGGCGCCTGTGTGGGAATCAAAGGCGTTCGTATTCAAGCCATCGTCAAAGAATTGCATGATGAAAAGATTGACATTATTCAATGGGATCAGGACCCCGTTGTTTATATTTCCAAAGCCATCAGCCCGGCTCGTGTAAGTGGTGTTTATCTCTCTGAAGCAGAAGGCAACCGAACCGCGACCGTTGTGGTGAATGAAGATCAACTCAGCCTCGCAATTGGCCGCGATGGACAGAACGCTCGTCTCGCCGCGAAACTCACCGGCTGGCGTATTGATATCAAGTCATTGGCTGAGGCTGCGGGCGATGCAATTCAAAAGTTGCGCGGTGATATTGAACTCTCAGCGCTGCTACCCAACGCGGTTGAGTCCATTTTTGCTGTTGAAGAAGTGCTGGCGAAGAAGGCTGAGAATCGCGCCATCACACCTGAAGAATTTACCATGCTGAGTCAATTCGTTGACCGTGTGGAGCGCCGCACGATCCAGATCAAGGAAGACGCGGCCCGTGCGGTGGAAGAGAAAACTGCCAGTGCCCGCGCCGAAGTGCCCACTGCTGCATTTGGTATGCCGCTCGAACAGATCGGCCTTAAGGAACACGTCTTCAACATTTTGGTTGAGGCTGGGTTTGACACAGTTGGCGCGTTGATGATGTCCATGAAGATGGATGCCAACCGGGTGCTCGGATTGCCGGGAGTCGGCCCGAAGGCGATGCAGAATATCGAAGAGGCTCTGGCCGCGCTCAGCTTCCCCGAGCCGCTTCCCGCGGAGCCGATAGCGGAAGCCGTTGCCGAGGTTGAGTCTCAGCCTGAGGCTGTTCTCGCCACTGAACCGGTTGCGGTGGAGGAAGTGCCAGTTGTTGAGAAGCAGGTGGCGGCTAAGAAAGATGCGAGAAAGTCCGCTGAAGAAGAGGAAGATGAGCACGCCAAGGACGGCGTCTCGTTGGATGAACTCTTCGCGATGAAGCCTGAGATCTTCCAAACCGCTGCCAGTGAAGAGGAAGAGTCCGCGGATAAGAAGAAAGGCAAGAAGGGCAAGAAGAAGAGCGTCGAGCTGGTGCTCGACGAAGAGCGCGGCGAGGTCGTTGGCCGCAAGAAGCACAAGCGCGGTGATGATGATTTTGGCGAGGAAGAGTAAACCCTCACCCTTACCCTCACCCCTAGCCCCTCTCCCGAGGGGAGAGGGGAGGCCTGAAGGAGCATGTCAAAGAAACCTGTTCAGCGTGTTAAACATGTACCCCAGCGGACTTGCGTGGGCTGTCGTGAGGTTCTGCCCAAACGGAAGATGATCCGCATTGTGCGTACAGCCGAAGGGGTGAAGGTGGACCCAACCAGCAAATTGGCTGGCAGGGGGGCCTACCTGCATGACCGCCGCGAATGCTGGGAGCGCGGCTTGCGAGGTCCTCTGGCACACGCCTTGAAAACAACTTTGACAGCAGATGAACGTGCCTTACTAGAAGATCTTATGAATACTCTGCCAATTGAGGCAGAGATCGCGGGGGTGGGTAAGTAACCATGTGATCGCATAAATTGCTCACAGGGCTTACCCAAAATGAACAGTATATTTAATATGTTCATTTGAAGTTTGTGATTTAAGGAGGTAGCCCATGAGCAGCAACGGAAACAAGATCGAATTGCCGGCCAGCATCGTGATTCGCGAGCTGGCCCAGAAGATCGAAAAAAGCCCAATTGAACTCATCAAAAAATTGATGTCCAACGGTGTAATGGCGACCATCAACCAGGCCGTGGATTTTGACACAGCCGCGATCGTGATGGCTGAATATGGTTTTGAAGCAGTCCCTGAAGTTGTGGAGGAAGTTAAAGTTGAAATGGGGGAGGTGCCGCTCTGGCGTCAGTTGATCGCAGGGGAGGATGAATCGCACTTGAAGAATCGTCCGCCTGTTGTGACAATTTTAGGCCATGTGGATCATGGAAAGACCAGCCTGCTGGATGCCATCCGCCAGACGGATGTGGCGGCGGGCGAAGCTGGAGGCATTACCCAGCATATAGGCGCGTATCAAGTTGAGATGAAGGGACGTCAGATCACATTCCTCGATACGCCAGGCCATGCTGCATTCACACAAATGCGCGCCCGTGGTGCACAAGGAGCGGATATTGTAATCCTCGTCGTCGCGGCGGATGATGGCGTAATGCCGCAAACGAGGGAAGCTATCGCGCATGCCAAGGCCGCGCGTGTGCCGATCATGGTTGCGCTCAACAAGATCGATAAAGCCAATGCCAATCCTGACCGTGTGAAGCAGCAGCTTGCCGAATTGGAACTTGTGCCGGATGAGTGGGGCGGAAATACAATGATCATCCCTGTCTCTGCCAAACAGAAGCAGGGCATTGATGATCTGCTTGAAGGCATCTTGCTGGTTGCAGATAACACTGAGATCAAAGCAAATCCCAACGGCAAGGTGATCGGCACGGTCATTGAGGCCGAAGTGGATAAAACCAAGGGTGTGATGGCAACTTTGCTCGTACAAAATGGGACATTGGAGTTTGGTGATACCATTGTTGCCGGAACCGCTCATGGTAAATTAAAGGCCCTTTCTGATTTCAGAGGTAAGCCTATAAAGAAGGCTGGTCCCTCCATGCCTGTAGCTGTGATGGGATTAAGCGATGTCCCTTCTGCGGGCGATATATTCGAAGTAGTAGAATCCGAAAAAGAGGCGCGGGTCATTGTGACAGAACGCGTCGAATTGGCAAAATCGCAGGCACAATCGAAGAAGAAAGTGACGCTTGAAGATCTGTTTGCTCACGTCCAGGCTGGCGAAGCGAAGGGACTTAATCTGATCGTAAAGGCGGATGTGCAAGGCTCGCTTAACCCAATTGTCTCTGAGTTGAATAAACTGGGAGAGGGTGCCATCGGCATTAAGGTTCTGTATTCTGAAGCAGGCAACATCGGTGAAAACGACGTGATGCTTGCATCTGCGTCGAATGCGATTATCATTGGCTTCAACGTCCAGGCAGATGTCCCTGCCCGCCGCCTGGCTGAAAAAGAAGGTGTCGATATTCGGTTATATGAGATCATTTATCGCATGACCGAGGATATCGAAAAAGCCCTCAATGGTATGCTTGAGCCTGAAGTCAAAGACAAGATCATTGGTCGCGCGCAGGTGTTACAGGTTTTTACTGCGTCCAAGTTTGGTAAGGTGGCCGGATGTAAAGTCATCGAAGGTGAACTACGCCGCAACGCAAAAGTCCGCCTCTACCGTGGCACCGATATGGTCTTTGAAGGTGACATGGGTTCCCTGCGCCATGAGAAGGACGATGTTAAAGAGGTCAAACAAGGTTATGAATGCGGAGTCGGTTTCAAAAGCTTCAACGATATTCAAGTCGGTGACCAGTTGATCTGCTACGTATTGGAACAATCATAAATCGTAAATAACGAGATGCCTTCAGGAACAAGACTTCAACGTATAGCGGACCGCATCCGCCAGGAACTCTCGGAAATGTTGATCCGCGAGATCAGTGACCCGCGCCTGAAACAAATCTACCTGACAGACGTAAAAGTGGATAAGGAACTGGCCTATGCGGACGTCTACGTTTCGGCAATTGAGGGAGTTTCGCGCTCCAAAGACGTTCTCGCGGGACTTGAGTCTGCTTCCGGTTTCATCAAGCGGACTCTCGCCTCACGCGTGGAACTGCGCACTTTTCCACGTCTGCGCTTCCACTGGGATATGACGCCAGAAAATGCCGATCATATAGAAAGAATCCTTGCAGAATTGCGGGAAAAGAAATAAACTCTATATCAGACTAATTAACAGTGATTGAGAGGAAATTCAATAATTATGAAAGAAGAAATATCAGGGGCTATCAAAGCACGGCTTGAAAAATCACAAAACATCATCATCGCATCCCACGTCCGCCCGGACGGTGACGCGATAGGTTCCCTTCTAGGTTTGGGGCTGGCGCTCCAAAACGCGGGGAAATTTGTGCAAATGGTTCTCGTGGATGGCGTGCCTTCCTCCTACAAACATCTGGAGGGAAGCGATTTGATTTTCAGGGAGCCAAACGGAGAGCACGATACTTTTATCACGGTGGATTCTGCCGATTTCAAACGAGTGGGGAAGGTGTTTGAAAATTTCGGTCAGCCTGATATTAACATCGATCACCACAAAACCAACGAAAAATTCGGCAAGCTAAACCTGATCGAAGCAGAGGAAGTTGCCACTGCCGCGATCCTCACCAATCATTTACGAGAGTGGGGATATGAAATCACCAAACCGATCGCCGATGCATTATTGACAGGTATCATCACAGATACGCTTGGTTTCCGCACATCGAATACAACACCCGAGTCGTTGCGCCAGTGCGCGACGTTGATGGAAACCGGCGTGGATATGCCAGACCTGTATATGAAATCTCTTGTCAAAAAATCCTTCCCTGCGGCAAAGTATTGGGGTATGGGGCTTTCAAGCATGGAACAACAGGATGGGATTGTGTGGGGGACCCTTACTCTGGAGGATCGTAAAAAGTCAGGTTATCACGGCAACGATGATGCCGACCTGATCAACATGATCTCCGCGATTGATGGAAACAAAGTTGGTATGATTTTCGTCGAACAAAGCGACAATCATGTAAAGATTTCATGGCGGGCACTTGAGCCTGGCATTGATGTTTCACCGATTGCAAAACATTTCAAAGGTGGCGGCCATGCCGCAGCTGCCGGAGCGGATATTCCCGGGGCGTTGCATGATATTCAGCCATTAGTACTTAAGACCACTCGTGAAATGCTTGGGTTGTTAACAAAACAAAATTCATAAAGATAGTATAATTTAATGGGAACTGCGTAAAGGAGGAGTTTCATAAAATGAATAGTCAAGATGTAAAGAATGCCATATCAGGCGTGTTGGTAGTGGATAAGCCCGTGGGCATGACTTCGCATGATGTAGTACAGGCCATCCGTAACGGAACAGGTCTGCGCCGCGCAGGTCATACTGGAACACTCGACCCGCGTGCATCTGGTGTACTTGTAATTTTGGTAGGCCCGGCGGTTCGCTTGAGTGAATACGTTTCGGCCTCCGATAAAAGATACCAGGCCATTATCCGCCTGGGTGGCAGAACAGATACGTTCGACGCCGATGGAAAGGTCACGCAGGCGAGTCAGCCGGTGAATGTGACCGAATCCCAATTCGAAGAAGTGTTAAAAACTTTCGTCGGTGAGATCGAGCAGACTCCGCCGCCTTATTCTGCAGTCAAAGTACAGGGACGCAAAGCCTATGAAATGGCACGCAAAGGCGAGGAAGTTGAATTGGAACCGCGCAAGATAACGGTCCATCACCTTGAAGTGCTCGAATGGGCGCCGCCCGAAGTTGTGATCGATGTGCATTGTTCGTCGGGTACATACGTTCGTTCACTGGCAAACGACCTTGGCGAAAAACTTGGTTGTGGTGCCTACCTCGTTGGCTTGCGCCGCACCAAAAGTGGACGTTTCTCTTTGCGGGATGCAGTACCCCTGCGCAAATTGCAGGAATCATTCCACGCTGGCAACTGGTATCAGTATCTGATCCCTGCGGCGGAAGCACTGGGAGACTGGCCCGCCCTCGAACTCAGCCCCGATGACGTGGAGGGTGTACGCCACGGACATCGTGTCAAGGCAGCAGCAGATGTTGAGCTGGGCAGCCGCGTCCGCGGTGTGAGTACCCAGGGTGAACTGGTTGCACTAATGGAATGTATTGCAGGTGAAGACGGAAGTCCTGCATGGCAGCCAAAAAAGGTGTTCTTCACTTCAGAATAAACAACACTAGTACCCGGTCGCCGTCAATAAGAGATCATCTTGGCGACAAGGACGTCACCGCCATCAAAGTAGGCTATATTCCAGCGCCAGGGACGGCGCTGGAGTCATTTATAAGCATGCGACATTATCGCTCTCTCGAAGCAGTTACTCTGCATAATTCCTGGTTGACTGTTGGCGTTTTTGACGGCGTCCATCGTGGTCATCAGGAAATCATCAAAATACTTACGGCAGGCGCACAGGCAACTGGCATGCCTGCTGTTGTATTAACGTTTGAACCACACCCTTCAAAAGTATTGGGGCATGGGGAGATCGGATTGCTCACTTTGCCTGATGAACGTGTGGATTTGCTGGCAGCTATGGGTGTGGACGTGGTCATCACTGAACGCTTCACGAAGGAACTTTCAACTGTTACAGCTTTCGATTTCATGTTGCGGCTGACGCAGAAACTCGGATTAAAACATCTGCTGGTAGGTTACGATTTCGCACTCGGCAAGGGACGCGAAGGCAACGCGACGCGGCTAACTGAAATCGGCAGGGAACTTGGATACCGCGTCGAAATGGTATCCGCTTTGGGCGATGAAGACAGCGTAATCTCATCCACCGAGATACGCAAGCTGGTTTCGATGGGTAATGTCGCCGAAGCCGCGCGCCTGTTGGGTCATCCGTATTCCCTGCGCGGGGCTGTGATCCGCGGTGATAGTAGAGGCAGAAAGATCGGTGTGCCAACTGCTAATATTGATTATCCACATGAAAAAGTTGTTCCTGCATTGGGGATCTATGCTGGCTGGGCTTATGTTGCCAATAAAAGGCACAGTGCAGCAATTAGTATTGGCATCAACCCTACGTTTACGCCGGATAAGCA
>Ga0184637_10002321_pt1 | contig 12254 bp, 11 predicted proteins | sample PLM3_127_b2_FD_133143 | JGI IMG/M metagenome (GOLD analysis project Ga0184637, IMG submission 133143) | Groundwater sediment microbial communities from an aquifer in East River, Colorado, USA - PLM3_127_b2 | ecosystem: Environmental > Terrestrial > Soil > Riparian zone | place: USA: East River...
CGATGCGCGCGTCGCGTGGATCCAGCTCCGGCACAGGGAGCGTAGATCACATCCTTCACCGAGTGTCGATCCCCCTCGCCCAAGCGATCGATCTCATGGGACTTCTGGGCGTGAACGGTTACCCCTCGCGGTGGCCGGGTACATGGCTGGTCGGGGATCGGTCGGCCCCGGCCCCCTCGCCGCCGGGATGCCGTCCGGCCCCGCCGTCGCCACGTTCGACGGCGGCGCGATCGGCCGTGCCGAGCTCGAGGCGGCGATCGCCGCGCAGCCCGAGATCATTTGCGACCAGCTCCGCACGCCGGCGGCGCGCAAGGCGCTCGTCGAGGCGATGGTCCGGACGGAGGTGCTCGCGCGCGCCGCGGAGGCGAGGAAGCTGCACCACGAGCCCGCCTTCGTCCGTCGCTACAAGGAGGAGCTCGGGCGGGCGCTCGTCGAGGCGGAGGTGGGGGCGCCGCAGCGGAAGGCGCCGCCCACCGATGCCGAGGTCCGGGCCTTCTTTGAACCGTTTCGTCAGCGAGGTCCTGGTACCGCACCGAGTTGAAGGGGACACGCGAAGGGCGAACGGTCAGAGAAGGGGAAGCGAGGGAGCCGGTGGGGCGGAGCGCGAGGGGTGCCAGCACCGCTGACGCGGACGCGCGAGCACCCAACGGCCTTGGTCCGTGGCGGCGGAGCACTGGAGGGCCGCGGTGAAGCCCTCGGTACGTGTCCCTCCTTCCGAGCGATCGGCTCGTCCGTCGGAGGCTGGCCTTACAGCGGAAGTCCCCCGAGTGGGGTCCGAAAAACGTGCGCCCACCTTCAGGGTCGGGCAGAATCGCACCTGCCGTCCGGCAGCGTGGACAGAGTCGTGCGGTAGAACCAGCGCGAGAGACGCGGACGATGGCGACGGCAGACCAGCTCAAAGCGCTCATCAAGAGCCACGCGGAAGGCGACGAGACGCGCTTCTACGCCATCGCCATGCAGATGGCGGCCCAGGCGGCACGTACCGGCCACTCGAAACTCGCTCAAGAGCTCCGGCAGCTTGTTGACGAGCTTCGCGCGCGGGTGGGGCGCGAGCGACGGGCCGACGTGCCCCCGGTCCCGCTGGTTCAGCCCCGTGGCGAGCTCGCCGGACTCCTCACGGTGGGCTACTCGAAGTCGAGGCTCAGCGACATGGCGTTGGACACGGAGGTCCGGCGCCGCATCGAGCGCGTACTCGTCGAACAGCGCGAGCGTGGGCGGCTCCGGGAGCACGGTTTCGGGCCCATGCGCAGGCTTCTCCTCGTCGGACCCCCGGGGACTGGCAAGACGATGACGGCGGGCGTCCTCGCTGGTGAGCTAGGACTTCCGCTGTTCACCATTCAGCTCCACGCGCTCATCACGAAGTTCATGGGCGAAACAGCGGCGAAGCTTAGGCTGATCTTCGACGCTGTCGCCCAAAACCGAGCGGTCTACTTGTTCGACGAGTTTGACGCCCTCGGCTCCGATCGCGCGTCGAAGAACGACGTGGGAGAGATTCGGCGGGTCCTCAATTCGTTCTTGCAGTTTCTCGAGCAGGATGCGTCGGAGAGTCTCGTGCTCGCGGCGACGAACCATCCGGCGCTCCTCGACCGGGCGCTATTCCGCCGATTCGACGAGGTCATCGAGTACCGGCTCCCCGCGTCCGACGTGGCCGAGCAGGTGATGAGGGCACGCCTGGCTCTCCTTGATACCTCAGCGGTGAGGTGGTCCGAGGCGGCTAGCGCCGCCGCCGACCTGAGCCACGGCGACATCGTTCGCGCGTGCGAGCAGGCGGCGAAGAACGTGATTCTCTCGCATCGCGGTGCGATGGATACCCCGACGCTCGTGGAGGCGCTCGCGGACCGCCGCGCAGCGCACTCCACCTAAGAGGATGCCCGCTCCGAGGAACCGGCGTCACATCATCGTGCCCGGCGAGCCCGCCGTCGAGCCGTACACACCTCACGTGCCGTTCATCCCGCGCACGCCGATTCCGGCGCCGCGCGGCGGCCGTCGAGCGCACGGCAAGAGATTGGAGAAGGGACTCCGGGACGCGCACCGGGCGGTGGTGGAACGCCGTAAGGCCGTGGGGTTCGAGGTCCACGGTGCTCAACCCGGGCTGTACGTCCAGTTCGAGAGCGTCCCTGGCGTCCCGCTCAACATCGCGAGCCTCGAGGACCAGCACAAGGGCATCGAGGTCGTCGCCGTTACAACCGTTCCCGTCCTCGACGATAGGCCGGGGCGCCAAGACCGCCCGAAGGTGGTCGAGCGCGCGACCGTGTTCGTGCCCGACGGCAAGGTGAAGCACTTCGTCACGCGATTTGAGAAGTACGCTAGCGAGGCGCCGAAGAGGAAGGGGGAGCGGCGGCACGAGGACATGCTGGATCGCGTCGCTGCGCTGCGCACAGCAACGCTCAGGGCCCTCTGGACGGATGAGCCTGCCGCGTACCCCGGGGAAGTTGCCGCGATCTGGTGGGAGATCTGGCTCCGCCGGACCGACGGGAAGGAGCTCGAACGGTTCCTCGAGTTCACCCAGCGCGTCGAGCTTCAGGTCCACAAGCGGCGGCTCGAGTTCGACGACCGCGTGGTCGTTCTGGCGTTCGGCACAGCGGGCCAGCTCGCCTCATCTCTCGACGTGCTCGAGGACATCGCTGAGGTCCGCGGCGCGAAGGAGCTCGCCGGTTTCTTTGCTGACGAGCGGCCTGACGCGCAGGCGGCGTGGGGCGAGGATCTCGAGGGGCGCATTGATGTCGCGGACGGGGACCGCCCCGCAGTCTGTCTCCTGGACACGGGCGTTACCCTCGCGCACCCTCTGCTTCGCCCCGTGCTGGATCGAGATGATCGGTACTCGGCAGATCCTGCGTGGGGGCTCGAGGACGACGGCGGTCACGGCACCGAGATGGCGGGTATCGCATCGTATGGCCCGGAGCTCGCGACGACGCTCGCATCCGGCCTCAGAGTGCCGGTGACCCATCGGCTAGAGTCCGTGAAGATCCTGCCCGCGCCCGGCTTTCCGGACAACGATCCCGACCTCTACGGAGCAGTCACCGCGACCGCCGTCAGCTACCCGGAGTCGCGCGTGCCTGAGCGGCGCCGCGTGTTCTCGATGGCAGTCACGTCGCGCGACGAGCGAGATCGCGGGCAGCCGACCTCGTGGTCCGCCGCGGTGGACGCCCTTGCTGCCGGCCGGTCATTCGACCCTACGCGGCAGGGCCTCGTCTACCTCGACGACGACCGAGTTCCCCGGTTGTTCGTGGTAGCGGCCGGCAACGTCACGGCGCTCGACCAGGACCATCTCGCGCGCAGCGATTTTGAGCCCGTCCACGATCCCGCCCAGGCGTGGAACGCGCTGACGGTGGGCGCGTACACCGACAAGAGCCAGCACAACGACCCGGCGTTTGCTAGCTGGAAGCCGCTCGCGGGCCACGGAGACCTCTCTCCGTGGAGCACAACGTCCGTGGGGTTCGCCCCTCCCTGGCCCATCAAGCCCGACGTGGTGGCCGAGGGCGGGAACGTGGTCGTGGACGGCGCCGGGACTTTGGACTTCCCCGTTGCGGACCTCTGCCTGTTGACGACGTTCCACAAGCCGAACGAAAAGCAGTTCGTTCCCACCTGGGCAACGAGCCCGGCCTCGGCAGCCGTGGCGCGTATTTGCGCGATGGTGATGGCCGAGTACCCGGACCTCTGGCCCGAAACGACTCGTGCTCTGGTGGCGCACTCGGCGGAGTGGACCCCCGCGATGCGGGCTCACCTCGGGGGCGCGGGTGCGTCAAAGACGAAGCGGGCGAAGCTCGTGCGGCGATACGGGTTCGGCGTCCCGAGCGCAGCTCGGGCCCTTCGAAGCGCGGATGACGCTCTTACCCTTGTGGCCCAAGGGACGATCCGACCCTTCTCGGACGGGAGGATGCGCGAGATGAACGTGCACAAGCTCCCCTGGCCGAAGGAGGAGCTCGAGGCGCTCGCGGACGCCCCGGTGCGCCTGCGCGTCACGCTCTCGTACTTCGTCGAGCCGAACCCCGCGAGGCGCGGCTGGCAGAAGCGACATCGTTACCAGTCGCATGGGCTCCGGTTCGATGTGAAGGGAACACTGGAGTCGCCCGAGGAGTTCCGAAAGCGGCTGAACCAACGCGCGCTCGAGGAGGAGGAGGAGCGCCCCGCCGGAGCCGCGGACCACGCCTGGTATCTGGGGGAGCGAGCGCGCAACACCGGTTCACTCCACTCGGATACCTGGAGCGGCACGGCGGCGGACCTGGCCGAGCGCGGGATCGTCGCAGTGTACCCCGTGACGGGCTGGTGGAAGGAGCAGAAGAAGCGCGACCGCAGCGACCTCGGGGTTCGGTACGCGCTCGTCGTGTCGATCGAGACGCCTTTGACAGAGACTGACATCTGGACCCCGGTGGCCCAGGAGGTCGGAATCGACGTTGAGACTGCCGTCGAGATTGGGTGACTCCGCACTTCCTCGCGAAGGTGCCCGACCTCGGCCTCCTCGCCGAGATCCTCGGCCACAGCGAGGAGAGCGTCACGAGGCTCTACCAGCACATGCTGCCGGAGCGGCTGGCGAGGGCGCGGAACGTGGTGTCGATCGGGATGCCTGGGTCGAACGGACCGCGAGAAAGGGCCAAACTGGTGGGATGCCGTCCGTCGTACGGGAGCCTGTTGCAACGCTGGGATAGGCTGCCGGACGAGGTGCCCTACCTCGGCTGGCCTCTCAGGAGTTCTGGCTCCGCAGTCTCCATGCGCCAGATGTGACGAGCGAGCACATCGACGGAGTTGATGACGGCCTCAACGGTGGGTGACTCTCCCGGCGGAGCTTCGTTCCGGGATCGGGCCAGCCTGACGACCGCGGCCCGGTCCTGCAACCCCTTCATCGCCAAGAGCTCAAGAAGAGGCATTCCCAAGAGGCTCAGGGCGATGTCTCGCCACCAGGCATGCTCCGTCTCGGGCGTTGCCGAGTCAGGGTGCCCTGGCCCGAACACTCCGACGACGTTCAGGTCCAGCGTCGCGGGCGTGAAACGCTCCTCGGCGTCCTCGATTTCCATCAGCACCCGGACCCAGGCGCCCGAGCGCGCAAAGAGCAGCCCGAAGGCGGCCGCCGCATGGACACAGGCTTCATCCGTGTCACCCGAGCGCGCCTTCTGGACTGCAGTCTGGAGCGCCCGCCGGAGATCGGGCTCCTGGACGAGATCGCCTAGGGAGACCTCGCTCAATGCAAGCCCGTAGGCGTGACGGACGACCGACTCAGCGAAGGAGTGCGCGTCGCGCACATGCGCGGTCACCACGGCGTCGTTCGGAACGGCTCCTGCGTGCTGCACCGGGTTACGCGCCTTGCGCAGCCGACGTGCTGTCGCCCACTCGGAAAGGCTAGAGAATGCCGGGTCGAGCTTCTCGATGCGCTCGGTTAGGTCGTGGGTGTTCTGAGCCGTTTCGGGATTCCCGCCGAGGTCGAGCAGGATCTGCTTGAGCAACGTCTCCACTGCGACGTCTGCAACGAGCATGGCGATCGTGGCGCCGACGGGACCTCCAGACCTCGCGGAGCCCTGCGCCTGATCCAGCAGAGCCCTCACCGCGGTGAGCTGCACCGTCGTGACCTGGCTTGGAACCATGGCTCCCCCAGCTGAGGCCGCGAAAAGGTTGCCCGCACGGTTGCGCAAAACGACCGAGGGGTCACGCGTCGCCGCGCAACCCCTCGGAAAGTCTGGAGCGGGAAACCGGGTTCGAACCGGCGACCCTCAGCTTGGGAAGCTGATGCTCTACCAACTGAGCTATTCCCGCGTGACGACCCCGTTTCTGCCGCGAAGCGCCGGGGGAGTCAAGGAGATCGGGCGAGCGCGCCTGCCGGGGGCTAAGCTCCCGCCTCGGCGCGAAAACGGGCGCGGGAGGCATCGGGTGGACGACCTCGCGAGGCGCATCGAGGAGGGGCTCCGGGAGCTGCGCGGCCGCTGGGGCGAGCGGATCGCGGCCACCCCGGCGAGGCTCGATCCGACGCCGCAGGGGGACGGCCCGCGGAACCGGCACGGCATGCCGAAGGAGCCGCCGGGCCAGAACGTCTTCGAGAAGCACGAGTGGCCGGTGCTCGACCTCGGGCAGACTCCGCAGATCGCGCCCGACCGCTGGCGGCTCGTGGTGGACGGCGCGTGCGAGCACCCGCTCTCGCTTGGCCACGCCGAGCTGCTCGCGCTCCCCCAGGTCGAGGAGGAGGCCGACTTCCACTGCGTGACCGGCTGGTCCGTGCTCGACCTGCGGTTCGCCGGCGTCCGCCTCGAGACCCTCCTCGCGCTCGCGCGGCCGACGCCGCACGCGACGCACCTCATGACCCACGGCTCGGACGGCTACTCGACCAACCTCCCCATGGAGGAGGCGCTCAAGCCGGACGTCCTCGTCGTGCACGCGATCGAGGGCAAGCCGCTCACGGCCGACCACGGCGGGCCGGTGCGCGTGGTCGTGCCGGAGCTCTACGCCTGGAAGGGCGCGAAGTGGCTCACGCGGATCGAGCTCCTCACCTCGGATCGCCGGGGCTACTGGGAGATCCGCGGGTACTCGAACACCGCGCACCCGTGGCGCGACGACCGGATGTGGTGAGGGGCGCCCCGCGAGGCGGCGGGCGAGCGGCTACTTCTTCTTGGCGAAGCGCCGGAAGAAGCTGACGAGCTCCTTCTCGGCCTGTTTCCATTCGATGGTCTCGGCGGGCTCGTCCTCCTCGCCGTCCACCCAGATGCCGCCGCACGACTCGCAGGTGTCGTACGCGACGTTCTTCTTCTCGCCGCCCTGCACCACCACCAGGTCCACCTGGCAGGCGGGGCAGAGGCCCGTCATCTCCTCGGGGTTCACGAAGCCGCCGGTGGCGGACAGCGCGGGGAGGTTCCCGTGGAGCAGCACCCTGTTCAGATCGGCGACGTCGGACCACAGCCCGCCGCACTCGGCGCAACGGTGGACGGTGCTCTCAGCGTGAGTGATGGGCGAGAGCTCGACGGCGCACCGTGGACAATCCATGACGAAGCGGTCCTCCTTCGGGACCGTGGGGGCAAGCGGCTAGGGTCGGAGGCTCAAGCGAACGGCCGGGCTGTTCGGGAATTCGAGGCGGATACTAGGCCGAAGCCGCGGCCCCTTTCAACGGGCATCGCCCCCGGCGCCGCCGCAGACCCGGCGGAGGGCGTTGATCAGCCGCCGCAGCCGCTCCGCCTGGAGCTTCAGGGCCACCCGGTTCACCACCAGCCGGGCGGACACGGCGAGGACCTCCTCCTCCACCACGAGGCCGTTCGCCTCGAGCGTCTTCCCCGTCTCGGTGATGTCCACGATGGCGTCGGCGAGGCCGAGCGAGGGCGCGACCTCGATGGAGCCGTGCAGCGGGATGATCTCCGCGGGGATGCCCTTCCGCGCGAAGTGGGCGGCGGCGAGCGAGACGTACTTCGTCGCCACTCGCGGCGCGACCCCCTGCGGCAGCGGCTTCGCCCCCTTCGGCCAAGCCACGATCACCTTGCAGATCCCGATGCCGAGGTCGAGCGGCTCGTACAGGTCGCGCGGCTCCTCCCGGAGGATGTCGAGCCCGACGATGCCCACCTGGGCGGCGCCGTGCTCCACGTAGCTCGCCACGTCGGCCGCCCGGATGGAGATGAACCGCAGCCCCACCTCGGGCGCGTCGGCGGCGAGCTTGCGCGTCCCGTCGAGCAGCTTCTTCGGGGAGACGCCGAGGGCCTTCTCGAACAGCGTCGAGGCCTCCTCGAGGAGCCGGCCCTTCGGGACGGCGATGGTGATGAGCTCGGAGCCGGGCATCAGGCCTTCACCCTCCGGACGCGCGCGCCGAGCGGCGCGAGCTTCTCCTCGATCCGCTCGTAGCCGCGATCGATGTGGTAGACGCGCAGCACCTCGGTCGTGCCCTGCGCGGCCAGGCCGGCGAGCACCAGCGCCGCCGAGGCGCGCAGGTCGGACGCCATCACAGGCGCGCCGGACAACGCCGCCACCCCCTTCACCACCGCGATCTTCCCGTCCACGGCGATGTCGGCGCCGAGCCGCTGCAGCTCCTGCACGTGCATGAAGCGGTTCTCGAACACCGTCTCGGTGATCTTGGAGGAGCCGTCGGCGAGGCAGAGGAGCACCATCATCTGCGCCTGCATGTCGGTCGGGAAGCCGGGGTGCGGTGCGGTCCGGACGTCCACCGGGCGCGGCCGGCCGTCGCCGACGACGCGCAGCCCGTCGGGCACGGCCATGACGTCGGCGCCCACCGCGCGGAGCTTCTCGACGAGCGCCTCGAGGTGATCCGCCACGCAGCCGCGCACCGTGACGTCGCTGCCGGGCAGCGCGCCCGCCACGAGGAACGTGCCGGCCTCGATGCGATCGGGGATGACGACGTGGTCCATCGGGCGGAGCGAGTCCACCCCCTGGATCCGGATCTCGTCGGTCCCCGCCCCCTCGATGCGCGCGCCCATCTCCCCGAGCGCGCGGGCGAGGTCGCCGATCTCCGGCTCGCGCGCGCAGTTGCGCAGGATCGTCTCGCCCTCGGCGAGCGCCGCGGCCATCATCACGTTCTCGGTGCCGGTGACGGTCTGCCCGTCGAACGTGAAGACCGCGCCGCGCAGGCGGCCGCCGGGCGCGGTCGCCTCGACGTAGCCGTGCTCGAGCCGGATCTCGGCGCCGAGCGCGGTGAGGCCCTTCAGGTGCTGGTCGATGGGGCGGGCCCCGATCGCGCAGCCGCCGGGCAGCGACACGCGCGCCTTGCCCCAGCGCGCGACGAGCGGCCCGAGCACGACCACCGACGCGCGCATCGTCTTCACGAGCTCGTACGGCGCCTCGGGCGTCACGGTGGCGGGCACGCGGATGCCGAGCGCGCGCTTCTCGCCCGCGTTGCGCTCCACCTGGCAGCCCATGTGCCCGAGCAGGCGCCCGAGCGTCCGCACGTCGGCGAGGTCGGGCACGTTGCGGACGACGTGGTCGCCCTCGGCGAGGAGCGCGCCCGCGATGATGGGGAGCGCGGCGTTCTTCGCGCCGGAGACGTCGACGGTCCCGCGGAGCGGTACGCCACCTTCGATGACGATCTTGTCCATATGTTGGGCTGGGGCTCGGCGCGCCCGCCTGGGAGCCGAGCGGCCGCGGATTCTACGACGGGTCGCGCGCGCCCGCCATGTGGGCGACCCCCAGGCGAGGCAGGCCGGCGAGATCCCGCCGGACCTCTGCTTCCGCGAAGCCGGCGGCCAGGCAGAGCCTCGGGAGCTCGCCCGCGTGGCTCTCGTGCAGCTCGACGAGCAGCGTGCCGCCGGGCGCGAGGCGCCCGGGGGCGCCCGCGACGATCCGGCGGACGAGGTCGAGCCCGTCCTGGCCGCCGTCGAGGGCGAGGCGCGGCTCGCGCTGCACCTCGCGCGACAGACCGGCGAGCTCCGGCGTCGGCACGTAGGGCGGGTTCGAGGCGATCACGTCGAAGGGTCCGGCGTCCGCGGAGACGGCCGCCCACAGGTCACCTTCGGCGAACGTGACGCGCGCGGCGCCGAGCCGGGCCGCGTTCTCGCGCGCGACGGCGAGCGCGTCCGGCGAGACGTCGGTCGCGAGGATCCGGGCGCCCGGGCGGCCGAGCGCGAGCGAGACCGCGATCGCGCCGGAGCCCGTGCAGAGGTCGAGCGCGGCGCCGGCCTCGGGCAGCACCGCGAGCGCCGCCTCGACGAGGAGCTCGGTCTCGGGGCGCGGGACGAGCACGCGGGCGTCCACGAGGAAGGGGTGGCCGTAGAACTCGCGGCGGCCGAGCAGGTACGCCGTCGGCTCGCCGCCGGCGCGGCGTCGCACGAGCTCGCGGAAGGCGGCGAGCTCCGGCTCGCCGATGGGCTTGTCGAAGTCGAGGTAGAGCCGGATGCGCTCGCAGGAGAGCGCGTGGCCGAGGAGGAGCTCCGCGGTCAGGCGCGGCGCGTCCACGCCCTTCCTCGCGAAGAACTCCTGGGTCCAGGCGACGAGCTTGAGCGGCGTCCAGGTCTCGGCCATCCGGGCGGCGGAGGATAGCCGGGATCGCACGCGGCCGCGACCGGTGCCGCCCCCGCCCGGCGCGGCGCTACACTGCCGGCCATGGCGCGGAAGCCCTGGTTCACGCCGGCCCTGTTCACGTTCCTCGGGGAGCTGCGGCTCCACAACGACCGCGACTGGTTCGAGCGGAACCGCGAGCGGTACCTGCGGGATGTGCGGGACCCGATGCTGCGGTTCGTCGAGGACGTCGGGCCGGTCCTCCGGAAGGTGGCGCCTCGGCTGATCGCCGATGCGCGGCCGGTCGGCGGGTCGCTCTTCCGGATCCATCGGGATACGCGCTTCTCGGCCGACAAGACGCCTTACAAGGCGAACGTCGCGGCGAGCTTCCGGCACGAGCAGGGGAGGGACGTGCACGGGCCGGGGCTGTACGTGAGCCTCGGGCCGGAAGAGGTCGAGGTGGGGGGCGGGGTGTGGCATCCGGAGGCGGAGGCGCTGCGGCTGATCCGGCGGTCCGTGGTGGGCTCGCCGGGCCTCTGGCGTCGTGCGCTCGTCGCGCCGGGGATGAAGCGGCTGGCTTGGTGGGGGGAGAGCCTGACGCGGGCGCCGAGGGGGTTTCCGGTGGGTCACCCGCTCGACGAGCTGCTCCGACGGAAGGACTTCGCGGCGGGGGTGGAGCTCTCCGAGGCGGACGCGCTGTCGCCGAGGTTCCTCGACCGGTGCGCGGAGGCGTGGCGTGCGCTCGGCCCGGCGATGAAGCTCCTGGCGGGGGCGGTCGGGTTACGGTGGTGAGGGGGGTGGGCGCGGGGCAAGTGGGGATCGTGACTGAGAGGGCGGGTTCGACCGCGACCTCGAGTTCGAACGCGAGCGCGAAAGCGACGGCGACGGCGAGCTCGAGCGCGAGCGCGAAAGCGACCCCGACCTCGACCCCGACCCCGACCCCGAGCGCGACCCCGATCGCGACCCCGACCTCGAGCGCGAGCGCGACCGCGAGCTCGAACGTCCCCGCAAAGAGCGGACGTGGAACGGCAGCGAAGGGGGCGGGCGGCGGGGCGTGACCGCGCGCGGGAGGCGTTGCCGTGCGGCGGCTTACATGTGGCCGCGGCGGCGTGGGCGGATCCAGCGGGGCCGGCCGGTGCGGGGCACGTGCCCTGCGCGTGGCGGGGCGCCGCTCGCGCGAGGTCTCGTCGCGGAGCGGGGTGACGGGTCCCGCGGGGCTCGCTTCGTCGTAGCAGGCCCGAGTGGGTAGATTCGCGATCGCCGGCGATAGCGACGGTGCGTCAACTCGTCTTGCGCGGCGATCGACTGTCGGTGTCAGACCCGCGTGCGAGGATGCGCTCGATGGACGGAGCGTTCACGGAGCTCGCGACGGTCGGCCTCGAGGTCGAGGACGCGGTCTGCGTGGGGTTCGACGCGCCTTCCGTTGCGCTCGAGCCGTGCACTCCGCCGGAGCTTCGCGCCCTCGTCCACGGCGGCGAGAACGAGTCCGACGCGTGCGAGCTGCTCCTCGCGCAGACGGCGCGCATCGAGGGGGCGCTCGAGGTCGCCATCGGGGAGGGGCTCGCGGCGCTCACCGTCGGCGAGCGGCTCATCTCGCTGGGGTTCTCGTCGCTGCGCGACTATGCGCGGGAGATCCTCGGCATCGAGGAGCGCAAGGCGCAGGGGATGGCGCGCCTCGCTCGCGAGCTTCGGACGCGGCCGCTCCTTCGCGCGGCGGTCTGCGCGGGCGAGGTCCGCATCCGGGGCGCGGAGACGGTGCTGCCGGTGGCGCGAGGGGACGCCGAGGCGGGGTGGGTCGAGCGGGCTCGGAGCGACACCGTGCGGGCGCTCGAGGCTGCGGTGGAGGAGGCGCAAGGGGTGGCCGAGGACGACGATGACGCGTGGACCCGGCTCCACGTCCGGCTCGACCCCGACGAGCGCGCCGTCGTGGACGAGGCGCTGGAGCTCGCGGGGGCGCTCGTGCCGGGCTCGACGCGGGCGCAGCGGCTGGAGGCGATGGCGCAGGAGTACCTCGCCGAGCATCCGGTCGAGGCGGGGAGCGACGGGGCGGCCATCGGCGGCGCGTTCAGGGGCGGCGGTGCGTTTGAGGACGGCGGCGCCTTTCGGAATGGTCGCGAGCGGCGGGCCCTCGCCGAGGCTCGCGAGGCGGAGCTCGAGGCGGAGACGGAGCGCTGGTCGTACCTTCCCGCGGCGGCTGATATCCCGGTGCCGGACGGTGCGCGCGAGACCGCGACGTCCGCGGCGGAGATCGACCGGCGGCTCCGGGCGCTCGCCGCGAAGCGGGACGGGTGGGACGCGCTCCTCGGCTGGGCGGCGTACTCGATCCGGCGGGCTGGCGTCGCGAA
>Ga0184637_10002323_pt1 | contig 12251 bp, 10 predicted proteins | sample PLM3_127_b2_FD_133143 | JGI IMG/M metagenome (GOLD analysis project Ga0184637, IMG submission 133143) | Groundwater sediment microbial communities from an aquifer in East River, Colorado, USA - PLM3_127_b2 | ecosystem: Environmental > Terrestrial > Soil > Riparian zone | place: USA: East River...
CCGGTGATCACCGTGGTGACGCCCTGGCTCGTCTTATTGCCCATGTCGGTGCTGAGCAAGGCCCGGTCGTCATGGGTGTGAACGTCGATGAAGCCCGGCGCCAGGGCCAAGCCATGCGCGTCCACGACCTCGCCGCCATGCCAGTTCCGCAGATCGCCGATCATGGCGATCTTGTCGCCGGTGACGGCGATGTCGCCGACCATGGGCTTCGAACCCGAACCATCAAACAGCAGCGCGCGCTGGATCAGCAGATCGCAGACGGACGGGTCTGTCACGCGGCGTCAGCCTTCGGAGGTGAGGATGACGAAGATCTTCTTCACGTCGCGATGCGACCGCCAGCCGAGCGGCGCGCCCTTGGGCACGAAGACGGTTTCGCCGATTCCGAAGCCCTGGCTGTCCTGGCCGCCGTCATGCAGGTCCACGTGACCTTCGACAAAATGCATGAGCTCGTAGCGGCCGAACGGCGTCGCCTTGCGGTCGTAGGGTGTTGCCGACCATAGGCCAACGGTGAACTGCCCGCTGGCGTCGGTATAGGCGACATGCTCGGTGCAGCGCGGCTCCGGCCCGTTGAGCAGCGACTTGTCCGGTCCGGCGCAGGGCGACAGACGTGCCCCGGTTTCGACCTTCACCACATGCGCGCCAGTCGAATTCCCTGGGGCCGATTTGGAAGGCGCCTTTGGGCTCGCATAGGTGATGAAGATCTTGCGCACATGGCCGGCCTGCTTCCAGCCGCACTCGACGCCGCGGGGAATGACGAAGCCGTCGCCAGCCGCGAGGTCGGTGACCTTGCCGCCGGCTTCGGTGATGCTGGCGGATCCATCCAGCAGCAACCCGAACTCGTCGGCGTCCAGCGCCTTCATCTTGCCTTCGAAGGCGCTGCTGCTCCACATGCCGACCGACAGGCCCAGCTTCGGCGCGTTGAAATACGTGCGGCCATATTGCTGTGGCGTGCCCGCCGCCAGTTCGCTGGCGGGCAATTTCGGTAAATCATCCAGTCCCTCGCCGCGGGCGTGGGAGAAAATCCGCATTGATCGGGCCGAGCTCATGGCAATCTCCCTGAAATTCGCTTCTTAGGAAGAAGTATCTACAACGCCGGGATTGGGGACGCGACGGGCATATTGGTGACTAAGTCCGGCTCGTTCCCTGGAATTGCCGCCGGGCAAGGGCGGCTCAAGCATTCTCCTCGGCGCGATAAATGGCGACCAGGAACTGGTCCACGTGGTCGCCGTCGGTGGTCAGCGGCAGGATCATCCGCTCAAGCAGGGAAGATATCGCCGTGGCCGCGCAACCATAGAAGGTACTATAGACCGGCTGCCGCCTGTCCAGGCAATCCCGATAGGGCGCCAGGACGGTATCTTGGTCTGCCGTCGGGATCACCTCGTCCAAGAACAGACCGGTATTGTCGTGGCCCTCGTAATAGACGATGCGGGTGCCGACCAGGCGCACGCGAAATCGCGTGGCTTTTTCCTCGCGCACGGCTTCCACCAATTGGATATGGCCGATCCACGGCACCAGGCTCTCGGGCGGAAAGTCGCTACGGCGGGGCAGGCGACCCTCCTGGCAATATTCCCGCCAGCGGGCGCATAGCGCCTCGAACTCCTTGCGGAGCGGCTGAGACAAGTCTGTTCCCCCCATGCTCGCCGATCGATGCCGATACTTCGTCGCTCTGCGTAAACGAATCGGCGGCCGATCGACCGGCCAAAGGCTACAACCGAATGCGCTGCGGCGCATCGGCAATCTCACCAGGGTGTCGGGTTGAAAAGAAGTCGGCACGGTCCCCAACGCTGTCCAATCGAACATTCGTTGGGAACCGTGCCGGGGTCGGTGGCCTCTCAGCGGGTGGGCTGAGCGCGGTGGTGGCCGCCGTACCTGCGATCTCGCGCCGTCGGGGGAAGCTCGAGATCGCGCTAGGACAGTGCTTCGCTTGCTGTCATCAAACCAGTTTCGCCAAGTCCTTACGCCATATCTTACGATTGCGTGGTCTGCACCGCGACGAAGCGGTCGTTGCCGTCACGCTCGATCAGCAGGACTACGACATTGTTGCGACCCTCGCCCGCCTGCGCGATGGCTTTGGCCACGTCGCTCGGGCCGGCGACTTCACGATCGTTAACACGCTCGATGATGTCGCCGGGACGCACGCCTTGTTCGGCCAACGCGCTGTCCTGTTCGAGATCGGCGATCACCGCGCCGCTGGCGTCATCGGGCAGGCCGAATTGCGCGCGGGTCCGGTCATTGACCGGCGCCAAGGTGGCGCCGAGCTCGCTCACCGTATCCGCCTTGCTCGCGACGTCGCCAGCGCCGGTCGGGGCTGCGGCACTAGCGACGTCCTCCTTCAGCTCATCGATCTTCACGGTCACGCTCTGCTCGGCATTGTCGCGCCAGATCTTCACCGGCACGCTGGCACCGCTCGCGGTCGCGGCGACCACGCGGGACAGATCCTTGGGCGAGGCGATGGCGTGCCCGCCGAAGCTCAGCACCACGTCGCCCGCCTTCAATCCCGCCGTTTCCGCCGGGCTGTTCTCCTGCACGGAGGAGATCAGCGCGCCTTGGCTCGATTTCAGGCCCAGGCCCTGCGTCAAATCGGGGGTCAGTTCCTGGATCGCGACGCCGAGCCAGCCGCGCTCGATACGGCCCTGCTCCTTGAGCTGGGCGATGATCGGCTTGGCGAGATTGGAGGGGATCGCAAAGCCGATGCCGACCGAACCACCGCTGGGCGAAACGATCGCCGTGTTGATGCCGATCACCGAACCGTCGGTCGAGAAGGCCGGGCCGCCGGAATTGCCTTGGTTGATCGCCGCATCGATCTGCAGGAAGTCGTCATAGGGACCTTCGTGGATGTCACGGCCGCGGGCCGAGACGATGCCGGCGGTCACGGTGCCGCCCAGGCCGAACGGATTGCCGACCGCCATCACCCAATCGCCGATCCGCATCTTGTCGGAATCGCCGAACGAGACGTGCGGCAGCTCGGTCTTGGCTTCGACCTTGAGCAAGGCCAGGTCGGTCTTCGGATCGGCGCCGATCAGCTTCGCCGGATATTCGGTGCCGTCGGTCAGCGTCACCTCGATATCCTTCGCGTCGTCGATCACGTGGTTGTTGGTGACGACATAGCCGCTGGCATCGATGATGAAGCCGGAGCCGAGCGAGGTCACCTTGCGCGGATGCTGTTGCTGCTGGCGCTGCTGCTCCATGAACGGCTTGAAGAATTCCTCGAAAGGCGAGCCTTCCGGAAACGGCATCTGGCCCATGCCTTCGCCGTCCTTCGGCGTCAGCACATGGGTGGACGAAATGTTGACCACGGCCGGGGAAACCTTCGCCGCGAGATCGGCAAAGGTTGCTGGCGGCGCTTCTGCGTGGGTCGGGGCCACGACCGCCAAGCCCAAAACCAGGGCCGCGGTGGCGCCGCCAACTGCCCGGGCGGGTCGGGAAATCAAGTGGGATGCAACGCTACGCATATCTGTCTCCGGAACTTTCGAGGGTGCCCGCAAGGCACTGATCCATGGGCTCCAAGATGGGGGTTCCGGGTAACAGGCAAGTGTCGGCCAAAGCGGCATTTGGCAACGGATTGCGACGGAGAGGCCCGCTGTTACAATCCGTTACGATCCGACCCTGCTTGTTGTTACCGGCGGGCGTTAACGAAGATGCCAGAGCACTGCCAGCCGAGTGTTTAAAGGCGGACCGGGCCGTATTAACTATATGGCTGTCTTTGCCGCCTAGCCTCGCTGGACGCCGCCAACCAGACCCGCCGCCCGGAAATCGTAATTCTGGGCGGGGAGAATGAAGCCGAATGGAACGCTCCGCCCATATCCTGGTGGTCGACGACGACAGGGAAATCCGCAATCTCCTGTCCAAGTTCCTGACCAAGAACGGCCTCCGGGTCAGCCTGGCCGCCGACGGGCGCGAGATGCGCCGCGTCCTGGCCGAGGCCAAGATCGATCTCATCGTTCTCGACCTGATGCTGCCGGGCGAATCCGGCCTCGCCCTTTGCGGCCAGCTCCGCGCCACCAATTCGATTCCCATCGTCATGCTGACCGCGGTCAGCGAAGAGACCGACCGCATCATCGGCCTGGAGATGGGCGCCGACGATTATTTGCCCAAGCCGTTCAACCCGCGCGAGCTGTTGGCGCGCATCCGGGCGATCCTGCGCCGGACCGAGGATCGCGCCGCGGTCGCCGTCGCCGCATCCGCCGAAAGCGATCCGGTCTTCGCCTTCGATGGCTGGAAGCTGCATCCGGCGCGGCGCCAGTTGCTCGGTCCCTCCGGCAATCCGGTCGAATTGACCGGTGGTGAATTCGATCTTCTGGTGACCCTGGTCGAGCGGCCGCAGCGGGTCTTAAGCCGCGACCGCCTGCTCGACCTCACCAAGGGGCGCGCGGCGTCCCTGTTCGATCGCTCCATCGACGTGCAGATCGGCCGGCTGCGCCGCAAGCTGGAGACGACCGCGCCCAGCGCCGGCGGCCTCATCGCCACGGTGCGCGGCGGCGGTTACATGTTCACCGGCACGGTGACGGGCAGCGGTCCAGGCGGCGATCCGGGCGGCAAGGGCGACGCCGAGAGCGAGTCATGAATTTCATGTTGCGTCACCTGCTGCCGCAATCCCTGCTGACCTGGTTCGCGCTGGTGCTGGCCTTCGGCATCACCTTTTCGCTGATTGCCGTATCCGCCTTCCATGCCATCAGCCGCGACGAGGCCGTTGCCGCGCTGGAGGATCTGCGCGCCGCCGAGCGCATCGCCGCGACGGCGCGATTCCTCGATCATTCGGCGCCGGTGCTGCGGCCGGTGATCGCCGAATCCATCAGCGGCTCCTCCCTCTACATCGTCGCGGATGCCGGCAGTCGGGTCGACCGGGAGATTCCCCCCGATGGCCGGACCGAGCGCTTGCGCGATATCTTGGCGGCGCGGCTGATCGGCATGCGTTGGCGCGATCTCCGGGTCGAATACGGTTCGGGAACTGGCGCCGAGGCGGAAACCATCTGGTCCTGGCTGCCCAGCCTATGGGCGGCCGATCGCGGCCAGCGCGCCGACCAGTTGCTGTCGCTGCAGGATCGCGGTCAGGCGTTTTTCGTGTCGCTCCAACTGATGGATGGAACCTGGCTCAATTTCGCCTTCGCCTCGGTGCGCAGCCTGCCGCTGTCTTCGGTTTCGAACATTCTGGTGCTCGGGCTCGGCATTTCCGCCCTGCTGGTGTTCGGCGTCGTGGCGATGCAGTTGATCACGCGGCCGATCGACCGTCTGGCGACGGCGGCCGAGGAATTCGGCCGCGGCGGCCAGCCGGAAGACGTGCCGGAAAGCGGCGTCAGCGAGGTGCGCCGCGCCGCCAGCGCCTTCAACCTCATGCGCGACCGCATCCGGCGCATGATGGAGGACCGGACTCAGATGATCGCCGCGATCTCGCACGATCTGCGCACGCCGATCACCCGCCTGAAGCTGCGCGCCGAGTTCGTCGAGGATCCGGAGGAGCAGCAGAAGATGCTGGCCGATCTTGACCAGATGGAGGCCATCATCCGTTCCACGCTCGCCTTCGCGCGCGAGGACAACGACACGGAGCCGAGCGAGCCGGTCGATCTGGCCGAGTTGCTGCGCGACGTGGCGGAGAGCAATCCACCCGCGCGCCTGCACCTGGTGCGCAACAGCGACGCCGGCATCGGAATCACGGTCCTGGGCCGGCCGGTCGCGCTGCTCCGCTGCTTCAACAATCTGGTGGAGAATGCGATCCGCTACGGGCGCACCGCCGACATCAGCATGTTTGATCGTCCGGACGCGGTCGAAATCGCCATCGACGATCAGGGTCCGGGCATTCCCGAAGACCGGATCAAGGACGTGTTCCGGCCGTTCGTGCGGCTGGAGGATTCGCGCAACCGCGACTCCGGCGGCGCCGGGTTGGGCTTGGCCATCGTGCGCTCGGTCATCCTGGCGCATGGCGGTTCGATCGCGTTGCAGAACCGCCCCGAGGGCGGCCTGCGCGCACTGGTCCGCCTGCCCAAGGCGACCTAGGGCTTCGAGCGGCCGTGCCGCCTTCCGGCACGGGAAGCCTACTCTCGCTCGGGCCGATATCCGAACTTCATCATGCCTGTTCGCATCAGCGCGAACATCAAGCCCATCAGCAGCGCGATCACCCCATTCACCGCGGTCGCCAAGGCGAAGAGCTCCGGCTTGACGCCATAGCGCAGCGCGCCCCACGCAACCGAGGGCAACGTGGGAGTGGCGCCCAGGACATAGAATGAGATGTCCAAGTTGTTGAATGACATAATGAAGGAGACAAGAAAGGCGCCAAGCAGGCTGGGCCAGACCAATGGCAGCGTCACTTCGAAGAAGGTCCGGATTGGCCCCGCACCCAGCACGAAGGCAGCCTCGCCCATACGCCAATCGTGGCGATAGAGCTGCGCGCCGACGATCAGGAAGGCGAAGCTGAAGCAATGCACCGTGTTCGCCAGAATGGCCGCGACCAGGTTTCCCGACATGTCGAACAGGACGAAATAGAGTGCCATGGTAGAGATGCCGAGTAGAATCTCCGCGATGAAAAGCGGCGCTGAAAAGAAAAGCGCGAACAGCAATGCGCGCCGGCCGGCATAGCGGATGACGCCGATTGCGGCATACATCGCGATGATGGTGGAGAGGACGCCGGTGGCAACCCCGATGAGCAGGCTGTTGAGGAGGGCGCCCTGGTAGACCGTGTTCGATGCGAGCCGGAAGAACGAGGCGACGCTCCAGATTGGTGGATAAGGAAAATTCGAGTTCTTTGAGAAGGCCGCCAGGGTGATATGCACGATCGGCAGATAGAGAAAAGCATAGGACGCGAGCACGATGCCCAGCAGCCCGTATTTGGTCAGGCGATGGCGCAGACTGACGGTCACGCTCAAGCCCTTCCCATGCCGGTGAATCCGGTGCGGCGCAGATCGACGAACAGGCAGCAGCCGATCAGGAGCAGCAGCGACAGCAGAAACAGGGCCACGCCCATGGCGGCGCCCAGCGCCCAGGTGCCGGATTCCCCGAATTGCTGACTCATCGACATGCCGTAAAGCGTGCCGTCCGGCCCGCCCAGAAAGCGCGGCGCCAGGGAGGCGGACAGGCAGGGAATGAAGCTCAGCAAAAAGCCGATGATGGTGCCGGAGAGGTTGAGCGGCCAGACAATTTCATAGAAGGCGCGGGTCGGGCTGGCGCCGAAGATGCTGGCAACCTGGACTAGGCGAAAGTCGAAATTCCCGATCGACAGATAGATGACCGTGACCACGATCGGCAGGTAGATATAAACAAGGCCGATGAAGGTCGCGACGTTGGTGTACATGATGAAGCGCAGCGGCGCTCCGCCCAGCTCCACCATCAGGCCGTTCACCAGACCGACCGGCCCCAGCAATCCCTGCAGCGAGATCAGGCGCAGGACCTCGCCGGACAGGAACGGGACGGCGAACAGCAGCGACAGCAGCAACTTGTAGCGGCCGCCGGACCGAACGATGAAATAGGCGATGGGCCATGAGATCGCGACCAGGAAAATGGACACGGCGAAGGCCATGACCAGCGACCGGATGAGGAAGGTGGAATAGGCGGATTCGACCAGCAGCGTATGATAGTTCATTAACGACCATTCCCGGATCAGGTGATAATTCTCCGTCCGCCAGAAGCTGACCATGACCAGGGCGCCGAGCGGCAGCGCGAAGAACAGCGTCAGGAACAGGGTCGGGATGCCGGTGAAGAGTCTTTGCAGCAAGTGGCCCTGCATCGCCATGAATCCTAGCTCGCCGGGCGGGACGGAAACAGGTGGCAATCCCGATCATGCCAGTTCGCCACGATCTGGTCGCCGATCGACAGGGTCTGCTGGTCCTTGCGCAGGCTGGCCAGGATCACCAGTCCGGATTGCGTGACTAGGATGTACTCGTCGAAAGGCCCTCGCGCGATTACGTCCTGCACCACGCAAGCGATGCCGTTCCCGGCACGCTCGACGCGGACGCGCTCGTTCTTGACGAAGATATCGATGGTCTCGCCATCGGAAAAGGCGCTGTCCGGCGGCAGCGGAGCCGTGCAATCAAGCTGGTCCAGCCGCACGCAGGCGGCCTGGCGGTCGACAATGCCGGTGAACTTGTTGGATCGACCGACAAAGCGCGCGACAAAGGGTGTCGCCGGGCTGTCATAGACCTCGCGGCGTGGAGCGAAGGTCTCCAGGCGGCCGTTGTGGATCACGGCGATCCTATCGCTCATGCTGAGCGCCTCTTCCTGGTTGTGCGTGACATAGATGAAGGGAATCTGCAGCCGCTTCTGATATCGCCGGATCTCCACCTCCATCTCCTGGCGCAGTTCTCGGTCCAGATTGGCCAAAGGCTCGTCGAGCAGAAGCAGCTTCGGATGCGCCACTAAGCCGCGCCCCAGCGCGACCCGCTGCTGCTGTCCACCGGAAAGCTGGTTTGGATAGCGGTCGGCCAGCCCCTCCAAGGACAAGATGCCGATGACCCAATCGATGCGCTCGGCGATCAAGTCCTTCGAGCTGCCGTTCATGCGCAGGGGAAAGGCGAGATTCTCCCGCACCGTCCGATGCGGAAACAGCAGGAAGTCCTGGAACACCATGCCGACACCGCGCTTGTGCGGTGGCAGCTTGGTGACGTCGCTGCCGTCGATGGCGATGCCGCCGGCGCTGGGCTGATCCAGGCCGGCGATCAAGCGCAGCAGCGTGCTCTTGCCCGAGCCGCTTGGTCCGAGGATGGCGATGAAGTCGGTCTTGGCGATGGTCAACGAGACGTCTCTAAGCGCCCAGACATTGCCGTAGCGCTTAGAGACCCCGGATACCGTCAGATAAGAATTCAATCCGTCCCTGTCTTTTTCGGCGTCCCATTGTTGCTCGGCCATTGTCACGACATTCGGCTTCTTCGCTGGGGACGTGGTCATTGCTCCTGGCATGGACTGACGCTCAAGCGCCGTCGAGCTGTAGGAGAGGGGCATTTAGGCCGCCTGCATGTTCGACCAGACGCGCTCCCACTTCTCCGGGGACGACGGCTGATCGAACATGAACATGCCCTCGATCTCGGATGTCCTGTCCATAAGGTAGAGCTTTTGCTCTTCCGGTGTCGAGATCGACCGCAGGTCGATCGTCGTCGAACAGCCGGAGGCTTCGCTGATCCGCTTCATGACGGCGGGCGATATCATCTCGTTGATGAAGGCGGAGATCAGGTCGAGCGGGGCGCCGTCCTGCACGCCCGACGACACCAGCCACGTATCGACCCAGCCGAGGCCGCCCTCGCGCATCTTCAGCGTGTGGCGGATGTCTCCGGTTTGGGAGCCGCCATCCGCGGTAAGGAGCTGGCGGTAGACTTGCGCGAACTCCGCCGCGGCGACGACCGAACCGCTTTGCAGGAGCTGGAACAGGGTCGGATTGTCCTGGTAGCGCGTCAGCAGGAGCTTCTTCTGTTCGATCAGGATTTTCTCGACTTCGCCAAGCTCTTCATCGGTCAGCACGTAGGGATTGAACGGCTTCCCGTCCGGGCGCGGCTTGTCGCGTGAGCCCGACTTGTAACTCACCAGCAACGCCGTCAGCGCGATGTTCTCCTCGAACCGGGCACTGGTGGTAAGCCGGCCGGAGAACTGCGGGTCATAGAGGCATTCGATCGTTTCGGTCGAAGCCGGATCGATGGCCTGCGCATCATAGGTGATGCCGTAACTGCCCCAACAGAAGGGCGCGCCGAATTGGCCGCCGCTCTTGTCGTCCGTGAGGATCTTGAACCTATCCGGCCGAAAGGTGGCGTTGTAGTGCGCCGCATTCTCGATCGAGTCATAAGGCAGCGTGCGGATCAGGCCTTCGCGGAAATACAGGCTGGGCCAGAAACCGTCCGCCTGCACCAGGTCGAAATCCTTGGACCCGCCGACCCGCAGCTTGTTATAGGCCTCCGAATTTCCGTCGAAGAATGTCGGCACGAACTTGACGCCGTGCTTCTCTTCGAAGGCCTGGATTACATCCGGCAGGACATACCCCTCCCACATCAGCGCGCGGATGGTGGTCTGTTGCGCGAACGCCGACTTTATGAATGGCATCGTCAAAGCCGCTGCCATGGCGCCTTTCAGTGCGGTTCTGCGGGATTGCCTGTGATCCAATTTCCGCATTTGAGAGCTCCTCCGTCTGAGTTGAATGCTTGTTACGGAATCTGCGTCGGCTGCCGCAATCGGCTGAGGCGCAATCGCGATCGTTACGCCATCTCCGCCTCGATGGATCCGAGGACGCCATCGAGAACATCGAGCGCATGCGATAGCTGTTCGCGCGTGCAATCCAACGGCGGCTTGATCTTGATGAGATTTCCGAGGCCGGCGTAGCGGCTCTCGCCGAACAACACACCCCTTGCCGCCCCGCGCTTGTAGACTTCGGCTGCTTCCACGCAAGCCGGCTCTTTTGTGATGCGGTCGCGCACGAGCTCCACCGAAACGAACAGGCCCGGCCCCCGGACATGGCCGATCAGCTTGTGCTTGTTCTGCATCTGAAGCAGGCGCTCGGTCGCGAAGACGCCGTGATCCCTCGCGCGCTCACAGAGTCCATCCGATATGATCGCGTTGATGGTCGCCAGCGCGGCCGCCATGGCGACGGGAAATTGGCCGAAGGTCAGCGCATCCTCGCCTGGATCGAAACCCTGCAGTTCTTCGCTCGCCAAGATTCCGGCAAGCGGGAAGCCGCCGCCGATCCCCTTCCCGAACGTCATGATGTCGGGAACGATTCCGTAATAGTCGGACGCCCACATCGTTCCTAGGCGGCCGAACCCGGTTTGGATCTCGTCCCAGATCAGCAGGATTCCATGTCGATCGCAGATCTCGCGCACGCCCTTCAGGTATGAGAGCGGGAATTCATTGTGCCCGCCATTACCCTGGATGGGCTCCATGAGGATGGCGGCGACGGTGCCATCAACTCCCTTCGTGAGCGCATCCTCCAGCAATTGCAGGCAAAGCGCCGACTCGATCTCCGGCTCCAGGTTGAGGCGGGGCCGATAGAGGTCAGGCCGCGGGACCCGTGTGAAGCGCGGTTGGATCGCCAGGAAAGGATTCTTTGGGTGCGGCCAGCTTGCCGCGAGCGTTGTGATCGAACGGCCATGATAACCGTCCTGCAGCACAATGAGATTGCTGGCGCCCGACCGATTCTTGAAGGCCAGCTTGATCGCCATCTCGACGGCTAGGCTGCCATGCAGGCAATAGCCGACGCGATGCAGATCGCCCGGCGCGATCTCCCGCAGCTTGGCGGTGAGCTTCAGTTGGACCGGTGTGTTGAAATTGGTCCGCGCATGGGCGATTTCACGGAGCTGGGTGATCGCGGCATTCACCACGCGCGGATCGGTCGCGCCGAGATTGTTGGACCAGGCTTGCGCCGTGCAGTCCAGGTATTCGCGCCCTTGGTCGTCCCAAACCAGGGAACCAAGGGCTCGCACCAAGGTGATCTTGTCCGGATTGCCGTCTGCTGGGTCATGAATCAGCGAGCGCTTTCCGAGCTCTATCGGATCGCTTGGGAATTTTCTACTAATAGATTGATTAGGCATTGTTTTCCGTATTTTTGTCGGCCTCGTTCGGACGAATATCGCTGAAGAAATCATTGTCGGGAAAGACGATCTTCTTTACGATTAATTGATGCAGCTTATGAATATCAGCCTTCGACACATCCGGGCCTTCGTGACCGTTGCGGAGAAGCAGAACTTTGCGCGCGCTGCGGAATCGCTGCACGTGTCGCAGCCGGCCTTGTCGCAGACGATCATTCAGCTCGAACACGCATTTGGTTTGCGGCTGTTTGATCGAACCACGCGTCACGTTGCCGTGACGGAGATCGGCGCAAAGCTGCTGCCGGAGGCGCGGGCCGTCTTGGCGCAAGTTCGTTCGCTGGTCGATCTGGCCCAGGCACATTCCGACAAGACCAAGAAAATCCTGCGTATCGGCTATCTCATCGGCACGGGCGTCGACATCGTCCCGCGCATTGTGCGGGCGTTTCGCGAGATGCGCCCGGATGTGGAGATCGAGCTCATCGAATACGACTTCACCTCACCCGATGCCGGGCTCAGCGAAGGCGGCGTCGATCTTTCCATCTTCCGGCCGCCGATCGAGCCGGCACCCCTCAGTACTATCGTCCTGATGCGGGAGCCCTGCGTGGTGAGCCTGCCGGATGGGCACGCGCTGGCGGCGCGGGACGAAGTCAGCATCTATGATGTCTTGAGTCTGCCGATCGTCGCGGCGCCCGGCTCCGGCACTTGGCGCAATTATTGGCTCGCTTGCAGCTATCGGAACGGTGTCCCGCCCGTCGTGTCGCA
>Ga0184637_10002324_pt1 | contig 12250 bp, 8 predicted proteins | sample PLM3_127_b2_FD_133143 | JGI IMG/M metagenome (GOLD analysis project Ga0184637, IMG submission 133143) | Groundwater sediment microbial communities from an aquifer in East River, Colorado, USA - PLM3_127_b2 | ecosystem: Environmental > Terrestrial > Soil > Riparian zone | place: USA: East River...
CCGAACTCGCCCGCGCCCATGCGCATGAAGAGGAACGACGCACCCCACAGCGCGGCGAGCGCGAACAGCTCGGCGGTGTCGCGTGTTCTCATGCCACGGCGCGTGCTCGCGCGGCTTCGAGTTGCAGCAGCGCCGTCTTGCGCGGCAATCCGCCCGCATACCCCGTCATCGAACCGTTGCTGCCGATCACACGGTGGCACGGCACGACGATCGACAACGGGTTGCGGCCGATCGCGGCGCCGACCGCGCGCACGGCACGTGGCGAACCGACCGCTTTGGCGACCGCGCCGTATGTGCTCGTCTGTCCCGCGCCGATGCGCAGCAGAGCCTGCCACACGCCGCGCTGGAACGGCGTGCCTTGCGCGTCGAGTGGGAGATCGAAATGCCTGCGGCAGCCGGCCCAGTAGTCGGCGAGCTGTTGCGCAGCTTCACGCAGCAACGGATCGCCGGGCCGCACCGCGCAGTCGAGCTGCGCGGGCTCATGCTTTTGACCCTCGAACCAGACACCGGCGAGACCCTCGCGGGTGCGCGCGAGCGTGATGCGGCCGAGCGGCGAATCTATGTGAGAGCAGCAGATGATTGCGTTGTCCATGTGTCCTCCGGTGAATGCTAGGGAACATCGGCGTCGTGTACGCGCGCAGGACCTTTGGGAACCTCAGGCGCTCCACAAGCGCAGCACTGCATAGGCCCGCCATGGCCGCCAGGCTTGAGAGCGCAGTTCCGCTTCGCGTTCGGCGCGCGCGCCCTTACCGAGCTGCGCGAGCCCCATCGCCTTGAGCACCGCGACGTCACCCGGCGGGAAGGCGTCAGGCCAGCCAAGCCAGCGCATCGCGATGTAGTGCGCCGTCCACGGCCCGAGTCCGGGCAGCGCGACGAGCTTCGCGATCAGCGCCTGCGCGCGTTGATCGAGCGGCGACGGCGCATCGGCCAATGCCCCGAGGACGGGCCATGCCGCCGCGAGCTGCTGCATCGCCGCAACCTGGGCACGCAAGATGCCGAGCTCGCCGATGTGTTCCGGATTCGCCTTGGCCATCGTCCTCGGCGATGGAAAGCCGCGATTCAGCTCGGGCCACGGCGTCGCGATGCGCGCACCGAAGCGATCCACCAGCCGCCGTGCCAAGGTGCGAGCGGCCGCGACGGTGACACGCTGTCCGAGGATCGCGCGCACGGAAAGCTCGAAACCGTCGAGCGCGCCGGGCAAGCGTGCGCCCAGCCGCGAAGGCAATTCACTCAGCGCGACGTCGATCACGTCGGGCGCCGCATCGAGATCGAGCCAGCGGCGTGCCGCGCGGGCGACTTGCGCGCTGCACTGAGCCAGCGCCGGTGCGACAAGCAGCCGCACCTGCGAACGTTCGGGGATGAAGCGAGCCTCGATCCACGCCGCTTTCTCACCGAGCACCCCGCTGCGCAACGTGCGACGCACGCTGGCCGTCGCGATGTCGACCGTCTCGACACCCGGCACCGCGCGCAACTCGAAGAAGCGCAACAGCGCCTGCGCGTCGAGCGGCGGGCGGTAGCCGAGCGTGAGCTCGACCGCACCCGCTTCGGGATCGATCGACGAGCGCACTGCGCCGCCTGCACGCCGCAGTTGGCTCGGGCTCAAGCGATAACGCTCGGCGAAGGCCGCGTTGAATCGCCGCACGCTGCGAAACCCGCTTGCAAGCGCCACTTGCGTGACCGGAATGCGGCTGTCGGTCAACAGCTGCTTTGCGAGCAGCAGCCGCCGGGTCTGCAGGTACTGCACCGGCGTCACGCCATGTTCGGCGACGAAGATGCGTCGCAGATGGCGATCGCTCACGCCCAGCCGCAAGGCGAGCGCGGCGATGTCGGGGGCGTCGCCGCTGCGCTCGAAGGCGAGCGCATCCAAGGCCTCCGCCGCCTGGCGCGCCAACGTGCTCGATGCGTCCATCACCGACCATGCATGCCCGGGTCCGGGCGCGGTCTCCGGCCGGCACTTGAGGCACGGACGAAAGTCCGCGGCCTCGGCTTGCGCAGGCGTCTCGAAGAAGCGGCAGTTCTCGCGCTTGGGCGTGCGCACCCGGCAGATCGGGCGACAGTAGATGCCGGTGGACGTGACACCGACGAACAGCCGTCCGTCGAAGCGTGCGTCGCGAGCCTTCAGCGCGCGATAAGAGATGTCCGGATCCAGTGCCATGCGTCGATGATAGGCGGGCCGCTGCGCACGGCTGGCCGTTTTCGGACATGTCGATCGAGCGTCGCGAGCCGTCCGAACCGAGATGACCCATCGCCTGCCTACAATCGGCCCCGGCAATCTTTCGAGGCACCATCATGCAAGTCACCGCATCGATCTTCAAGGCCTACGACATTCGCGGCGTGGTCGGCCAGACATTGGACGAGTCGCTGGCCGAACATCTGGGCCGTGCCTTCGGTACCGAGGCGTTGCGGCTCGGCGATAAGGCGGTGGCGGTCGGTCGTGACGGCCGCTTGTCCGGCCCGGCGCTGGTCAGCGCGTTGATTCGCGGCCTGGCGTCGACCGGGCTCGACGTGGTGGACATCGGCCCCGCGACGACGCCGATGCTCTACTACGTTGCCGCGACGCGCGGCCAGTACGGCTGCAACAGCGGCATCCAGGTCACCGGCAGCCACAATCCGAAGGACTACAACGGCTTCAAGATGGTGCTCGCCGGGCGCGCGATCTACGGCGACGACATCCAGGGGCTGCGCAAGCGCATCGAAGCCGAGGACTACACCAAAGGCAACGGCCGCTCGGCGACGATGAACATCGTTCCGGAGTACAGCGCTCGCATCACGAGCGACTGCAAGCTTGCGCGACGGATGAGGATCGTCGTCGACTCGGGCAACGGCATCCCGGGGGCGTCGGCACCCGGCATCCTGCGCGCGCTAGGCTGCCACGTGCGCGAGCTGTATTCCGAGGTCGACGGCGATTTTCCGAATCACCATCCCGACCCGAGCAAGCCCGAGAACCTGGTCGACCTCATTCGCACGGTGGCGGCCACCGACGCCGAGCTCGGCATCGCGTTCGACGGCGATGGCGACCGCCTGGGCGTCGTCACGAAAGACGGCCAGATCATCTACCCCGATCGGCAGCTGATCCTGTTCGCGACCGATGTGCTCGAGCGCAAGCGCGGCGCGACGATCATCTACGACGTGAAATGCACGCAGCGCCTCGCGCCCGCGATACGCGCAGCCGGCGGCGTGCCGCTGATGTGGAAGACAGGTCACTCGCTGATCAAGGCGAAGCTGAAGGAAACCGGCGCCGCGCTGGCCGGCGAGATGAGCGGGCACATCTTCTTCAAGGAGCGCTGGTACGGGTTCGACGACGCAACGTACACGGCGGCCCGCCTGCTGGAGATCCTCTCGCACAGCGACAACCCGAGTGCCGTGCTGAACGCGCTGCCGACGGCCTACAGCACGCCCGAACTCAACGTGCCTTGCGCCGAGGGAGAACACCACGCCGTGATCGAAAGGCTGCGCGAGACGGCGCGGTTCCCCGGCGCGACCGAGGTGATCACGATCGATGGGCTGCGCGCCGAATACCCCGACGGCTTCGGGCTCGTGCGCGCGTCCAACACGACGCCGGTGCTCGTGTTGCGCTTCGAAGGGCACACGCCGCAGGCGCTCGAGCGCATCCAGGCGCAATTCATGGACGTGCTGCGTGCCGTGAAGCCGGAAGCAAGCTTCGCGGCCGCGTCTCATTGATCGACGCACGTCGCACGCACCTTGCGCATCCTGCTCGTCAAGCTGTCCTCCCTCGGCGATGTCGTGCATGCGATGCCGGTGGTGCAGGACATCGTCGCTGCGCATCCGGGCGCGGTGATCGACTGGGTGGTCGAGCCCGCGTTCGCGACGCTGGTGCAGCGGGTCGCCGGCGTTGCCGAAGTGATCGGCGCCCCGCTGCGGCGCTGGCGCCAGGGCTGGTGGACGCAGCGCGTGCGTTCGGAGTTCAACGCGCTGCGCGAACGCTTGCAGCGTGAGGCATATGACGCAGTGCTCGATCTGCAGGGACTCACCAAGTCGGCGGTGATCGCGCGCCTCGCTCGTCTCGCGCCGGGGGGTCACCGCTACGGCATCGGCAACCGCACCGAGGGCTCGTCGTGGGAGAGGCCGGCACGCTGGCTGGTCGACCGGCCGATCAGGATCGAGCCGCGCATCCACGCGCTCGACCGTTCGCGCGTGCTCGCCGCGAAAGCGCTCGGTCACACGATCGGCGAGCCGCCGCGCTACGGCCTGCGGGGCTCACCGGCCGCGAGCGCGCGCGGCGCGATGGCGACGGTGGTCCTCGTGCACGGCACTTCGCGTGACGACAAGCTGTGGCCGAACTCGCACTGGATCACGATCGGCAAGCGGCTGCTCAACGAAGGCTGGCGCATCGCATTACCCCAGGGTAGCGAAGTCGAGCAGACGCGCGCCGAGATGATCGCCGCCGCGTTGCAGTTCGAACGCGACCCGCTCGTCGAGGTGTGGCCATCGCTCGGTCTCGATGCGGTGGTGGACCGCCTTGCGGGCGTGCAAGGCGTGATCGGCGTGGACAGCGGGCTCAGTCATATTGCGGTCGCCCTCGGGCTACCGCATGTGCAGATCTACAACTTCCCGACGGCATGGCGCACCGGGCCGCTCCCTTCGCACGGCCACCACCATCAGGTCGTGGTGCAGGCGCGACCGCATCCGACACCCGACGCGGTGTGGTCCGCGTGCCAGCAGGTGCTGGTTCCGCCACGCATGGTTGCACGCTGATGACCGGGCGGCAGCGGCTGGCGCGTGTTGCGTACTCGGCCCTGCTGTCGCTGCTGACACCCGCGTACCTGCTGCGCCTGTGGTGGCGCGGTCGCGCCGAGCCCTTGTACCGCCACGCGATCGGCGAACGCCTCGGGCGCTATGGCGGTGTCGCCACGGGGGAATGGGTGTGGGTGCACGCCGTCTCGCTCGGTGAGACGCGCGCCGCGGCAGCACTCGTCGAAGCCTTGCGTCGCGCGCGACCGGGCATGCAGTTGCTGCTCACGCACGGCACGGCGACCGGACGTGAGGCAGGCGCGAGTCTTTTGCAGCCTGGCGATCGCCAGTTGTGGTTGCCCTTCGACACGCCGGTGGCGGTGCATCGCTTCTTCGCGCGCTTTCGACCTGCGGTCGGCGTGCTGATGGAAACCGAGATCTGGCCGAACCTGCTGCACGCAGCCTCGGGATTCGGCGTACCGATGGTGCTCGCGAATGCGCGCTTGAGCGACAAGAGCCGGCGCAAGGGCGAGCGCCTGAGCGCGATCATGCGGCCTGCCGTCGAGACGCTCGCGCTCGTGCTTGCACAAACGGCCGCGGACGCCGAGCGCCTGCGTGCCGGCGGTGCGAAGATCGTCGAGGTCTGCGGCAACATCAAGTTCGACATGAATCCGGAAGTTGCCCAGCTCGCACGCGGGCGCGAATGGCGAATACTCGACACGCGTCCGATCGTGCTGGGAGCGAGCACGCGGGAGGGCGAAGAGGCGATGGTGCTCACGGCCTGGCACAGGTTCTCGCCATCAACGCCGGATCCGCGACCCCGTCTGCTGATCGTGCCGCGACACCCACAGCGTTTCGATGAAGTGGCGACGTTGATCGCGCAAGCCGGCTTCGGGCTCGCCCGCCGCAGCCGCTGGGGCGACAGGCCGGACGATGCGGCGCTTGCTGCCGACGTGTGGCTTGGCGACTCGATGGGCGAGATGGCGCTGTACTACGCGGTGGCCGACGTCGCACTGCTCGGCGGCAGCTTCGCACCGCTGGGCGGGCAGAACCTGATCGAAGCCGCTGCTTGCGGCACGCCGGTCGTGATGGGGCCACACACCTTCAACTTCGAGCAGGCCGCCGAGCTGGCGATCGCCTGCGGTGCGGCGCTGCGCGTGGCTGGCATCGACGAGGGCGTGCGCAACGCACTCGCGCTCACGCAACCCGGAAAGCGCGAGCCGATGGCCCGTCGTGCGCTCGAGTTCGCGCTCGAGCACCGCGGCGCCGCGCAGCGCATGGCCGAGCGCATCGTCGCGCTCGCGTTCAGCGGCTCACGTTAAGAACCTATCCGCCAATAAGAAGGCCCTGCGTTGTGACGACAAAGCGATGGATGCAAGGCGCGAGCCGCAGCCCTTGGTGGTGCCAAGGGCAAGGCTCGCAACGCGGCAGACGCGCTTTGTCGTCACAACCCGAAGGGCCGGGGCCGAATCGGCCCCGGCGCAGGGCCTTCTTATTGGCGGATAGGTTCTAAGACGCGCAGCGGCTTCACCGCGTCGCTTCGCGGAAACACGTCGCGATCGAGCGTCGCGCTCGACACGCGCAGGTGATCGCCGAGAACGCCCTTCAGCACCGCTCGCAGGTCGGTCGTCGTGCGAAGGTCCCTTCCCTCGAAGCGATCGCGCTTGGCAAGCCCCGGCCAGTCGGCGAGCACGCGCGCGCCCTTCAGCGCGCCGCCGAGCACGAAAGCGGCGCCGCCGGTGCCGTGGTCGGTGCCTTGCGTGCCGTTGATCGCGACCTCGCGGCCGAACTCGCTGGCCACCACGACGATGGTGCGCGACCAGGTGTTGCCAAGGCTGTCCCGCAAGGCCGCAAGACCCGCATCGAGATTGCGCAGGTTGTTGGCGAGCGCGCCGTTGGGATTGTTCTGGTTGGCGTGCGTATCCCAGCCGCCCATCTCGAGTACCGCGGCCTGCGGACCGCGCGGCTGCGCGAGGAATTCTCCGGCCTTGCGCGCGAGCCCGGTCACGAGAGCGCGCGAGCCGCCGTCCATCGGCGCGCCGGCCATGCCGGCCGATCCGGCTGCATCGCTGCGCAGCCCCTTCGCCCGCGCCAGCGCTTTGGCTAGCGCCGCGTCGTTGGCGTAGAGCTGCTCGAGGCGCATGAGCAAATCGGGCGATGGGTCGGGCATCGAAGAGGGCGCCCAGGTGTCGGCTTCGCCCGGCCCGCGCAACACCAGCGGGACCGCGGTGTTGATCGCGATGCCGCGCTCACCGCTCGCCGCGAGCGCGCGGCCGAGCCAGCCGGTCGTGATCTCGTAAGGCTTGACGCCGCCGCTTTCGAGCAACTGCTGCGCATCGAAGTGCGAACGCTCGCGATACGCGAGGCCGACCGCGTGCACGACAACAAGCTCACCGCTGCGAAACATCGCGTGCGTCTGCGTGAGATTCGGGTGCAGCGCGAAGGTGTCGTCGAGCTTCAGTGGGGCCGACGCGAAGGCCGAGTAGTTCGCAAGCGGACCGCGTGCCGCGGCGAATTCCGGGTCGCCGATCGCCGGCACGGCAGACAGGCCGTCCATGCCGCCGCGCAGGATGACGAACACGAAGCGGTTGCCATTCGGCTGGCCGCTGCCCGCGAGGCTGAGCGTCGACCACGGAGCGAGCGCGCCCGTCGCGAGCAACGTCTGCACGAAGTGGCGGCGGGGGAGGTGCGGAGATGGATTCATCGTGAGCCTCTCAGCGACGCTGGAATTCGGGTGACATCAACAGCAGCGTGAGCGCCTGCGCCGCGTCGGCGGCGCGCTCGATCTGCGTGGCGGTGGCCGGCGTGAGCAGCGGGCCGAGACTCGCGCGCGCGATCGATCGCGCATCGAGTTGTCCGACGCGCTCCGCGAGCCGCGTCGCCCATTCGACGCGCTTCCACACCGCTTCCGGCCCGAGCCATTCTTCGGCGCGGTCAGGCCAGCCGGCGGGCGAGGGCGCGGCCTGAACGCGTTGCCCCATCGTCGAGATGCCGGCATCGCGACCGCGGGCGACGATGCGCTCGCCGAGGTTCAGCACGCGCGCCGTCGACAGCACAAACTCCTCGGGTGTCTTCAGTTTCGCGAGCCGCGGCTCCCAGCTTTCGGGCGACTCGACGAGCGTGCGGTAGAGGGCGGGCAGCTCGCCGCCACTGCGCGTGAAGCTCGCGGCCAGACGCCCGACCAGCGCCGGCGGCGGATCGTCGGCGACGAAGTGCCGCGCGAGCTTGCTTGCGATGAAGCGCGCCGTCGACGGTTGATGCGTGAGATCGTGCAACACATCGTCGAGCGCCTGCGCGCCTTCGCGGTAGGTCTTGCCGAGCACGAGCTTGTTGCCGGGCTCGTGCCAGGTCGGGTCGAAGAGCGTCGCTTCGCCGTCGCGCAGTTCGTTCATCTGGTTCGGCCCGGGAACGCGCCAACCGGTCAGAACGCGCGCGAACTCGGTCACGTCGCTCTGCGTGTAGCCGCCCTGCACGCCGAGCGTGTGCAACTCGAGCACCTCGCGCGCCAGGTTCTCGTTCAAGCCGGTGAGGCGTGGCGCGCGCGGTTCGGCGTCGTCGCCGCGACGCCGGTCGGCGCGCCGCGCCAGCACCGCCACCACGCGCGAGTTCGGTCCGGCCGACAGCGCGTTGTCGAGGTAGCGCAGCATGCCCGCGTGCTTGACTGCGCTCTTCAGCAAGGCCTCGAACGACCCCGCGATGTGCGGCCGAATCGCTTCGCGCTCGAACGCGCCGACCATCCCGCGCGCGCTCGCCTTGGCCATCGAGACCGTGAAGTGATTCGACCAGAACATCGCGATCCGCTCGGCGAATGGACGCTGCGTCAGCGCGGCGGTGGCCAGACGCGATCGCAAATCGGCTTCGACGATGGCGCGGAAATGCTCGCCGAACTGCGCTTCGGTCGACTTGGCCATCTCGGCGCCATCCACCGGGCGCCGCACCTCGCGCCGCTCGCGCGCGAACGCATAGAACTGTCGCAGGCCCGCGGCAGCCGACGCCAGACCTTCGCCGCGCGGCGCATCGGCGGGTCCGATCTGCGACAGCAGCCAACCGGTCGGATCGCCGGTAAGGCTCAGCAGGTGCGGCTCGGCGAGGCCGAAGCGATGCGCGGCAAGCGCCGCGCGCAGGGTCGGGACGGTGGACATCGGGCACTCTCCTGGCGAGCTTGCACTGTTGCGGGCTTGCGTTGCCTCGATATGGCCACTACGTCAAGAAACGTGAAGTGGCGAATCGATCGGCTCACGGCGCTCCGTCGGCGGGGATGATGCCGCCGCGCGCGAGCAGCTTCTGAAATTCGTCCGCCGCCTGCGGGCGGCCGAAGTGATAGCCCTGCACCGCGTCGCAGCCGTAGCTCTTCAGGAAGTCGGCCTGCTCCTTCGTTTCCACACCCTCGGCGATCACCTTCAACCCGAGGCTGCGCGCGATCGCGAGGATCGCGGCGACGATCTCCCGGTGGTTCTCGTCGAGCACCGCGTCGGTGATGAACGAGCGGTCGATCTTCAACGCGTGGATCGGAAAGCGCTGCAGGTACGCCATGTTCGAGTAGCCGGTGCCAAAGTCGTCGATCGACAACTGCACGCCGGTCGCGACCAGCCGCTCGAGCATCGCGAGGTTCTCGGGCGAGCGCTGCATCAGCAGGCTTTCGGTGATCTCGATCTCGAGCGCCTGCGCAGAGAGCCCGTTTTGCTCGAGCGCCTGCATGACCAGCGCATGGAAGCCCGGCTCGCGGAACTGGCGCGGCGAGACGTTGACCGCGACGCGTATTTGGGGCGAACCCGATTCGCGCCAGCGCCGCACCTCCTTGCACGCCTCGTGCATGACCCAGGTGCCGATCGGCACGATCAAGCCGGTGTCTTCGGCCACCGAAATGAAGTCCTCGCACGACACCAGGTCCTGCGGGCTGCGCCGCCAGCGCAGCAGCGCTTCGGCCGAGAAGATGGCGCCGGTCTTCAGGTCGACGAGCGGCTGGTAGTGCAGCACGAACTCGCCGCGCTCGAGCGCGCGATGCAGCGTGCCGACGATCTCGACGCGCCGGCGGCTCGCATCGTTGAGCCTCGGTGCGTAGAACTGGAAGCGGTTGCGCCCGCCTTCCTTGGCCGAGTACATCGCCGCGTCGGCCGCGCGCATCAGCGCCTCGGGGCTTTCGCCGTCGGAAGGGAACAGGCTGATGCCCACGCTCGCCGTCACGTGCAGCTCGTTGCCGTGGATCAGGAACGGATGGTTGAACTCGGCCAGCACCTTGCTCGCGACGTACGCGGCGCTGTCGGCGTCGGCCAATTCGGGCAGCGTGATCGCGAATTCGTCGCCGCCTTGCCGCGCCACCGTGTCACCGTCGCGCAAGCAATGCTGCAGGCGACGCGACGCGAGCCGCAGGATGCGATCGCCGACATGGTGGCCGAGCGAATCGTTGATGTCCTTGAAGCGGTCGAGGTCGACGAACAGCATCGCGACCACCTGCTGATGGCGACGCGCGTGCGCGATCGCCTGGTCGACGCGGTCGTGCAGCAGCACGCGGTTCGGCAGACCGGTGAGCACGTCGTGGCGCGCGAGGTAGTGGATGCGTTGTTCGGCCCGCTTGCGCTCGCGCAGGTCGAGCACGAAAGCGACGCCCTGGTCCTGCGCGCCCTCGAACGACGCGGCGCCGAACAGCACCGGCACGCGCGCGCCATCCTTGCGGCTGAACTCCTTCTCGTACGGCGTGCAGCGGCCGGTGAGCCGCAGCTCTTCGCGAGCGTCGGCGTCGGCGGCGCGCCATTCGGCCGGCGTGATGTCGGGCCAGACCAACCCGCCCGCGCCGAGTTCCTGGCGCGACCAGCCGACCACCCGCAGGAACTCGTCGTTGGCTTCGGTGATGCGGCCGGCAGCGTCCCAGAAAAAGATGCCGATGATGTTCGATTCGACGAGTCGGCGAATGCGGCCTTCGCGCTCGCGCAGCGACTCCTCGGCGCGCAGCCGCTCCGCGGCTTCGGCACGCAGTTCGCGATTGGCCTGTGCCAGCTCGGCGGTGCGCTGCATGACGTGCTGCTCGAGCTCGTCGTGTGCGCGTTGCAAGGACTCCTCGGCCTGTTGGCGCACCTTGATCTCGTTGCGCAACTGTTCGTTGCGCCGCGCGAGCTGCTGCTGCGTGGTGCGCAGTGCGAGGTGCGTGCTGATGCGCGCGATCACCTCGGCGATCTGGAACGGCTTCGTCACGTAGTCGATGCCGCCCGCCTCGAAGCCGATGATCTTCGCGTCGGTGTCCTCGAGCGCGGTCATGAAGATCACCGGGATGCTGGCCGTGTTCTCCGAGGACTTGAGGCGACGGCAGATCTCGAAGCCGTCGAGCCCCGGCAGCATCACGTCAAGCAGGATCAACTGCGGCCGGATGAACTCGGCGCGCGCCAGGCCTTCCTCGCCGTCCTGCGCGACCGAGACGCGAAAGCCGTGATCCTCGAGCTGTCCGACCAGCACGCCGAGATTCGCCGGCGAGTCGTCGACGATGAGGATGGTGTCGGCGATCGCGTCGGGCTCGATCGCCTCGCGCATCGGGCTAGCGATTCGTGTCGTATCCATGAATCAGCTCGAGAATCGCTTTCGATTGGTAGCCGTCGGCGAGCGAGCGCAAGTGCTCCGCGAACGGCCGGTACTGCTCATGCTGCGCCGCGATCGCAGTCGCGCGTTCGCGGATGTCACGCATGTTGCCGATCTTGGCCAGCTCCAGCAAATGACGCATTTCCTGCGGCGGCGGCGCGACCATCGGAACGGCACCCCGATCCTCTCGGGCCACGGCGTCGGGCCTTTCGCGGATCCAGGTCAGGGCAAGCATACGCGCCATCTCCTGCAGCAGCCGGTCAACCACGACCGGCTTCGAGAGAAAAACGTTGGCGCCCGCCGCGAGCGTTTTCTCCGCGTCCGACTTGGAGACGCTGGCCGAGATCGCGATGATTGGCGTTTTCGCCAGGAGCGGCGATGAGCGCAGGCGGCGAATCGTCTCCAGCCCGTCCATCACCGGCATCACGATGTCCATCAACATGACATCGGGGTGCAATTGCGGCGCACGATCGAGCGCGTCCTGCCCGTTCGCGGCTTCGTCCACCGCGAAGCCGAGCGGCCCGATCAGGTCGCGCATCACGGCGCGGTTCTCGACGATGTCGTCCACCACAAGCACCTTCTTGCGAGGACCCTCGTATCCAACGATCGACGGCTCGACGGTCACACGCGCGACACCCTCCATCGCGAGTGGCATTTCGAGCTCGAACGAGAAGGTGCTGCCGACACCGGCCGCGCTCTTCACCTCCACGTCGCTGCCCATCAGCCTGAGCAGTTGGCGGCTGATCGACAAGCCGAGCCCGGTGCCGCCGGGCCGGTAGCGGATGTCGCCCGCCTGCTCGAAGGGCTGGAAGATCGCCTCGAGCTGTCCAGGGCCGATGCCGATGCCGGTGTCGGAGATTTCGAACCGCAGCCGCGCCGATCCGCCGGCGGCGCCCAGCTGCTGCACGCGCAGCACGATCTGGCCGCGTTCGGTGAACTTGACCGCGTTGCCGAGCAGGTTGAGCAGCACCTGGCGCAAGCGCTTCTCGTC
>Ga0184637_10002326_pt1 | contig 12248 bp, 11 predicted proteins | sample PLM3_127_b2_FD_133143 | JGI IMG/M metagenome (GOLD analysis project Ga0184637, IMG submission 133143) | Groundwater sediment microbial communities from an aquifer in East River, Colorado, USA - PLM3_127_b2 | ecosystem: Environmental > Terrestrial > Soil > Riparian zone | place: USA: East River...
CTCGTGCGCGTACTCGATCGCTTCCGTCATCTGCCGCGCGATGGCAAGCGCCTCTTCCACCGGCATCGCCCCCGCCTGCAGTCGCTCGGCGAGCGTCGGCCCTTCCACCAGCTCCATCACCAGAGCGCGAACCGAGTCCGCTTCCTCGAGCCCGTGAATCGTCGCGATGTGGGGGTGGTTGAGCGAGGCGAGCAGGTGCGCTTCCCGCTCGAAGCGGGCCATGCGCTCGGCGTCGGCGGTGAACGCCGCGGGCAGCACCTTCACCGCCACGTCGCGCCGCAGCCGGGTGTCGCGGGCGCGGTACACTTCGCCCATCCCGCCTCGCCCGATGAGCGTTTCGATCTGATAACGACCGAGAAGGGCGCCCGGCTGCACTACCATGGGCGCGATTCTATCGGGGGCGGGCCCGAATCACCAGGCGTAGCCCGACTCCGCGAGCTGGATCGGGTGATGTTTCTCGAGAGCTGACGAGCTTTTCCTACGCGAGGGCTCCTTCGCCCTCCCGCCGCTTGACTTCCTCGATCGTATCGACGACGAGAAGCAGGAAGTTGTCGACCGAGCAGTCGAAGTTCTCGCGAAACACGCAACGGCCGTAATCGTCCTGACTGCATTTGGGGCAGACTTCGGAACGGATGCCCTCGACGTAGGGAGTGAGATCGAAGCTATGCACGCTTTCTACGGCCTTTACGATCTCCGGAAGGTGCGCCTCGAGAGCGCAGACGCGTCCCTCGGGGAGCCCACAGGTCCCATTGTCGTTGCGATCGAAACAGACGCCGCACACCCTTGTCTTGAGCGCTTCACGGAACACGTCGACTCGGTCCATGGCTCACCTCCGTCCCAAAAAAACGTGCAAGGATCGCACCAGTCGTCCCACGCCTTTGTTTCTCAGGATTTGGGGCGAAACGAGTGCCCAGAGGAGGAAGAAACTGCGCGTTTTGCCTCATGGGTCTGGGGAAACGCCACTCTCGACGAGTGCCCCCTGCCACGGGTAGACTATGCCGACGAGAACGACTCTCGTTTTCCTGCTTCCTTCTGGACGGGCTGCGCCGAACGACCCGCTCCTCCGAGTCTTGACAAAGCGCTCGACGAATTCCTCGCGGAGACGATCGAGATCGCGACCGGGATCTGGACGGTGCCGACCGAAGGATCCGCACGATCTACGGGTTGGGTGAAGTCAGGCAGCGCACCGGCGGAACGAGATCCCTCCGCGATCGACAACGGGCAATCGACCGATGCAGGCGCCTGACCATGCGCTGCGAGAGAGAAGAAGGTCATGAGGCCAGGTCCCATTCGGCAAGAGAGAAGGATAGGGAGAATCAACCGGGTCCGGCAAAAGGTGCGCAGAGAGGCGTTTTGATATCATGCCCTCCAGTTGAACAGTATCGAGCCGCTGCCCGACCCCTCGAAAGGCGAACCCGAATGACCACCGTGTGCCGTCATCGGCCCGCCCTTCGTGCCCTCGTCGCCGGCGTCGCGGCACTAAGAGCCGAGACGAGAATCGCTTTGACGGCGGGACTATGGCTCACTCTCGCCTGCGGTGGCGTCGATCCCGATGATTCCGCGCGCGTCGAAAGGGAGCTTTCGGTTTTTCGGGAAGAATGCGCCCGCTGTCACGGCCAGGAAGGCCGCGGAGACGGTCGCGAGGCAACGTTCCTCTATCCCAAACCACGCAACTTCGCCAAGGGTAGTTTTCGTATCGCCTCGAACGAGGGCAACTTTCCCACCGACTCCGACCTGCTGCGGGTGATTCGCGAGGGAATGCCCGGCTCGGCCATGCCGCCCTTTCCTCATCTCACCGATGCGGATAGTGAAGCTGTGGTGGCTGCGGTGAAGCATCTTGCCGTAGAGGGGAAGCTCGAAGAAATTCTCGCGATGTCTCGAGAAAGGGGCGAGCCGATGGCGCGCGTGGACGCGATGGCGTTGGTGCTCGATCTCTTTGCGCCCGGGTCGCCGATCGTGCTTCCTCCCGAGACCGCAGCCGCGGAGACGAGTCTGGCTCGCGGGGAAGGGCTCTTCGAGAAGATGTGCTCTGCCTGCCATGCCCCCGATAGCCACCGTGTGAAGCGGGACATGACCGACGACACCGGCGCTTTCCTCTATCCGCGCGATCTGAACCACGCCTTCCTCCTGCGAGGCCAGTCGGCGCGAGAGCTGGCATTGACCGTGACGCGAGGACTCCCGGGTACCCCCATGCCAGCGTACGAGCTTTCGGCGGAAGAGCTCTGGCCGCTCGTGCGCTATGTCGACAGCCTCGTGAACAGAGACGAGGTGGTGACGCCTTCAGCACCGAGCCGCGATGCCAGGACGGTTACGCTCACCGGTGTGGCGGACCCGGGCGTATGGACGGAGGACGAGATCGAGTTGGGCTACCGTGGGCCGTCAACGGTAGCCCCCGCTCGCGTGATCTTGCACGAAGGTGAAGACGTCCTCCTCATACTGAAGAGCGCCGACGTGACCCACAGGTTCTATAGCCCGGAGCTCGGTCTCGGTCCCCTCGAAGTCTACCCGGGCCATCCCCGAACGGTCCGTTTCCGGGCGCCGGCTCCCGGTAGGTACGAGTACTTCTGCACGAGCCTCTGTGGCCGCTGTCACTATTCCATGAGGGGCTTCATTCGCGTCGTCGCGGCGGACGGGGAGCGCGTCCCCGAGACAGAGATTGCCCCTCACCACTGTGCGGACGTTGGGGATTTGCCGAGCGGGGCCTCCATTGTCGAGAAGGGCGAGGCGATCTTTCGGAGAATGCAGTGTGGAGAGTGCCACGGAGCGGCGGGCCGAGGTGGCGTCGAGAACTTCAACGCGCTACCCACCGGCAAAGTGCCGGCATTGCAGCGAGTCGCGGAGAGCCTGATGTTCTGGGGGCCGCGCGAGGGCGACGTCTCCACAATATTGGAATTTCTGGGGGAGGGTGTCGATCCGCGCTCGGCGCGTCGCCATGCGCCTTTTGCGAACTACGACGAGTTTCTCGAACAGTACGATCTCTTTCACCAAATCGTCCTGGAGGGCCGGTTCACTCCTCCCAAGGACCCTGCCGGACCGGAGCCCCCTCTCCAGATGCCCGCCTTTCAGGCTCGTTTGAGACCGGACGAGATCGACGCCGTCCTCGCCTATCTGCTGAGCCTGTGGGAAGGACAAAAGCTCGAGACCGTCGAGCAGCCCATCTCTTTCAACCACGCTTTGCACGTGGTGGACGCGGGACTCTCTTGCGGGGACTGCCATCGGGGGGGCCAGGGAGGCTCTCTCGGTCTTCCGAGAAACGTCGTGTGCCAGGACTGCCACGGACCCGACGACCTGGAAGCCGAATCGAGCGCGGACCTCGTCGATCTGATCCGTTCCTTCGAACGCGAATTGGAAATCCCGTGGGTCCGGGTGCATCGACTTCCCTACCAGGTTCGGTTTTCCCACGCGCGTCACGTGCAGGTGGCCGGTCTCTCTTGTGAACGGTGTCACGGCGACATGTCGACTCTAGACCGACCCCCCGCGGCCCCATTCTTCCGACAGCGGATGAGTTGGTGTCTGGACTGCCACCGCGAGAGGGACGCCTCCGAGGACTGCCGCGCCTGCCACTTCTGAGGGCGAGCGATTCGTGGGCTCAGTGCGGGTACTTCAGCGGGAAGATCTCGTGGATCCCCTCTCGGATTTGTTTTTCGAAGTCGAACGTGTCGCCAGGGGCGAGGAACGGGCTTTTCTCGTTGTGGCAGACGGTGCAAGTTTCGGCGGTGATCTTTCCGACCATGCCCACGGCGACGAAATCCTTCCTCTTGTACTCCTTGTTCTCCATCGTCATGTAGCCATCCTGGATGTAGGTTCCTCCCGGTCCATGGCAGTTTTCGCAGCCGACGCCGAGATGGTTGGGAGTTTTCTTCGGGTCGACGTAGCCACCGGGCTTGCCATATCCGACGGTGTGACAAGGCAGACATTCTTGATCTTTGGTGTAGTCCTTCGCGGGGTCGAGACCGGCGGCCTTCTTCGCTTCGCTCCGGACACCTGGTTTCAGGAGCTCGAACACGTTCGCCATCTTGGTCTCTTCCCAGGAACGGTGCTCTTTGATGTGACATTTCTTGCATCGACCGGAACCGACGAAGCTGTGCTCGTCGGCCTTCGCGACGGGGTTCGATCCGAGAACGAAGAGAATCATTGGAAGCAAGCTTGCTGCGACGGGATTCATCCTTTGAGCTCCACGATGGATTCTAGATTCGCAACCACCCACTGCGCTCATTGTAGCTCCCTCTTCGAGAGATTTTGAGCTCAACCTGGCTTGATATATGCTGACAGATTCGACAGAGGTGTTGAGCATGCAGTGGAAAACCACATTGACCAGTCTCCTGATAACAACCGTCGTCAGCGTTCCATCGTTCTCTTTCGGAGCCGGCGACCATCCCGGCAAGGCGCTCTTCGTGAAGGCGAAGTGCAATACATGCCACGGCATCGAGTCGCAGGGCATCGAGGCGGCCCGAGGCGAGGACAAGGCTCCGGACATGTCCAACGCCGCCGCGCTCATTCCGAGTGCCGAATGGGCGAAGAAGTTCGTCCTCCGCGAGGAAGCGAAGGAAGGAAAGAAGCATCGGAAGCCCTACAAGGGAACCGAAAAGGACCTGGAACAGATCATCGACTGGCTCTTGACCCTCAAGACCTCGTGACGGCAGCGCGTTTTCGGCTCGCGTCTCAGCGGGGGAAAGCTCCTCGGAGTCGCGCGAAAACGCGCGGCTCTTGCGCCTGTTGGTCGACGTCGAGCTTGTCCGGATTCGCAGTGCCAAGCCCCGTGGAGGAATTGATGTCCGAGGATCGTGCGAGCCGTCGGTCGTTCGTGGATTGGATTCTGGGAGCCGGGATCACCGGCTCCCTCGTTTCCTTTCTCTATCCCGTGTTGAAGTTCGTCATCCCACCGCCGGTGGCGGAGGCCATCGAGCTCAACGTCGTTGCCGCCACCGTCGAGGAGCTTCCGCCGAATACGGCGAAGATCTTCAAGTTCGGCCGCCGTCCGGGGCTCATCGTCAACACCCCTGCGGGCGAGCTCCGTGCGTTCGACGGGATTTGCACCCATCTGAATTGCACCGTTCAGTACCGTGAGGATTTCGGTCAGATCTGGTGCGCCTGCCACAACGGGCTCTATGACCTGTCGGGGAAGAACATCTCCGGGCCGCCGCCGCGCCCGCTCCCGCGCCTCAACGTTGCGGTCCGAGGTAACGAGATCGTCGTGAGCCGGGAGTCGTGATGAGGGCCGCGGCGACGAGACTGTATCATTGGGTGGACGAACGTATCCCTCTGTCGCCTCTGATGGAGTTCGCCAGGGAAAAAAGCGTCCCTTCCCATCGGTACAGCGTCTTCTACTTCTTCGGTGGGGCGACGCTGTTCTTCTTCACGCTGCAGGTTGCGACCGGCATCCTGCTGCTCTTGTATTACAAGCCCACGGCCGAAGCGGCGTTCGAGAGCGTTCGTTTCATCATGACCGAGGTCTCGTTCGGGTGGCTGATCCGGTCCCTCCACAGCTGGTCGGCCAATCTGATGGTCCTGTGCGCGTTTCTCCATATGGCCACGGTGTTCTTCATGCGGGCGTACCGCAACCCGCGCGAAATGACGTGGTGGACCGGCGCTCTGCTCCTGCTCTTGAGCATGGGGTTCGGGTTCAGTGGTTACTTACTGCCGTGGAACGAGCTCGCCTTTTTCGCCACCCGGGTCGGAACCGACATGGCCGGGAAGACCCCCCTCATCGGAGAGTTCCTGTCTCAGTTTCTCCGCGGGGGAGAGGACGTCACCGGCGCCACGTTGACTCGATTCTTCGGCTTTCACGTTGCCGTTCTTCCCATGATCGCGACCGCTTTACTTCTCCTCCACCTGCTGTTCATCCAGAGACAGGGAATGAGCGTCCCCGACTCGCAGAAGGAAGAGGCGGAGGGGCGCCCCGGCACCAAGTTCTTCCCGAACTATTTTCTTCGCGAGCTCATGGGTTGGGCGGTGGCGCTCGCCATACTCGCGGCGCTCGCTTCACTCTTCCCGTGGGAGCTGGGGAGGAAAGCCGACGCCTTCGCGCCGGCGCCGGCGGGGATCAAGCCGGAGTGGTATTTCCTTTTCATGTTCCAGACCCTCAAGTATCTTCCGGCCACGATCGCTGGAATCGAGGGTGAATTCGTCGGGCTCGTTTTCTTCGGCGTCGGGGGGCTTTTGTGGTTCTTCTGGCCCTTGATCGATCGGCCTTCGCCCGAGGACAAGCGCAGTCGACTCGTGACCACCGTTGGCGTCGCCGCGTTGGCGTTCATCGCGGTGATGACGTTCCTCGGATTCATGGGCTACTGAGAGGTTCGAAACGTGGCATGGCCGTTGCGATTCAGCGTGGTTGTGACGGGCCTTCTTGCTTTCACCGTCACCGTCGAGGGGCAGAGCCAGCGCAACAACTGCATCGATTGTCACCGCGGCCTTGACGACGAGGAGTTGTCGCAGCCGGCCCGGGCCGCGGTCGATGACGTCCATGCGAGCGCGGGGATCACCTGTGCCGACTGTCACGGCGGGGATCCGACCCTCGAAATCGTGGACGAAGATTACGATCCCGCAAAGGAGCCGTCGACGGGGTTCGTCGGTGCCCCGGGCATCGGGGATATTCCCACATTCTGCGGCAAATGCCACGCGGACCCGGCCTACATGAAGCGGTACAACCCCAATCTGCCCGTGGACCAGCTCGCTCAATATTGGACCAGCGGACACGGTAAGAAGCTTCGTGAGGGAGCGACGGACGTCGCGGAGTGCGTCAGCTGCCATGGCTCGCATGGGATGCTCGCGGTGGGCGATCCCCGCGCGCCCGTCTACCCCACGAAAGTGGCGGACACCTGCGGTGGCTGTCATGCCGACGAAGAGCATATGGCCCCTCACGAGCTCCCGACGGACCAAATGGCTCTCCATCGCGAGAGCGTACATGGACGGGCTCTCTATCAGGGCGGTGATTTGAGTGCCCCGACCTGCAATACCTGTCACGGGAATCACGGCGCCTCACCGCCGGGATTGAGCTCGGTGTCGCTCGTTTGCGGGAATTGTCACGCGATCCAGCGGGAGTTCTTCGACGAGAGCCCGCATCGCGAGGCGTTTGCCGACCTCGGCGAGCCCGCATGCGAGACCTGTCACGGCAATCACGAGGTCGCGCCGGTGACGGATGAGCTTCTCGGCGTGGCCGAGGGACAGATTTGCGGCGAGTGCCATTTCGAGGACGAAGAGGCTTACACCATCGCCAAGACTCTGCGTCAGGACATCGAGGAGCTGAAAGCAAGGATCGCAGAGGCGAGGACGACCATCGAAGGGGCGGCGGTGGCGGGGATGGAGGTGAGCGAGGCGGAGCTCATCTTGATCGACGCGAACCAGGCCCTGGTAAAGGCTCGCAACACGGCGCACGCCGTGTCCCTCGACGCTCTCCGCGAGCAGACCGACGCTGGGAGAACGCTGGCCGATCAAGCGCTTCAAATCGGGGTCGCCGCCCTCGGGGAACTGCAGTTCCGGCAGAAGGGACTCGCGGTGTCGGTGTTCTTCATCTTGCTCGTCGTCATCGGGCTCTACCTGAAGATCCAGCAGATCGAACGCCCGCCCAGGCCTCCCGACGAGTAGTCACACCACATGAGGGCTTAGGTTCCGTGCCCCATCATTCTCCGTCGCAGATTGTTCCCCCCCATCAGGAGTGCGTCAAAAAACGCACGCGGTGCTATATTTGACGCGGATCGTGAAGCGTCCCGGGGCGCACCTCTGCGGGGGGTCCTTTGGTGACGGGGGGTTCGGCGCTCAGGGCAGATCTTGCCGCCGGTACAAATCTTGCTGGTGGGTCAGCGAGATTTTGACGCAGGACCTTGTCTCAAGGAGGTTTGTGCATGAGAGTCTGCACCCTAGCTCTCTTGACATTTTCGGCGGTCGCCTGGTCGTCGACCGGACGAGCGAGTCCGCTGTTCGAGGAAAAGCCGCCTTCGGAACAGGTCTCGCCTCTCCTGCTCGCATATTCGGCTCCCGTGGCCGGTACTCCCCTGCAGAACACCGAGACCGAAGACTGCCGTTCATGCCATGAGGAAGACCTAACTCTTTTCAACCGGACCTACCATGCCACTCTGGAGGAGAGCTGCAACTCCTGCCACAAGGGGGCTGCGGCCGACGAGCACCTCAAGCAGGAGCTCGAGGGAGTGGACGTTCCCGGTCCGGATATTCGGAAGCTGGCAACGGAGGACGCCAATGCCGTCTGCCTGTCCTGCCACGAGAGGACCCACCACGCCGCCTGGGAAGGCAGCGCCCACCAGCGCCGCGGCCTCAAGTGTATCGACTGCCACGCGGTGCACAGCTTCAAGTCTGAAAGAAGGCAGCTGAAGACCGCGGAGGCGTCGGAGACTTGTTTCGGCTGCCACAAGGACATTCGCGCCATGTCGCTGCGCACTTCGCACCACCCGGTGCGCGAGGGCCTGATGGGGTGCGAGAGCTGTCACAACCCGCACGACGGCAGCCGCCCGAAGATGATCAAGGCGGATTGGGTGAACGAGCTCTGCTACCAATGCCACACCGAAAAGCGTGGGCCCTTCCTTTGGGAGCACGCGCCCATGCGCGAGAGCTGCCTGAACTGCCACAACCCCCACGGCTCCAACCACGACAAGATGCTGCAGGCAAAGCTCCCCTATCTTTGCCAGCGCTGCCACCTCAACACTCGCCATCCCGGAACCCTCTATGACGGAGTCACCGCCGGGGCGACTGCCGCTTTGCCGAGCAACCGCGCAGTCGAGCACGCCTGCAAGAACTGCCACCAGAACATCCACGGCAGCAACTCGCCCTCGGGGCCCTATCTCGGTCGTTGAAGGAGGAAAGCCATGAAGTACATCGTCACGATTTTGACGTTCGTCGCAATGGCCTTCCCCGGATTCGCTGCGGAAAAGGCCGCGGAAAAAACCGAGAAGACCGGCGCCGTCGCTGGCGCGAGCGAAGCGGAAGCTCTCGAATCCCCCGAGAGCGGTGAAGAGCCTGAAGAGAATGCACAGGTCGGATTCACCGGGCCTGAACAGACCGGCCAGGAAAGCCCCATCGACGCTCAGGAGGGGGCCGATTACAGCCTCGGCGTCTTCACCTTCGGGCTGTGGCAGCGGGATGCCGACACCATTTCGTCGAAGTTCCTCGAGTACCGGGACATCCCGAACGGGGCGGTGGCGCCTTTCTTCCGACTGCAGGGAAAGAAAGGGGACTACCGGTACGACTTCATCGGGCACGACGTCACCCAGAAGGACCAGCAATACTTTGGTCGCTTCGAGGACAAGCGCTGGAGGTTCCAGCTGGACTACACCGGTATTCCCCACGCCTTCGGCAACGGCGGCCGGAGCATCCTGATCCCCGACGAGACGTCGGAGAGGACCGAGTGGCGCCTCAGCGATACGCTCCAGACCACGTTCCAGAACCAGGTCGCGGCCCTTACCACCGTTGGCTACCCGCAGCTGCTCGCGATCGTACAGCCGACGCTCGACACCCAGCCGACCAACATCGACATCAAGCTGCAGCGCAACCGGACCAACCTCGCCTTTTCTCTCCTTCCGGGAGAGAAGAACTTCAACGTCGACGTCACCTACTTCCACGAGCGGCGCACCGGCGACCGCACCAACCACGGGACGTCGTTCGGCTTCGGCAACGTCGTTGAGACCACCGAACCCATCCGCTACGTCACTCAGGACTTCGGTGTGAGGGCCAGGGCCAACGGCGACTGGGGCGTCGCCTTCGCAGGGGTGAACGTCAACGATTTCACGAACAAATTCGACACCTTCGGCTGGGACAACCCCTTTCGGGTGACCGACTCGACGGACCCCAATGCCTACACCTCTCCGGCCGCGGGCTCCAGGAACGGGCCGGCGACCGGCCTCCTGGGCCTGCCCCCGGACAACGAAGCCTGGACGTTGAACGGCGGCACCACCCTCATGTTCGGTCCCCGCACCCGGCTTTCCGCCGACCTGCAGTTCGGGCAGTGGAAGCAGAACAACGATCCGTTCATCGGCTACACCGTGAACAGCGCGATCGTGACTCCGTCGGGTGAGAACGCCGTCCATGCAGCGCTTCCGGCGTCGACCCTCGGAGGCAAGATCGACGTGTTCGCTCTGAACGGGTTTTTCACCAGCAAGCTCACGGACGACTTTCGTCTGAACGCGCGGTATCGCTTCTACCAGAACGACAACAAGACTCCGCGGATTCGTTTCGAAGAGGGCTACGTTCGCTTCGATGCCGTCTGGGAGGATATCCCTCGGATCACCGTCCCCTACGGCTGGGATAGCAACTACCTCGATCTGTATGGAACCTACGACGTAGGCAGCGTTCTGGGGTTGGAGCTCGGGTACAAGTACAACAAGATCAACCGCGAGTTCCGCGAGACCGAGCACACCACCGAGAACACGGTTCGCGCCGCCGCGGACCTGCGGTTCGGTGGCGGCGTATTGGTGAGAGGCCTCTACGAGCTCGGCTCGCGCGACTACGACCATTACGACGGCATCGAGGGCGAGGAACACTCGTACCTGGACCCGGGCGCCCCCGCCCAACATACCCTCCTGCGGCGGTTCGACCAGGCCAACCGGGATCGGGATCGTGTCGGAGCCCAGGTGCAGTACACGCCCGATAGCGGCGTCTTCAGCGTGACGGCGGCGTATTACCTCAACAAGGATCAGTACGACGACTCGCCAGTCGAGTGCGAGATCTCGAGTCCGTTCTGTCAGGGTGGAGAGCAGACTTCGCTCGGGCTTCGGGAGGCCGAGTTCAAAACCTACAGCCTGGATCTGGACGTCTCCCCGAGCGACGCCTACACCGTGTATGTCTTCTACTCTCGGGAGGACATGTTCAACTACCAGACGGGCCGGCAAAGCGGCGCCACCGTGGAGTTCAACCCCAGGTCGGACTGGAGCTCGACCGTGGACGACAAGGTCGATACCCTCGGCGCGGGCGTCAACTTCGTCCTCGTCCCGGACGCCTGGTTCTTGGATCTCCTCTACCGCTACCAGAAGGTGGATGGCAACAATGCCTTCACCGCGGGGCCGACGCTGAGGCCGGGGACGACGCCGCTGAACACGGTAACGGATATTCCCGAGTACGATGACACCAAGATCAACTTCGTCTCGGCACAGCTGCGGCGTAACTTCGCCGAGAACTGGACTCTCGGGTTCGGAGGGTTCTACGAGGACTACGAGCTGAAGGACACTCAGACGGGCTCGGTTCTCAACTACATGCCAGCCTCGTTCTTCATCAACGCCAACAACGGAGACTACCAGGGCTGGGTCGGGTGGTTGAACCTGACGTATAGCTTCAAGTTGTAGAATACCGAGCGGGTCCGGCGCTCCCGCGCCGATGCGCGGGAGCGGCGGCGCCCGAGGGAAACGCTCTTGACCCTTCTCGACGCCGGGATCGTCGCTTTAGCGCTCACAACCATCGCTCTCATCCTTCTGGTCGTGCTCCGGCCTGGGCTAACCGCGGAGCGGGGCGGGAAGATGCTCGCGTTCATCGCCCTCTTTATTTCCCCGGTTGCCGCGACCTGGGTCGGTACCACGAGCCATATCGAGCACTCGAAAACGACGAGCTTCTGCCTGTCGTGCCACGAGATGACGCCCTACGGCAGGAGCCTCCGGATCGCGGATGGAGACTATCTCCCGGCAGGGCATTTCCAGAACAACCGCCTGCGGCGCGAAGAGGCCTGCTACACCTGCCACACCACGTACACCATGTTCGGCGGCGTGCGGGCGAAGATGCAGGGCATGCAGCACGTTTTCGTCCACTATCTGGGGACCATTCCCGAGAAAATCGAGCTCTACAACCCGTACAGCAACCGGGAGTGCCTGCACTGCCACGAGGGCGCGAGAAGCTTCGAGGATCTCGAGGATCATGCGGACATTCGTGAGGAGATCGCGTCGGGTGATACTTCATGTATCGAATGCCACGACGTGGTGCACGACGTGGAAAACCTCGGCGAGCTCGAGATGTGGGAGGGGAGGACGGAGTGAACGCCGAGAGCCTGTACAAGCGCCTGCAGCTTTCCGGCGTTCTCGTCGTGGCCGGGCTCATCGTAGAGGTCGTCACCCTCTACTGGGCCCACCCCCTTGCGTTCGTGGCGTTCATTGTGCTCGGTGGGACGCTCGTGGCGGCGGGAACACTGCTCTACCTCTACTCGATCGTGTCGCATTAACAGCTCGCGGAGACCCTGAGCGACCACCGAGCGGCATCCCCAAGCGGCCGCCGCGAGATCGGCGCCCGCCGTCCGCAGCGAGCCTGCGAGCGGAGGACAG
>Ga0184637_10002327_pt1 | contig 12247 bp, 13 predicted proteins | sample PLM3_127_b2_FD_133143 | JGI IMG/M metagenome (GOLD analysis project Ga0184637, IMG submission 133143) | Groundwater sediment microbial communities from an aquifer in East River, Colorado, USA - PLM3_127_b2 | ecosystem: Environmental > Terrestrial > Soil > Riparian zone | place: USA: East River...
GTGCTCCGCACTAACTCGTTCGGCCCCAGTATACGGAGGGGGTATGCTGTAGCCGACGCGGCAAGGAGGCGGGACGATGCGAACGCGGAGCGGGTTCGACCGGGAGATCCAGCTTCTGCAGGACGAGATCCTCGAGATGGGGAGTCTCGTGGAAAAGCAGATTGGTCGCTCCATCGAGGCGCTCAAGACTCTCGATCACGAGGCCGCCCGCCGCGTCATCGAGATGGACGCCGAGGTCGATCGGATGCGCTTCCAGATCGAGGAGCATGCGATTCAGCTGATCGCCACCCAACAGCCGATGGCGTCCGACCTCCGAACCATCGTGGCCGCGTTGAACGTCATCGTGGATATGGAGCGGATGGGGGACCACGCCGAGGGCATCGCGAAGATCACCCTGATGCACAGCGACCAGCCACTCCTGAAGCCGCTCATCGACATCCCGCGAATGGGCCAGATCTCAACCAGCATGCTCCATCGGGCGCTGGATGCGTTCGTCGCTCGCGATGAGGCAGCTGCTCGCCAGGTCGAGGACGACGACGACGAGATGGACACGCTTTACGACCAGGTGTACCGCGAGCTGCTGACGTACATGCTGAACGATCCTCGTACGATCGACCGCGCAACCTGGCTGCTCTGGGTCGCGCACAACCTCGAGCGCATCGCCGATCGTGCGACAAACATTGCCGAGCGCGTCATCTTCCTTACCACGGGCCACATGCAGGAGAGCGTTGCGACGGGCGCCGGCGTCCATAAGCATTCAGCGCAGTCGGCGGCCGGGTAGCCTCCGCGCGTGGCGCCCGCCGGCAAGCTCGTTATCCTGCAGGCCGGCGGGCCCACGGCAGTCGTCAACGCGAGCCTGGTCGGCGCCATCAGGGCCTCGCGACATGCCGGTGGCTCCGGCGTGCTCGCCGCCCGTTTTGGGATGGAGGGCGTCCTCGCCTCTGACTATCTGGATCTCACGGAAGCGTCGGAGCCTCAGCTCGACCTGCTCGCGCGGACCCCGGGAGCCGCGCTCGGATCGTCCCGCCACCGACCAGACGACGCCGAGATCGAGCACGCTGTTGGACTGCTAGCGGGCCTCGACGTACGTTGGCTCGTCGCGATCGGTGGCAACGACACCGCGGACTCGCTGCATCGCCTCCACCAGGCTGCCCAACGGGCTGGCAGATCTCTAGCCGTGGTCGGAATCCCGAAAACGATCGACAACGATCTTCCAGGGATGGACCATTGCCCCGGCTACGGGAGCGCCGCACGCTACCTGGCGCTGGCGCTGCGGGAGGCGGCCATCGACACCGCCGCAATGCGGCGCACCGACCCGATCAAGATCGTCGAAGTCATGGGGCGGAACGCGGGATGGCTCGCAGCCGCCGGTGCAATAGCACGGGAGTCGCCTGGCGACGCTCCGCAGGTCGTCTTCCTCCCCGAGCGACCACGGTCCTTGCAGCAGATGCTCGATGAGGTCTCGGGATCGTACGCAGCCAAGGGCTGGACGGTCGTCGTGATCAGCGAGAACCAGCGAGACGATCAGGGTCAGCCGATCGCCGGAGGAGACCCCGTACACGTCGACGCTCACGGCCACCCGTATCATGAGAGCGGAGGCGCCCACCTGGCACGCGAGGTCCAGTCGCGGCTGGGGATCCGCGCGCGCTATGAACGGCCGGGCAGCCTGCAGCGCACGGCCAGCGCGGCCATCTCGGAAACTGATGCCCTCGAGGCCGAGATGGTGGGAGCAGAGGCCGTACGGCTCGCCCTATCGGGAAACTCAGACGTGATGGTCGCCATTCAGCGAGCCAGGGGCGATCAGTACGCCATCTCGCTCGGAACGGTTCCGCTGGCGACGGTCGCTCGACAGGAACGCCGTCTCCCAGACGAGCTGATCGCGGAATCCGGCGTCGACGTTACAGATGGATTTTTCGAGTACGCTCGGCCCCTGATCGGAGGTCCATTGCCCGCGCTGTTCCGGCTGCCGGGCTAAGTCACGCCCCGGCTGGAAGAGCGTTGGATCGGAACACCTCCGCCGTCGCCTTCCAGTAGGCATCGAGCTGCTCAGCCCATTCCCGCGTCTGCGCGGCGAACTGGCTCTGTTCGGCTTCGTTCGCAAGGCCCATGACATTGGCGTTCAAGTCCGAGAGCCGCGCGACCAGGCCCTCGAGCGCCTTCTGCTGCTCGTCGGCCAGGCTTTGCAGCGCCGAGATGCGGTCCGAGCTCGCGCCGACCAGCGGACCCCGACCCTCCTCGAGCTGGCCCAGGGCCCGCATGAGGACTCGATGGCGCCGCGCTCGGGTATCCAGCTCCGGGAGCAGGTCCTCGTCGATCCGCTGCAGCATGGCTGCCACGTGGTCGCGCACCGCGCCGGTTTCGAGGTGAGCTACGCCCACGGCGAGCGCGTCACGCCGCTCGAGCGCGCGAGCCATGATTGGATCACGCTCGATCACGCGATATCGGAAGCTCTGGTAAGCCTCGGGCTTCAGCTGCGTCGCTGCCATGCCGAGCCACGCGACGAGCGAGATAAATGCCGGCACGTGCCAGGCGGGTGCGAAAGCGGCCAGAGGCGGAAGGACCAGCACGCACGTGACAAGGGCGAGGCCTGCCAGGCCAAGCCACCGGGCCGGCGGGTCGAGCCCCGCGCGAAGGAGGTCAGTCAGAAGTTTCATCAGAACCTAGAAGTACTTCGAGAACCGCTCCAGGATCTGGACCAGGCCGGAGCCCTGGGCATCAGTCGCTCGAACGACCACACCTCCGCTGCCTTCTGCGAAGATGCGGAGCACCTCCCAGTCAGCATCGCCGACGCCCACGCTAAAGATGTGAATCGGATATCGCGTGTTGACCGCCATACCTCCGCCAATATAGTCCTTGACATCGGTGCCGCCGCTCACTCCCACCCTGACGTCGCGCTCCGAACGGTCCTGGACGCGAATAAGTTGCGAGAGCCCCACCTGCCCGGTTGTGACCTGGCCATCGGAAAGGAGAACCACCCCGCGGATCGCCTCGCCCGACATGCCATCGTACTGATTAACCATCTCGACGCCAGCGAGCAGCGCGTCGTACAGCGCGGTCTGGCCTCCAGCGGTCAGGGTCTCGACAGCCTCGGAGATCGGGAATCGGGTCTGGGGCAGCGGCCCAATCGGGACACGCATATCGCTCTGCGATGCGAAAGTGATAAGCCCCACGTGCGTGTGCTGCGACGCCGCGTCGACGAAACGCTTCGCCCCCTCCTTCGCCAGACGCAGCTTGTCGCCGCTCATCGAGCCGGATACGTCAAGCACGATAACCGCTACGCCTGGCTTCTTCACGTCTTCCCAGCTGCGATGGATCGCCTGGGCGGACTCCGCGGAGAGGCGGCCAACCAGCAGCCGTGGCTGGTCCGGATCGACACCCAACCGAGGCGTGAGTGAGTCTCTGAACGCGAGGTTGGTGCCAGGCCGGAACCCCCATTCGACGAACTGCCGCTGGACTTCGTCGCTCCATAAGTAGTCCGCCACCACCTGGGCTGCCTGGCGCTGCTCTGGAGTGACCCAGGGAGCGTCGGGGACCGCGAACGGGTTGTCGTGCCAGACGGTCCCCTCCTTTGGGTAAATGGCGACGACCTCGTAGCCGAGGTCACTGATCGGACGCTGGCCGACCGTGCCGCCCGGCGCGGACTCAGCGTTCACCCGGCCCTGGTAGAGCCAGGGGAGGGTGTACTCCTCGACGGGCGCAAAGTGGACGAACCGCGGGCCCTGGAACATCTTGGTCTGCAGCTTCAGGGTCTCGGGGTAGTAGTGGTCGACCGTCGCCTGGAAGTGGCGGACGAAGTCGCGAACTTTGGGATCATTCACGTCCGCTGGTGTGAACTGCTCGGCTGACTTGCCGGACCCCGCGATATTCAGCAGCTGCAGGGTGGATCGGGCCGTTGAGCTGATCGCCGGATCAGTGAACGCAACGAGCGGCTTACGCCCCCACTCGACTCGCGCCGTGGGGCAGTCAGCCCATCCCGAGGGGCGCTCCGCCAGCGCGACGATGTCCGACCAGCCAATGGGCTGTTGCGGCCATCCGAGGCACTCTGCCATCCCGCGGTAGGTGAAGATGACGACCGGCGTCCGGACGATGGACTTCAGCTGATTCACGTCGAAGACCTGCCGACCCGCCTCCAGGTTCACCTGTGCCAGCCAATCCGACGTCGACGGACTGACCACCGTTGGAGAGCCCTGGGTCGATGATGGAAACTCGACTCCTCGCGTGAGCTTCCGAACCAGGTGGTCGTACATCTCGCCGGAGTTCACGGTGACCGAGCGCGCCTGAACCGCGTACCGCGCCCCACCGATAGTTACCGTTTGATCGCTCTGGTTGAACCGCTCCAGAGCGGGAGCGAGTACGTTCTGCTTCTCGCCCGACGTCCAGATGAGGACGTCCACGCTCGCCGCTGTCTGACGGAAGAAGAACAGGCCGACGCCGGCGACGAAGAGGACGACGATGCCGGCGCGGAGGAGCGCCCTCATTGGGCGCCCCCCGCGCCCGCGAGCCGCTTACATATCAGGCGGTCCACGGATCGAGACTCAGAACGCAATTACGAGCTCGGCGAGCCGCCCGATCCACCACCAACCTTGGCCTTCAGCGCCTGGAGCTCCTTGGTGACCTCGTCTTCGTCCTCCATCTGCTTGAAGCGCTGATCGAGCGTGTCCTCGTCCAGTTCGGCGTACGCCTTCGCGCGTGCCTCCTGCTCCTCGACCTTCTCTTCCATCCGCCCGAACTCAGTAAGCGCGCTGCTCGAGTCGGCGTTGGCGAGCGTCTGCCTGATGCTCGTCTCGGCCTTGGCCCTGCGGCTGCGAGCGATCAGCAGGTCCTTCTTGGTCTGCGCTTCGATGATCTTCGCCTCGAGCTGCGTCAACGCATCCTTCAGCTGCTCCACCTGGGTGCTCTGTTGGGTCCATTGCTCCTTGAATCCGTCGGACGTTTCCTGGAATGAGCGCCGGCGCAGGAGCGCTTCCTTGGCGAGATCGTCCTGGTTTCGCTCGACGGCGAGTTCCGCCTTGCGCTGCCATTCGTCAGCTTTCTTCTGGTTGTCTTCGTAGCGCTTCTGCAGCAGCCGCTCGTCGGCAATCGATGCCGCGACCTGGGTCTTGACCTGGATGAGCTGATTGTTCATGTCCAGCAAGAGCTGGCGGATCACCTTCTCCGGGTCTTCGGCCTTGTTGATCAGGTCGTTGATGTTCGCCCGTATGAGTGTCGAGACGCGATCGAGAACGCCCATGGTTCTTACCCTCCTCCTCGTTCCTGGTTCTCCGAGCTCATTGGCCCGGGTTGATCCGATGTGGCCGATATCCTCCGTGACTCCCGCATGCGCTCCAGCTCCCGATCGAGCTCCAGAGCAGCGAAACGACCCTCCACGGAGGTTGCCGCGAGCGGCGGGGCCCGGCCGTGCCCCTGACTCGCGGCGAGCGCGCCGCGCAACCGTTCCACCTGAATGCGCATCTCGGCCGCGCGTCCGTCCTGCAGCGCAGCCGTACGGCGGTGCCGCTCGGCTCGGTCGCGGGCCTCCGTGGCGAGATCGAGCAGCTCGCGCATCTCAGCCATACTCGCGCGCTGCTCCCACCGCTCGGCCTCCCGCCGCTGCTCGAGCGCCTGGCGCCGAAGGCGGTGCTCGCCGGCAATTGCATCCAGGAGCGCTGTTCGAATCGAGCGGACAGTTTCATCCATCCGCGCTCCGATCCCCCAGCGCTCGACTCAGGGCGAGAAGCGAATCCCGGGGCTCTGGCTGGGACGCGATGCGCAGCAGCGCCTCGTAGATCTCGGGGTCGTCGCGCTGCTCCTCCGCCCTGCTGGCAAGCCACTCGCCGAGGTCACCGCTCGCCTGCTGGATGGGCGAGCCGAGGCTTTCGGCGAATCCCTCTGGATCGCTCACCAGATAGCCTGGATGCACGCGGAAAAAGCGAGCGAGTAGCTCCCGGCTCTGTGCTGTGAGGTGGAGCCGCGAGCCGCCCTCGATCTGCGAGAGGTAAGGGACGCTCAGCGAGTCGCCCAGCTCGGCGCGCATCGCCCGCGCCAGCTCGGCCTTTGACAGCGGCCGACCGAGGCCGCGGAGCTGACCCTCGAGGGAGCGGAGATGTCCGAGCTTTTCGGCGAGCTGCACGTGAGAATCCTTTTAGGTTCACAATTCAGGGCCCTCGGCTTTCAGCCTTGGGCTCCGAATTGCGGGCCGCTGGGTTACGTAGTTTGCAATCTGCGAAGATACTAATGCTGATTGCGAATCCTGTCAAGCCCCCGGGTGAGGCCGCTAACGGAATGGCATAATTTCACGCGCGCACTGGGGAGACGGACATGGAGATCCCGATCGGCGACCAGGAAGAGACGGTCCGCGAGGGCGACCTCCTCACCATCAACATGGGACCACAGCACCCCAGCACCCACGGGGTCTTTCGCATGATCCTGACCCTCGATGGCGAGACCGTGGTGTCCTGCCGCCCCGTGATGGGGTACCTGCACCGGTCGGTCGAGAAGCTCGCCGAATCGCGGACGTATCTGCAGGACGTCATCTTCACCGACCGGCTGGACTACCTGGCGCCGATGACGACCAATCTGCCGTTCGCCATGGCCACCGAGCTGCTGGCTGGGATCGAGGTGCCCGAGCGGGCGGAGTACATCCGCGTCATCATGTGCGAGCTGCAACGGTTCGCCAGCCACTGCGTTGCCATCGGCACCTTCGCCTCGGACGCAGGGGCGTTCTTCACCCCGATGATGTACACGTTTCGCGAGCGCGAGCGCATCCTGGACATTTACGACCAGGCGTGCGGCGCCCGCCTTACCGTGAGCTACATCCGCTACGGCGGCGTGGCGCGCGATCTGACCGACGTTTCGATACCGATGATTCGCGAGTTCGTCGACGACATGGATCGCAACGTCGACGAGTTCGAGTCCATGATGACCGACAATGAAATCTTCAAGGCTCGCACGCAGCAGATTGGCATCCTCTCGGCTGAGGACGCCGTCGCCTACAGCATCACCGGGCCGATGCTCCGCGCGAGCGGCGTCCCCTACGACATCAGGCGCGCGGAGCCGTACTCCCTGTACGAGCGCTTCGAGTTCGACATTCCAACCCGACAGGCGGGCGATTGCTACGACCGCTACGTGGTCCGCGTCGCTGAGATGCGCCAGAGCCGGCGCATCCTTCAGCAGGCGCTCCGGGATTTCACGCACCTGCCGGAAGGGCCCGTCATGGGGAAAATTCCGAAAGTCTTCCGCCCGCCGAAGGGGTACGCGTACGCGCGCACGGAAAGCCCGAAGGGAGAGATCGGCTTCTACATCGAAAGCGACGGCAAGACGGAGCCGTATCGTTTCCACATGCGGGCGCCGAGCTTCATCAACCTCGGCGTGCTGAGCCGGCTCGTCGTCGGCCACAAGGTAGCGGACGCGGTCGTGATCCTGGGCAGCATCGACATCGTAATGGGCGAGGTGGACCGCTAGTGTTTGGCGTGGGCATCGCGAAGGGCATGGCCACGACCCTCAGGCACTTCTTCGGGAAGAAGTCGACCATCCAGTACCCCGAGGAGCGTGCTCCGCTGCCGATCGGCTTCCGCGGATTGCCGCGGCTCGTTTACGACGAGGACCCGGCAGACTTGCGGTGTGTGGCGTGCAGCATCTGTGCCAATGCGTGTCCGGTGGACGTCATCCACATCGATACGCACCGCGGCCCGGACCGCAAGCTGGTTCTCGATCGATTCGACATCGAGGCCGGCGGATGCATTTTCTGCGGCCTCTGTGTGGAAGCCTGCCCGTTCGAGGCGCTGACCATGATGCGCAGCTTTGAGCTGGCGGCCTACAACCGCGAGCAGCTCTTCTGGACGAAAGAGATGCTCGCGATCAAAGCCACACCGACGACCATCGCCGACATGGAGCGCATCCATGGACCGACGGAAAAGAAGGAAGCCACGCCAGCGACGCCCTCTGGGGAACCTCGCTCCTAGCATTCATCAGGAGGAACAGTTCGGCCGCTCGCTGTGCAGCGAGCGGCCGTTCGGTGCCGAAAGGTTTCGGCGTTTATGCGGCGACGGGCAGATCCTTCGTCTCTGCGTAGCCGACGCGGTCATCGTTGTCGTCCGGGTTGTCGAGCCGCACGTCGCTGGCCTTGAAGGACCGGGCACACATAAAGCATGAGACCCAACCGTGATCTTCGAGGTCGTCATGCAGGTCGCCGCCGCAGACGGGACAAGCGTGGAAATACCATTTCATGGCTGGAAGACCCCCTCTCAACATCCCGCTATCCGCGAGAGGCCAGCGGCGTCTTCGGCACTGGCATATATGTATACGCCGGTCACCCCTAAAAGTTTCCCACTTTTTAGTAAATATTTGATTACAACTGGACGTGAATACCTCACATTCGTCACGGACGGCGGTCGGACAGCCCCCATGCTGACCGCCCGACGGGAATGGTATGCTTGGTCGACAACCCCTGCGTTGCGAGGCGGCTTCTCATCGGATCACGGCTCCCTTAGCTCGAGACCGTCTTCAAGAGGCGGCTTCGGATTGCCGTCCACGGCCGACCGGCCCGGAGATTTTTCGGAGGCAGCATGGTTGTTTCCGTCAGAACACCCAATAGCTCAGCGCGCGGTGAGCGCGACATCTCCAGCTTGCGTTCCGCCCTCGATTGGCTGCGCTCGAGAAGTCAGCTGCTCGAAACCGAAGTTCCAGTAAATCCTGACCTCGAGATCACCGGCATCCAGAAAACTCTCGACGGTAGCCTCCCTATCCTCTTCAACAACGTCGTCGGCTACCCGCACGCGCGCGCGGTGACGAACCTGTTCGCCAACACAGACGTCATGAACGGTATGTTCGGCTGGGCCGACGACAAGGAGCGCACGAGCCGGCTCGCCCATGCGCTGACCCATCCGATTCGGCCAGAAGAGATCTCTCAGAGCGAGGCGGCATGCCAGGAAGAGGTCATCGCTGACGACCTCGACGTCAACAAATACATCGTCGCGATTCGCCACACGGCGCTGGAGACCGAGCTGACGATCGGGTCGGGCAACAGCGTCGTCGTGGGCGACTATTTCCACGGCGGAACGCACATCGGCTACAACCGCATGAACTTCCGCTGGGGTAACGTCGGCACGTTCCAGGCCGCGCCTGGCGGGCACATGTGGCAGGTGCAGACCGAGCACTACAACGACTGTCGCTGCGAGCAGGATGGCTGGAAGCAGGGCAAGCCGCCGTGCGACGGCGGCATTCCCTTCACCATGTGCTTCGGTCTACCGCCGGCTTGCACGCTAATCGCTGGCGGCGGCTTCGACTACGTGGTGCTGCCGCGCGGCGCCGACGAGCTTGGGGCGGCCGGGGCCGTGCAGGGCTATCCCGTCCGCATCGTGAAAGCGCGGACGATACCCGGCTGGGCGGTAGCGGATTCCGAGTACGTGCTCGAAGGCTATCTGCATCCGAAGGACAAACGCTGGGAGACGGCCGAGGCCGAGGCGTCCGGCGTTCAGGGCCGCCACGCCTTCCACCCTGAGTGGGCCGGCTACATGGGAAAGGCCTATCGGGCGACCACGTTCCACGTGAGTGCCATCACCACGCGGCGCCTCGAGGGCAGGCCGCTGATCTTCCCACTCGGCGTGCACACGGCCGACGACGCGAACATCGACACGACCGTCCGCGAGGCTGCGATCTACGAGCTATGCGAGCGGCTGCAGCCGGGCATCATCCAGGACGTGCACATCCCGTATGCGATGACGGACTGGGGCGGCTGCATCATCCAGGTGAAGAAGCGCAATCGGATCGAGGAAGGCTGGCAGCGCAACTTCCTCGGCGCAATCCTCGCGTGCAGCCAGGGCATGCGTCTCGCCATCGCCGTGGACGTCGACATCGATATGTACAGCATGGACGACATCATCTGGGCCCTAACCACCCGCGTGAACCCGCACACCGACATCCTCAATCCGATCCCCGGCGGCATCGGCCAGACCTTCCAGCCGGCCGAGCGTATGACCGCGGGCGAGAAGGAATGGACGGCGTCCAACACCCGGTTCGAGGGCGGAATGGGAATCGACGCCACGATGCCCTTCGGCTATGAGAAGGACTTCCAGCGGCCCGTCTACCCGATCGACCGGGTCGATGCGAGCAAGTTCTTCTCCGCGAAGGACCTCGAGCGCGCGAAGAGCCTCATGCATGGCTGGGTGCTCAGCCTTGCGCGTACCGGACGCTAGCGCTTGTCAGCCCCGCCGGCTCCGCAGACTCCCGAGTCTAAGGGGTCAGAGAACTCAAGGGCAGACGCGAAGCCCGCGTCACCATCTAACGAAGCCCGATCGCGCGATCGCTTTCCGCTCGCGCAGCCGAGCGCGAATCCCCCGTTGGCCGGTGTTCGGGTCATCGATGCCGGCAACATGGTGGCGGCGCCGTTCGCCACGGTCCTGCTCGGCGACTTCGGGGCGGACGTCATCAAGCTCGAGCATCCAAAGCTCGGAGACGGGGAACGCAAGCTCGAGCCGAGCAGGGAGCTCGAGTCGGGCGAGAAGGTCCCTCTGTGGTGGAAGGTTGGCGCGCGCAACAAGCGCTGCGTAACCCTCGATCTTTCGAAGCCCGAGGGCGCGGCCGTTTTCAAGGACCTGGTGGTCACGGCGGACGTGGTAGTGGAGAACTACCGGCCCGGAACGTTCGAGCGCTGGGGCCTCGGCTACGAAGAGCTGGCCAGGGTCAACCCCAGGATCATCCTGCTGCGGATCTCGGGATTCGGCCAGACGGGGCCCTACCGTGAGCGTGGTGGTTTCGGCCGCGTCGCCGAGGCCATGGGTGGACTCACGAACCTGATCGGAGAACAGGACGGCGCTCCTATGACGCCCGGCATCCCATTGGGCGACCTCGTGACCGGGCTCATGGGGGCGTGGGCCGTCATGATCGCGCTCTATCATCGGGACGCGCGGGGCGGAGAGGGCCAGGTGATCGACCTCGGACTCTACGAGTCGGTGTTCCGGCTCCTGGAGTTCGACCCCATCCAGTACGACCAGATCCGGGACGTTCCGGGCCGTCGGGAGGCCAGAGTCCATACGCGCTCCGGCAACCAGCTCTCGTACGTAGCGCCGAGCTCGATGTTCAGAACGAGCGAAGGGAAGTGGCTCACCCTTGCCGCGAGCACGCAGCAAATCTTCGAGGATCTCTGCCGCGCGATCGGGAGGGAGGACCTGATTGCGGACCCGCGATTCGCCGACAACCCGACGCGAGTCCTCCACCGAGAAGCGATCAACGGAATTGTCGCCGACTGGATTTCGGAGCGAACGCGAGACGCGGTCGCGGAGATCCTCGACGCGCGTGGTCTGCCGTACTCCATGGTGTTCGACATGGAAGACGTGTTCGAGAATGAGCAGTACCTGGCCCGCGAGATGCTGGTCCGCGTCCTGGATAAGCAGCTCGGCGACGCGGTGGTCCAGAACGTCGTCCCCAAGTTCTCAAGAACCCCGGGCTCGATCCACCATCTCGGCCCCAAGTTGGGCGAGCACAACGACGAGATCTACACTGGTGACCTCGGCTACTCCGCGGAGCGCCTGAAAGAGCTGCGCCACGCGGGCGCCATCTGACGCCTGACGCCGGCGCATCTATTGCCTAGGCTATCCGGGGTGGAGTACAACACCCTTGTGAGCGCAAGACGCGGCGTAGCGCGTCCCGTCGCGAGTTGCCCAGCGGAGCCTCCATGAGACTTGTCGTCGGCATTTCAGGGTCGACGGGCGCGATCTACGGCGTGCGACTGCTAGAAGTGCTCCGCAACTCGCCCGACGTCGAAACGCATCTCGTCGTAAGCGAGCCCGCGAAGCAAACCATCGAGTACGAGACCGGCTGGCGAGCCAGCGACGTCCTCGACATGGCCACGGTCGCTTACGACTACCGCGACATCGGCGCCGCGATATCGAGCGGCTCGTTCCCCACTGACGGCATGGTGATAGCGCCCTGCTCCATCAAGACGCTGTCCTCCGTGGCCAACTCGTACAACGACAACCTGCTCTCCCGCGCCGCCGACGTAACGTTGAAGGAGCGGCGCAAGCTCGTGATGGTGGTGCGTGAGACGCCGCTCCACCGTGGCCACCTGCGCTTGATGCTCGAAGTAACGGAGAACGGTGGCGTCATCCTCCCGCCGATGCCGTCCTTCTACCACCACCCCAAGACAGTCGACGACATCGTCAACCATACGGTGCAGCGCGCGCTGGACCAGTTCGGTATAGAGAAGGGTCTGTTCCAACGCTGGACCGGCACCAAGGCCGTCGCCAGCGTAGGGACCGACTGAACGCATCTA
>Ga0184637_10002329_pt1 | contig 12242 bp, 10 predicted proteins | sample PLM3_127_b2_FD_133143 | JGI IMG/M metagenome (GOLD analysis project Ga0184637, IMG submission 133143) | Groundwater sediment microbial communities from an aquifer in East River, Colorado, USA - PLM3_127_b2 | ecosystem: Environmental > Terrestrial > Soil > Riparian zone | place: USA: East River...
AAGGGTCTAACGCTTGGCCGATACCAGGTCAGATACTTGGATGAGGGCGACGCCACCCGCAATAACCGCAGCCCCGGTGATTTGCGTTGACCCCAACACCTCGTTGAGGAACAGGAACGCGGCAGCGCTCCCAACGACCGGTTCCAGCGTCGCCGTAAGACTGGCCCCGCTTGGTGAGATCGTCCTCAAGCCGTAGAGGAAGGATCCGAACGGCAGGATAGTTCCAAACACGATGATGAAGCCGAATAGCCCCCATTCCTCCGGCGCATACGCGCGGCCGAACGTCTTCCACGGCGGAATGATGAGATTCCAAACGGCCGCGGCGGTCCCGATCGCGTAGAGAAGGACCGTCCACGATCCAACTTGCCGGACGCGCCCACGACCGAGGATGGCGTAGAGCCCGAACGCCACCGCCGAGAGGATTCCCGTGAGCAGACCGAGCGGGCTCACGCGTATTCCCTCACCACCGGTCACCAGCAGATAGCTTCCCACAATCGCCAGCAGAATCGCCGCGACTTTCAACGCAGTCAGAGGTTCCTTTTCGATGAGCCAGGCGTACATGACGACGAATACCGGCGCTGTGTATTGGAGAAAGAGGGCCGTTGACACGTCTGTCAGGCTGATCGTGAGGTAATACGTGAACTGCGCGGACGTCATCGCCAGGCCCAACACGATGAGTCTACCAATCTGGTTGCGGGGAACACGGAGAGGCACCCGCCTCAGGCTCAGGATCAACAGAAGAATGACGAACGCCCCGCTGAGGCGGATCGCCAGCAGCGTCCAGGGTTCTATCTGCCGGTTGAAGAGCGTCTTGGCCACAACGCCCGAGACTCCCCACAATGCGGCCGCACACATCACCGCGAGGTAGCCTTGGAGTCGTTCCCTGGGTTGGGCGTTCACTTCAGGAAGTCAGCGTGGAGAACGCAAGGGTAAAGCCTGCGAGCATATCAGAACCCGATGTTTCCCCGAACGCCATGACCCGTCGTGCAGCTGAAACGATGGCCGCCCGGTCGTGGCCGGGGAGAACGCGGATGAGTCTGTGCCAGGCCTCTCCGGCCTCCCCCCGAGCAGCGGCTTCCAGGTATGCCTCGCTGATACGCGTCGTGCGCCCGCGCACTTCTGCGATGATCGCGTTTCGGAGAACGCCAAGATTCTCATGAGGGAGCACTGAGAGGCAGAGGAGCGTCCCGACCAGCACATCGTCGCCTGAGGGCGTGAGCCCGCTGCCGAGTCCGGCCAGGTGCCGCGCCGCCTCTCCGGCCGAAACGTTAGAACGCCGTCTGAGTGCCTCTTCGAGCAGGCTCACCCCCTGACGCGCGCGCATACTCAGGCCAGCTGGATCCGTGAGATAGGTCGAAAAGCTGCCCTCGCGAGCTTCCCCGAGCAGGATCTCCTCCACCCAATGCATGTTGGTGCGTACGGGAGAAAGATGATTGCTGTTCCACCGTACGAGTCGCGGTTCCCAGATCGAGGCCTGCTGGACTGAGATCTCGGCCGCGCTTCCGACAAGGATACCCACACTGGAACTCTCCACGGTTTCGCGGACTGGGAGGTGATCGAATCGGAAATCCCGCTCTGGCTCCACGATCAGATTGAGAGGGCCATCGAGAAGTTCGGGAAGAACCAGCGCGACAACGTGGCCGTCGAGATCCAGGTAGCAACTACGGGCAAAAGTCGCCAGAACCATTCCGCTGTGCGGGGCCTGAAGCAGTTCGTGGACATGTCTGCTGAGAGAACCGGCCTGAAGATGAGCGGAGAGGACATTGTTGCGCATGTGTGATTACCGCGCGTTCGCGCTTGCGCGTTTGCGTGTTTGCGTCTTCATCCGTCCAGCGGCATCCTCCACCGCGTCAACGATGCCCTGGTATCCGGTACACCTGCAGAGGTTCCCGGCCAGCCCCTCGCGGATCTGGTCTTTACTTGGAGCGGGTGTTTCATTGAGAAACGCAAGGGCGGTCATCAAAAATCCCGGCGTGCAGAAGCCACATTGGAGACCGTGATGATCGCGGAACGCCTCCTGAACCGGATGAAGGTGCTCGGGCGTCCCCAGCCCCTCGACAGTCATGATCTCTACGCCTTCGGCCTGGACGGCGAACATCAGGCAGCTGCGTACGGCGCGTCCATCCAGCATCACAGTGCAGGCGCCGCAGACCCCATGTTCGCATCCGACATGCGTGCCGGTAAGCGCCAGGTCTTCCCTGATGAAGTCCACGAGTGTCTTCCGCACGTCGACGTTCCCCGTGTACTCGCGGCCGTTGATACGGAGCCTGATGTCCTTCTGATCGAGCACCCGGGGCCTTTGGGATCCCTTTGGTTTCATCGCGCTCCGCCGAGCCGGTGGGCGGCAAGTCGTAACGCCCGGGCAGCCAGGACCCCGGCGACCTGCTTCCGGTATTCCACCGAAGCATGCACATCGCTGTCCGGATCCAACCGGTCGGTGACGATCTTTCGAACTTCATCGAGGGTCTGAGGTGTCAGGTGTTTGCCGATCACCGCGGCTTCGGCCTCCGCGATCCGAACCGGCCCGGGCCCGACGCCTGCAAAGGTCAGCCGGCAATCGTGAATTGCATCGCCATCCAGCGAGAGGGTTGCGGCCACGCCAGCGAGGGCGTAATCTCCGTGACGTCGCGCCACCTCGAGAAACGCCGTACCCATCTTCTGATGTGCGGGGAACCTGACTTCCACGAGTAACTCATCCGGCCCGAGCGCTGTGGTGAGCAGGGCAAGGAAGAACTCCTCGGGATCGAGCGATCGCCGCCCTTTTGGCCCGCGGGCGACCATCCTGGCCCCCAGCGCCGCGACGACGGCGGGCAACTCAGCGGAGGGGTCGGCATGCGCGATGCTCCCGCCAATCGTCCCTCGATTACGTATCTGTGGGTGGCCCACGTACCCCAGGGCTTCGGCCAGAAGTGGGAGTTTGCGCCTCACCACCGGAGACAGCTCGGCGTCCCGTTGGCGGGTCATCGCCCCAATGACCACTTCACCGTTGTCTTCCTTTATATAGGAGAGTTCCCGGACCGCGTTGAGATCGATGATGACCGACGGCCGGGCCAGGCGCATGTTGAGCAAGGGAACCAGGCTCTGCCCTCCCGCCAGCAGCTTTCCATCCCGGCCGTACGCTCGGAGCAGCGTGAGTGTTTCCGGGACCGAATCCGGCGCAGCGTACTTGAAGGGCGCCGGCTTCATGATCGGGAGATGGCAGGATGCCGCGCCCGCGAGTGGGCTTGCCGGATGATCTCGAGGAGGCGGTTCGGGCTGAGGGGCATTTCCGTGATGCGCACGTTCCAATCTGACAGCGCTTCGTCGATCGCCTGCGCGAAGAGCGCGGGCACCGGGATGACCCCTGCCTCGCCCGCGCCTTTGACGCCCAGCGGGTTGAGTGGTGAGGGAGTTTCAATATGACCCACTTCGATCTCGGGAACGTCTGTCGCCGTCGGCAGGAGGTAATCCATGAACGTCTGGGTCAAGAGCTGGCCGGATTCATCGTAGACGAGTTTCTCGTAGAAGGCGCCGCCGATCCCCTGCGCCACGCCGCCGCGGATCTGTCCCTCCAGAATCATCGGGTTGATGACCTTTCCGCAGTCGTGCACGACGACGTATTTGAGGATCTTGATCATACCGGTTTCGGGATCCACCTCGAGGATCGCGGCATGGACGCCCGCGGCAAAGGTTCCACGGGGCGGCGCAAAGTAGCGGCTGGCTTCCAGTCCGGGTTGTTCCCACTCCTCGGGGATCGTCCCACGCAGCGGATTCGCTACGACCGCAATCTCCGCAAGCGTGATCGATTTCCCAGGGACGCCGCGGACGAACACCTTGCCGTCGGCCAATTCGAGATCGTCGACACTCGCCTCGAGTTTAGTCGCCGCGACCTTGAGGGTTTTCTCGCGGACCGCCTGGGCCGCGAGCGCAACCGCATTCCCGGCGACGACCGCGGCCCGGCTGGCAAATGTGCCGGTGCCCCAGCCGAAGGCGCCACTATCCCCGGTGGTGACGATCACATCGTCAATGGATACGGTGAGCACGTCGGCAATGATCTGCGCGAAAGAAGTGAAGTGGCCCTGGCCCTGCGTCCCCACGCTGGTGGCGGCGTAAACCTTTCCGGAGGGCTCCACGGTGACCCGGCAGCCCTCGTACGGGCCGATGCCTGACCCTTCTACGTAACACGCGATCCCTAATCCCACACTGCGGCCTTCGCGCCGGTGTTGTTCGCGCGCCTCCGGCCAGCGCTCATAGCCGATCATCTCCAGCGCGCGATCCAAAAGCAGAGGGTAGTTCCCGCTGTCGTAGATGAGCGGCGCGTTGTCCTGGTAGATGAGGCCGACATCATAGGGAAATTCGTGCGGCTGGATCAGGTTGCGTCTGCGTACCTCCGCCCGGTCGATGCCGAGCTCGCGTGCGACACGGTCCAGCAGTCGCTCCATCACGAAGACGCCGTGGGGCCGGCCCGCGCCGCGGTAGGGACTGACGATCGTCGTGTTCGTGAAGACAGCCTTGAACTCACAGTGATAGTTCGGAATCTTGTACGGGCCGGGCAGGGTCGTGCTGGCGACGATCGGGACAGTGATCCCGTACGGGATGTACGCCCCCGAATCATAGAGGAACACCGTCCGGACGCCCAGGATGCGCCCCTGCTCGTCGACCGCGATCGCGGCATCGTGAATCTGCAGGCGCTCATGGTTCATCGCCACGAAGTTTTCCCGGCGGTCCTCGATCCACTTGACCGGCCGATCCAACTGCATCGCCGCGTAGGGCACCAGCACTTCTTCCGGGTAGAACATCATGATCTTCGGGCCAAACCCGCCGCCGACGTCCGGCGCAATGACCCGCACGTTGGCCTGCGGGAGCCCGAGCAGTCGCGCCAGGCCGTTCCGGATCGGGATCGGCGCCTGCGTTGAATCCCAGACCGTCAGCTGCCGGGTTTTCCCCTCCCACTGGGCGAGCACCGCGCGGCACTCCATCGGTGCTGCCGTGCCACGGTCGATCACAAACCGCTCTGTGAATACGCGCGGCGCGCGCGCAAATGCGGCGTCTGCGTCACCCACCCGCTGCGTATAGTGCGCGCAGACGTTCGTCTCTATGTCCTCGTGCACCAGCGATGCGCCGTCCCGGGCCGCCTGTTCCAGGTCGACAACTGCGGGCAGCGGCTCGTAGTCCACGTCGATCAGGTCGAGCGCGTCTTCGGCAAGATAGCGGTTCTCCGCGACGACAAACGCCACCGCTTCGCCGACGTGGCGCACCGTGTCCGGAGCCAGCGCATACTGGGTTTTGTGATGGATTAGTGCGGGGTGCGGGATGAGTTTGGGAAGCGGTCCGCCGATCGCCTGAGGGAGATCCGCGTTGGTGTAGACCGCGACGACGCCCGGCAGCGCCTTCGCCTTGGAAGTCTCGACCCGGCGGACCCGCGCGTGCGCATGCGGGCTCCGGAGCACGGCCGCATGCAGGCATCCGCGCGGCTGCAGATCATCAACGTAGGTCCCCCTGCCCGTGAGCAGCCGCGGATCTTCGCTGCGCTTGATCCGCTCGCCGAAATACCGCGTCGTCATGAGAGAGTATGGGGATTAGGGATGCCCCGCGATGAGTCCTTCAACCCCTCACCCCCCTCAGATTTCAGCCAAAACGGGACCAGGTACTCAAATTCAGCCAAAAAAGTACCAGGTACCCGGGAGCCGCCAATGTTAGGTCTCACCCAGCGTCGATGTTACTTCGAGGGGGTTTTCGTCAGGGGCGGCTCTTTGCCGGGCGTGAAGATCCCGATCGTGAAAATGCGGCCGTGAATCGCCCGCTGGCTCGGATAGTTTGCGATGCCGAACTGCAGGCCGAGGGGAACGTACCTGACCAACGTGAGGCGATCCTCAGGGTACTCGTAGCGTTTGTAGTCTTTGCCATGCGCGGATTCCATCCTCGACTCGGTGTTCAGCAGCCACACGCCCCTGTCCGTTTTGTATGCGCCGGTGCCGAAGGCGCTGATCAGCCGCACGGCGTGCGTCTGCTCCTCGAGCGAGACCCAGATGCCTTCCCTGCGCCACTCGTAGAGGATGACGTTCTCCTTCGCAAACACATCCCGCTTGTAACCAGATGGCATGACCCGGAGCATATGCGCGATGCTCATGCCCAGGCGCAACGGGCCGATGCGCTCGCCGGGCACGACGATGGCATCGCCGATCTCGCTTGGCTTGATATCGTCCCTGGTCTCGTCCCCAGGCCTTTCCGTCTGCGCGAGCCCAATCGCAGTCGAAGCGATAACGAATGTCGCGATCAAAACAACGGTGAACAGCGGGCGCATGCAGATCCTCCTATAACGTCTGAAGCATCACCAACACCTTTCCCCGATTTGTCGCCGACGCCTCTTGAAGGAAAGGAGATTCTTCCTTCCGTTCACAATGACTGTGTGCCCGTTTATTTCGACATTAGGGGGCTGGCAATGAAACGCATCGTGGTGCTCACCACAGGCGGCACAATTTCCACGCGGGATGTCGACGGCAGCGGCGCCAAACCCACCCTCCGCGGGCAGGATCTGCTGCGGGAAATTCCCGGCCTCGATCAGGTTGCTGAGGTGTCTGTGGAAGAACTGGCGTTCATTCCGGGGGCATCGATGACCCTGGATCTGATCCGAAAGATGAGCGAGCGATCCACGGCGATTCTCGCCGGGCGAGATGTGGACGGGCTCGTCGTGACCCATGGCACCGACACACTCGAGGAGAGCGCCTACGTCGCCTATTTGACGGTCGAGTCCGAGAAGCCGGTGGTGTTCACCGGCGCGATGCGCAACTCGTCGCAGATCGGATTCGACGGCTACCGAAATCTCTATGACGCGATCCGGGTGGCCGCTCACGACGGCGCGCGCGGTTTGGGCACGATGGTCGTGCTCAACGAGGAGATTCACTCGGCGCGCTGGGTCACGAAGACCAATGGTCAAAAGGAAGACACGTTCAAGTCGCCGGCGACCGGACCGATGGGCGTCATCTACGGCGACGGGCCGCGGTTCTTCATGCGCCCCATGCCTCGTACGGTTCTTCCTCCGACGCTCGATGCCAAAGTTGACCTCATTCGGTTGTGCGTCGACTGCGACGACAAGTTCATCAGACTCTGCACACAGAGCGGCAGCCGCGGGATCGTGCTGGAAGTGTTCGGAGGCGGTCGTGTGCACCCGTCCCAACTTCCGGCCCTTGATCTGGCGCTGGCCAGAGGTCTGGCGGTCGCGGCCACCACCCGGTGCCCGACGGGCAACATGTGGGACATGTATGGTTACCCCGGCGCCTTCAGAGATCTACAGCGACGAGGCATCCTGTTTGCCCACGACCTGCCGGGGCACAAGGCGCGGCTGAAGCTCATGGTGGCGCTCGGCAACGCGCTCCCGCGCGAACGAATGAGCGCTTATCTGGCTGAAGTCTGAGCCGTACCGGCGTAGAATTCTCACATCGGCCCATGTCGTCATCGACGCCTATTGAATCAACGGTCGTCTGGCGCCCGTCTGCATCTTACGTTGAGCAGAGCCGGCTCACGCAGTTCATGCTCCGTCATCACATCGCTGATTACGATGCGCTCTTCCGCCGGTCCGTCGAAGACCTCGAGTGGTTCTGGAACGCCGTGAACGAAGATCTCGGGCTTCAGTGGATACAGCCGTACGGCAGGGTCTACGATTCGTCGGCCGGGACGCCGTGGACCAAATGGTGGATCGGCGGCAGGTATAACTATGTTCAGAATTGTCTTGACCGGCATCTTCCGACGCTCAAAGACAAGACCGCTATTCGCTACGAAGGTGAAGACGGCACCACACGCACGCTCACGTACGGACAGGTGCTGGCGATGGTGAGCCGGCTGGCGAACGGGCTCAAACGTCTCGGGCTCCGCAAGGGTGATCGCGTCGGCATCTTCATGCCGCTCACGCCTGAATGCGTGATCGCGACCCTTGCCGTCTCGCGCATCGGCGCAATCTACATCCCAATCTTCTCCGGTTTTGGCGCCTCCGCGGTGGCGGCGCGATTAGCGGATTGTGACGCCGTCGCTCTGATCACTGCCGATAGCTTCCCGCGTCGTGGCAGGCCGGTGGCGATGAAGGAGACGGCGGACGAGGCGCTGCGCTCCGCCCCGGCGGTCCGCCACCTGATCGTGCACGGGCATCAGCGCTCGCAGGTCTCCTGGACCGACAGCCGCGATCACCGGTGGGATGACGTCGTCGCCTCAGAGTCCGAAGACTGCCGTCCCGAGCCGACGGATGCAGAGGATCCGTTCATGATCATCTACACCTCCGGCACGACGGGCCGCCCGAAGGGCACGGTTCACGTGCACGGCGGCTTTCCGATCAAGGGCACGATGGACATGGCCTTCGGGTTCGACTTCAACGAGAGCGACACGATGTTCTGGCTCACCGACCTGGGATGGATGATGGGACCGTGGGAGATCATCGGCGTCCTGACCCTCGGCGGCACGATGTTGCTCTACGACGGCGCGATCGATTATCCAGAGCTCGATCGCCTATGGGCGCTGCTGGCGCGCCACAAGATCACTGTTCTGGGAATCTCACCGACCGCCATCCGCGCTATGATGCGGTACGGCGAGGAACCGGTGAGGGGGCACGACCTCGGCGCGTTGCGCCTGCTTGGGTCAACGGGTGAACCCTGGAACCCGGAACCGTGGCTGTGGTACTTCCATCATGTCGGAGGCGGCCGCTGCCCGGTGCTGAACTACTCGGGCGGCACGGAGATCAGCGGGGGCATCCTCGGCTGCACGGTGCTGCATGCGCAAAAGCCCTGCTGCTTCACCGGGCCCGTCCTCGGGATGGACGCGGACGTGTACGATGAGCAGGGCCGGCCCGTGCGCGGTGCAGTTGGTGAGCTCGTCATCCGTACGCCGTGGCCGGGGATGACGCGGGGGTTCTGGCGAGATCCCGAGCGCTATCTCCAGACCTACTGGTCGCGCTGGCCCAACGTATGGGTCCACGGCGATTGGGTCCGCATCGACGACGATGGGTTCTGGTTCATCCAGGGGCGCTCTGATGACACCATCAAGGTGGCGGGAAAGCGGGTGGGACCAGCTGAAGTCGAGTCCGCGCTCGTGTCGCATCCAGCGGTGTCTGAGGCGGCCGCCATCGGCGTTCCTGATGAGCTCAAGGGTGAGAAAATCATCTGCTTCGCCGTGCTGAAGACGGACGGCCGTCCTTCCGATGATCTCCGCGAATCGCTGGCCGACACCGTGGTTCGACACCTCGGGAAATCGCTGCGGCCGGAGCGAATCCTGTTTGTCCGCGAGCTACCAAAGACGCGCAACGCCAAGATCATGCGCCGCGTGATCCGCGCGAAGTACTTGCACGCCGACCCAGGCGACCTGTCCTCCTTGGAGAATCCACAGGCGGTAGACGAGATCGGCCGCGCACAATAGATCCGGAGGAATCGATGAAGGTTGAAGGCACGTACACGCTGCCCGCGTCACGGGACAAAGTCTGGGAGCTCCTCAATGATCCCGACGTGCTTGCGAAGGCCACACCCGGGATCAAGCAGCTTGATCCGCAAGGCAACGACACCTACAAAGCCACCATCGAGCTGGGTGTCGGACCCGTGAAGGGCGCCTATGTGGGGCAGGTGTCGATCGCGGATAAGGTGCCGCCCGAGCGGATGACATTGAAGATCGAAGGTGGTGGCAGGCCCGGTACCATCAAGGCCACGGGTGCACTCCGACTGGAAGAGCAGGATGGAAAGACGGTCGTCGCCTACAGCGGGGACGCGCAGGTCACCGGACTCATTGCCAGTGTGGGCCACAGGCTGATCGGCGGCGTGGCCAAACAAATGGTCGGAGAGTTTTTCAGAGCGCTGGAGAAAGAGCTCGGACGCCGCTGATGGTGCTCTCGCATGCCCTCGGCGCGCGCATCAAGCGCCGGGAAGACCCTCGTCTGATCACCGGCCGCGCCATTTACGTTGACGACCTCAATTTCGCCGGCATGGTGCACGCTGTGCTGGTCCGCAGCCCGCACGCGCACGCGAAGGTCCGATCCCTCGACACGTCGGCCGCGCGCGGAGCGTCTGGAGTCGTCGAGGTATGGACGGGCGGGGACGTGAGTAAGCGGTGCGGCCCGCTGCCGATCGGGCCCCGGATCAAGGACATGAAAGTGCCCAAACGTTTCCCGCTCGTGGTGGACGGCATCGTCCGTCACACCGGGGACCCGGTGGCGGTGGTCGTCGCGACCAGCCTCGAGGCGGCGCTGGACGCGGCAGAGCTGGTGGAGGTCGATTACGAGCCGCTGGTCTCGGTGCAGGATCCGGAGGCCGCGATGTTATCCGGGGCGGTGCCGATTCACCCGGATCTGGGGACAAACGTTTGCTTTCGGATGACCTTTGGCGGTGGCGATGTCGATGGCGCATTTGGGTCTGCCGAGGTAGTCGTCCGGACGCGCATCGTGCAGCAGCGGCTGATCCCGGCCGCGATGGAAACGCGCGGTGTCGTCGCCCAACACAAGGGCGGCGAGCTCACGGTGTGGACCTCGACCCAGATTCCACACGTGGTGAAGACGACGCTGGCAGATACCGTCAGGGTGCCCGAGCATGAGATTCACGTCATTGCGCCCGAAGTCGGCGGCGGGTTCGGCAGCAAGCTCGATGTCTATGGCGAGGAAGCGCTGGTGGCCGCGCTGGCCTTAGCGCTCGGCCGGCCCGTGAAATGGATCGAGTCACGGCGCGAAAACTTCATCGCGACCGTCCACGGTCGCGGACAGATCGACGACGTGGAGCTCGCCGCCAAGCGCGACGGCACCGTGACCGGCCTGCGCGTTCGTGCCATTGCCGATCTGGGGGCGTACAGCCAGCTGCTCACGCCCGGAGTGCCCACCAATACCGGCCTGATGTGCTGTGGCTGCTACCGGATTCCAAACGTACACGCCGAGGTGATCGGCGTCTTTACGAACCGCACCCCGACCGATGCCTACCGTGGCGCGGGGCGGCCCGAGGCGACGTTTCTGATTGAGCGGATCATGGATGTCCTCGCCGCAGAGCTGAAGATGGATCCGGTTGATGTGCGGAGGAGGAATTTCATTCCTGCCGATGCGTTCCCGTACAAAACACCCACCGGAGCGACCTATGACAGTGGAAATTACGAGCAGGCACTGGCTAAAGCGCTCGACCGAGTGAACTACGCGGCGGTGCGGGATGAGCAGGCGAAAGGGCGCCAACAGAAACGCTACATTGGCGTCGGCGTCGCCGCGTACGTCGAAATTACCGGGCTCGCCGCCGCCGCGAATCTGCCGGGCGGCAACTGGGAAAGCGCGACCGTCAGAGTCGAGCCCACGGGAAAGATCACGGTCTTCACGGGCACGTCCCCCCACGGCCAGGGGGAAGAGACGACGTTTGCCCAGATCGTCAGCGACCGCCTGGGTGTGCCTGTCGAAGACGTCGTGGTTGTGCACGGGGACACCCGGTCCGTCCCCTACGGTGTAGGCACGTTCGGCAGCCGCACCACCCCGGTCGGCGGCGCCGCGGTCTACGTGGCTGCGGAAAAGGTGAGGGACAAGGCCACGAAGATCGCCGCGCATCTCCTCGAGGCATCGCAGGATGATGTCACAATGAGTGGCGCTCGCTTCCTGGTCAAGGGTAGCCCCGACCGCGCCGTCGACTTCAAAGAAGTCGCGTGGATGGCCTACAAGGCGTTCAAGCTTCCACCCGGCATGGAGCCGGGCCTCGAGTTCGTGCACTTCTTTGTGCCGAAAGAACGCGTCTTTCCGTTTGGTGCGCACGTTTGCGTCGTTGAGATCGATGCTGAGACCGGGGAGGTCAGTTTCAGGCGGTACGTCGCGGTTGACGATTGCGGGAACATCCTCAATCCGCTGCTGGTCGCAGGGCAGGTGCACGGGGGCATTGTGCAGGGTCTGGCGCAGGCCGTCTACGAGGGAGTTGAATACGATAGTGAGGGACAGCTCCTCACGGGGCTGTTCACCGACTACGTTGTGCCTCATGCTACTCAGGTGCCCCCGTTCGAGCTCGATCACACCGTGACGCCATCGCCGCACAACCCCTTGGGCGCCAAAGGCGTCGGCGAGGCCGGCACGATCGGCGCGACCCCGGCCGTGGTCAATGCCATCCTGGACGCCCTCGCCCCCTTCGGGGTGAAGCATCTTGACATGCCGATCACGCCATCGAAGATATGGAAGGCGATTCACGGGAAGCCGTGACCGATGCCTTTCTGCCCACCAGCAGATATGTCGCCATCTCGCCCTTGCTTTTGATGGGGACAAGCCCCCGATCGTGAAACTCATACCC
>Ga0184637_10002330_pt1 | contig 12237 bp, 12 predicted proteins | sample PLM3_127_b2_FD_133143 | JGI IMG/M metagenome (GOLD analysis project Ga0184637, IMG submission 133143) | Groundwater sediment microbial communities from an aquifer in East River, Colorado, USA - PLM3_127_b2 | ecosystem: Environmental > Terrestrial > Soil > Riparian zone | place: USA: East River...
GAAGGAAAAGCCGTCGCCAGAGCAGATCGCGGCGAATAAGCAGAAGTGGGGCTACGCGGGCTGAGGCCCGAAAGCGTTCGCCATTACGCTTGCAACCAGCTCCGCGTCGATGGGTCCGGCCCATGCCTCCAGCTGCGCTACCGCCTGATGGATCAGCATCCAGCGACCAGATATGACGCGCGCGCCCCGCGCATGAGCGTCGCGAAGTAGTCGCGTTCGCTCCGGCGCGTAGACTGCGTCCAGAACCACCGATTGGGGCCGGATTGCGGCCGCCGAAACCGGTGAAACGTCTCCGCCCATGCCCACCGACGTGGCGTTCACCAGAACGTCGTACGGAGTGCTGGCGAGCGAATCTAGGGAACCGGCCCCATCGGCGCCCAGCTCCTGCGCGAGCGCCTCGGCCCGCGCCACACTTCGGTTCAATACCCGAACCACCGCCCCCCGGTTGATCAGTCCCCACACGATCGAACGTGCGGTACCCCCGGCACCAAGGACGACAGCGCTCGTCCCCGCCAGCGAGCGCTCTTGCTCGAGCGCTCGGATCGCGCCGAGCCAGTCGGTATTGGAAGCGACCAGACGGTCATCCTGAAGGACTACTGTGTTAGCGGCGCCGATCCTTCCAGCGGTCGCGTCCACCACGTCGACGAACTCCAATACGCGTGTCTTGTGGGGAATCGAAACGGAGATCTGTCGAATTCCGAGCCCCCGCACGCCAGCCATCGCATCCGCAAGCCGCGGCTCCGGTACGTCAAAGGCCATATAGAGCGCATCCAAGCCAAGCGCGGCATAGGCGGCGTTATGCATGGCCGGAGAGCGGGTGTGCCCCGCCGGATGCAACACGATTCCGCAGAGTGTCGTGGTAGCAGTTGCGGTCACAAGAGCGTCGCCTCCAGAGCGCGTCGCAAGCCTATCGGATCACGATCGAGGCACCTACAATCCCGCTTGGGCGACGAGGAGGACTCAGTTGGCTGAATCTCGCGTGCGTGTGGCGATCATCATGGGTAGCCCCAGCGATTGGGAGATCATGAAGACTGCCGAGAAAACGCTCGACGAGCTCGGGATCTCGAGCGACGCTCGGGTGATCTCGGCTCATCGCACGCCCGCGCGCCTCACGCGGTTCCTTGCCTCCGCCGAGGAAGAGGGCATCGAGGTGGTGATTGCCGGTGCCGGCATGGCTGCACATCTGGCCGGTGTTACCGCCGCGCATACGCTACTGCCCGTTCTGGGCGTTCCTCTACCCGGGTCTGACCTAGGGGGCCTCGACGCACTGCTCGCGACGGTCCAGATGCCCGGTGGCATCCCCGTCGCCACGTTCGCAATCGGCAAGGCGGGCGCAATGAACGCTGCGCTGTTCGCCGCTGCGATCCTGGCGCGAGGGGACGAAACGATACGAGAGCGTCTCACGAAGTTCCGCGAGGCGCAGACCGCAGGAGTTCCGGAGCGCCCGCCCCGGGCTTAGTCAAGCGGTGCGCTCTCTCGCACGCGCGTCAGAGCTGCCTTGAGATCGCTCCAGACGGCGCGCCGATTCTCCTCGGTGTACTGTCGCAGCACATAGGCGGGATGCAGGGTCGGCATCAGCGGAATACCCTTGTACGTCTGCCAAGTACCCCTGATTCGCGTGATCGCGACGTCCCGACCGAGCAAAAGGCTCGTGGCTGGCTTCCCAAGTGCGACGATCACCTTGGGACGCACGGCCGCGATCTGCCCGTCGAGGAACTCGCCGCAGGTCCGCGCCTCGTCCGCAAGCGGCGTGCGGTTTCCTGGCGGGCGGCACTTGACGATGTTACAGATGTAAACTTCGCGGCGCGGGATCCCGAGACCCTTCTCGATCATCGCGGTGAGAAGTTCCCCGGCACGACCCACGAACGGCACGCCGCGCCGATCCTCCTCGGCTCCCGGACCCTCGCCAATGAACATCAGTTCGGCGTGCGGATTGCCGTCCCCAAACACGATCTGGGTGCGCTGCTCGCAGAGGCGACAGCGCTTGCAGTCGCCGAGCGCTGCGCGAACGCTCTCGAGGGTGGTGTCCGCGTGCCAGAGCGATCTCGAATCAAACAGAGCGAGTGGTCGTGAATCCGTCACCCGAGTCGGCGCGACTGCGGATACAATCCGGGCGACGGGCAAAGCATGCGAAATGGCGATCGGTGTCGCCTCGATCCGGTCGACACCTTCCTCCCCAAACTCGGCGAGCCACTCACGCACCGAAGCAAGCCAAGCGCCCAAATCACCGTTCAGCGCTGAACCCACGTCTCATCCCCGTTACGGCGCTCGCGTTCAGCGAATGCGTGCGCAATGAGGGTGTTGTCGGTCGGCCACAAGGAGCTCGCTGAGTCCTTTGCGGACGGCAACGGCTTCCCGGTTCCGGCCTCGATGGTTCCATGGCGTATCGTGTCGATCTTCGCCTGTACCTCGAACTCGAAGCCGGGATCGTTAGCATCATCGTGACAGGAGCCGCAGATCTTGAGAATCACGCACGAGTCGCACTTGTCGCCGAGCGACACGATGGTGCCGAGCTTTGTTGCGGACTCCTCGACGTGATCGCCGCCGGGTCCATGGCACGACTCACAACCCACGCGGGCGAGATCCGGCTGCTCGGTGACTCGGGCGCTGAGTGAGAATCCACCATCGCGGCCCAGACCCGTCGTATGGCACTTGAGGCAGCTTGCGTCTCCGGTCTTGTTCTTCGCTTCCAGTGAGGCGCGAGCTCGGGCGTGGGGACTTGCGACCCATGTTTCGTACTCCTTAGCGTGACAGCTGCGGCACGCATCTGATCCAACATGGCGCGCTGTGGTCGGGAGCAGATCCGTCCGGCGGATCCCGCCTCGTTGCTCGACGATCTCCCGGCGTTCGACGCTCGGAAGCGCGAGGATGTGCATGTTTGCCGCGTGGGACACCTTCGGAAGGAAGGTCGCGTACTCGAAGCCCAGAGAATGCTCGGTGTCGTGGCAGCTGAGGCAGACCTTCTGGTAATCACCACTTGGAACGAGATCGGGTGACAGGTGTGGACCTCCACGCCCATGGCATGACTCGCAGCCAACATTCTCGAGGTCGCGCGCCTTCGTACGGAGCTCGAAACCACCCGCCTCCTCGTAGCCCACCACGTGGCAGCCTACGCACTCGGCATTGGAATCAGCGCCGTGCTTGACGAGCGTGCTGAACGCCCACGAGTGATTGGTCAGCTGCCAGGTCTGATGCTGCAATTCGTGACAAACCCCGCAGACCTCGCTGCCCGAGTACCCCTTCGCGCGCAGCAACATCGGAACAGGGGCGCCCGACAGCTTGGCGATTCGCATCCGAAGGAGCGGACCGTCGACTTCTCCGCTCCATCCCCGCATGCGATCCGCGATCCGCCCTTCGCGGTCTATCAGCACCAGATCGGGGACGCCCGCGAACGACGCGTACGCAGCTTGAACGGCGCCGCCGTCGTCGAAGATCACCGGAAAAAAGTCGAGACCAAGATCGCGCAGCGTGCTACGCACAGCGTCGCTGTGTCCGGTCAACTCCATCCCGTAGAGCAGCGGACGCTTATCCTCTGGCAGCTCGGCAAGTGCCGTCTTCAGGAATTTCAAAGCTTCGTGGCAATGGGGGCAGGTGTGGAGGAAGAACACCAGCAGCGTTGGCCGGCCGCGTGTCGAAGCGAGATCGAATCGCTCGTCCTGGCCGAGCACGGTGGCGGTGAATTGCGGTGCCAGCGGATGGTCGCCAGGCGCCGCGTCGTCTTCGGCTGGCAAGCGGAGGGCGGTGCGTAGCTGCGATTCGATGACGTCGGCCGCGTCAGGAACATCGGAGGGAAACTGAACCATTCCCCACACCAGATAACCCTCAGCGTCGACGCCGAGGATCGCAGCCGGTGTGCGAAGACCGAAGCGATCCGCGATTCGACGTGAGGAGTCGTCGATCACGGAGAAATCGATGCCGTGCTTCGTCGCGTACGCTTTCGCTTTGGGACGGCTCGATCCGACCGCGACACCGACTACCGCGAAGTTGTGGTCGCTGCGCAGTTTCGCAATTCGCGTTGTCGCTTCGGTGACCGGAGCGGACGCATCAACCGTGGGGTCAAAGAAATAGACGACCAATCGCTTGCCAATCAGAGTCGAGATGTCGAGACGATCGTCGTCGAGTGTCCATCCAGAGAAGGCGGGAAGCGGTTTCTCGGTGCGCGCAGCCTTCTTCTCCTCCTTGCCCGACGCTGCGCTGGCGCCGCCCGACGAACCGTCTCCATCGCAGGCGAGCGCGAGCACGGTCGCGAGTACCGCGCAGGAGAAGACTCTCACCCGTGACATCGCGGAGCGCAGAATAGCCCAGGCGCCGATCGGGGCGAGAGCAAGAGGTTAAGCGGTCTTCTCGAGGACGTGGATCCCGCAGGCACTGCCAAGACCGATCACATGGGTGAGGCCGACTCTGGCTCCCTCGACCTGGCGTTCTCCGGCTTCGCCGCGAAGGTGCGACGCAACCTCGTAAACGTTTGCGACCCCCGTCGCGCCAAGCGGGTGACCCTTCGAAAGCAGACCCCCGGAGACGTTCACTGGGATGCGACCGCCGTGCGCGGTCTCGCCCTCATCGATCAATCGGCCGGCTTCGCCCTCCGCGCAAAGCCCCAAATTCTCGTAGTGCAGGATCTCGGCCGTGGCGAAGCAATCGTGGAGCTCCACCAAATCGAGGTCCTCCGGACCAATCCCGGCCATTTCGTAGGCTTTGGCGGCGGCCAGCCGCGTGCACGTGTTGACGTCGGGCATTACCAGGTCGCGCTCCGTGTACGGATCGCTGGTGAGGATCGACGCCGAGATCTTCACGGCACGCCGCATGCCCAGCTCGCGGGCCTTCTTCTCGGAAGCCAGCACGGCCGCGGCCGCACCGTCGACGTTTACCGAGCACATCAGCTTGGTGTTCGGGTAAGCAATCATCTCTGCGCCCATCACCATTTCGAGCGGTGTTTCGTTGCGGTACATCGACTTCGAGTTCTTCGTCGAGTGCCGGTGGTTCTTCACCGAGACCTTCGCGAACTGCTCGAACGTCGTTCCGTACTTGCGTGTATGCTCCATCCCCGCTTCGGCGAACACGGCCGGCATCAGCCCCGAGCCGAGCAGGCCTTCCTTCGGGATACCACCATGTCCACCGCCGCCGCCGAGCAGCCCCGCCTTGCCGAGCTGTTCGACGCCGACGACGAGCACCAGGTCGTAGACACCCGCCTTGATCGACATCCACGCACCCCGCACTGCGGTCGCGCCGGTGGCGCACGCGTTGGCGGTGTTAGTTACCGGAATTCCGGTTTGCCCGATCTCCTGGAGGATGCGCTGGCCGACCATCGCGGACGCCTGCATCAGATTGCCGCAGTAGAGCGCCTCGATGTCCTGGATCTTCACGCCGGCGTCCTTGAGCGCCAGGTGAGCGGCCTCGGCGCCCAATTCGGGAACCGACTTCTCAGGGAAGCGACCGAAGCGGATCATGTCGATGCCGACGACGTAGACGTTATCGCTCATAGAGTGGCTCCTTCTGATCTTGCGAGTGCGTGCCTTCTCAGGCGCGCGGTTTGAAGTAGTAGGTGAGGTATTCGTTGCCGTCCTTGTCCTTGCGCGGCGCGATCTCGTATACCACCTCCACCGGCATCCCCATCCGGATCTTCGCCGGATCGGGCTCGATGCCGATCAGGTTCCCTTTCACGGTCCCGCCACCGTCCAGATCGACGACGGCGGAGACGTAAGGGACCTCGATGCCCGGAAAGGATCTGTGGACGATCGAGTACACGTAGAGCTCTCCATGATCGGAGAGTCGGGTGGCCCGAAGCGACCCGGAAGTCCCGCAGCGAGAGCAGGTGAGGCGCTCGCCGAGGAAGATGGCGCCGCAGCCGCCGCATTTCTGGCCTTCCAGATACGGAGCACCGCTCTCGGGAATCTTCAGATACTCGACGACCGGGAGCGGTCCGCTCGAGGTCGTGCCTGCCTCAGTCATGGGCTCCTCCTGACGCGGTAGCGTCCGAATCGAGGAGCGTCTCGCGTGCGGTATCGACGGAGGCGTGAACGACCGCGCGGATCGATTCTCGAATCGGTTCGGCGACGCAGCATGCCAGCACGCACCCGCGACTGTCAAACCGGGCAAGGAGGCCGACCCGACGCGCAGCGAGCCGCAAGCCATCCGGTCGCGCAGCGAGGCGGAGCCGAGCGAAGATCGAACGGGAAGGCGAGCCCCTGAACTCGCGCGACCTGGATCAGCGCAGCTCTTTCCTGGCCTGGGCGAGTCGCTCCTTGAAGAGCGCGCTGTCGGGCTCGAAGGTCAGCGCGGTCTGTAGATTTCGCGCGGCCGCAGCCCAGTTTCCACGAGCGATATCGGTCTCGGCGAGCTTGTAGAACTGTCGCCCCTGGGGTGTGCGACCGCCGCGCTCCCGAGATGCGCGACGATCGGCTTCGGCCGATGCGTCGGCGAGCTGCATTCGCACCTGGTCGCCGCCCGCGAGCCTTCGATCGTAGGCTTGACGACGCCTCGGGTCGCGGAGCACGGCGTAGGCTTCGGTGATCCGTTTCGCGATCACCTGGGAAGCCGCGCGCAGATCGCCGTCGACGTGGCGATTCGCGTCTGGGTGGAAATGGCGCGAGCTGGTGTGGTACGCCCGTTTCACTTCTCCCGCTCCGGCATCCCGGCGCAGGTCCAGGAGCTGGTAGTAGTCCAGCTCTTCGATGATGCGCGCGAGCGCGACGATCTCGCTGGGCGCCATCTTCATACGGATCGTTCAGTTCCGCGACTCGGGCTCGCTCTTGGAAAGATCGGTGCCGGAGGTATCGAAGAGCGAGTCACCATCATCGAGCGGTTCCATCACGACATCGAGATCGCTCGTGTCGAGCTCGGTGAGTTCAACCTCGTTCAGCTCGATCTCCGCTTCGCTCGCGCCGGTGCTGGGCCGCGCCGCCTCCGGGGCTACGTCGGTCGGCGTCTCGGGTTGAGTGATCGCAGCGGAGTCGTATCCGTCGTGCTCCGATTCCGAGAGCGGGATCAGTGCATCCTGCTCGTCGCCTTCGTCGAGCATCGTGACCAGCTCGCCGCCTTCGTCGTCGAACTCGAGATCGGGTGCGTCGGAGTCGCGGTGATTCGAGGGCACGACGCCGGGCAGAGTGTCGATCGCGGCGGTCTGCACGCGAGTCGCGACGCCGCGGTCCATGATCTTCGTGATCTCGCCTTCAGATAGTCCCGACGACAGCGTGATGCGCGTCGATGCCCGCTGTCCGGTCTTCTTGTCACTGGCGGTAACGTTCACGATGCCGTCGGTGTTGATCTCGAACGTGACGTCGATCTCGACTTCTCCGCGCCGGCCGCGCTGGAAGTCGGTGAACTCGAACTGTCCGAGTAGCTCGTTCTCGCTCGCCTCGCGGGATTCTCCCTGGAACACGCGGATCGTGACGGACTCCTGATCGTCACGCGCCGTCGTGAACGTGCGGGTCTGCTCGATCGGCACTGGCGTGTTGCGTCCGATCACGGGCTCAGCGAGTCCGCCTGCGACACCCACCTGGAGCGAGAGCGGGGTCACGTCGAGGAGGTACGCGTCATCACTGCCCTGATCGACTAGCGAAGCCGCGTGGATCGCCGCACCCATTGCGACCACCTCGTCCGGATCGACGTCGTGCTTGGGCTCTTGTTGGAAGTACTCCGCCACGGCTTTGCGAATCGACGGGAGCCTCGTCGGGCCTCCGACGAGGATCACGCCATCGAGATCTCGCGCCACGACGCCCGCCTCCTGGAGGGCCTCGTCGCAGACCTTGAAGGTGCGAACGACCAGATCGGAGGTCAGCCCCCAGAACTCCTCGGTGGTGAGGGTGCGTTCGATCGAACGCGAGCTCCCGTCGGGCACCGTGATGACGTCGGGAATCCGGATCTCGACCTGGTCGTCGACCGACAGACCCTTCTTCGCGTTCTCTGCGGCGACCTTGAGCTTCTCGAGAGCGAACGGGTCGTTGCGAAGGTTGATGCCCTCGCGGGCGGAGAACTCGTCCGCAAGCAGATCGATCACGCGATCGTCGAAGTCGTCGCCGCCGAGGAACGTGTCGCCGCTTGTAGAGAGCACCTCGAACACGTCCTCACCGATCTCGAGCACTGAGATATCGAACGTACCGCCGCCGAGGTCGTAGACCGCGACCTTCTGGTGGAGGTCCTTGCCAAAACCGTAGGCGAGCGCCGCGGCGGTAGGTTCATTGAGGATGCGCAGCACCTCGAGACCTGCGATACGACCTGCGTCCCGGGTCGCCTGCCGCTGATTGTCGTTGAAGTAGGCCGGGACCGTGACCACTGCCTTGGTTACGGGTCGGCCCAGCCGCGACTCGGCGATCGACTTGAGCTCGCGCAGCACCATCGCGCCAATCTCGGGCAGGCTGAACACCTCCTCCCGGACTTGGATGCGGACGCTGTGATTCTCGCCCTCGACGATCTTGTATGAGCAGATCGCCTTCGCTTTCTTGACTTCCTCGGAGAAGAAGTAACGCCCGATCAACCGTTTGGCGGAGTAGATGGTGTTTGTCGGATCGTGGATGACGTTCGCCTTGGCCGCGTTTCCCACCGTGATCGACCCGTTGGCGCCGATGTTCACGACACTGGCGGTCGTGGTCTCCCCGTAGGCGTTGGGAAGAACATCGATTCGCCGTTTTCGCGCGACCGCCACACAGGAGTTGCTGGTTCCGAGATCGATGCCGACCGCTATTTCCGCCATCCGAGTCCCCGCCGTCGCTTCCGCGAGTCCTACTATCGGCAAGAGGCAGCTAACGCTGGAGGATGCCGTTCCGGCTGTTGGAGTGCCCCGTGGTCCGTGCTAAACCCCTTCTGTTTCCGGGGAGTTGCGTATGTCCGGCCATTCCAGATGGTCCACGATCAAGCGCAAGAAGGGCGCCGTCGATGCCAAGCGGGGCAAGGTCTTCACGAAGTTGATTCGCGAGATCGCGACGGCGGCGCGGATCGGCGGCGGCGACCCACACTCGAACCCGCGTCTGCGGCTGGCGATCGACAAGGCGCGCGGCGCGAACATGCCCAAGGACAACATCGAGCGGGCGATCAAGAAAGGGATCGGGGGGGGCGACGGCGCTGCGTTCGAGGAAGTGGTGTACGAAGGTTACGGGCCTGGCGGAACCGCGATCTACGTCGAGGCCCTGACCGACAACAGGAATCGGACGGTCGGCGAGGTTCGTCACGCACTGACGAAGCACGGTGGGAACCTCGGGGCGAATGGCTGCGTGGCGTACCTCTTCGAGAAGAAGGGAGTGGCCAGCTTCGAGGCTGCGTCACTCGATCTCGATGCGCTGATGGAGGCCGCTCTGGAGGCGGGTGCGGAAGACGTGGTGGAGTCCAAAGGCATCATAGAAGTGGTGACCGCCCCGGCAGCCCTCGCGGGAGTCGTCCACACGTTGGCGGAAAAGGGTTTCACGCCGGCCGAGAGCGGCATCTCGATGGAGGCCAGCACCACTGTGAGCCTCGAGGGAAGTCACGCGGAGACGATGCTGCGCGTGACGGATGCGCTCGAGGACCTCGACGACGTGCAGAACGTGTACGCAAACTTCGACATCTCTGACGAGGAGATGCAGCGAATCTCGGGCTAGGAGGCCGACCCGAGAGGCGGCCCACGGTAGCCTCGGCCCGCCGATAAGAGCCGGCCAGATCGGCAGACGGGGCGAGCGGACCTCTTGGACAAGCGGTAGCGGTGCACCGAGGACGGCGTCGATCGATTCCGGAGTTCAGCTACTATGCTGCTGCGCGGCCACCCCCCGCGCGTCATATCGCGTCGTCCGGTCCTCACGCCCAGTGGCGCGGCCTCGCGTGGACATCCGACATCGAGAGACAGCGACCGCAGACTGACGGATCGACTCGGCCGCGACTGCGCGTTCTCGGTGTCGATCCCGGTTCTCTGGCGACAGGATACGGCGTGATCGATTGCGTCGGATCCGAGCTGCGCTGGGTATCTCATGGCGTGCTGCGCCCGATTCGCTCGAGCGCGCTGGCTGCGCGCATGGCTGCGCTGATGCAGGATCTGAGTGGCGTGATCGCGCGATATCGACCCGACGTGGCCAGCGTCGAGGACGTCTTCGTATCGGTGAGCCCGCGCTCGGCCCTCGTGCTGGGGCAGGCCCGCGGCGCGGCCTTGGCCGCGCTCGGCGCAGCCGCGGTTCCGCTGGTGGAATACGCACCAGCGCGGATCAAGCAGGCGGTCTCCGGCAATGGCAGGGCGCCCAAGGAACAGGTTCAGCGCATGGTGCGGCGACTGCTGGCGCTCGAAAGCACACCGGCCGTCGATGCGGCGGACGCGCTGGCGGCCGCCATCTGTCACGCGCACGCGGGTCCGCTCGAGAGACTGCGGCGTCCCCGCGCGCGTTCTCGAGCGCGTATGCGCGGCATCGACCCGCGGCTACGGTGGGCGCGATGATCGCGCGACTCGAAGGCGTTCTGCTCGAGCGTACGCCGACCCGTGTGGTGATCGACGTGAATGGCGTCGGTTACGAGGTGTTCGTGCCGCTGTCGACCTTCGCGGTGCTGCCCGACGAGGGCAAGATCGTCGCGCTCCGCATCCACACCCACATGCGCGAGGGTTCTCTCCAACTGTTCGGCTTCGCTACCGCTGTGGAGCGCACCGCCTTCGAGCTGCTGCTGCGGGCCAGCCGGGTCGGGCCGAAGCTGGCCCAGACGGTTCTGTCGGGGATCGACCCGGTGGATCTGTTGCAGGCGATTCGCGACGGCAACGCCGCGCCGCTGCGCGCTGTATCGGGGGTCGGAGCCAAGATGGCGGATCGCATCCTCGTCGAGCTCTCCGATCGGGTCGACGAGCTTGCCAGCGCGGTGCGCGCAGCCGGTGTCGAGCCGATCACCACACTGATTCGACCCGATGGCCGCGAGCAGGCGCTTTCGGCCCTGCTGAACCTCGGCTATCCGCGGCAGCGAGCGGAGCGCGCTCTCGAGAGCGTCGGTGACGCCGTCGAGACGGATTCCGACGTCGAAACCTGGGTTCGGACGGCTCTGAAGGGACTCGCCCGATGATCGAATCCGACGCCGCGCGCGGCGAGCTGTCCCTGCACGCGCTGCCAGACGAGGCGCAGTTCGAAGAGCGGTTGCGGCCGAGGAGCCTGGCCGAGATGGTCGGCCAGGACCGCTTGCGCGAGAACCTCGGAGTCTTCATTCGGGCCGCCCGCGACCGCGGAGAGTGCCTCGACCACATCCTGTTCCACGGTCCGCCGGGTCTCGGCAAGACATCGCTCGCCGGTGTCGTGGCGAGCGAGCTCGGTGCGCCGCTGCGCACGACCAGCGGCCCGGCAATCGAGCGGCCCGGCGATCTCGCGGCTCTGCTCTCGAACCTCGAGCTGGGGGACGTGCTGTTCATCGACGAGATCCATCGCCTGGCTCCCGCGGTCGAGGAGATCCTGTACCCGGCAATGGAAGACTTCAAGCTCGACCTGCTGATTGGTCAGGGCGCTGGGGCCCGTTCGATGCGCCTCGATCTGCCGAGCTTCACACTGGTGGGCGCTACGACTCGCGCGGGCTTGCTCACCTCCCCGCTACGCGATCGCTTCGGCTGGACCGCCCGACTCGAGTACTACCCGCCGTCGGACCTCGAGAGGATCCTGGTCCGCTCGGGAAGGGTGCTCGGCATCGCGCTCGAATCCGAGGCGCTCTCCGAGCTTGCCGGGCGCTCGCGCGGCACGCCGCGTGTGGCCAACCGCCTGCTGAGGCGGGTTCGCGACTTCGCCGAAGTGCAGGAGGGGCGGGGAACCACCGTGAGCGGGGCCCTCGCGCGCTTTGCGTTGGAGCGGCTCGACGTCGATCGGGCTGGCTTCGACCGCCTCGATCGCCTGGTGATGACCGCGCTCGTCGAGCGGTTCGCAGGCGGTCCCGTTGGGCTCGAGACCCTCGCCGCCGCCGTCGGTGAGGACAGGGGCACCCTGGAAGACGTCGTCGAGCCGTTTCTGATCCACGAGGGCTTCCTCGCGCGAACACCCCGCGGTCGGGTGGCCACGCCGCTTTGCTACCGGCACCTCGGCAGGGAGCTGCCCGAGGCCGGACCTGGCCAGCGGAAACTCTTCTAGGTCGGGCTCCGGACCGCCGATAGACCCCACGAGAACTCCTCGAAATCCTCGGAGAGGGTGGCACGTGCGCGCGTTGCGTGGCCTGGTGAAGACGCTGTTGGCGGTGATCGCCGCGGCATCGCTCTGCGCTGGTAGCATCGGCCTGGCGCTCGCCTACGCCCCCGATGCGCCGGTCGTGCTCTCGGCGCGAGACGGA
>Ga0184637_10002331_pt1 | contig 12234 bp, 9 predicted proteins | sample PLM3_127_b2_FD_133143 | JGI IMG/M metagenome (GOLD analysis project Ga0184637, IMG submission 133143) | Groundwater sediment microbial communities from an aquifer in East River, Colorado, USA - PLM3_127_b2 | ecosystem: Environmental > Terrestrial > Soil > Riparian zone | place: USA: East River...
ACGCACAGAATGGAGCGCGGCTGTCCAAGCGCACGTGCGATCTGGCCCCAGCTATCGAGGCAGCGCGCGCCGGAGAACGACAGGCTCTGACGGCCAAGCCAATGGCGGACGCGCCCGGCGAAGCCCGGCCGTTCCGGCCATTCCACGCCGCTCAGAGCGTCGCGCCCAGATGCCAGGGGGCGAATTCGTCTTCGCCATAGCCCAAGAGCTCGCTCTTGCTGCGCTCGCCCGAGGCGGTCTTCAGGATAAGCTGGAAGATCTGCTCGCCCATCTCCTCGACGCTGGCGGCGCCATCCAGGATCGAGCCGCAATTGATGTCCATGTCGTCGGACATGCGGTCGTACATCGGCGTGTTGGTGGCGAGCTTCAGGCTCGGCGCCGGCTTGCAGCCGAAGCAGGAGCCGCGCCCCGTGGTGAAGCAGATCATGTTGGCGCCGCCCGCCACCTGGCCGGTCACCGAGACCGGGTCGTAGCCCGGCGTGTCCATGAACACGAAGCCGCGCTTGGTCACCGGCTCGGCATATTTGTAGACGTCGACCAGGTCGCTGCGCCCGCCCTTGGCGGCAGCGCCCAGGGATTTCTCCAGGATGGTGGTCAGCCCGCCCGCCTTGTTGCCGGGCGAGGGATTGTTGTCGAGGGATTCGTTGTTTCGCTCGGCATAGGCTTCCCACCAGCGCAGCAAATCGAGCAGCTTCTGCCCCACCTCCTGGTTCACGGCGCGGCCCAGCAGCATATGTTCGGCGCCGTAGATCTCCGGGGTCTCGGAGAGGATCGCGGTGCCGCCATTGCGCACCAGCAGATCGGCGGCGACGCCCAGCGCCGGATTGGCGGTGATGGCCGAGAAGCCGTCCGAGCCGCCGCATTGCAGGCCAAGGGTCAAGTGTTTCGCCGGCAGGGTCTGGCGCTTCACGGCGTTGGCTTCCGGCAGCAGCTCGCGAATGCGGGCGATACCGGCATCGACCGTCTTGCGGGTGCCGCCGGTCTCCTGGATCACCAGGGTATGGAGGCGCGGGCCGGTCTGCAGATGTTCTTCGGCCACCAGGCGCGGCAATTGGTTGGATTCGCACCCCAGCCCGACGATCAGCACCGCGGCGAAATTGGGATGGCGCGCATAACCGGCCACCGTCCGGCGCAGGGTGAAATTGCCTTCCGTCTCCTCGCCGCCGGCGCAGCCGCTCTTGTGGGTCAGCGCCACCACGCCATCGACGTTGGGATAGTCCTTCAGCTCGCCCGACATGCGGAAATGTTCGGAGATCATGCGCGCGACCTGAGCCGAACAATTCACCGTGGTCAGCACGCCGATATAGTTGCGGGTCGCCACCGAGCCGTCGGCGCGCAGGATGCCCTCGAAGGTCGCGGCCTCGTTCTCCGGCAGGACCGGCAGATTGCTGCGATGGGCGCCGATGCCGTGATCGGCGGCGCTGGGGCGGAACTCGACGTTATGGACGTGGATATGCTGACCGGGCGCGATCTCCCTGGTCGCCATGCCGATGATCTGGCCCAGCTTGCGGACCGGCGTGCCGCTGGCGATCGGCTTCACCGCCAGCTTGTGACCGCGCCCGATCGGCTCCACCGGTGTCACATCGCCGAGACCGATCGCCTCGCCTACCGCCAGATCGCGCGTCGCCACCACCAACGGGTCGGCCGGATTCAATTGCAGCACCGGCGGCTGGTTTCGCCTGTCGCTCATGGCAAGCTCCTGTCGCGAAATCCGCGACCGTCAGTATAGGTCAAGCGTAATTGACGTAGATGGTCTTCTTCTGGAAATAGGCATCCAGACCGTATTTTCCATCCTCGCCGCCGATGCCGCTATGGCGCAAACCCGCATGGTGGGCATGCACGGCGTCGCCGCCCGGGCGATTGACATAGATCTCGCCGAATTTCAGCTCCCGCACCAGGCGCATCAGCCGGCGCATGTCCTTGGTGAAAACATAGGCGGAGAGGCCGTAGCGGGATTCGTTGGCGAGGCGCAGCCCTTCGTCGAAATCGGTGACCTGCATCAGCGGAATGACCGGTCCGAAGACCTCGTCCTGCATGATCGCCATGCGGTTGTCGGTGGCGGTCAGCACCGTCGGCTCGAACCAATGGCCGCGCGCGAACTCGCCCTCGGTCAGGCGGTTGCCGCCGGTCAGCACCTTGGCGCCGGCGGCGGTCGCCGCCTTCACCATGCGCTCGACCTTGTCCAGTTCCGGGCCGCTGAATTTCGGCCCGACATCGACCATGGTCAGCGGATCGCCGACCTTCAGCGCCTTGACCGCGCCCACGAACTTGTCGGTGAATTCGTCGGCGACGCGCTCATGCACATACATGCGCTCGTTGCAGATGCAGATCTGGCCGCAATTCTCGAAGCGCGAGGCGATGGCCGCCTTCACCGCCGCACCAATGTCCGCATCTTCGGCGACGATGAAGGGCGCCTTGCCGCCCAGCTCCAGGCGCAGGATCTTCAGATCGTCGGCCGCCGATCGGAAGATCTCCTTGCCCGCCCGCACGCTGCCGGTGAGGGTGATCAGGCGCGGGATCGGATGCTTGACCAGGGCAGCACCCAGCCCTTCGCCGGTCCCGCTCACCACATTGATCACGCCCGGCGGAAAATCGAGCTGGGTCGAAAGTTGCGCGATCTCGAAGGCGGAGAGCGGCGTTCCCTCATGCGACTTGATCACGATGGTGTTGCCGGCCAGCAGCGCCGGCCCCATCTTGCGCGTGGTCAGCGCCGCCGGATAGTTCCAGGCGGTAAGACCAACGACGACGCCGTGGGCGACGCGCTGGATCCAGACCTGCTCGTCGACATTGTCGGACGGGATGATGTCGCCGGTGATGCGGCGCGCCTCTTCCGCGGCATAGGTCAAATAGAGCGCGGTGCCTTCGATCTCGCCGCGCGCCTCGGTCAGCGGCTTGCCCTGCTCCGCCACCACCAGCCGCGCCAGCCGGTCGCGATTCTCCATGATCAGGCGCGCCAGGCCGATCAGCAGCTTGGCGCGTTCGATCGGCGGCAGCGCTTCCCAGGCCGGCTGCGCCGCGGCGGCCGCGACCAAAGCGCGGTCGGCATCGTCGGCGCTGCCCTTGGGCACGGTCGCGATCACGGCGCCGGTCGCCGGATTCTCGACCTCGATCCATTCCTTGATTGTGGAATCGGTCCATTGACCGTTGATGAAATGGCGATAGCGCGGAACGCCGTTCACCGGGTCCTTCATGGCGGGCATGTAAATTCTCCTAGGTCGCGCCGCGGATGACGGGCTGATAGCCCATCTGCTCCGGCAGCCACAGGGTCAATTCCGGCACATAGACAAGAACGAACAGCAGCGCAATCAGCACGATCAGAAACGGCCACAATTCCTTGGTGATCGCCGTGACCGAAACGCCGGAAACGCCGGCGATCAGGAACACCAGCTCGCCCATCGGCGGCGTCACCAGGCCGATCATCATGTTGACGATGGCGGTGACGCCGAAATGCACCGGATCGATGCCGAGCGCGTGCACGGTCGGCATCAGCATCGGCACGATGATCAGCAGCATCAACATGGTGTCGAGGAAGGCGCCGAGCACCAGGAACAACAGATTGACCATCAGCAGGAACACGGCCGGCGACATGTCGAGCGAGATCATCCAGGCGCCCATGGCCGACGGAATCTGCTCCGCCGCGACCACCCAATTCATGACCAGCGCACCGGCGATGGTGATGGCGACCACGGCGGTGGAGCGCGCCGATTCCACCAGCACCTGGACGAAACCCTTAAAATCGAGCGTGCGATACCAGAAAGTCGCCAGCAGCAGGGCATAGAAGGCAGCCACCGCGGCGGCTTCGGTCGGCGTCACGGCGCCGCTATAGATACCGCCCAGCATAATGACCGGCAGGAGCAGCGCCGGAAACGCGACCTTCACCGTGCCGATCGCCTGCTTGCGGGTCGGCGGCGGTTCGATCGGGAAATTGCGCCGCCTGGCGATTGCGGCGACCACGCCCATTTGCGCGAGGCCGAGCAGAATTCCCGGAACGACGCCAGCGATGAACAGATAGCCGATCGAGGTGCTGGAGACGACGCCGTAGATCACCATCGGGATCGATGGCGGGATGATCGGCCCGATGATCGCCGAGGTCGCGCTGAGCGCGCCGGCGAAGCCCGGCGCGTAGCCGGCCTTCACCATCATGTCGACTTCGAGCTTGCCGGGACCGGCGGCATCGGCCAGCGCGCTGCCGCTCATGCCGGAGAAGATCATGCTGGCGACGATGTTGACATGCGCCAGTCCACCGCGCAGGCGGCCCACCAGCAGGTTGGCGAACTCGAACAGCTTATCGGTGATCTTGCTGGCGTTCATGATGTCGGCGGACAGGATGAACAGCGGCACCGCCATCAGCACGAAGCTGCTGAACAGCCCGTTCAGGCTTTGCGTCGCGGCGATGGCAATGTCCTGTCCGGTCATGAACAGATAGACGAAGCACGCGGCCAGCATGGCGTGGCCGATCGGCATGCCGAGAAAGGACCATAGAAAGAACAGCCCGAACATCACATAGGCGGCGAAACTCATCTACGGACCTTGTCAGAGATGCTGTTGCCAGGAAACGCCGAACAGCCGTCGCAGCCGCAGCGCGGCGCCGACGATCACGGCGATCATGAAAATTGCGAAGCAGCTATAGACGATGTCGAACGGCACATGGAGGATCATGGTCTTGCGCCGCGCCAGAAAGCCGATATAGCCGAGCGTCGTCGGCAGCGCCGCCAGAAAGATCAGCCCCAAAGTGGCGGTGTTGGCGATGCCGACGACCCGCCGCCATCGCGGCGGAAACTTCTGGTACAGAACGTCGAAGATGATGTGCTGTCGTTCGTCCACCAGCAGGTTGGCGCCCCAGAACACGATCCAGACATAGCCGATAGAGCAGATCTCCAGCGACCACGAAACCGGTGCGTTGAAGACGTAGCGGCTGACGATCTGGATCATGAAAGCGCCGAACATGGCCGCGAACATTGCTGCCGCGGCCAGTTCGGCGAAACGCTTGAGCTTGGCGCCAAGGTCGGTCATGAAATCGATCTACCCCCTTCGCGCCAAGCTCGTAGAGATTATCAGGCGCCGGCCGCCTTGATGCGGTCCAGCATGCCCGCCGGCCAGTCTTTTGAGAAGTCGGAGTTGACGAACCGGTCCAGGACCTGGGCGCGGAACGCGGCCACGTCCGGCGTGGTGACCTTCAGCCCCTTGCTTTCCATGAAAACAACGGCGTCTTTTTCCGTGGCGACCACGCCATTGTCGTTGACCGCCTTGCCCTCCGCCTCGGCGGCGGCGATCGCGTTGCGCTGTTCGTCGCTGAGGGCGTGCCAATACGCGCTGGCCACCGCGAAGAAGGTGTTGGACACCATGTGCGAGGTCAGCACCACCTGCTTGGATACTTCATAGAACTTCGAGGCGATCGCGTCGGCCAGCGGATTCTCCAGGCCGTCGATGGTGCCGGTCTGCATCGCCAGATAGACCTCTTCGAAGGCGAGCGGCGTCGCGTTGGCGCCGAGCGCATTGCCGAGGAACTGCCAGGCTTCGGAGCCGGGCATGCGTAGCTTCAATCCGGCCATGTCGGCCGGCGTGTTGACCTCTTTCGGCTCACGCAGGATGACGTGGCGGGTGCCGAGATACTGGCTCTTCACCAGGGTGATGCCGATCTCCTTTTCGATGCGCGCCTTGTATTCGGCGCCGATGTCGCCGTCATAGACCGCATCCAGATGCGCCGGATCGCGCATCAGGTAACCGGTGGTGAAGACCGAATATTCGGCGATGAGGGCGGAGATGTCCTGCGGCGAAACCATGCCGACTTCGAGGTTGCCGCGCTGCATCGCCTCGATCTCGGTGCCTTGGCCGAACAAGGTGCCGTTATAGTGGATCTGCACGTCGAACTGGCCGGGCGAGCTCTTGTCCAGCGCCGCCTTGAATGCCTTCAGGTTCTTCGCCTGCCATTCCTCCTCGTTGCCGGGCAAGGAGATGCGGAACGGCTTGGCGTCGGCCAGAGCGGCCCTGACGATGAACGGCATCGAGAGCGCGGCCGCACCCCCGGCCAGCAGCGCGCGGCGGCCGAACGGCTTGCCGATGATCTTGGAATTCATGTCAACCTCCCTTGTTTGTGTTGTGCGTGTTCTTGAACTGCTTCCCCTACGCGGCGTTGGAGCGCCGCGCAGACGATTTCGATTTCGGCTTCGCCGGCGCCGGCTCCGCCGCCTGTTGCTGCCGTTCCTGCTCCAGACGTTCCTGGGCCAGGCTGGCGGCGGCGCGCTCCACTTCCGGCGCGTTGTGTTCGCGCGCCAGCCGCTCGGCTTTTTCCGCGTCGCCGGCGATGATCGCTTCGACGATCGGCTCATGCTCGGCGACGATCTGGTTCAGATCCATGATCAGCGCGTTGGAGCAGACGATGTAGTGGCGCACCTGCTGCTCCAGCAGCCGATATTGGTCGACCAGGCGTTGATGGCCGGTGATGGCGACGATGGTCTTGTGCAGGGCCAGATCGGCCTCGGCCACGCGGGTGTGCCGCTCGGAGACGACGGCGGCCACCAGGCGATCAAACGCCGCCTTCAGCGATACCACGCAATCGGGTGTCCGATGCTGCGCCGCCAGCCGCGCCGCCATGCCTTCCAAGGTGCCGCGCAGGGTGTAGAGCTCCCAGGCGTCGGCCTGAGAGAATTCCGGCAGCATCCATTTGGTGTAGGCGACCTGCTGGATCAGCCCTTCATGGGCCAGTGCGCGCAGCGCCGCGCGCAAGGTGCCGCGGCTCACTTCCAGTTGCGTCGCGAGCGCGGTTTCCGTGAGGCGCTGGCCGGGTATCAGCTTGCCGCTCAAGATCTGCTCGCGCAGGACATCGGCCGCTCTCCAATCGAGCGAGCGCCGGTCGACCTTCACGGATTTCGCAGATTTCACCCTGTTCCCCACCCTGCCGGCCGCTGTGCCGCGGCCCTGTTTTCGGCGAGCTTTCCGGCTTCCCGCCGGATGCCGGCCAAGCCGGCGCATCGCCCCTTTGTTAGATGAAATGCTCCCATCCGCGCGGTCCGCCGTCAAGTCAATTGTTGACAATCTACAATCCTGGTTCATGATCCAACGCGACGATCGGACCAAGAGATCGCCCCAGAAAGGGGCGCCGTTCGGGCGTGTCGGGGTGGGTTTCGTCTGCAGGGGAGTGCGTCGAAGTTGAGTGGTCTTCCAGCCCGCGATTGTCTGGCCGTTGCCGTGACCACGCCGATCACCACCGCCTTTCGGCCGGACGCGGATCTGCTGTTGGCGCGTTGCAGCACCTTGATGCAGGAGGGCTGCGACGGCATTACCCTTTTCGGCACCACCGGCGAAGGCGCTGAATTCTCCGTCGCCGATCGCATGGCGACATTGGAGCGCGTGATTGCCGGCGGCTTGCCGGCGGACCGCATCATCGTCTCGGTCGGCGCGCTGGCGATCCCGGATATCGTGACCCTGGCGCGCCACGCGCTGGACCAGAAGGTCGACGGGTTGCTGCTGATGCCGCCTTGCGTCTATCGCGGCGGCATCACAGACGATGGCGCGTTTCGTTTCTATACGGCGGTGATCGATTCCATCGCGCGGCCGGACCTGCGGCTCTATCTCTACCATTTCCCGGACATCTGCGGCGTGCCGATCACGCCCAATGTCATCCGCCGCCTGGACGAGCGTTATCCGGGCAACATCGCCGGAGTGAAGGATAGCGGCGGCGATTTCGATTTTACCGAAGCGCTGCTGCGGCGCTTTTCGCATCTCTCGATCTTCACCGGCAGCGAGATGCATGTGCCGCAACTGCTGGCGGGCGGCGGGCGCGGCACCATCTGCGGCATGGCCAACGTCATGCCGCGCCTGATGCGCGCCATGTTCGACGCGCCGAACCTGTTCGAGCGTCGCCGCTTCGTGGCCCAGATCATGGGCGCGGATGTCGTCTTGTCGCGCCGGCCCTTCATCGCCTCGGTCAAGGCTCTGATCGCGGACAGCACCGGCAATTCCACCTGGCGCCGCGTGCTGCCGCCCATGTCAGAGCTGCCCATCATCGAAGAGCAACGCATGATCGCCGATTTCCGCCGCTGGGAAGCGACCTTGCCCGCAGCCTCGCGCAGCTTGTATCGCGATGAGCCGGAGACCGATCCGAAGATCGTGGCATTGCGGCGCGGTTAGATGAGCGGTGGGGCACGCATCGGGGTCGATATCGGCGGCACCTTCACCGATCTGGTGCTGCTGGACAGCGCCGGTACCTGCTTCTCGCGCAAGATGCCATCGACGCCCGCCAATCCGGCCGATGCGGTCATCACCGGCATCGAGCTGATCCTCAGCGATGCGGGCTTGATTGCGGCCGACGTCTCCGAGGTGCTGCACGGCACCACCGTCGGCTCCAACACCCTGCTGCAGAAGGTCGGCGCCAGGACCGGATTGCTGACCACCAAGGGCTTCCGCGACGTGCTGGAGATCGGCCGCATCCGCACGCCGGACATGTTCGACCTGACCTGGGACAAGCCGCAGCCGCTGGTGCGGCGGCAGTTGCGCCGCGAGATCGACGAACGCATCGATGCCAGGGGCAATGTGCTGAAGGCCATCGACCAGTTCGAAATCGCCAGGATCGGCGGCGAGCTGGTGGCGCAGGGCGTCGAATCCATCGCCATCTGCTTCATCAATTCCTATCGCAACCCGGCGCACGAGGTGATGGCCGAGCGGGTGCTGCGCCAGACCTTTCCCAACGTGCCGGTCACCACCTCGGTCTCGGTACTGCCCGAGCAGCGCGAATATGAGCGCACCAGCACCGCGGTGGTGAACGCCTATGTGCTGCCGGTCATGGAAACTTATCTGCGCCGGCTGCGCCTGGGGCTGCAGCGCATCGGCATCGCGGCGCCCTTGCTGGTCGGCAATTCCAATGGCGGCCTCTCCTCCATCGAAGTGGCGGAGGCGAAGCCGGTTTTCTTCATCTCTTCCGGCCGATCGGCCGGCGTGGTCGGCGCGGCGCGGCTGGGCGAGACGCTGAAGCGCTCCGACCTGATCGTCTTCGACATGGGCGGCACCACCGCCTCAGCCTCCCTGGTGCAGGCGGGCGAGATCGCGCGCGCCACCGAATACGAGTTCCGCGACGGCATCAGCACGCCCAGCCGCTTCATCAAGGCCGGCGGCTATATGATGAGCGTGCCGACCGTCGACGTGGCCGAGGTCGGCAGCGGCGCCGGCTCCATCGCCTGGCTGGACGATGGCGGATTGTTGCATGTCGGCCCGGTTTCCGCCGGCGCCGAGCCGGGTCCCGCCTGCTATGGACGCGGCGGCACCCGCCCCACCGTCACTGACGCCAATGTCGCGCTGGGCCTGCTGCCAGAGCGACTGGCGGGTGGCGCCTTGTCGCTCGATCGCGCAAGGGCCCGCGCCGCCATTGAGGAGACGATCGCCAAGCCGTTGGGCTTGAGTGTCGACGCCGCCGCCGCCGGAATCCGCGACGTCGCCAACGCCAACATGACCCGCGCCATCCGCGCCGTGACGGTGGAGCGCGGCGTCGATCCGCGCGATTTTACCCTGCTCGCTTTCGGCGGCAGCGGGCCACTGCATGCCTGCGACCTGGCGCGATCGTTGGACATCCCATACGTCCTCTTCCCGCGCATGCCCGGCGTCTTCACCGCCATGGGCATGCTGGCCGGCGACATCGAGCATTATTTCATCCGGCCCTGCCCCGGCCGCCTCGGCGCGTTCGATCCCGCTCAGGCGGAGCGGATCATGGCCGCGCAGCGCCGGGAGGCCGCGGAGCGCATGACCAGGGACGGCTTCGCGCCGGACGAGACCGAGCTGCTGTTCTCGCTCGATCTGCGCTTCGTCGGCCAGGATTCGGCCATTCCGGTGCCGCTGCCGGACAGCCTGCAGGCCGATTGTCGCCATGGATTGCGGCGCGGCTTCATCGAGCGCTATGAGCGACTGTATCAATACGCCTCGTCCGACGAGGTTGAATCGACCAGCATCCGCCTGCTGGCGCGCGGCGTGCGGCGGAACAAGCTGGATTTCGGCGCGCTGCGCCTGCCACCGCGCCCGGCCGCCGTCGCGCTCGAGACACGCCAGGTGTATTTTGGTCCCGATCACGGCTGGATCGCGACGCCGGTCCTGGCGCGCAACGGCCTTGCCGGTGCCACCGCCGGACCCGCGATCATTGAAAGCGACGACAGCACCATCGTCGTCCCGCCGGGCGTGAGCGCCACCGCCGACGAGAGCGGCAACCTGCTGGCCGAGTTGCCCCGCCGCATGCCAGCCACCGTCGCGAAACGGAAGCGCGCTCCAGCGGCCGCGGGCCGGAATCGCGCCAATGCCTAAGATCGCCCAGGATCCCTTCACCTTCGCGGTGATCAAGAGCGCGCTCGACACCATCGTCGACGACATGGCCTACACGGTGATGCGCACGGCGCGATCCTCGATCGTGCGCGACGTGCTCGACTATTCTTGCACGCTCTGCGATGCCGAGGGCCTGATCCTGGCCCAGGCCAAGACCGTGGCGCTGCATCTGGGCGCGGTGCCGGACGCGGTCGCGGCGATGCTGGCCAAGTTCGGCGGCGATCTGGCGCCGGGCGACGTCATCATCTTCAACGATCCTTACAACGGCGGCATGCATCTGCCGGACATTTTCATGTTCAAGCCGATCTTTATCGGCGGGCAGTTGCACGGCCATGCCGTGGTCATCGCGCATCATTGCGATGTCGGCGGCCGCGTGCCGGGATCGAATGCGGCGGATTCGACCGAGATCTATCAGGAAGGCCTGCGCATTCCGCCATTGAAGCTCTACAGCGCCGGTGTCGCCAACGAGACCCTGCTGTCCCTGATCCAGCAAAATGTGCGCCTGCCAGGTCTGGTGATCGGCGATCTGGAGGCGCAGCTCGCCACCTGCAATATCGGCGAGCGGGAATTCTGCCGCCTGCTGGAGCGCTATGGTATCGAAGAATCGCGCGGCTATTTCGCGCGCCTGATGGATTACGGCGAGACTCTCACCCGCAAGGCGATCGCCGCCTGGCCGGACGGCACGTACAGTTTCACCGACTATATCGACGGCGACGGGTTGGTGGATCAGCGCATCCCGATCGTCTGCGCCATCACGGTGGCCGGCGACCACTTGACTGTCGATTTCGAGGGCAGCTCGCCGCAGGTCAAGGGCGCCATCAATTCCACCCTCTCTTTCGTCAAGTCGGCGACCTATCTCACGATCCGCTGCGCGCTGGACCAGGACGTGCCGAACAATGCCGGAATCTATCGCTGCATCACCGTGACGGCGCCGAAGGGCAGCATCCTCAATCCGGAGATTCCGGCCGCTGTCGCCGCGCGCGCCTTGACCGGCTATCGCGTGGTCGACACGGTGATGGGGGCGCTGGCCAAGATCGTGCCGGATCGGGTGGTGGCCGCGGGCGAAGGCGGCAACACGGTCATCGCCTTCGGCGGACGCGATGCGGAGACGCGCCAGCCCTTCATCCTGGTCGACATGATCAACGGCGCCTGGGGCGCCCGCGCCACCAAGGACGGCATCGAAGGCGTCACCAACCCGTCGCAGAACATGTCCAACATGCCGGTAGAAACCCTCGAGGACCGCTTCCCGATCCTGGTGGAAGAATATGGCTTCCGCTCGGATTCCTGCGGCGCGGGAAAGTTCCGCGGCGGCCTCGGCCTGGTGCGGCAATACCGGCTGCAGGCCCCCGGCGCGATGATGCAGATCCGCGCCGATAGGCAAGATCACCGGCCCTATGGATTGTTCGGCGGCGGGCCGGCCGCCCCCTCGCGCAACATCCTCAATCCCGACAGCACGCCCGAAACCCTGCCCAGCAAGGTGACGCGCGAAATTTCAGCGGGCGTCGTGCTGCGCCACGAACAAGCCGGCGGCGGCGGTTACGGCGATCCGCTGACCCGCGATCCGCAAGCGGTGCTGGCCGATGTGCTGGATCAGAAAGTTTCGCCCGAGTTTGCACGGGCGCAGTTCGGCGTGGCGCTGGATGTGGCGGGGCTGGCAGTGGACGAAGCAGCGACGACAGCGCTACGCAAGAGCATGGCTGCGAGGCCGCCGGCAAGGTAGCGCTACAGCGTTCCCATCCCAAGCCCGTCATGCCAGGGCTTGGCCCTGGCATCCACGAGTTTCGATGGGCAAAGTTCGAGTTGGCAGAAGCAAACTCGTGATGGGGTGGACGGCCCCCGAACGGCATCGCTGTGCCAGAATGAGGTCGTTGCAGATCTCATATGAAGGGAGCCGTCCGTGGAAAAGCTTATCCGCATTGGCATGGATACGTC